>OKWE01000178.1_pt1 | contig 76261 bp, 52 predicted proteins | sample 1607051 | NCBI WGS metagenome assembly OKWE01 (sample SAMN04414079, study PRJEB24778) | human gut metagenome | material: faecal | host: Homo sapiens | reverse complement strand
CTGACGCTTGAATATTAATAGCTACAACCTTCGTAGTGATAGAGTGATAGAGGATTTGCAGAAAACGTCAATCAAAAGTCTTTGTTAAGGACATAGTCTTTTGCAAATAGCAGCAAAGTAAAATCGGCAGGCAAGAAAGGAAGCGAAAATACATGGTAACCGTATCAAATAATCACTTAATCACTGCCGGAAAACTCCGATTTTTCCATCTTCCGTCAGAGTTTCAACCGTAATCCGGGGATATTTACAACGACTGTTGTTGTAAAAACGAATATAAGCCTTTCCCTGTTCATCCGTTGACAATGCCGGATTCCAATAAAGGGTACGACGATAATCATTTTCTTTCGGCAATACGCGATAATCGGGCTGATAGAAGTCTTTCACTTCACTATATCCTTCCAGCCAGGTTTTGCGTACGCCTTTTCCACCTTTCACAGAGATCTGATCTTCCGGATAAGTTTCGATCAAGACAACACACCGATATAATTTATCGATATTGATCGGTGTAAAACGCGGATCGGCATACCGGCAGATCGTTCCAAAGTCTTCACTGATATAAACGGATTTAATCGCCTCTAAAGGAAGTAAGCGGTACTTATTATAATCCATTTCATTGTGGTAGGTACGTTCGTAATTGATCGCAAAAAGGACCATTCGCCCTTTATAAAAAAGATATTCCTGACCGCCTGGACTATGCTCCCGATAGAACTCAGAATTCATATTAATCATCAGTTCATGAATATCATCGCCGATAAAACCATTACGGTCCTGAATATCGTCCATTTCGGAAGCGACATCATAATAAGCGATCGACTTGGTCCGGGTTTTATAAACTTCGGCAGCTTTATCTAGTTTCTTGGCCTTAACCACCACTTCATCGATCCGATGAATCTTTTCGTCCATTCCCAGTTTTCGCAGAGAATCTTCATACGCCTTGAATAATTGCTCCATGTTTTCTTGCATAAATACCGTATCATTCAGCTGTGTATCGGGCAAAGAGACCTTTTCATCGCCTGAAATATGCACCTGCAATTCTGCCATTGGATATCTCCGAGGCTCCGGATGAAACACCCGGTCCAGAACAATCCGATGATCTTTCTTCTTCCCCTTTTCGGAAACAGATAGAATCAGATTCCATTTTCCTTCCACCTGAGAAATAAAAGAAAACCGTCCTGAACTATCCGTAGTAAAAACATCGAAGCAGGATGTATTCTGATCCGTCGGATTGTCTTCCTCGCCTCGCTTCGTCAGAAAAGAAGTTACTTGCACATCCGGACGCGGCTTACTACGAACCATTGAAACTACCTGGCCGTGCAGTTCGATTCCCTGCTCCGGCAGATACTTCAGTTCAAAAGGTTCCACACCGGCCCAATGCTTCCATTCATAACGCCTCCAGCCTTGTACCATCAACAATTCATCCAAAGCCCGACGATGCAACGTATCATCCGACTCAAAATACCAGGAAGGACGGCGTACATACCCTTTGATTTCCGACATCAGCAACAGATCCGTCAACATCGAATGCCTGCTTTCCACTTCTTCCCGGCCATCCCGGACCGACACCGACAAGAGCGTTTGTGCCGACTGTCCTTGCGGATCATTCACTTCGAAAGAAATACCTATTGAATCATACGGAAGATACTGTTCTTTATCCGTCCGAACAGCCAACGACAAGGTATCCGGCTTTCCAACAAAAACCAACCGGTCAGCCAAAACCTGTCCGGCTTTATCAAACAAGACCAGTTGAGATACACCTACCGGTAAATTCTTCTTATCCAGTCGAAAAGAGAAGGGCAGATTCCTCTTGACCGTCAGCATACAGAAATCATATAATTTACCCCGGCTCATAACCGCCATTCCCAATACCTGGGCCACCGTAAAACGATTCTTCTGTACCGTAATAGCCAAACTATCCGGGATACTTAGATTGTCAACCGAAAAAGCGAATCCCTGTTCCTGAGCTTCCGGTAAAGAAAAGCGATATTTCTTGTCTCGCCAAACAACTTCCGCCTTCACTTCTTCCGTATCAGCCACATAGGTAAAAACACCTTTTCCTTCGTGACTTGTCCGGAATGTCGAAACGACCTCTTTTTCCTTATTCAGGATACAACCGGAGACATCCACCGGATTACCGAAAGCATCGGTCGCTTCAAAGGCAACCCGCACTGGGACATCGCGAATCAACGTTCCGCCCTCAGGATAAAAGCGGAGATTCAGTTTCTTTTCTTTCCTGGTCTTTTCCCTTTTCTGCGGATACTTTCCCGGATGTCGGCAAATTTCTTTTTGGGTATAATCGCCTTCTGAATCCGGTTTGTCGAACACCGGGAAAATACGTGAGAAGACTGTTGCCTCTCCAAAGTTCAACATATATTTGGTATAAGCACGTACCTCATAAAAACCGGAATAGAAAGGTAAGTGCGTCAACGTAAAATTTCCCTGGCAACGACCGTTGCGGATTGGTAAAATCTGCCGGGAGACAATCTCACCTCCAGGATTCAGTAATTCCACATACAACGTCTTGCTCCACGCTGTAGGCCGATTGAATTCGGAAGTCACGACATAACACTGAAACCAAATCTGATCGCCCTGATAATAGCCGGTATTATCAAAATGCAGATATACCTTTTCCTGAGGCAAAGCCTTTCCAAACTGTTCTAAGGTCGAGACAAAACCCTGTAAGCGGACAGCGATACTGTCCGGAATCGGATATGCGTAAACCGAAACAAACCAGAGAAAGCCCAGCAATCCGATACCTCGTCTTATAAACTTACGTAAAGACATCGTCGTTTATTTAATCGCTTCTTCCAATTGTTTCTTCAGTTCTTCCATCTTCTCCGGCGAAGCCGCTACTTTCTGACGTATCTTTCCATCTTTACCAATGATTACGCAATGTGGAATATACAAGGCTCCATTCGAACCAAACGTATCATAAATCTCCTGCTTGAAAGCCTCTTGAATGCGAATATGTTCCCCTTTCAGATCATAATGAGCAGCCATCTTCTTCCATTTCTCTTCAGCTTCCGGATTATCAATCGAGAGATACAACAAAACAATATCTTTTTCCTGAGCATATTCCTGCAATGGCTTTACAAAAGCAAAGGAATCACGGCAAGGACCACACCACGTTGCCCAAATGTCCATAAAGATAACTTTCCCTTTATACGGTGCGATAATATCCTGGAAAGTTTTCGCTTGTGAGACATCCGGGAAATGAAGATCTTCCGGAATCCGGGTGTGGTTAAACGCCCGGTTCTTTTCCATTGCTTCCTGCACCAGCGGTTGCCAGGAAGTTTCCGGATATAATTGCAGGAAACGTTCGGCATAAACCGGCATCTTCGGATCGTTCATCTGCCTTTCCTGATCTTCCAGGAAAAGCTGGGCCATGGCTGCCTCTTGTGCCTTGCCCTGTAAACGATGTTCAAAACCGTAATACATCAAACCGATACCTTTTTCTACACCTTCCGGAATAGATTCCTGACGCATATAATATCGGATACCAATTTCATTGGAGACCACATCATAAAAGGCCGGACTGAAAGTACTGTTCGGATTATCCGAGATACAAAAGGCCGTCATCTGATCCAACTCGACAAACCAATTCTGCCTTGTCGCTTCCGATGCCAGATAAAATGCACCCATCGTCTGGTTCTGAAAAGCCAGCAACAACTGCATCCGTATATCTTGCCGGGCTTTTTCCTGTAAGTCTTCATCCAAACCCGCCAATTGCGATTCCAGAGAAACTGCATCTTCTTTCAGTTTTTGGGCTACAGATGTCGCTACAGTATCTTTAGCAATCTGCCAACGGTCGCCACGGCGGGCACGCAAATCCCATACATCGGCATTCAGTCGATTGAGCAATCGGGAAACGGCTACCGCCTTCTCATCCACTCCCTGGATAGCCAAAGGTTCTTGAGCCGTTGCATCTACATCCAATTGTATTTTTCCTCCTTTCGATATAACCGAACCCAATACCGCTTTTCCATACAAAATGAAATTCACCCGTTCATAATCTTCAACCGGTAACGTCAATGTAAATGTACTATCGCTTTGGATTTGTAACGTATCGATCGTTTTCGTATTCATCATGCCTGCGATAGATTGCTGGTAAACGATCATTCCGCCGTTCAAGTTCCGCACGGTTCCGGTGATTTGGATTTCTTTCTGATCCGAACAAGACAATAGGGCTGTTCCTAAAAGAAGAACACAAACGGACTTCGGCATTTTTCTACTCCAATTCATGGCATCTCTATTTCATGGCTTAAATTTAGAGCCTGTTTAAAAATGATTGAAATCTTTTTCTAAAGAAGTTTCCGTATTTGCCGGATTATTTCTTTTTTAAAGTGACCAAACTTAAAAAAAATGTATCAAACTGATTTAACGGAAACCGAGTGCAATATATAACAAAAGTGTTGAACCTGCAAGAAAGAGGAAATATGATTCGCGACTGATTTGGAACGCCATATTTTATTTAGTTAAGACCGGTTGTCAATGATGGATGCTTCCCCTAGACTTTTCCAGGTGGCAGTTGGTCTATTACTACTATCGTAAATGGGCTTCCCAATTAAACTTTGGTCACCATAACCAATATGCATGACAGAAAAGCCGCATACTTACTGATAACAGAGAGGGAATTCCTAATAAATACAAAGAAAAACAGTAACAGCCGATTTATTTTATTTGTCCGCATCTCCTTGCAGCATTGGCCAAAAGCCTGTATCTTTGTAAACTATATATAATTAGGAATATGGCAAGACGCTCAGAATACAGAGGCACAGATAAATCCAGAGCCCCTCGAGGACGTAAAGTTACAGTGAAAGAAGAGAATACGTTACTTCCTTTCCTGTTCGGTCTTTTAAACGAACAAAGTAAAAGTTCAGTCAAGGCACTACTCGCCCACGGACAGATTTCAGTCAATGGCACGGTAACCTCCCAGTTCAACACGCCGCTCACACCGGGCGACGAGGTGTTAATCAGCTACGAACGGGGAAAAGTCGAGTTCAACAATCCACTACTCACAATTGTTTGGGAAGACGACGACCTGATAGTCGTAAACAAGAAAGAAGGCTTACTTTCGGTTTCCAGCACGCGCGTGAAGGAACGGACAGCTCTTCATCTGCTCAGCGAATATGTCAAGAAGACAGATCCACGTAACAAGATATTCGTGCTCCATCGCCTGGACCGCGACACTTCGGGGCTGATGATGTTCGCCAAGAATCTGCAAGTGCAAAAGGCATTGCAATCGAACTGGAACTCTGCCATCACGGCACGCACATACGTGGCCGTAGTGGAAGGACGCCCTGAGAAAGATTCCGACCTGATCGTCTCCAACCTGACCGAAAATGCAAAGATGCAGGTGTATGTGACAGCTGAAGGAGACGGGAAAGAGGCGATCACCCGCTACCGCCTGCTGCACAGCAACGGAGCCTATTCGCTGTTGGAACTCGACCTGGAGACAGGACGCAAGAACCAGATACGCGCACAGATGCAATCAATCGGACACTCCATCGCCGGCGATTACAAGTATGGTGCGGAGACAGATCCCACCGGACGGCTGATGCTTCACGCCCGACGGCTCAACTTCATTCATCCGGTAACAGGCGAAGAGATGCATTTCGAAACACGCATTCCTGACAAATTTACCTCTTTAGCTAAATAACAAAAATAGTAAAAATAATATGAAGAAGCTCTTTAGTACCTTGATGTTGGTGCTTGTCGCACTGACCGTACAGGCACAGATTCTCCAGCCTGTAAAATGGAAGATACAACTGAACGACTCCGGCTCCGCAGAGAAAGAGATCGTTTTTACCGCTACTGCCGATAAAGGCTGGCATTTGTATGACCAGGACTTGCCGGAAGGAGGCCCTGTCTCCACTTCGTTCACATTCGAGACACTGAAAGGAGCCGAGCTGATCGGCAAACCGACTTCATCTGTCAAACCGACCACCGTATACGACGAACTGTTCGCCATGAACCTGCGTTGGTATCCGGGGACCGTTTCGTTCACCCAAAAGTTCAAAGTGACTGACCCGGCCAAGTTCAAAGCCGAAGGTGAAGTGGAATTTATGGCTTGCAACGACGAGACTTGTCTGCCCCCCGATCGCGTCAGTTTTTCGTTCGACAAAAAGAATATAAAGATGACAGCCGCCGCCGAAACAGTGGTCGAAAAACCGGAAGTCGAACAAGACGATGTGACAGCCGTGCAGCCGGATACTGAAAAAGTGGTGGAAGAAGTGGCCGAGCTGAAGGCTCCCGCCCCTGTTACCAACAAGGACAAAGCAGAGAACAGGCCAGTCCGCGCCTCCAACGAGCTGACCGACGACGCTGCCCTCTGGACTCCTGTCATCGACCAGTTGAAGGCATTCGGCGACACGACGGTTTCAGCAACCGACACATCTTGGTTGTTCATCTTCTTCGCCGGTTTCCTGGGTGGATTGATCGCCTTGCTGACACCTTGCGTATGGCCGATGATCCCGATGACGGTCAGCTTCTTCCTCAAACGGACGAAGGACCGCAAGAAGGCGATACGAGATGCGATGACGTACGGACTTTCAATCATTGTGATTTATCTGGTGATGGGATTGCTGATTACGGGTATATTCGGGGCAAGTGCGCTGAACGACCTGTCGACGAATGCGATCTTCAATATCATATTCTTCTTGTTGTTAGTAGTCTTCGCCATCTCTTTCTTCGGGGCATTCGAAATGGTATTACCCTCCTCCTGGACGAATAAACTGGACACGAAGGCGGATTCGACGACGGGCATTATCAGTATTTTCTTCATGTCGTTCACGTTGGTGTTGGTTTCCTTCTCTTGCACAGGTCCGATTATCGGGACTTTGCTGGTACAGGCTGCTTCGATGGGAACGGCGGTAGGACCGGCCATCGGCATGTTCGGTTTCGCTTTGGCATTGTCTATTCCGTTCAGCCTTTTCGCCATCTTCCCGAACATGCTGCAAAGCATGCCGAAATCCGGAGGCTGGCTGAACTCCGTCAAGGTAGTGTTAGGCTTCCTTGAACTGGCACTGGCGCTGAAGTTCCTTTCGGTTGCCGACCTGGCTTACGGATGGCGCTTGCTGGACCGCGAAGTGTTTATCGTGCTTTGGATCGTGATCTTTATCCTGTTGGGTTGTTACCTGTTGGGTAAGATCAAGTTCAGCCACGACAGCGACCTTCCGTACGTATCCGTGCCGCGCCTGTTCATGGCGATCATTTCTTTCTCTTTTGCCGTTTATATGGTTCCGGGCCTTTGGGGGGCTCCTCTAAAAGCGATCAGTGCTTTCGCTCCTCCCTTGTACACTCAGGATTTCAACCTGTACAACAGTGAAGTGCATGCTGCTTTTGACGATTACGAAACCGGTATGGCTTATGCCAAGAAGGTGAACAAGCCGGTCATGATCGATTTCTCCGGTTTCGGTTGCGTGAACTGCCGCAAGATGGAAGCATCCGTTTGGACCGACCCGAAAGTGAAACAGATATTGGAAAATGATTATGTCTTGATCACCTTGATGGTCGATGATAAGACGAAGCTGCCGCAGCCGATCACAATCGAAGAGCATGGCAAGACTCGCAAATTGAAAACAATCGGCGACAAATGGAGTTACTTGCAGCGTAGTAAGTTCGGTGCAAACGCCCAACCGTTTTACATTCTGCTGAATGCCGAAGGCGAACCGCTCGGCCCGTCGTATGCATTTAACGAAAGTGTCCCCGACTATATCAAATTCCTGGAAAATGGGCTGAAGGTATTTAAAGAACAAGAAAAGAATAAGTAACATCTTATAGGCTGTGTGTTAAAAAGATAGAGAATTCAATCTCTTGCCGGGGAATTCATCCCCCGGCAAGAGAAAGATGAAATTTGACACACCTCCTTCCTCTCCAACCAAACAACTAAAAATGGCAACAAAACAAGAAAAGATGGAAGCCTTCGGACAGCTGCTCGACATTCTGGACGAGCTTCGTGTGAAATGTCCGTGGGACCGTAAGCAAACGAACGAAAGTCTTCGCACGAATACGATCGAAGAGACTTACGAATTATGCGATGCCATCATGAAAGATGACAACAATAACATCAAAAAAGAATTGGGCGACCTGCTCCTGCACATTGTCTTCTATGCCAAGATCGGTGAAGAAAAAGCGGCGTTCGACATCAAAGACGTGTGCGACAGCCTTTGCCAGAAACTGATCTACCGCCATCCGCATGTCTTCGGAAACGCTCAGGCCGAAACAGCCGGCAAGGTTGAACAGAGCTGGGAACAACTCAAACTAAAGGAAAAAGGCGGCAACAAGACAGTTCTCGAAGGTGTCCCCACTTCACTTCCTTCCGTAGTCAAAGCTCACCGCATCCAGGACAAAGCCCGCAACGTGGGTTTCGACTGGGAACAACGCGACCAGGTCTGGGATAAGGTGCACGAAGAGTTTACCGAACTGAAGACTGAAATCGACAAGATGGATGCAGATAAGATGGAAGCAGAGTTCGGAGACCTATTCTTCAGTCTGATCAACGCAGCCCGCCTTTATAAGATCAATCCGGACAATGCCTTGGAACGCACGAACCAGAAATTCACCCGCCGTTTCAACTATTTGGAAGAGCATACTATCAAAGAAGGCAAGTCATTAAAGGATATGTCTTTGGAAGAAATGGACCGGATCTGGAACGAAGCAAAATCGAAAGGGTTATAAAAACAAAAGGGGAACCGACATCACGTCGCCACCCCTCCCTTAACTTAAACGCCAAAACTAAATCTAAACAAAAAACACAAATAATGATAATATTTTATTTCTTTCTATTCTCTTCTTTTCTATCGTCTCCTCCTCTCATAAATTCCCGCGCAAACTTTCCTTCCGCACGTTTATATCTATAAAGTTTCTTTGGAGACAATATCTTTTTAAACTTTTCATAATACTCCTTTTCCAACTGTGCCTGCCTTATGTTCACGCTCACACACTCATCAATCACCTTCAGGTAATCAGCATCGGTTGCATTTTCATTATGCTTTAAATCTTTGGATAGTTTACGACATTCACGACCGGCCTCAAACATCTTTTCTTGCAGTTCGTTACAAAGAGGTATAAATGATGCTGCCTCTTCCGGGGTTAACCCCATCTCTGCCGTAATAAAAGCATTCTTCTTAGCAAAGAACGCTTCTCTATCAAAATTGCGATGCTGTTTCCCACTTTGAGCGTGAGCACTGAATGAGAACACAACTGAACACGCCACAAATGTAATAAAAAATATTTTATTCATACAAGCATTCTTTCAAAAATATTTTGTCAAACTTCATTTTTTTTCAATTTATTCGGTTTCCCCTATTTCTTCTGCCAATATATAACCGGCATATTGCTCTTCCAGGTACTCCAAGTATTCTTCATCCTCGGCCGCTTGCAAAGCAGAAACTGAGGCTGGAGACACTTCTGTTTTTACGAGTAGCGAATCGGTTTTCGCCGCTTTATCTTCGGGTCCGACCAAAACTTTAAAAAACAACCCCAATCCGGCAAAAACGGCTGCCATATATAACCAGGGACGAACACGATCCATCAAGGAAACCTTTTTCACCTCCTCTTCAGGCTCTCTTTCGGGAAGCTGACTCATAATGTTTGCCGTCAATCCCTCCATATACCCCTCAGGTACAGTAAAAGGATTTTTCCCTTTAAGACGGTCCAGATTGTTTTGTTCTGTTTTCATATCATCTCTCTTTTATGTTCTTTTGACAAATGGTAACACGAAAGGTTTAAATGTCTTTTGTTAAAAACTCCTCTACTTTCTTCACCGCATGATGATAGGAAGCTTTTAAAGCGCCTACGGAAGTTCCGAAAATCTCAGACATATCTTCATATTTCATATCGTCAAAATATTTCATATTAAAAACGGCACGCTGTTTCTCCGGCAATGTCAGGATGGCTTTCTGCAGTTTCATCTGTGCGGCATCCCCGTCGAAATATTCGTCTCCTTTCAGGCACTCCAGCAAAAACACGTCCGTATCGTCAATCGAGACATTGTTCTGCATACGCTGGCGGTTCAGAAAGGTTATACATTCGTTTATCGCAATCTTATACAACCAAGTCGACAACTTCGCCTCTCCCCGAAAATAGTCGATATTCGTCCAGGCTTTCAGGAATGTATTCTGCAATAAGTCGTTGGCATCGTCATGGTCCAACACCATCTTTCGTATCTGCCAATACAACTTCTCCCCGTAGAAATTGACAACCTGCGCGAAGGCATCACGTTGATGCGCCGGATCACGTAATTGTTTTATTATCTCTTCCTCTATATATTGTTGCATTCCTACTCACTAATTTGGGGTAAATATAAGAAAATAATCATTATCTCCTTCCGTCCCCCTTCTATAAGAGACGGAAATAATGGTTCAAAGTTTAATCGAACCTCATAAGGGAATATAAAAAAAGCGGACAACTATATAAGTCATCCGCTTTGAAGTGCCCAGAACAGGACTCGAACCTGCATGCCTCTCGACACACGCACCTGAAACGTGCGCGTCTACCAATTCCGCCACCTGGGCAATTCAGCACTTTTCAGTGAAGCAATCTCTCTTGATTGCGGTTGCAAAGGTAGCAACTTTTTTGAAACTGCCAAACTGTAACCATACTTTTTACGCAAAAAAACGGCCACCTCCCTTTCGGGAAGCAGCCGTTTCAGATTTTATGCTTATGGGAAGAATTACATCATACCGCCCATGCCACCCATACCCGGGTTCATGGCAGGAGCTGCCGGAGCTTCTTCTTTCTTTTCAGCGATCACACATTCCGTAGTCAGGAACATACCTGCAATAGAAGCGGCATTTTCCAAAGCTACACGTGTTACCTTAGCAGGGTCGATTACACCGGCTGCACACAAGTTTTCATACTTGTCTGTACGGGCATTGTAACCGAAGTCACCCTTACCTTCTTTTACTTTCTGAACAACTACCGCACCTTCTTTACCCGCGTTGGCAACGATCTGGCGCAACGGTTCTTCAATAGCACGTTTAACGATTTCGATACCGGTTGTTTCGTCTTCGTTTTCACCCTTCAGACCTTCCAGTGCTTCGATAGCACGGATATAAGCAACACCACCACCAGGAACCGTACCTTCTTCGATAGCGGCGCGAGTTGCATGCAGGGCATCGTCAACACGGTCTTTCTTTTCTTTCATTTCAACTTCAGAAGGAGCACCTACATACAATACGGCAACACCACCGGCCATCTTAGCCAGACGTTCCTGCAGTTTTTCTTTATCGTAGTCGGAAGTCGTATTTTCGATCTGAGTCTTGATCTGGCCGATACGAGCCTGGATAGCATCCTTATCGCCTGCTCCGTTTACGATAGTAGTCGTGTCTTTGTCTACCGTAACCTTTTCAGCCGTACCCAGCATATCCATAGTAGCACCTTCCAGCTTTAAGCCTTTTTCTTCGGAGATCACAACGCCACCTGTCAGGACAGCGATATCTTCCAGCATAGCTTTACGACGGTCGCCGAAGCCCGGAGCCTTGACAGCACAGATCTTCAAAGAACCACGCAGACGGTTTACAACCAAAGTTGCCAATGCTTCGCTATCGATATCTTCAGCGATGATCAACAAAGGACGACCGCTCTGAACTGCCGGTTCAAGAATAGGCAGCAAGTCTTTCAATACAGAGATCTTCTTGTCGTAGATCAGGATATACGGATTTTCCATCTCGCATTCCATCTTTTCCGTGTTGGTTACGAAATACGGAGAGATATAACCACGGTCGAACTGCATACCTTCTACCACGTCTACTGTTGTTTCCGTGCCTTTAGCTTCTTCTACAGTGATAACACCTTCAGTTTTTACTCTCTGCATAGCTTCAGCGATCAGTTTACCGATAGCTTCGTCACCGTTAGCAGAAATCTTGGCAACATGCTCGATCTTTTCGAACTGGTCACCAACAGCTTCAGACTGGGCAGCGATGCTTTCTACGACTTTAGCCACCGCTTTGTCGATACCACGTTTCAAGTCCATAGGGTTGGCACCCGCCGTTACATTCTTCAGACCGACACCGATAATAGACTGTGCCAGAACTGTTGCAGTTGTCGTACCGTCACCGGCATTGTCGTTAGTCTTGGAAGCAACTTCCTTAACCAGCTGAACACCCATGTTTTCAAACGGGCAAGCAACTTCAACTTCTTTAGCTACCGTTACACCGTCTTTTGTAATGTGCGGAGCACCGAATTTCTTTTCGATGATCACATTACGTCCCTTCGGACCCAGTGTTACTTTTACTGCGTTAGCCAATTCATCCACACCTTTCTTCAGAAGGTCGCGGGCATCCATATCGTATTTAATTTCTTTTGCCATAATTTCTATCGTTTTATATAAATGTATAAATATTTCTTAATTGTCAATTATCCACTATCAATTGTCAATTGTTTAGATAATAGCCAAAATATCAGACTGACGCATGATAAGATATTTTTCACCGTCCAGTTCGATTTCCGTACCTGCATACTTGCCGTACAGTACAGTGTCGCCATTCTTTACAACCATTTCTTCATCCTTTGTTCCGTTACCTACGGCGACAACTTCACCTTTTAAAGGTTTTTCTTTTGCTGAATCGGGAATAATGATTCCGCCAAGTGTCTTTTCTTCTGCTGCAGCAGGCTTAATCAGCACTCTGTCTGCTAATGGTCTAATGTTCATCGTTGTATATTTTTTAGTTGTTAATAATATTACGTTAATCTTGTGCTTTCTTATCGCACATAAACGTCTATGCGAATACTGTGCCAAAACTGTTGTCAGGAAAAAGACTGACAATTTTGCATTTTAGAAAGACAGACAATGCAAATATATCTGACAGGATGACCATCCTGTTACAAAAAAACTTCCCCATTACAACAAGAAAATGAATGGGGAAGTTCAATTATCAGTCTATTTATAGTAGAAACGGGTGTGCCTAAAGGCACAAAATTGAAATTGCAGCTAGAATCTTTCGATCAGTTCTTCTAATGTGACAAGAGACTGTTCGCCTGTCAACATGTTTTTCAGATTGATCTTGCCTTCATTTATTTCGTTTTCACCGACAATCGCCACAAACGGGATCTTTTTTGTATCGGCATATCCCATCTGCTTCTTCATTTTGGCTGATTCAGGATACAACTCCGTACGGATACCGGCGGCACGCACTTTCGAGATCAGAGGCAATAAATAGTTTTCTTCCTTCTCGCCGAAATTCACGAACAACAGTTGCGTGGTCTTCAAAGAATCAACTGGATAAAGTTCCAACTGATTTAGAACATCGAAAATACGATCGGCACCGAAGGAAATTCCGACACCTGACATACCGTCCATACCAAACACACCGGTCAAATTGTCATAGCGTCCGCCCCCCGTGATACTTCCGATCTGGACATCCAACGCTTTCACTTCGAAGATAGCACCCGTATAGTAGTTCAGACCGCGTGCCAACGTCAGATCCAGTTCCAAATCAGCTGTCAGCTCTAACTTCTCGATGCGGTCCAGAATAAATTCCATCTCGGCAATACCTTTCATCGCTATTTCCGATGCTGCCAGTTCCTTTTTCAAAACAGCCAGCTTTTCACGATTCGTACCTTTCAGCATAATGATCGGCTGCAAACGGGCTATCGCACCTTCAGACAATTCTTTAGAACGCAATTCATCATTTACATTATCCAGACCGATCTTATCCAGTTTATCTATAGCAACCGTAATATCGACAATCTTATCGGCTTCACCGATTATCTCGGCAATGCCGGAAAGAATCTTACGGTTGTTCATCTTGATACAGACACGGATTCCGAAACGGCGGAATACCTCATCCATAATCTGGATCAGCTCGACTTCATTTACCAACGAATCGGAACCTACCACATCTCCATCACATTGGTAAAACTCACGGTAACGACCTTTCTGCGGACGATCGGCACGCCATACCGGCTGTATCTGGTAACGCTTGAATGGGAAAGCGATATCATTACGGTGCTGTACCACATAACGGGCAAAAGGAACCGTCAGATCATAACGCAAACCCTTCTCGCAAGCTTTCATTCCGAATCTTACGGCATTGCGCTCCGACAGTTCTTCATCCGTTATTCCGGAAAAGCAATCGCCGGAATTTAATATTTTGAAAAGCAACTTATCGCCTTCTTCTCCATACTTGCCCATCAGCGTAGACAGGTTTTCCATAGCCGGCGTTTCGATCTGCTGAAATCCGTACAGATGATATACTTCGCGGATAGTATTGAATATATAATTACGCTTCGCCATTTCTTCTGGCGAAAAATCTCTTGTTCCTTTAGGGATAGACGGCTTTTGCATGATTCACTAATTTATATTATTTAGGCTGCAAAGGTAATGCTTCCTGTTTAATCCCGGCTTCTTCCCCCCAGGAAAATCATGATATAATATAATAATGTAGCAAGCGAACCCAAGGCAGCCACTACATACGTGTAAGCAGCAGAACGCAAAGCATCTTCAGCCTTGTCATGCGTATAGACATTTGTGATGCCGGCATTGCTCAACCATACCAAAGCCCGCTGGCTGGCATTGATCTCGACCGGTAGTGTAATGAAACTGAATAAAGTCGTCGATGCAAAAAGAATAATACCAAACAGCATCAACTGGGGAAACGTATTAATCAACAGCATACCACCCAACAGCACCCATGTCATAATGTTGGAAGCAAAGCTGACGACCGGAACCAAAGCCGAACGCATCCGAAGAGGCGCATAAGCCGTAGCATGCTGGACAGCGTGTCCGCATTCATGAGCTGCAACGGCTGCGGCAGCAATACTGTTACTGTAATAAACCGATTCACTCAGATTGACGGTCTGGTTTGCCGGATTATAATGATCCGTCAAATGTCCGGGAGTGGAAATCACCTTTACGTCATAAATCCCGTTATCATGCAACATCTTTTCAGCCACATCCTTTCCTGTCATACCATTCGGCATAGGAATCTTGGAATATTTTTCAAACTTGTTCTGGAGTCTGGAAGAAACCAACCAGCTAAGAAGGGCAAAACCGATAAATATAATCCAATACATGCTCATATTTTTCTAATTTATAATAGTTATACTAAATCATAAACGACAAAAAGTCTGCCAAAAATAAAAATGGCAGGAGATCATCCTTCCGGGATGTGGTCTTCTGCCATTTTGTATTATTTTCAGGTTTTATTCTTCGGTATATCTGACAATTGTTTGCTCACGGTCAGGACCGACAGATACAATCTTGATCGGAACTTCCAGCTCTTCTTCCAAGAAAGAGATGTAAGCATTGAACTCTTCGGGAAATTCGTCTTCACTTTGCATTTTCGTCATATCGACATTCCAACCCGGCATTTCCACATATACGGGTTCGATGCCTTCATTGATTTCAAACGGAAACTCTGTTGTTTCTTCGCCATTGACTTTATAAGCAATGCAAGCCTTTACTGTTTCGAAGCCATCCAGCACATCGCTCTTCATCATGATCAGTTTCGTCACACCGTTGATCATGATCGCATATTTCAGCGCAACCAAGTCAATCCAGCCACAACGGCGTTCACGCCCAGTTACAGCACCATATTCATGTCCGATCTGACGGATCTTGCTACCTGTTTCATCAAACAGCTCTGTCGGAAACGGACCGCTACCGACACGTGTACAATAAGCTTTGAAGATACCATACACTTCACCGATGTTACGCGGGGAAACCCCCAAACCTGTACAGCAACCTGCACAAATCGTATTGGAAGAAGTCACAAACGGATAAGAACCGAAATCAATATCCAGCATCGTGCCCTGTGCACCTTCGGCCAAAACAGACTTACCTTCTTTCAAATAGTTATTAATCACATGTTCGCTGTCGATCAAACGAAACTGTTTCAAATAATCCAAAGCCTTGAACCACTGTGCCTCCAATTCAGTAATATCATATTCATAATTCAGAGAACGCAGAATCGCTTCATGTCTTGCTTTTGCAGCTGCATACTTTTCATCGAAATTATGCAACAGGTCGCCTACGCGCAGACCGTTACGGCTGATCTTATCCGTATAAGTCGGACCGATACCTTTACCGGTCGTACCGATTTTGCCTGACCCTTTCGCAGCTTCGTAAGCAGCATCCAATATACGGTGAGTAGGCAAGATCAAATGAGCTTTCTTAGAGATACACAGTTGTTTGGTCAGGTCGTGCCCGCTGGCAGCAAGCGCTTCCGCTTCCTGTTGGAACAACAACGGATCCAGTACGACACCGTTACCGATAACGTTTACCTTACCCCCTTGGAAAATACCAGAAGGGATGGAACGTAATACATACTTTTCACCGTTAAATTCCAAAGTATGTCCAGCATTGGGACCCCCCTGAAAACGAGTTATCACATCGTAATTCGGAGTCAAAACGTCAACAACTTTTCCTTTGCCTTCGTCACCCCACTGCAATCCTAATAGAACGTCAACTTTCATCGTTTATATATTATATAGATGTTAATATTCTTACTTCTTCCGCTGAAGCCGGTACTTACATTTGCTACATAAGCCATAAATGTAAAGCGCATGATATTCCGGAGTGAAACGCGATATCTTCAACGCTCCGACATCTTTCTTCAGTGTTGCATCCTTCTGCTCTCTGATTGCCCCGCATTTCATACAGATCAGATGCAAGTGTGTCTCCGCCAGCATCCGTAATTCATACTGTACAGCCTGGGCCGTCAGCTGATGGCGCACAATCAAGCCGCTGTCTACCAAAACATCGACCGTGTTATAAACAATAGCCCGACTGACATGAAAATTCATTTCCTCCAGTTTCTGATGAAGCAAACACATATCAAAATGACCGGGGAAACTGCATATACACTCCAATATGGCATATCGTTCCTCCGTCTTTCGTAGTTTTTTCTCAGCAAGATACCTGGTGAACAAGTCTTGCATCTCTGTGTACTTTTTTGCATCCATCTTCAAGTTGCGACTCCACGCGACCGACAAAGTTAGCGCATTTATTTTAAACGCAAAGCCTTAACGGCAATATTCAAATTCAAATTTTAAATCATTATATATTTCCTGCCCTTCGGGCGTCTGCATGAATTCAGGAAAATCATCGAACCCATCCAACATTTGCTGTGCCCGTTCAGCCGACTGTCTTCCATAAAATTTCATGGCTTTCACCGCAGCCTGCTTTTCTTTGAAGGACGCCTCGAAATCAGTCTGGGCAAGCGTCCGCATACATTCCGCGACAAATGCGGTCCTCACCGGTGCTATCAAATCCTTTCCTTCCTTAAACAGTTCGGCCCAGACTAGATAAGCCACCGTACGTGCATATTCGTCTTCCACATTAAAAATCAACCCGAGCAGCAAATCCTCCACATCCGGCAACTTATAAAACAAATTGTGGCTGCACTGCTCTGCAATTTCCAAATAAGGGATTTCTTTCACCCATTGCTTCGCCTCTTGGGACGAGAACTCGTCTACCGGCTGCAAGAAAGAAGCCAATATCTTGAATTCACGGATGTCTTCTTTCCACAAGGCAGCGGCCAGCTCAGAGTCCGGTTTATGCGTAGTGGCAATCTGCTTGATTTCAGGCAAAGGAACACCGAAATTCAGCTTATAGACAATACCCTTCTCGCGCATGCTGGTAGAGATCACCCCATTCATCGCTAGGCGAAGCTGAGTCCGTATTTCTTTTAATTCATTCTGTAACATACGCTTTATTATTCATTATAGGAAGGTAAAAACGAATACTCCTTGCTGTAACGAAGCATCTGATCGGTATACCCTTCGGTATAATCCAGCACAATATCCGTTACATCTCCCTTATCGTTCTTGACTTCCTTCATCACCGGGTTCACGAATCCCTTATACGGAGCCAGGTTCAATTTGGCATAGCGTTCGAGCACTTCGGCATGAAGAGCCGGATCGACCTTTACGGCATACTCCTCCACCAGTTTCTTTCCGGCAGAAAAATCACCTTCACTCTTGATACGCTGCACTTCCGCCAACAAAGTTCCGAACAGTTCACGCAACTTAGCATAGTCATTAACCACCACGTATGTCTTGCCATCCCGCTGTTTCAGCTCAATCACGTTATCGGCCTTTCCTTTTTCATAAACCCATTTGGCAATCAGCTGGCGGTTGCGCATATGGGCTTCTTCGACATTCTTGCCCTGCTCGATCCGAACCAGCTGTGTCATCAGGCCATTCATTATATATTTATAGTATTCGGCCTTATAAGCCTCTGCATCCGGCACAAGTCCGAGTTCCACCAGCTTGGCATCTCCGAGATAGTACAAACCGAAAAGATCAGCACGCGCCTCTTCCAAAGTCGAACTGTAAGCCTTCAAAGCATCCGGATCGGTATCGGGAAGCAATTTACCGGAACCATGTCCCAAGCATTCATGCAAATCGGTATGCAAATTGTCGGTGATGAATCCGTATTTCTTCAATCCTTCGCGCTCCTTATCGCTCCAGACAAATTCCTCATTGAAACCATTTCCCTGAGAAGCTTTGTCGTATGCCTCAGTGATATTCTCGATCGTAACGGATTTCGAACCATGATCGCGGCGAATCCAGTCGGCATTCGGCAAGTTGATGCCAATCGGAGTTGCCGGATAGCAATCACCTCCCAACATGGAAACCGTAATTACTTTGGCACTGACTCCTTTTACTTTTTCTTTCTTAAACCGTTTATCTACAGGAGAATGATCTTCAAACCACTGCGCATTATCGCTGATCACTTTTGTTCGCTTCGTTGCCTCCTTATTGATAAAGTTCACGGTCGACTCCCAGCTGGCTTTCATTCCTAACGGATCTCCGTATGTTTCGATAAAGCCGTTCACAAAGTCGACATCCGATACCGTATCTTCCACCCATAGGATCGAATAGGCATCGAAGATTTTCAAGTCGCCGGTCTGATAATATTCGATCAGTTTCCCGATGATTGACTTTTGCGCATCGTTCTCGGCAAAAGCCGTGGCTTTCTGCAATTCCGACACGATCTTTTCGATTGCCGGCGAATAGAGGCCGCCTACCTTCCACACTTTTTCGACCAGCTTGCCGTTCTCTTTTACCAAACGGCTGTTCAAGCCGTAAGAGATAGGAGAAATCGTGTCTTTCCCTGCTTTCATCCGGGCATAGAAATCCTCGACTTCTACTTGGGTAACCCCTTCGCCATAATAATTATTGGCCGAAGCCCGGATCAGGTCGACATCGCCACTCTGCACCGTACGCTTCGCCATCACGGCCGGATCAAAGATCACGGGACTGATCTCGGCGACAAACTGTTCCACCGTCTGCCCTTCACGTAACGGAAGTGCGGAAGCACCGACCTGAGAGATGCAAGTCTGGAAGAATTCGGGCGTAAAACCGGGAACAAATTTGTCTTCCGCATAATGGTGATGAATGCCGTTGGCAAACCAAACCCGTTTCAGATAAGTCTCCAAAGCAACAAACTGCGGATCCGTACGATCTCCTTTATAGCCGGAATACACAGCCTCCAGCGCACGGCGGATCGGCAGGTTATAACGACAGTTCTGGTCGAACAAAATATCCCGGCCCATCAGGGCGGCTTCCGACAAATGATATAATAATTGTTTCTGCTTCAAAGAAAGGGATTCAAATCCCGGAACCCGATAACGCAGTATCTGAAGATCAGCAAACTGATCCACGACATAATTGAAATTATCCTGAGTAGCTTCCGCCTTCTCAGCCTTCTGCCCCGTACAGGCAGTCATAGCCATTGCAGTCATAAGCGATAACATTATATTTCTCATATACTAACTTTTAGCTTTTCCTATATTATTATTTAAAAGGTTTTCTCGCAAAGGTACAGATATTTCAGAAATTATACTAGTCATCTTCCTCTATTGCAATCTGAATACAGATAACTTATAAGGCAGAAATATGAGTAGATTTGATTTTTTTCTTCCAAGGACATAGAAAGAGAAGAAATTTAATAACTTTGCCTATAGTAACGTTGACATAAAACAAAACGCAATGAAAACAAACATTCCTGAACGTATTGCCGCCCTAAGGGAAGCAATGAAACAGCATAAAATCGATGCTTATATTATTCCGACTTCCGATCCTCACATGAGTGAATATCCTGCCGATTGCTGGAAATACCGCGAATGGATTTCCGGATTCACAGGTTCGGCCGGAACAGTTATAATCACAGCCGATAAAGCCGGGCTTTGGACCGACTCCCGATATTTCCTGCAAGCCTCTACCCAACTGGAAGGGACAGGTATCGAACTTTTCAAAATGATGTTGCCCGAAACCCCGACAATCCCAGAGTTCCTGACACACGAACTAAAAGAAGGACAGACAGTCGGCCTGAACGGCGAGACATACAGCTTGGCAGATGCCCGCTCACTGGAAAAAGCACTGGCGGAAAAAGAGATCAAACTGAATACAAACGCTTCGCTGATCGATCCGATCTGGAAAGAACGTCCCGCCATCCCTGAAGCTCCGATGTTTGAAATGCCGATTGAACTCAGCGGAAAATCAACAGAAGACAAACTACTCGATATCAACAAGATGTTGCATAAGGCTGGAGCCGACTGCACCATTCTCTCCGCATTGGACGAAGTGGCCTGGACCTTCAATATCAGGGGTACGGACGTTGCCTATAATCCGGTCGTCATCAGTTATGCATTCGTTTCCGAGAAGGAAAGCGTACTGTTCGTGAATCCGAAGAAGATACCCGCTGAAATAGCAGAACATCTAAAGAAAGAAGGAGTGACACTGGCCGACTACGGCATGTTGGCGACCTTCCTGTCACGGCTGCCGGAACGGACACGGGTGTTCATCGACAGCAAACGAACCAACGTAGCCATTTACAATGCACTGCCCAAAAGCAGTATCCTGATAGAAGGAATCTCGCCCGCCAATCACTTGAAAAGCATCAAGAACGAGGCAGAGATAAAAGGATTCCGCAATGCTGTCCTGAAAGACGGTATCGCCATGACCAAATTCTATTTCTGGCTGGAAAAGATGCTTAAAGCCGGAGAAAAGGTGACGGAGCTGAGTGCCGCTGCCAAGTTGACGGCTCTGCGCTCCGAACAGCCCCAATATGTCATGGACAGCTTTGCCAGCATATCCAGCTACGGTCCTCACGGAGCGGTCGTACACTATTCTCCTACACCCGAAACGGACACGGAGTTGAAAACGGACAGTTTGTACCTGCTCGACTCCGGAGCCCAGTATTTGGACGGAACGACCGACATCACCCGTACGATCGCCCTTTGTGACGAGCCGAGCGAGCAGATGAAGAAGGACTTTACCCGCGCCCTGAAAGGCACTATCGGAATTGCCAAATGTAAATTTCCCGCAGGCATACGGGGCTGCCTGATCGACGCTTTCGCCCGTAAAGCCTTGTGGGATGCCGGCATCAACTATCTGCACGGAACCTGCCACGGCATCGGTCATTGTTTGAACGTACATGAAGGGCCGCAAAGCATCCGCATGGAAGAAAACCCGGTAATCCTAGAACCGGGCATGGTGATGAGTGACGAACCGGCCATGTACCGCCCCGGCGAATATGGTATCCGTACCGAGAATATGATCCTGATCCGTGAAGATAGTGAAACGGAATTCGGAAAGTTCCTCGGTTTCGAAACTTTGACGTTATGTTACATCGATACGAAGCTGGTTATCCCATCCATGCTCTCCGTACGCGAACATGCCTGGCTGAACAAATACCACCAGATGGTGTACGACTTGGTAAGCCCACATCTGAACGAGGAAGAGAAGGCTTGGTTAAAAGAGAAAACGGCAGAAATTTAATCAACGGACAATTGACAATGGACAATTGGTTTGCCGTTGTCCTCCTTAAATTGTCAATTGTCAATTATTAATTGTCAATTAAAAAGTTATGGCTTTAATAAAATCAGTAAGAGGCTTTACTCCTCAAATAGGTAAAGACACGTTTTTAGCAGACAACGCCACTATTATCGGCGATGTAGAGATAGGCGAAGGTTGCAGTATCTGGTTCGGGACTGTGTTGCGAGGCGATGTAAACTCCATCCGGATCGGCAACGGGGTGAATATACAGGACGGCTCCGTCCTGCACACCTTATATGAAAAATCGACGATTGAGATCGGCGACGATGTATCGGTCGGTCATAACGTCACGATCCACGGGGCAAAGATATGCAACGGCGCCCTGATCGGGATGGGCTCGGTCGTACTAGACCATGCCGTGATCGGTGAAGGAGCGATCGTCGCTGCCGGCTCGGTCGTACTGAGCAAGACCATCGTTGAGCCGGGAAGCATCTACGCCGGCATACCGGCCAAGTTTGTTAAGAAAGTAGACCCGGAACAGGCAAAAGAGATCAACCAGAAGATAGCCAAGAACTATCACATGTACTCATCCTGGTATAAAGAAGAGCACTGACCCGCTATCACGAAACAGGGTAAACAACACAATTAATTGAAAATGAAAGAGTACAAATACATCCTGCTGGACCTGGACGGGACGATTACAGATCCGATGATCGGCATCACCCGATGCGTCGAATACGCATTGAATCATTTCGGCATACAAGTGAATGACCTCCGCGAGTTATGTCCTTTTATCGGTCCTCCTCTTCTGGACTCGTTCCGGGATTTCTATCATTTCACAGACGAACAGGCCAAAGAGGCTACAGAAAAGTACCGGGAACGTTTTGCCGACACCGGCATTTATGAAAACAAACTGTATGATGGCATGAAAGACTTTTTAGAAGAGGCAACCCGGCAAGGGCGCATCCTGATGCTGGCGACATCCAAACCGACAGTCTTCGCCAAACGCATCCTGGACTATTTCGATATCGCCCGTTACTTCACCTTCGTCGCGGGCAGCGGCCTGGACGGTTCTTTCTATACAAAAGGAGATGTGATCCGTCATGTATTGGAAAGCAATAACCTGACGGACCATCCATCAGCCGTCATGATCGGCGACCGCAAACATGATATCATCGGGGCCAAAGAGAACAGGCTCGATTCGATCGGTGTGCTTTACGGTTACGGTGACCGGGAAGAGTTATCGCAAGCCGGGGCGGACTATATCGTAGAGGATATCGCCGGACTGCGCAATCTGCTGTTCCATCAATAGCACGCCCATTTTATCAGATAGCGGCAAAGCACATCTCCGCCGAAGATCCCCACGCAGTAGAGGATTCCCAATCTGTAACCTTTCAGGTTACAGGACACTTTCAATGCCTGGAACATCCAGACCAGTGCCCAGATCAAAAAGACAAAAGAGACAAGCGACAGCCATATTCCGACAAGGAATCCGGGCTGTTGCATGATCTCCGCCGGAGGCATGTTCACATCTATCTGTGTGAGTTTCTGCATAGGCGGCAAGAAGTTGAAAAGGTTCATGACAATCAACGGCAATTGTGCGAAAACGACCGTTCCCAACACATCGATCATCCGTATGCGTGAACGGGAAAGCAGCAATCCTCCCCAATAAAACATAACAGCCGGAATCAGCCAGACGGCAAGGTGTTCCACCGCATAGCACCACCACGCCGGATTCGGAGCCGGACCAAAATGCAGCAACCCGTGATAATGCCAGCCGGAATAATAAGAAAGAGCTGTCGATACCACCATTCCAGCCAGTCCCCAAAGCAATGCTTTCAGGCCGGCAATCCGTTCAAAAGGATTTATCAATCCATAAAGATGTTGTTTGTTCATAACCTATTCGATTTTATTTAGTTTATCAATCAGATCGTCTAATACATTCCGGACAGTAGGGTAACTGACTCCCATATTCTTCGCCATATCCTTCAGGCTTCCGCTGGATTTGATGAAGTCGATTACAAACTGTTGTTCCTTATCCGTCAGTTTTGCCAGCACGGGCAGTTCAAACGTTCCGCACACCTCCGTATCGCATCGCCCACAAAACATCCGGCCCACTTTCAGAGGCGCATCACAAGCCGGGCACTGCAAGGGGAGTCTTCTTTTGATCTCGTTATTCATAGGCTTCTCTATTGTTATTGTTTATAATCAGATTAAAAGATTACTTTTCCACAAATGTATTCAAACATTCATAATTATGCAAGCAAAAATAAATATTATTCAACAATAAATAAATATTATCAAACTATACATATAATTACTTGAATAAAGTTCATCCAAATATTATTCCGGCAAGTGAGCTAAATAGCCCCTCGAACGCCTGCATGTAAAGAAATTAAACTACTTTTGTGACAGAACACTTAAAAACTAAACGAGTTACATCATGAGAAAGAACAATCTGTGGATAACAGCCCTTGCATTCGGGCTATCGTTATCGGCTTACGGGCAGCAGGCAGAGGGCGGCATCTCGTCCGGAATGTTGCAGGAAATCAAGCAAGCCTACAAAGGAACGCCGGCCGACAAAGCCATTCACAATGCGATCGCGGGCAACGACATCAACAAGCTGGCAGTCAACAACGACAGTAAAAACAATTTCGACACCTACTTTTCCCATAAAGTGAACAGCAAAGGCATCACGAACCAGAAATCGTCCGGCCGTTGCTGGTTGTTTACAGGATTGAATGTTATTCGTGCGCAGGTCATCGCCAAGTATAACCTCCCGGAATTCGAACTCTCGCAGAACTACAACTTCTTCTGGGACCAGCTTGAAAAAGCAAACCTTTTCCTGCAAGGAATCATTGATACACGGGAAAAGCCGATCGACGACAAAATGGTGGAATGGCTGTTCAAGAATCCGATCGGAGACGGCGGACAGTTTACCGGTATCTCCGACAACCTGATGAAATACGGCATCGTTCCTTCCGATGTCATGGTCGAAACCTATAGCAGCGACAATACCAGCCGTATGTCCAACCTGATCGGCCTGAAACTGAAAGAATACGGATTGGAACTACGCGACGCAAAAGGCTCGAAACCGGAAGCGCTGGCAAAACGCAAAACCGAGATGCTGGGCGAAATCTACCGTATGCTGGTCCTCAACCTCGGAGAACCTCCTACGAAATTCACCTGGACACGCAAAGACGCAAGCGGCAAACCGGTCGAGACAAAAGAATACACCCCGCAATCATTCTATCAGGAATTCGTGGGCGAAGATTTGAAGAACAACTATGTCATGCTGATGAACGATCCGAGCCGCGACTTCTATAAACTATATGAAATCGACTTTGACCGCCATGCCTATGACGGCAAGAACTGGACATATGTTAACCTTCCGATAGAAGATATCAAAGAGATGGCGATCGCCTCCATCAAGGACAGCACCATGATGTATTTCTCCTGCGACGTGGGCAAATTCTTCGACCGCAACCGCGGAGTGCTCGATGTCAACTATTATGACTACGGCTCGTTGATGGGCACGACTTTCGGTATGGACAAGAAACAACGCATCCAGACATTCGCCAGCGGCTCTTCCCATGCCATGACACTGATGGCGGTAGACTTGGATGCCAACGGCCAACCTAAAAAGTGGATGGTGGAAAACAGTTGGGGACCGGGTGCCAACAATGGCCACCTGATCATGACGGACGAATGGTTCAACGAATACATGTTCCGCCTGGTCGTCAACAAAAAATACATCACCGACAAAGTCCGGGAAGTATTGAAACAGACACCGACACGGTTACCGGCCTGGGACCCGATGTTTGCAGAAGAAGAGTAATGGAAATTGAAAGTTGAAAATTGAAAATTATAAAAACGGTCATTGTTCTTGGAACGGAATTTAATTTTCAATTTTCAACTTTCGATTTTCAACTATCAATAGTATCCTTCATTCTGCGCCTCTTCGGCAGATGGCTTCGGAGACAGGCGGTCGATATGGTTTTGCGGAATCGGACGTAGTTTGTGATATTCCTTTATGTTTGGAGCGGCATCCGGATTAAACTCCTTCACACGCTCGTACAACGTTTCCGTACGCACCAAGTCTTCCCAGCGGTTCATCTCGCCGTATGTTTCACGGGCACGTTCATCCAGCATAAAACCGATAAAATCGTCACTGATCTCTGCCGGCGTCACCAGCATCGACTTTTCAGTCGAACCGGCCAGGTTAGCCATATCGCCACCATCAATCTGCCACCATTCCTGCGGCTTGGCTTCTCCTTCCTTATAGGCGGCACGTTTACGGACGACGTTAATCAGCGAAGCCGCTTTCTCGAAATCACCCTTTCTGCCATAAGCTTCGGCAGCTATCAGATACGTCTCACCCAGGCGCATACGGACAAAATTACGTCCTCCCGGTTCGTAGTTCATATCCGGACGTTGCGTATCGAGCCATTTCTTCAGACAAGGGAAAAAGTGGTTCGTGTTTTCATCGATCGGAATCAATGTATAAGGCGCCTTTGCGATGTCCAATTGCATCTGGCGGTCTTTCGCTTTGTCGATCACAGCACCTTTATAATCTTTCGCTCCATAGTATTTCGGGATAAAGTAAGCCGCCGTATCTCCTAAAGCGAACTTTGGTTTGCCAACCAGTTCGGCAGGCGTTTCATAAAGCAGATCACCCGTCTCCTCTCCATTTTCATTTACGTAATAATATTTGTCTTTCCAGACAGGGATGGAAGATTCTTTATTCGCATAGAACACCCAACTGAACATCTTATACATACGGGAGTCATTCAGGTGGTCGAACAACTCGGTTTGCAAATAAGGAGTCGGTCGCATACGTTTCCAAGCACGCCCTTGCTGAAGGTCGCGTTGCAAGCCCGGCAATTTTTCGTAAGTCGGAACCCAATACAGGTGCATCTTGTTTCCTTCCGAACCGTTAAACAACACATCGTTTGTAAACTCGACACCCCAGATTGTTTCAGAAGACACCTTCTGTCTGTCCTGATCGAATGTCATTGAATAATCCGAATCCAAGGCGAACTTTCCGGAGTTGATAACCGCTTCGGCAAAATAAGCCGTACTATCCATATCGGTCGGTTGCTGTCCGCGTTGATCCTTCACGGCGCTCCCCCTTGTCAAATAAACTTTCGACAACAAATTAGCCGCCGACCATTTGGTTGCACGACCACGATCCGCCTGCATGGCCACATCAGGCAACACTTCATAAGCCTGACGCAAATCGCTAATAATAAACGCATACACATCCGCCACCGAAGCACGTTTGAAGTCGGTCTTGATTTCAGAAACGTTTCCTTCCGTCAATAAAGGAATACGTCCAAATTGCTGAACCAGATCAAAATAGAAATAGGCACGCATGAAACGGAGTTCACCTTCACGCGCCGTTTTCTCGGCATCGGTCATATCTCCCACTTTCGGCAGATACATCAAAGCCGTATTGGCCCGTGTAATACCTTTATAAGCATTTTCCCAAAATTCATACAACATACCGAAAGAAGAGTTCAACTGATTGCTGTATTTATTGAAAGCATCCTTATTACCGCCATCGGCCCCTTCCCAGACATAATCCACGCCATACTCGGTCAGGCAATAATAACGCTCGCCACCGACATACCAGCGCATAGTCGAATAAACGCCGTTCACAGCAGTTTCTATACCGGTCTTTGTTTCCAGATAATCGTACGACACCCCGCTGACCACCTTTTCATTCAGGAAAGATTCACACGACACGCTGGCCGCTGCCACTAAAGACAGCAAACCATATTTTATTATATTTTTCATACTATCGTCTATTTATCATGTTAGTTATTATCAAAAGCTCAGGTTCACACCAAACAGATACGTCCTCGGCATCGGCTCATTGAAGTCGCCTCCACTTTCAGGGTCCGTACCTGAATAGCCTGTAAAGACATACGCATTCTGTACGGTTGCATACACGCGCAACTTCTGAATGCCGACAGCCTGCAACAATGTCTTCGGCAAGGTATAGCCCAACGTCACCTGCCCGATTCTCAAGAACGAAGCGTCTTCCTTATAAAGGGAAGAAATGTAGTTCGGATTCTCGAAGTCGATATTCGGGCGCGGAGCCTCATTACTGTGGTTACTGATCGGATTGCCGTTTTCATCCTCGCCGATAATACGCCAGTAGTTCACTTTCGCACCGTTATAACGCCCGTTCAAGCTCCATCCCCTATCGAAAGATTTTGTCTGCCCGAAAGCACCATTCAGGAAGAAACTGAAATCAAAATCCTTATAATTAAAATAATTACTCATGCTCAACGTCACGGTAGGATTCTCATGACCAAGAATAAAGCGGTCTTCGGAAGTGATCTTATAGTCGCCATTGCGATCGACAATCTTGATATCGCCAGGTTTAAAGACGCCTCCCCACTTTTCGAGTTCGGCTGCATCTTCCAGTTGCCAGATACCATCAGCCTTATAATCATAGAATACTTTCACGGGTTGGCCGATAAACCATTTATTTCCTTCGTCGTCGACTTTCCCGTTATAGAGTTCCACGATCTCCTCCTTGTTGACGGAGAACATAAAGTCGGTCGTCCATTTGAAATCTTTCGTATCGATATTGACCGTATTCAAGGTTACTTCCAGACCTTTGTTGCGGATCTGCCCGATATTGGTCGTCACATTGCCAAAACCGGAAACAATCGGCAACTGGCGGTCCATCAAGAGGTCGTTCGTATTCTGAAGATACAAATCTACGCTCCCCCCTATCCGGCCGTTCAAGAAACCGAAATCGATACCGGTGTTCCATTGTTCGGTCTTTTCCCATGACAGGTTCGGGTTCGGCATCTCTTTCTGGTAGAAGGCCAGCACACCGTTCGAACCATAGCTGTAACGACCGTATTCGAGGCTACCCTGTGTCTTATAAGGATCGATGGCCGTATTGCCGGTGATACCCCAACCCAAGCGGAGCTTCAAATTACTCAGACAGTCGACATCTTTTAGAAACGATTCTTCCTTGACACGCCATGCAAGGGCAGCGGAGGGGAACAACACCCATTTATGCCCCGGCGCCAAACGGGAAGAACCGTCGTAACGGGCAGACACCGTCAGCAGATAGCGGTCTTTGTAGTTATAATTCACACGTCCCATGAAAGAAGCCAGATTCCAACGCTGATAATCGCTCGATACGGACTCGATCGTCTGAGCCGAACCGACATTGTTCCAAGTCTGGTTCTCGTAAGGCAGGTCTTTCACCTTGATTTCCGACTTCTCGTATGTTTCCTGCTGGATAGACTGCAAGAAAGTCAAACCCAAAGTATGATCTTTTTTGAAGGTCTTGTTATAGAACAACAGATTTTCCCACGTGTACATACGACGGTTATCACGAGCATTGACAGCACGCGCCGGACTACCGGAACGATCCGAACTCAACGCCCCGTAGAACTCGTTGCCGTACCACGGACCGATGTCAATACCAACATTCGAACGGTATTTAATATCGAACGGAAGCGTAACATCCAGATAATAACTTCCCAGGAAACGGTCTTTCTTTATCTCCTTCTTCATATTGTCCAAATTCAAGAACTGGTTCCAAAGCTGGGGATCATTCCCCGGACGGGATGTAATCAAACGGCCGTCCGTATCATAGATATCAGCCAAAGGATACACGTTTTTCACATCACTATACAAGTTACTCCCGTTATTTCTGTCGACATGGGAAAAAGAGGTCGAACCACCGACTTTGACAAATCTGTTCAACGTCCAGTCAAAATTGACACGGACCGAATAGCGGCGATAATCCTGCCCTTTCACAATTCCGTCCTGTCCGAAATAAGTCGCGGAAGCCAGCATCTTCAATTTTTCCGTTCCGCCTCGCACACTGACTTCGTGGTTATGGATCGGAGCCGCCCGCTACACCTCATCTGTCCAGCTATTGTAAGGCAAACGTTCAGGACACCAATTTCCAGCTTCGTCATAGGCTTGTTCTATCTTCCCGATCACGTTTGGGTCCGCATTGAAGTAACCGATCTTCCGGTCCCAGTCCAATGTAGGGACGAGCGGGTAGGGAGTCGTCTTCGATGTCGCCCGGTTTGCTTCACGTACCAGATCTACCCATTCAGCCCCATCAAACATTTCTATTTTACGGGCGGCCTGTTGTACACCCATATAGCCGTTATAATCAATCTGGACTCTTCCCTCCTTTCCTTTTTTAGTTGTCACCAGGATCACGCCATTGGCTCCACGCGAACCGTAGATGGCCGTTGCGGAAGCATCTTTCAAGACCTCGACCGATTCGATATCCGAAGGGCTCAATTCGTTTAATCCGACAACAATCGGAATACCGTCGACTACATATAACGGTTCGTTCGTCGCCTTCAACGAGCGGTTCCCACGAACACGTATGCTCGCCTCTTCACCAGGCTTCGCGCTTGTTTGTATAATCGTTACACCCGCAGCTCTCCCCTGCATCGCCTGCACGGCACTCAAAGAAGCCGTTTCCTGCAACTTCTCCCCCTTCACGGAGGCTACCGAACCGGTCAAGTCCCGCTTCTTGGCCACACCGTAGCCGACAACCACGACTTCGTCCAAGTTCTGCAAGTCCTCTTTCAATGTGATAATCACACTCCCTTGTCCTTTGTAAGCATAGTCTTGCGGCTGATACCCGATGTAGGAAACAGACAACGTAACAACCGGTTTAGAGATGGAAAAAGAGAATTTACCGTCGATGTCGGTAATGGAACCATTCGTAGTCCCTTTCTCGACTACGTTCGCCCCGATGATAGGCTCACCGGTCACATCCTTGACAACGCCGGAAACCATATGCTGGGCATAGGAAAGCGTGGTCGTGCACACAAAAAACAAAAAGACTAACATGGGCAGATGCAGCCTTTTAAACGTTTTCGTTTTGTTCATAATAATAAAGAATTAAATTATCCGGCAATTCCCGAACCGGATGATTTTTTCATAAAAAGAGGCGTGGGAACTGTTGATATACCTGATATTGAGGCCTTCGACTGCCCGACCAGTGATATAAACAACAGCTCACGCCCTTCTATTCTTGAAGACATACCCATGCCAGGCATGAATATATATAACAAGGAAGGTACGTGAGCGTTCAGTTGCCTATTATCCTCTGGTCTGAAAGTGTCGAAGTTTCAATATCCGGATAATATCTTTTAAACGCTTCTTGTAATCAATAAAATGCAGGGACCTGCAACGCCATGCAAGTGTACGGACACAAATATAGAGAGAAGAAACTATACAGGCAAACAAAAGTAAGTATTTCTCGTTTTTCTTACGAACAGGCTATATTTAGAGGATAGCAATCATATTACTATTGCAAAACCATGCAACCTATAAACATTTGACCTTTGTCGAATACGTTTTTGCCCTTAGTCAAAAGGGCTTTCGACCTTAGTCAAAAACCTTTTCGACCAAGGCCGAAAACTAAAGAAGTTAGCAAAAACGACATAAATATCCATATCATTGCATATTATACAATATCAAATACCACTTTAGGACGGGACAGTTTGTCTGTTGTTTACATTTATGAATAACCTATAACAGGATTTTTTAATACACAGTCAACCTATTTCAGGACGAGACAGGGTGAAGCCAGAAAACGTCTCTCCGCCGAAAGGTTTCATCTGATCAATCTTTTCCCCAATCCGAAGGTTTTGCGCCCATTTGGAGGACAAGCGTTCCACCGGCCGCCAGATCATCGTGCGTCAGGTAACATTTATCATACTTCTTCCCGTTGAGTGTCGCACTTTGGATGTAGATATTCTCCGGACTGTTGTCACGGGCCTCGATCACAAAAGAGCCACCGGCAGCATAAGCCGGGTCCAGACGGAACTCCACCCGGTCGAATACCGGACTGGTAATCTCATAGCGGCCATCGCCCGGACATATCGGATGTATGCCGGCAGCCGCCAACACATACCAAGCCGACATCTGCCCGACATCTTCGTTTCCTACCAAGCCGGTCACTTTATCGTGATAAGCGTTCCGGCAAATGTCGCGTGTCCATTTCTGGGTAAGCGAAGGCATCCCTAACCTGTTGAACAGGAAAGGCACATGATGGACCGGTTCATTGGCATGGTTATAATAGTCATTCCAGAGATAGTCGCCCGGTGTTTTCTCAAACATATCCGTCAGGTCGGCCAAAACCTTTTCACGGCCTCCCATCAGGCGGATCATCCCTTCGACATCGTGCGGCACGAACCATCCTTGCTGGTAAGGATTGGATTCCACGCAGCCATAGCCCTCTTGCAAACGTCCTTTTTCAGGCAAAGAAGAAAAGACGCCTTTCTCATTACGCGGACGGAACCATCCCGATTCAGGATCGAAGATAGTTGCATACGACAGGGCACGCTTGTCAAAATGAGCCCGGTCGCCCTCTTTCCCCAACCACTCGGCCAAACGGGCCATGCACCAATCCGTATAATCGTATTCCAGCGTGCAGGATATATTGCCGGGCGTATAGCCGTCGCCATTATTGCTAAAGCGCCGGGAGGTGTTCAGAGCATAGCGGTATGCTTTCTCCACGTCATAATCCCGAATGCCTTTCCGGTAAGCATCACACAAAACCGAAATGGCGGGATTGCCCACCATGCAGCCGGAGTAAGCATTCAAGAGCTCCCACCGTTCAAGATATTCGTTACCACTCTGGTCGGCTATCTCCACAAGCGAGTTGACAAGATCGTTCACCATCTCCGGGTTGATGATGGTCTGAAGAGGCATCTGGCTACGGAAGACATCCCATCCGCTGAAGATCGTCCGTTTACGGAACTTGCCAGTCTGATGGATCTTTTTATCCGCCCCGGTGTACTCGCCGTTGATATCGCTGCAAAGGCGCGGATCAATCAACGTATGATAAAGAGCCGTGTAGAAAACCCTCTTTTCCTCGTCGGTTCCTCCCTCGACGGAGACTTTCGCCAACTCGTCATTCCAAAGACGGACACACTCGGCATGCGTCCGGTCAAAATCGAAGTCTTTCATCTCCGCCGCCAAATTCTCCTCCGCATTCTTCAAACTTGTATAAGAGATACCACTCTTTAGCAAGATCACTTCATCTGGTTTGGTTTCAAAATTGGCATAAAAGCCTAAATGCTTGCCTTCAAATGCCGAAACGGAAGGATGAATGGCGGATTGGCGGATTGCTTCGCGATAGCGCTCGCTACAAACATCTTCACGTTTACGTCCCCAATCGTCCGGAATATCGGCAGACCAAACGCCATGTCCGGAAAAAGGTTTGGAAAATTGGGCATAGAAATAGACCGTATAGTCGGCCTTGCCGTCTCCGTTTCCCCAACCGCCTCCATCAGGCGTACATTGCATCCAGCCCTTGATGGTATGGTCGTCCACCACCTCTACGCTCTGAAGTGTCGATGTTCCTCCTACCCGCCGGGCCAGATCGACTTGTATGCGGGCCTCCTTGCTTTCCGGAAAAGTGAAACGAAGCATTCCGCTATGAGGCAAAGCGGTCGCTTCCGCCTGAATCTTATAATCGGAAAGAAAAACAGAGTAATAGCCTGCCGAGGCTTTTTCGGTCGACTTGTCATACCGGGAACGATATCCTTCTTCCGGCTTGTCTTCCGTGCCGGCGAATGTATGCAAATCCCCGATTGTAGGCATCACCAGAAAGTTCCCCAAATCGCCGTACCAGCCGATACCGGACATTTGCGTAAATGCGAATCCTTCGATTGTCGTATGCTCATAACTATAGCCGGGACCGTTGTCGCCTCCGGTAATCGTGTTGGGACTGACCTGCACCATACCGAAAGGAGCAGTCGCTCCGGGGAACGTTTTTCCAAGCCCATGACTCGCACCCGCCAGTTCCGTATTCGTCGAAGCTCCTACAAACGGGTTAACATAAGAGGACAGAGGGTACCCGTCCGCTTCCTTCTCCACCGTATGGCAGGACAGCAAAGAAAGGGACAAGAATAGCCCTAACAAAGAAAGTCTAATATTCATTATTACCAGATAAAAAAAGGCTGCCTCAAAAGTCGTCATCCGTCATCCCGGACCAAGTCCGCCATAACAAGAAACTTTTGAGGCAGCCTCGTTCTACAAAGCTTATAAAGCCAATTCCTTCAATATCCCATCCGTCGCACCCGCATTGCCTTTCACAAACTGGCCGGCACTTTCGCCGGCAGCCTCCAAGACCTCTGCACAGGTCAACAGCTCATCCATCTTGGCCGCGAACTCATCTTTCGATGCGACTGAAAATCCCCCGCCTACCTTGATCAGGTCACGGGCCTCCTTGAACTTCTGGAACCGGGGACCGAACAACACCGGAATACCGTAAACCGCCGCCTCCAACGTATTATGGATGCCGGCTCCGAAACCGCCGCCGATATAGGCGATCGTCCCATACCGATAGATGGAAGACAGCAGCCCGAAACTATCCACGATCAAACAATCTTTCCCTTCGAGCAGGCTCTTGTCCTGCATCACATCGGACAAGCGGACAGACGGGCGTTTCAACAACGACTCGATATACATCAGATGTTCCCGGTGAATCTCGTGCGGAGCGATGATCAGCTTCATCTCCGGATGCTCGTTGAAATAAGGGATCAGTATCTCCTCATCCTGCGGCCAGGAACTCCCGGCGATCAGCGTCTGACATCTTTCCCCTACAAACCGTTCGAATTCTGGCAACTCACGCGCCTGATTACGCACGTCCAACACACGGTCGAAACGGGTATCGCCGTAGACCGTCACGTTACGGATTCCATATTGCCCAAGCAGTTCCTTCGAACGTTCGTCCTGCACGAACAAATGCGTAAAGCAGTACAGCATCTTTCGGTAAGGGACTCCGAACCATTGAAAGAACAACTGGTCGGGACGGAAGATCGCTGAAATGATATAAACCGGGATTCCCCGCCTCTTCAACTCACGCAAATAGTTTCCCCAAAACTCATACTTGATGAAAACAGCCACAGCAGGATTCGCCAGATTCAGGAACTTCTTTACCCGGTAAGGCGTATCGAAAGGCAGATAGCAAACGATATCCGCCCCGTTATAGTTTTTCCGCACTTCATAGCCTGAGGGAGAAAAGAATGTAAGTAATATCTTATATTCCGGATATTGCGCCTTGACCTTTTCGATCATAGGACGCCCTTGCTCAAACTCTCCCAACGAAGAAGCATGAAACCAGATGTACTTCGCATTCCGGTCTATCTTCTCACGCAAAATGCTATTCGTCTTCCACTGGCCGAAACGCATCAGGCGTGCCTTCCGGTGGAAAGGAGAAATCATAGCGACAATAAAGGCATAGAAATGTATGAGTAAGCTGTACATGATAAAAGAATTGTCAATTATCAATTGTCAATTGACAATTTATCTATCGCTCTCTGGATGCGGCGGATAGACTCTTCCTTACCCAAGGCTTCCGTTATGTCGAAGATATGCGGACCTTTGCCTTCACCGACAAGGGCCAGACGAGTCGCATTCATTATATTTCCCAAATGGTAGCCTTTGCTTTCGATCCAGGCTTTTACCTCTTCTTCCGTACCTTCGATATCGAACGGTTCACGTGCGCGAAGCACTTCGATCAGTTCGGCAAGCTGGGCGGCACTGTCTTCCTTCCAGCGTTTTTTGCGTGTCTTTTCATCATATTCCGTCGGAGCGATGAAGAAGAACGAGCAAAGATCCCACAAGTCCTTGATAAAGGTGGCACGGTCTTTCATCATGGCTACGACCTTCTCCACATAGGCTGGGTCTGCTTTCACACCGTGGCTTTCGAGGATCGGCATAAAGAGGGCGGCTGCTTCCTTATTGTCCATAGCCTGGATATAATGATGGTTGAACCATTTTCCCTTTTCATAATCAAATTTGGCTCCACTCTTGCTGCAACGGCTCAGATCGAAGCTATGGATCAGTTCGTCCATGCTCATTACTTCCTGATCATTACCAGGATTCCATCCCAACAAGGCCAGGAAGTTGACAACCGCTTCGGGCAGGTAACCGCTCTCGCGATAACCAGAAGAAACCTCACCGCTCTTCGGGTCATGCCATTCCAACGGGAACACCGGGAAGCCCAGGCGGTCACCGTCACGCTTGCTCAACTTGCCGTTGCCTTCCGGTTTCAAAAGCAAAGCCAGGTGTGCAAACCGGGGCATCGTGTCTTCCCATCCGAAATAACGGTACAATAGTACGTGAAGCGGGGCACTCGGCAACCATTCTTCACCACGGATCACATGCGTCACTTCCATCAAATGATCGTCCACGATATTGGCCAGATGGTAAGTAGGCAACTGGTCGGCTGATTTATATAAGACTTTATCGTCCAGGATAGAAGAGTTGATAATCACTTCGCCACGGATCAGGTCGTTTACATGGATATCTTCATCCGGTTCGATCTTGACGCGGACCACATACTGGTTGCCGGCATCGATCAAGGACTTCACTTCTTCTTCGGAAAGAGTCAGCGAGTTGCGCATCTGCATACGGGTAGACGCATCATACTGGAAATTGGGAATTTCCTTCCGTTTGGCATCCAACTCTTCGGGGGTATCGAATGCGATATAAGCACAACCGGCGTCCAACAACTGATCGACATACTTCTTGTAAATATCCCTGCGTTCGCTCTGACGGTAAGGCCCGTATTCGCCTCCGAAGCCGACACCTTCGTCAAACTTGATCCCCAACCAGGTAAGCGCTTCTATAATATAGGCTTCCGCTCCGGGAACAAAACGCTGCGAGTCGGTATCTTCAATACGGAGAATCAGATCTCCACCATTCTGTTTGGCAAATAGATAATTGTATAAAGCTGTACGAACACCTCCGATATGCAAGGCCCCAGTGGGACTCGGTGCAAACCGGACTCTAACTTTCCTTTGAGTCATAATCTTTCTATGTGATTTATGATTTGTGATTTATGATTTGTGATTTATAACGACGCATAAATCACAATTCATAAATCATAATTCCGTTTACTGCGGCAAAAGTAGCCCTTTTTTTTCTCTTAGTAAACTTTTTTATGTACATTTCGCCTTTCAATACATAAAACAGAACATTATGAAAGCAAATAACTATAGCATACATCCGAGTGTCTATTTTATTGTGGCGGCCTTGTTGATCGCTTACTTCTTTCCGAGGGAAGGAAAATTCCGTTACCAGTTCTATGAAGGAAAACCCTGGCGGTACGGGTTGCTTACCGCTCCGAGCGACTTCCCGATCTACAAGACTGATGCGGAAGTACAGGCCGAACGCGACAGCGCTCTCAAAAAGTTCGAGCCTTATTACCGACTGGATACCACAATCGAATCTGAAGAGATAGACAAACTACGCGCCGACTATCAGGGCACGCTGAGGAACCGGGCGACTCCGGCCTATATGCAGTATATCGAAAACAGCTTGCAAAAGCTATACCGGGATGGTATCATTTCTACCCAGGATATGGATGAACTCAAGAAGGAGGAATATCCCCGCATCAACCTGCTCGCGGGCAGCGTAGCGCACCCCCATTACAGTAGCGATTTTTTTACAGTCAAGACGGCGTATGAGTTTATCATCAACAATTGCCCCTCTTATCTGGACAAGTCGGTATTGCAATCTTGCGATATCAACAATTATTTGGTGGAAAATATCACATACGACAAGACGATGTCGGAAAAAGTCAGGGAAGATATCCTGAACAGCATCCCGCTGGCCAACGGCATGATACAGGCAGGAGAACGTATCGTTGACCGGGGCGAAATCATCGACAACCATACTTACAATGTGCTCCGTTCCCTTAAGATCGTACACGAGACCAAGTCCGGAGGAGCCCAACGGCAAGGTATCATCATGGGAGGCCAGTTCGTGCTGGTATTCGGTATTCTCTTCTGCTTCTGGCTGTACCTGTGGTCTTTCCGGTTGAAAATCCTGCATAACAGGAGGAATGCGCTTTTCCTCGTACTATGCGTATTCGTGAGCTGCATACTAACAGAGCTTTGCGTGACGTACGGGTTGTTCAATGTCTATATCCTTCCGTTCGCTATCGTGCCAATTGTCGTGCGCACGTTCTTCGACTCGCGCACGGCGCTGTTCACACACCTGATCATCGTGCTGATCTGCTCACTGATGGTGCCTTTCCCGCACGAATTCCTGTTGCTACAGGTGATTGTCGGCATGGTCGTGACATTCAGCTTGAGGGATTTATACGAACGTTCCCAACTGATCCGCTGCGCTTTCTTCATCTTCATGTCCTATGCGCTCTGCTACATCAGCCTGTCCATCTACCAGGAAGCAGACTTCAAGAAGATCAACTGGATGATGATGCTCTATTTCGGCATCAATTTTATCCTGCTGATGTTTACTTACATATTAGTCTATATGCTGGAAAAGACATTCGGCTATGTGTCCAGCATTACGTTGGTCGAACTCTCCAACATCAATACGCCGATCCTAAAAAAGCTGTCCGAAATATCTCCGGGAACCTTCCAACATTCTTTGCAGATGTCGATCTTAGCGTCGGAAGCGGCTGCCGCTATCGGAGCAAACGCGCAGCTCGTACGTACAGGAGCCATGTATCATGATATCGGTAAGATGGCGAATCCGGCATTCTTTACCGAAAACCAAAGCAGTATCAATCCGCACAGCCAGCTATCGTTCGACCAAAGCGCGAAAATCATTATCAATCATGTGAACGACGGTGTCAAGATCGCAGAAAAAGCAATGTTGCCAAAAGCCATCATCGATTTTATCCGTACCCATCACGGACGCGGAAAAGCCAAATACTTCTATAACTCTTTCAAAAACCAGTATCCCGACCGCGAAATAGACGAAGAGGCTTTCACCTATCCGGGGCCGAACCCGTTCTCGAAAGAAACTGCCGTCCTGATGATGGCTGATTCCGTAGAAGCGGCCTCCCGTAGCCTGAAAGAACACACGGAAGAAAACATTCGTGCCTTAGTCGACAAGATCATAGACGGACAGATTGCCGACGGACTGATGCGTAATGCCCCGCTGACGTTCAAGGATGTGGAAACGGTCAAGAATGTCTTTGTGGAAAAACTGAAGATCATGTACCATACACGAATCAGTTATCCGGATTTGAAGAAATAAACTGTACAAGCTCATCCAGTAGCCCAGCGCAAGCATCCTCCAGCAGATCGAGGACCAGCTCGAAACCTTCCGCTCCACTATAGTACGGATCGGGGACATGGTCATACAGCTTGTTCCGGGAATATTCCGTCATCTGATGTATCTTTTCCACGGATTCCAAATCCGGGGCTTTCCGTTTAAGATCGTCTATGTTACGGTTGTCCATTCCGATAATCAGGTCGAAGTCGAAAAAGTCTTCCGTACATACCGGACGGGAGACCGAATCTAACTTATATCCCCTACGGGCCGCATGCGAGCGCATACGCGGATCGGCTTTTTCTCCTGCGTGATACCCGATGATACCGGCAGAATCGATCTTGATCCGGCCATCCAGTCCCGCATCCTGGACCAACTTCTTCATCACGGCCTCAGCCGACGGTGATCGGCAAATATTCCCCAGACATACAAACAATATCTTATATTCTCCTTTCTTCTCTTCCATCATTCTTAATTTACAATTTACACCGGGGGATTAATCCCCCGGCTATTGACTCGGGATTAATTTCTCCTGACAACCGACTCTCAAGCCGGATCTACATCATAGTGCACGATCAACTGCTTAAACGGCAAGTAGCGTTGCATTTCAGTGTGTACCAATTCCAGTATCTCACGTACTGGAGCAATCGCGGCGGCAATCTCTATCTTTAAAACGATTTTCCGGATATGGAGAGTTTGCACACGGGTTATCGGCGGAGTGACCGGACCCAGCACGCGTTCGCCCAAACGACGGCGCAGGTTCTCGGCATACAAAACAGATAGTTCCTGCAGGATCGAATCATTCCGGCTACGCAAGACTATCACTATCAAACGATAGTAAGGCGGATAACGGAACATGCTCCGCTCACCCAATTGAAGACGTACCATTTCCTTATAGGCGAAACGTTCTACCATCCGGATTAGCGGATGGTCAGGCTGAGAAGTTTGTAGGACAACCGTTCCCCGCTTATCCCGTCTTCCGGCACGGCCGCTCACCTGTACCATCAACTGGAAGGCGCGCTCATGGGCACGGAAATCCGGGAAGTTCATCAGGCTATCGGCATTCAGGATACCGACCACACTGACGTTCCCGAAATCCAGACCTTTCGAGAGCATCTGGGTTCCGATCAATATCTGTGTCTTACCTTTCTCAAAGTCCGCGATGATCCGCTCATAGGCCGCACGGGTACGGGCGGTATCGAAATCCAGACGCTCGACCTTAGCGGAAGGGAAGAGAGTAGCAATCTCTTCCTCCACCATCTCAGTTCCGAACCCCATCGTACGAAGTTCCGGGCTCTGGCATTCCGGGCATTGATGAGGCAACTGGATTTTATATCCGCAATAGTGGCATACCAACTCATTACGAAACTTATGATATGTCAGGCTGACATCGCAATTGATGCAATGGGGAACCCAACCGCACTCCTTGCACTCGATCACCGGAGCGAATCCCCGGCGGTTCTGGAACAGGATCACTTGTTCTTCCTTTCCTAACGCCTCGCTCAACTTTTCTACCAAAACCGGCGAAAAAAGCGTGTCTTTCATTATCTTCTTACGCCTCAACTCCTTGATATCGACCGTCAGTATTTCCGGCATCAGCCGGTCGCCATAACGGGTAGTCAGTTCCACCAGACCATATTTGCCGATAGTGGCATTAAAATAAGAATCAATGGAAGGGGTAGCGGAGCCCAACAATGTTTTCGCCCCATGCATACCGGCTAACACCAAGGCTGCATTGCGGGCATGATAACGCGGAGCCGGGTCCTGCTGCTTATAGGTATTCTCATGCTCCTCGTCTATAATAATCAGACCTAGATCCTTGAATGGCAAAAACAAAGAGGAACGAACGCCTAACACTAGCATCGGCTCGCCCGTATGCAGCAAACGGTTCCAGACTTCCACCCGTTCGTTATCAGAAAATTTGGAATGATAAACCAGCAACTTGTCACCGAACAACTTGGCCAGCCGTTCCGTGATCTGGGTGGTAATGGCAATCTCAGGCAGCATATACAAAACCTGGCGTCCCATCTTCAGCACTTCATCGATCAGCCGCACATAGACTTCCGTCTTTCCACTGGAAGTAACACCGTGCAAGAGACAGACTTCTTTCTCCCGAAAAATATCATGTATTTCCCCGTAAGCCTTCCTCTGCGCCTCACTTAAAGGGTTCAAGGGCTGTAAACGGCAAACCGGAACCTGCAACCTTCCTACCTCTTTTTCATAACTTTCCAGCACACCTCGCTTCAGCACACCGTCCAATATGGCTGGAGAACAACCGCAGCTCTCCAACAATTCCTTCTTCGACAATTCGCGTACCAGTGCCGGATTAAGCGCATGACTGAGTTCTAGAAAACAGATCAGCAAGTGTTCCTGCTTCTTCGCCCGCTTGAAGTCCGCAAACACGGCCTGTAACTTTTCTTCATCCTTATACACCTCGGCAAGACGAATAAAGGTCTGCATTTTCGGCATAAAGCCCCGTTTCAATTCCTCGCTCACCTCAACCGCACCTTTAGCCATCAGGGAGGCGACAACAGGTACGACATTCCGTAGCCCGGTTTTCTTTTCCAATTCGGAAACCGTCAGTTTCAAAACACCGGTAAAGGCATCCAACACAGCCTGCTCATTTGGACGCAAGGACCCGTCGGCTTCGAAATCTTCATTATAAGTAACAGCCGTTTCACTCTCCAGTTTTAGCCCGGAAGGCAAAGCGGCCTTGTAAACATCTCCTAATTTACACAGATAATAGGATGCGATCCATTTCCAAAAACGAAGTTGCGGACGACGGAGCACAGGCGTGGCATCCAGCAAAGCATAAATCTCCTTTGTCTCGTACTGGCTATCGACCCCACGCTCATGCACATCCATGACGATAGCCGTATAATAACGCTTCTTTCCGAAATGGACGATCACTCGGCAACCGGGTATTACCACTTGTTCCAGATCGGATGGTATGCTATAGGTATAGCTATTCTCCAACGGGAGCGGGAGTATAACGTCTGCGTACTTCATTCTTATTCTTATTTATACGAACCAATGTTCATAGCGATGCCAAAAGTAACAAAAAAGGCCGGACTGCTAAAGCCCGGCCTCTGTTTATCTGATCGCAGATATTCTTTATTCTTTTTAGAACAGGATGGCAGCCGTAATCGACCACCCCCGGTTCTTACCGTTTAATTCCAATTTTGATGCACTATAATCATCCGTCAAACCAAGAGCATAATTGAAACCTACCTGCAAATGTTTGATCAGTTCCACACCGGCACCCAGATTCAAACCAGCATTAAAACTTTTTGCCTTCAACTGGTCTCCGACCGATCCCGGAATATCCCATAACTTATCGCCACCCACACGGAAACCGACATACGGACCGGCCGCCAGATATCCTTTGATAATAGGCAAGCCGAATTTCCATTTCAAGTTAACCGGAACATCTATATAATCGTTCTTTATGTCTTTCTCACTCTTCACACCTATCCCTTTTTGCGAATATAAGATAGCTGCATCAAAACCGACTCCCATTATCGGAGCCATTACCTCCACCATCGGACCAATATTAAATCCAGTCACATTATCCTTTCCGACGAGATCTTTGTTAAAATGGACAGAGGAAATATTCAAACCGCCTTTTATACCGAACTTAATCTGGGATTTCGCAGGTACGGCAATCAACGCCATCACCGCCAACAATATAAGCCCAACAATCTTCTTCATACTTTTTTCCTTAATTAGTTAATACGAATTACAAATAAACGCACTTTTCCTATAATAAACAAATATCACCACCTAAGTGTTGCTGCTGTGTAGAATTTTGTGTAGTACCAAAGTAGCATCAATTATCCAAATCCGAAACAAAGCAAAAAAATGCCAATCGCCTTACTATCAGCAATTAGCATTTTTACCAAGTGGTGCCACCAGGAATCGAACCGGGGACACAAGGATTTTCAGTCCTTTGCTCTACCAACTGAGCTATGGCACCGTTGTTTTGTTTAACGGGTGCAAAGATATGAATCTTTTTTGAGTCTTGCAATAGGTAGAGCTACTTTTTACTGATTTTTTATTCTTCCAAAGAATTCCAGCCTTGTGCTTTTAGTTCGACTTCGCCTCCATCACGACCTACCAAGTAATTACCGAGATCGGGTTTTGTAATATGACCGATTACTTTAACACCTTTCATTTCAGATACTTTATCATGATCAGTGAGAGGAACAGTGAAAAGTAATTCATAGTCTTCACCGCCATTTAAAGCTGCAGTTACCAAATTCATATTAAATTGTTCAGCCATTGCAGCCGTTTGATAATCGATAGGAATTCTATCTTCATATACGCGACATCCGACATTACTTTCTTTTGAAATATGCAAAAGTTCGGAAGACAGACCGTCTGATATGTCCATCATTGCTGTAGGGATAATCCCCGCATGACGAAGCATCTCTATAATATCTTTACGAGCTTCCGGCTTCAATTGACGTTCCAACAGATATTCTTTGCCTGTAAAATCCGGTGTGAAATCTTTTTCACCTTTAAATATCCTTTTTTCGCGTTCTAATAATTGCAATCCCATATAAGCAGCTCCTAAATCCCCGGAAACACATATCAAATCCGTTTCTTGGGCTCCACTGCGAAGGACAACTTTATCTCTTTCTCCTTCCCCAATACAAGTGATACTGATGCAAAGCCCTGTTAAAGAGGCAGAAGTGTCTCCTCCGACAATATCGACTCCATACACATCACAGGCCAACTTTAGCCCAGCATAAAAATCTTCTACATCCTCAACAGAAAAACGTTTGGAGATGCCAAGTGATACAGTGATCTGCTTAGGCTGGCCGTTCATAGCATAAATATCGGAGAAATTTACAACAGCCGATTTATATCCGAGATGTTTTAAAGGTACATAAGTCAAGTCGAAATGAATACCTTCCAATAATAGATCGGTAGTGACAAGCACTTGTTTATCCTCATAGGAGAGAATTGCCGCATCATCGCCTACGCCCTTTATCGTACTATTATTCTTTATTTCAATCCTGTTAGTTAGGTGGCGAATCAAACCGAATTCGCCTAATGTTGATATTTCTGTCCTGTTACTCATATTTGTTTTGTAAAATATTATTTTTGGGAAATGTGATAATATGTTTTTCTATTGTCTCATTAAAACTCTGCTCATTGTAAAACCTGATTACAATCGGTAGATAATATAAATATTTCTTCCAACTTTCCGGAACAAGAGGACTGTTTTTTAAACGTGCTGCATCTTTTTCTGTTACTAAGATCAATTTTCCCGGTGAAGTCATCTTTTCGAATATCACATCCAATTTCTTGAAATCTGACTTGCTAAACGTATGATGATCAGGAAAAACGACCGGCAACACTTTATTTGAATACTTTTCTGCCTCACGAATAAATGGAGTGGGAACTGCAATACCTGATATCAACAATATATCATCTTCTTTTCCAATATTTTTATGGTTTAAGAAACGAGCTTCCGAGGGGAATACAGGTTTGACTTCTCCATAAACGATGCTGGTAAAAAAAAGTAACTGGTGAGCCCGCAACTTCATATTTTCTTCAATAACACGAAAATCGATCGGCTTCATATCTTCGTCGCATTTAGTAACAACCACGATATCTGTTCGGTTTATATTACTTATCGGTTCTCTCAGGTGTCCGGTAGGCATTAGTTTATCATTATAAAATAAACGATGGTAGTCACTCAACACGATCGAAAGGGAAGGGTGCACATATCTATGTTGATATGCATCATCTAACAAAATTACTTCAGGTCTGTCTTTTTCAGGGAGGGATAAAAGATTTTGAATCCCCCGGCGGCGATTAGCGTCGACAGCGACAAGTATATCCGGAAATTTATTTTTCATTTGAAAAGGTTCATCTCCGATCTCCAAACTGGAACTTTCAGAATCAGCAAGAATAAACCCCGATGTTTTTCTTTTGTACCCTCGGCTTAATACTGCAATGCGATATTTATCTTTCAGTAAACGTATGATATATTCTGTATGGGGAGTTTTACCCGTTCCTCCTACAGATAAGTTTCCTATGCAGATCACAGGAATAGAATATTGTTCGGAATGTAAAATACCCCAATCAAAAAGTCGATTTCGCAACCATATCCCAATTCCATATAAAAAGGAAAGGGGAGCCAGGTAGGAATTAAGTTTTATTTTGTCATTTTTTTGCATGTAACTTCTTATCTGCTGACAAATATAGTTAACTTATCGGTGGCTGTCAGTTTTTTATTTGTTTATTTCAAAAAGAAGATACAATTTGAATCTCTTTGAAAGATAAGTTTGCGTTTATTCTGAAATATTTTCAGGGAGTTTGTGACTATACACATTTATTGTAGAATTAAGTCAATATCCGGATAAGATATCCGTCGTATCTTTGTTGTCTTCTTGATAATCTCTTGTAAATTATATACTTTTGCATTGTCCCAATTAACATGCTATGCCATGAATGTCAAAATAGAAGAAAGCTGGCGAAAACGCCTTCAGGAAGAATTTGATAAACCATACTTTGAGCAGTTGGTCACATTTGTCAAGAACGAATACAGAAGCGCCCATGTGCTTCCTCCCGGACACCAGATCTTCCATATTTTTAATGCCTGTCCATTCGAGAAAGTGAAGGTTGTTATACTTGGACAAGACCCTTATCCCAATCCGGGGCAATACTACGGAGTCTGCTTCTCCGTCCCGCAAGGAGTTCCCATTCCTGGATCACTGGCCAACATATTCAAAGAAATACACCAAGACTTAGGCAAACCGATCCCCACATCCGGCAATCTGGACCGTTGGGTAGAGCAAGGCGTGTTTCCTATGAACTCGGTCCTGACTGTACGGGCTCACGAAACCGGCTCACATCGGAATATGGGATGGGAAACTTTTACAGATGCAGTGATAAAGAAATTGAGCGATGGACGTGAGAATCTGGTATTCATGCTGTGGGGAAGTTATGCAAAAGAGAAGATCGCCCTTATCGACACCCATAAACACTTGGTGCTGACAACCGTGCATCCGTCTCCACGCTCTGCTGACCATGGTTTCTTCGGCTGCAAACACTTCAGCAAGGCGAATACTTTCCTCCAAAGCAAAGGTATTCAAAAGATTGATTGGTAAGAAGTACGAGTTCCGGACATCCGGGTGTAGCCATTCCGGACATCCGGGTGTGGAGAGTGGTAACATCCGGGTGTAGAAAGGCAGAAGATGGGCATGTTTCCAAACTTTTCTGCTTGCTTTTCGTTCTTTTCCTACTTGTTTTAGTAAAAAAGTACCTTTATGTTGATGAAACTATCTCCACACAGATGTATATCGGCACGGTTCCCTGCGTTTTTGTAAACAATACCGGCTACCCGTTTCAACGGCAGGTAGTGATACAAGTGTGATACAGGAATCCGGTATGTATCACTCCTTGCACACCATGTTTGTCAATGCTTGCAAAACAAAGTGTGATAGAGTGATAGAGAAACTGGATTATTGTGCAAGAGAGAACCGCAAACTGATACCGTAGTTTGAGTTTGAAGTCGGATAAGATGCACTCGATATCAACGGTTCATTGATCTGAATATCATAGAATGCACGGACCGTCAACGCACGGCTCAAACCGTAATCAGCCGAGAAGGAGATTGTCTTTGCGATGTTACCGCTAGTAGCCTGCGTCAGTTGCGTGTCGATTTTACGAATCAACGACTGCATCTTGTTGAACGAGAAATCGAGGCGAACGGTGAGGTCATTGCTGAAATCACGCGTTTTCTTCATCTTCAAAACCTTGTTGAACTCGGCATATTTGTAACCCAAACCGATCGTCACTTTCTTGGAAAGTGCTTCGACCAATTGGTAGGATGTCGTGTTCAGGCTTAAATTGCGGGTAGTCGAATAGTCCGCCCGAACCGTCACGTTATTCAACAGCGTCGCATCTGCACCCAACAAAGGACTAAACGCTTCGGTAAGGCTGACAGACGAAATCGAATAAGGAGACGATGGTGTCGGGTTATCGTTCAGAATCGACTGGATATATCCCAGTCCGTCCTGCCCGGCATCCACCCAATTCAAGAAGGATGTGAAAGCACCTACCGAATAAGAACAACGGTACTGGTGACTCAACGTCAAGCTCTTGAAATATTTCTTGACAGCCGGAATCTTGATCAAGCCGTCGTAAGTAACGCGCCAGTTAGGCAACATGCTCTTCAACGAAGGGAAAGCCGTCAAGCCTACCTTCTTCGGGTCCTTACCGGTATAAGCGGCCAGAAATGCAGGAATCAGGACATCCGCCGAATTCCGGTTGACGCCGTTCACATTATCTGTTCCCGGATTATAAGGCATTCCTCCCAAGCCTTTATCATGGATAAAGCCCACATCCGGATATTTCAAGCCGGAATACTTGCTTTCGATACGTTGGGCAATGATCTCGCGGTTTGCCAACAACTTGTCAAAGGCTTTCGAAGAATAGTTATTCATAGCATTGCCACTGCCTCCGAATGCGCTTCCCAGCGCGATTGTCGTCATGGTAAAGTTTCCCCCCATAATCTCCGGCATACCTTCATACATAAATTGTATTTCCGTATTACGCGTATCGTTGCGAAGAGCCGTCAAGTCGATCTTCAATCCAGTGATCGGTTCGAGGTTCGCCCGTATATTCAGATTTTTCGTACTGGTCATGACTGCGGCATTCACGTCTCTCTCGGTATCCGTAATCAGCCAGCCTTTTTCATATGCCTCGTCTATATAGCTACGACGCACGTCACCGAACGCAAAACCGATCCCCGGGGAAAGTCCGAATGAAGAACGTCCCTGGCCAAAGATATCACCGATCTCCGGACGGAAACCGGGCAGCATCATACCGGCAGAGTTCGTAAACTGAATATTGAAACGGCGCACCATCATCAAAAAGCGGGCACTGTGTTCAACCGCCTTGTAAAGAAAATCCTCAGTAGGGGCCGGTCCCGGTATGATCGTCAACTTCAAGCGCACCGTGTCTTGGTTCAAAATCTTAACTTGTGCGAAGTTGATCGGCTTGAACTTTACTTTGTAGACACGCCCGTCCGTTCTTCTGGCCGTGATTTGCACCTTTTTCGTAAACATTCCATGCTCGACAACCGTAGCGCTGTCCGGACTCAAGACAATTTCTTTTTCCAATTTCGGCTTTTTCTTCTTCTCCGTTTTTTTAGCCGTAGTCCGGGTATTGTTAAACTTCTGGTTGATCTTCTTCAAATATTTGTTTTTGTTGTAGAGAGATAACAGGTTCAAGTTCGCCTGCAAATCGAACTGACGCTGGTTCTTGATCGTATTACCCATCTCGATATCTTCGCTTACCGTCGCTCCACGATCCCAGTTGTAAGTAGCATTGTAGCTCAAAGAAGCATTGGTCCAATCCAGAACCGGGATCAGCTGCAACGGCAACTGCCAGGTCGCCATAAACTGCTGGTCATACTTCATCGGGGTTCCCAGGTCAGCGATGCTCTTCTTCACGGAATCTTTCCATAACTGGTAACCGTCCGGGTTCAGTTCCTTATTCACCTGCACATACGGTTCTTCGATACGGGCATTCGTACCGGAACTGAACGTTATGTTCAGGTTATTCGTAAAAGCCCAGTTCAAACTGAAAGCACGGTCCCAATAGAAGTTCTGGCTGAATGTCACTGGTATATCGTTGGGGACACCTGTTGCCGCTCCTGTCAGGTCGCGTAATTTTATTTCGTAATAATTACGCATCATGGCCGTCTGGAAGTTGATAGACGGGGCCACATTAAACGCCAGTTGTTTGGCATAGCGCGTATAGCCGTTGTTTTTCTTCAATAACTTATCAAATGGCTTGATCGGCTTGACATAAGGCACATAGCTATAGGCGAAATTGGCACGGTAATCCTTTGTCGTTTCATATTCAGTCTCCGGGTTTTTCTTATCATTAATGCTGTACGAATACCCGAGCGTGAAGTTTGCCGGATCGTAAGGCATCGGGTTCTTACTCTTGATATTCACACGCACATTATTAAACGAAACACTCTTGATAACCGTCCTATCTTGAGAATAATTACGAATCGAGTCCTTCTCGGCTTTCGTTTCCGCCTTGTCGATAGCATCCTTCAACTTGACATCCTGATCCAGCGGATTGTATTTTGGATCATATGTTTCCTTCGAATAAGCATAATAGAACGGGATACTGACTTGCGCCTTTTCCGGGAACAGCTTACCCAATTCGATAGAGGTCGCCACGTTATACTGTTTGAAGTCTTCCATCCGGCGTTCGTTCAACGACTGGTCGAGAGCACCGAAACCAGCCGTTTCGATACGTCCGCCCACATTCACCGTTCCCAAGTCGGAAAGCGCAACATTCAAATTCGCATTGGCCGCCCATCCACCTTCTTCATTGAAGTCGGTCAGGCGCAATTCGTTCACCCAAACTTCCCCGCTCTTCAACTTATTACGCACGTTACGCACACCGATCATGACTGTCTTCACTTCGGAAAGACTCGGATTACCTTTGACACGGATCGTATTGCCATCGTTGTCCGGATCCCTACCAGAATAGACAGTCTGGAAAGACACTCCATTCGTACCGGATCGTTTTTCCCGGTTACGCTCCAGTTTCAGATCCGTCAGAATCTCCAAACGGAAATTCAACATGTTTTCTGCCGGCCAAACGATTTTCTGGTGTTCCGAATTGTTATAGTTATACTCCCCGTGCGGAGTCAACTTCAACGGTACTTCATATTCGTAATAGTTATTCTTATAGTCCGATCCCAGGCGGATAAAAACAGCGAGATCGCCATCTGCAAGATCGTTTACATCCAATTTCGGAGCCTCGGCATGTGTAAACAGTTGCAAGCGCTTATACTGCCGCAAATCATAATTCGTATTCTTATACACGGCACGTGCATCTTGAGCGGCAAGGTCCGTTATCTTTAAAGAAAGCGCCTGTTCGTTCTCCTGACGAATCTGAGGCTGGCTTGGATCCAGTACACGGCTGACGCCCGGGGGCAATGTATAGCTGACCGGATCCCTGTCACTGTTTTCCTCGATATTGACAGTCGAGACTTCCAATTTACCCTTCACTGCGGGCGGCATCTTCGGATCGGACAAATCCTGCTCGTAGGATCGCCATTCTCCGCGTACCAATTGCAGAGTACCGAAGCGCAACACGACCGATTCCTTAAATCCTGTCATATACATACGCATGAAACGAATCGTCTTGAAATCATTGATTGCCCCCACACGACGCTGATATTGTTTTACCGGAATCTTAAATTGATACCAGGTAACGGATTCTGTCGTACCATCCGCCAATCTTACTGATGAAGTACGTTTATCCGCAATGAAGTTTTCACCGACAACCGTATCCTGCGGAGTTATCCTGACTTTGTATTCGAAATATTTTTCATTTTTATTCAGAGTATTGTCCTGATTGATGTCTTCTACATCAGGCACGGTCTTGGAAGAAGTGCTGTAGCGCTCGCCCGAATCGTTGATATCTTTCGAGTTTCCTTCCGTTCCATTATAGCGTTTGTAACGTGTTAAGATATCCACCTCCTGAGAATCATAGTCCGAACCACGAAAATAGTGGAACTTGTCACCGGCCGGATCAAAGAAAGGGGACAGCTGTAACGGGTCGTTCTCCATCTCGGTTAGGGTTACCGCATTCAATTTCTGGCGTAATTTATTCAGATAATCCTGGTAAGCCGGATATTCCTTTTCTTCATCCGAGGATAAACCGTTCAGGCCGACATCCTGCAACAGACGTGCACCTGCCGTATTGTCGAAGGCATAAACTGTACTCTGCTGTTTTGGAACCTTACCCCAAACAGTATAATCGACCTTAGAGGTATCGCCATCGATTGGCAATCCGTTTTCGAAGAACTTCTTTTCATCCTTCAATATGTCTTCCGATATCTCACCCAAATTAAAATACAGATCCCCCCCTGTTGTCTGACGATCATAAATGAACGGATCGAGCATCCAAAATTCGATATATTCGACATTCGCCGTCTCAAAGTCACTCTGGTCTATCTTTCGCATCATTCCACCGAAACGCTTTTCCGGGTTTTGCAATGTTCCGTCAGGATTAATATTATCGGCATCCAAGTTATACGGTCCGCGTTCCTGCGGATAGTAAGCCATGTTCAGAACTGTCAACGTATTACTTTCACTCATGCTTTGCTGCCGTTGCGGGAACAACTCTCTCGTCTCGATAGCACGGACATAATGGTTGGACAAATCTTTTGTCGTAATATATTTCGGACGCAAAGAAGAATTTTTACGCGTGAACAATCCGTCGATCGTGTACCAAGCAAGCAAAGCACGACTTTTCCCGTAATCGATATTATTGGTCAGCCCGGCTTCCGGGAACAATTGGGGCGTACCATCGTCATAAGGCACACTGGACAACTGCCAGGGATAAGGGTCGGAGAGGTCGAAATTGCTCTGTGTCGACTCGAAGTCATCCAGATACGAATATCCCCCCGTGTTCTTGTTTTCGTAATGCCCGGCAATCAAATGAGCGAACTCCGCATTGAAAGATATCTGGCTGGGTTTGCTTAGGTTCAGCAACGGCAGCTTGTCGAACATATTGGTAAGCCACTGACTCTCGCCCTTATAAGCCATATTGACACCCCAGAGCGTATTCTTTATCGCTTCGTCGCCCATCGTCGTCTTGGTGGTCAACGGCATTTCGGACATGTGCATGATGGTAGCGCCTACCATCAGATTCGGGTTGAACTGATAGTTCAAGTCCAATCCCATCATGGTCTTACGCTGCATGTTATAGGCTGTCTGGTTTTCCAGCGAGACGCTGACCGGCGTGCCTGCAGAAATAATACTTTCGTTCAGGATCGTTACCACGCCGGAAGTATAGTCAACAGTATAATCTACATTCTCGGTTAATATCGCTCCGCCAGCCGTTACTTTCACTGAACCTCGCGCTACGTTGGAAGCTCCCAACTGTATCTCGGCACCCGAAGAGGCTTTGTATTCCCCCTCCAGTTTGAACTTATTCTTTTCAGCAATCTGTCTGGCGACAGTCAATGTCGAGTCGTAGAGTTCCTGGAATACATATTTGTCAGCAATCGCATCATTGTTAATCTTTTTACGCAGATAGGAGCCGAATGGTTCCACACTTGGAAAAATAATTTTCCCATTATCGGCAAGGACGGTCACACCTTCAATAAAGTCGTATATACCATCCGGATGCGGCTGATTGTTGGAATCATAGCTATCTAGGTTCAGCACTCGTAACAAGATTTGGTTGGCAATCGCCCCTTCCGGCAAATAGTTGACATACGTACCGGTTGTATCGCTTTGATACATGATATTCAACTTGAACTTCTCTTTTTGGACAGAGTAAGCTCCTAATGAATAGATATTTTTCATCATCAGGTCCCAAAAAGGCATATCAGGCGACATGGTAATTCCTTTCAACAACTTCACATACAGGCAAGAGGCAGCCGATGAAGGGTTGTCAGTCGAGAACTCGCCAACCTGATAAGTCTTTCCATCCGAATAAGTATAATTGTAAGCGACAGCCAATACCTCATCTGCCTGCAACTGTGTTTTCAGCGAGATATACCCCAACTTCGTATTGACCGTATATTCGGACGCATCCAGCAAACGAGCGCTTTCCACTTCTTCATACTCCGTACCGTTAACAAAAGTTCCTCCCAACGCCTGATTTACCGTGCTGATATCACGAGCACCGGTAAATTGCTGGTTAAGGGTATTATATAATGTATTCGTATTATTATAGGGGATAGACAGCGCCCCCGAAGGAGAAACGACCGTCGTATTCGAAATATTATCATGCTCGGCCAGATCGGCAAAAGCGACCACGTTACGCGCCTGGTCATAAGTAGCCCGTTTGTTTGTCACCCAAACTTCCACCTTGCTGATCGTGACGGGAGAGGAAATCGTATTCAGGTTCTTCACCGCCTCATCATAGCGGTCGCGAAAATAGTGTGACAGGAAAAAGTGACGATTCTCGTCATACTGGTCAATCGTCAATTCGAAAGGTTTTGTCTGCACGCCCCCTTTAGAACTGACCGTTTTCGATTCCGACTCCTGCTGTGCAAACAACGCATTGACTCGCAACTTCCCGAACTGGAGATCCGCTTTCATACCGAACAGGGCTGCTCCTCCGTTGATTAGGGAGTTACTGGTTGTCATACTTACATTTCCGGCTTCCAGCGACTTGATAATTTCATCTTCCTCCCCGGTATAAGCTAATTTCAGTTTTTTGGAGTCGAAATCAAAAGAGGTTTCGGTATTATAGTTCATATCGAAATTCACTTTGCTGCCAACCGATGCCTGTACATTCAATTGAACATTCTCATCGAAATTAAAGAAGGTACGGTTACGAGCACGTTCCGGCAAAGAGGGATTTTTGGTTTTATTCTGCTTCAAGCCTAGCTCCACTTCAGCCGAACCTTGCGTTTTCACCCGGACACCGCCCGGCCCAAAGATACGTTCCGCCGCACCGATATTGAACTGCATATCAGCTAAATTGAACTGCTTATTAGCCGCCTTTTGAAATTCTTCCTCGTTTTTCTGGCGATAGTAGGATTGAACGGATTTTTGGAAACTATAATCCTGGTATTCCTCAGGGGTCAACGAAATAGGAGTAGTCAGATCGGCATCACCTAACTTGGTACGGACCACATATGTCCCGGTTCTGATATCATATTCGACCACTGATTTCACGTTATCCGGCGTCTTCAAGTCAGCAGGTGACTGCTTGGTAAGATCCTGATATTCTTCAGGGACCGTCTTGGCTACCGGAAAGCGGGTGCGCACCTTCGGCACCGTATCATCCGGAACGACCGGCTGTTCAGTATCCGGCAACGACATCTCATAGGCCAGAAAATCCGTATTCATAGAATACAGACCTGCACCAAACAGTAGAATTGTTATCCAGAGTATAAATTTCAGTGTCCTTCTCATGTTAATTGACAATTGACAACAGACAATGACAACCGACAATTCCAAATTCTCCTAAATTGCCAATTGCCAATTATCCATTGCTTAAAGCATTCTTAGGGCTGTTTTAATGACCTGCTCGACAGCCAGTGCAGGCGAACCTTTCAATATCGAGTTAACCGCCTTTTGCGAAGCGGCCTTCTGGAATCCAAGCATAACCAATGCCGCCACTGCTTCTTCTGTGACAGCACCACTGGCAGCGACAGAAGAGGAGCCACCTGTCACTGTCATTCCCTCTATCGGCTTTACCTTGTTTTTGAGATCAACTAGAATACGTTGAGCTGTTTTCAATCCGATTCCTTTGACTGACGTCAGAGCTGTTTCGTTCTTATCGGCAATCACCCGGATCAATTCAGATGGTGACAGGGAAGAAAGGATCATCCGGGCAGTATTGGGACCGACTCCCGACACGGAAGTCAACATCAGAAACAGTTCGCGCTCATCTTTTCCTGCAAAGCCAAAAAGCAAATGGGCATCTTCACGTATTACTTCGTACACGTAAATCTTCCCGGTCGGTTTCCCATTATAAAAAGTATATGTATTCAAGGAGATATTCAGTTCATAACCGATTCCGGCACATTCCAAGATCATCCTGGCCGGTGTCAGTTCTACTATCTCTCCCTTGATATATTCTATCATGTATCTTACGTCTTTATGATTCGCACCTATTATAACGCAAAATTAGGCAAAAGCGTATATCCGAACTATCTTTTTTGGTATTATTGTTTCCAAAACCCCGGCAACAAGATTGTCAACACCGTAAAGATCTCCAAACGTCCGACCATCATCAGAAAAGACAAGAACCACTTCGATACCGCCGGGACATCAGCATAGTTTCCGACCGGTCCCAGACTACCAAGTCCCGGTCCAACGTTACTGATCGAAGAGATAGTAGCCCCGATAGTCTCCTCAAATCCTACCCCATCGATCATCAGCACCATACAGCTGACAAATATTAAAGCAATATAGGCAAAAGCGAACGCCAATACCCGGTGGACGATATCACCAGAAACAGCATGCCCGTTCATTCGCACCGGAATAATGGCATGTGGATGCGTCTGCTTCTTAAATTCATTAAAGAGGTTCTTGGTCAAAATCACAAAACGGCCCATTTTCAAACCTCCACAAGTAGAGCCAGCACAACCACATACCACCATCAGAACTAGCGCTAACAGCCAGAAAAACGGTCCCCACGGAATATAATCGACCGTTGCAAACCCACATGTAGACACCAATGTCACGACCTGGAATACCGTTTGCCTAAAAGCTGTACCAAAATCGTCCACAATTCCTTTATACATGATCCAGACTGTCGATATTGCCGTAATAATCAGTACGAACCAGAAAAACCAGCGTGTTTCTTCATCCGCAAATAACTTCTTGGGCCTACCGTTAAAAAAGAAATATATCAAAGTAATATTGGTCGCACCGATAAACATAAAAATCGTAATTATATATTCGATATAGGCAGAGTCCCAGTAAGCGATACTGGCATTTTTCGTAGAATAGCCACCTGTAGAAATACAAGTGAGCGCATGATTGACAGCGTCATACAAGTCCATTGGACCCGCCCATAAAAGACCAATAAGGATAATGGTCAGGAACAAATAAACTCCCCACAGGCGCTTGGCCACCTGGGTAACACGCGGACGGAAACGTTCGTGCGTGATACCCGGAGTCTCGGCATTGAACATCTGGGTAGCCCCACCTCCGATAATAGGCATCAGCGCTACAGTAAACACGATCATTCCAATACCGCCCTGCCATTGCGTAAGGCTCCGCCAAAACAATATCCCGTGCGGAAGTGCTTCGATATCGGTCAATATGGTAGAGCCTGTCGTCGTAAAACCGGACATCGTTTCGAAATAAGCATCCGTCACATTATCTATATAGCCACCTAAATAGAATGGTAACATCCCCAAAAGGGAGAAAAGAGCCCAAGTCAATGTAACAGTCAGCATCCCTTCCCTGCGCCCGGCCGTATGTTCATTGGCTCGTAGTCCGATCAGCATAAAAAGGACTCCCGTTCCGAACATGATACCACTCGACTGAAGAAGCGGATAGAAGTCATTTCCTTCATATAAGAAAGCGACTGCCGTTGCAGCCAGCATAAACAACGTCTCAAGGATGAACATCATCCCTAACATCTTAATTATAAAACGAATGTTCAGCATAATATGCTATTAACAATTGACACATTGAACAGAGAAAAGAGACAACCCTGAGTTGTCCATTGACAATTAATTAAAGTAGTCCTCCAATTTACGCATAGCCGTATCCAAACAGAACACCACAACGTGGTCATAAGCTTGGATATGTGTATCACCCTTGATCATCATAGGCTCACCGTCACGAATCAATCCGCCCAACGTCAAATCTTTCGGAAGATTCAGATCTTTTACCTGCTTACGGGTAATTTTCGAATCGGGACGGGCAACAAGTTCCGCCACATCTGCATTGGCAAAAGTTAAACACTTCACGTTCGACACGTCTGCATCCAACAGGAATTGGTAGATATGGCTAGCAGCAATCAGTTTCTTATTGATAACCGAGCCGATGTCCATGCTCTCCGCTAAAGGTATGTAGTCGATATTTTCGATCTTGGCGATAGTCTTGAATACTCCGGCGCGTTTAGCAGCCAGACAAGCCAAGATGTTCGTACTCGAATTATCCGTCAGTGCGATAAATGCCTGTGCATCTTTGATCCCTTCCTGCATCAACAGATCGGTATCGCGTCCGTCTCCATTGATGATCAAGACATTTCCAGGGACAACCTCAGCTATACGGTGACTCTTTTCTTTGTTAGTCTCGATTACTTTTACACGGATATTGTTCGGAAGGTACTGGCAGGTACGGATCGCAATACGGCTTCCTCCCATAATAATGACTTTCTTTACTTCGGGGTCTCGCTTGCCCGCATGCAACCGGACGTCTTCGATATGGCTTTTAGTCGTTGTAAAAAAAACGATATCTCCCGATTCTATACGATCCGTACCACGGGGAATAATGGTCTCGTTCTGCCGTTTGATGGCAACGATATGATAGAGTTTCTGTTCGTTCAGTAATTCGGACAGATGTTTGTTCACAAGTCGGGAATTATCGCGCACCTTTACACCGATCAGAATCAGAGCGCCTCCGAACAACTCCCAGTATTGCCGAGTCCACGGGCGTCTGACAGCCGTGACAATTTCTTTGGCTGCCAGCATTTCCGGGTAAATCATGGAATCGATCCCCATTTTTTCAAACAGTTCCTTGTTTTTAGGGAGCAAATATTCGTAATTGTTGATACGCGCCAACGTCTTATGTGCTCCTAATTTAGAAGCCAGAATGCTGGCTGCCACATTGGTCGTTTCTTCCGGCGTGACACTGACAAACAGGTCGGCCTTTCTGATACCGGCTTCTTCCAGGTCCCGAATGGATGTCGGATTACCCACCATAGGAAGGATCTCCATGCTTGAATTCGTGAAATTCAAACGTTCCTCATTCGGATCCATCAGGATAATATCCTGCTTCTCCTGTGATAACATTTTTGCCAGGTGGGTTCCTACTTCACCGGCTCCGGCTATAATAATTTTCATTTTATATAATAGATTAATTATAAGGATATATTATCCTCTGATAACCATCTTTTTTATTTCTCCTGCAATACTTTTGGCATCCATACCACACAGCTTATACAGTTCGGGAATCGATCCATGTTCGACAAACTCATCCGGCACACCAATCCGTTTTACCTGAGGAGCATATCCGTTATCAGCCATAAATTCCAAAACAGCACTGCCCAGTCCACCTTTGATTACGCCGTTTTCAACAGTGATGACACGGCTGAACCTCTTACCGACTTCATGCAGCAGTTCTTCATCCATCGGTTTTAAAAAAATCATATCATAATGGGCAATCGATATACCATCACTTTCAACCTCCTTCATGGCCTTTATCACTTCGTTGCCAATAGGTCCAAGTGACAAGATCGCAATATCATCCCCATCACGAAGTTTCTTGCCTTTCCCGATCGGAAGGATATGCATCTCATTCCTCCAATCTGCCATCTCTCCCTTACCGCGTGGATAACGGATCACAAAAGGACCGTTACATTCCTTATACCCGGTGTACATCAAATTCCTCAAATCCAGTTCGTTCAAAGGAGATGAAATAACCAAGTTCGGGACTGGACGCAGATAAGCGAGGTCGAACACCCCGTGATGGGTCGCCCCGTCTTCGCCTACTAGACCGGCACGGTCCAGACAGATTACCATATGAAGATTCTGAAGTGCAACATCGTGTATCACCATATCGTATGCCCGCTGCATGAAAGAAGAGTAGACATTGCAGAATGGGATCATTCCCTCTTTGGCAAGTCCGGCAGAGAAAGTTACCGAATGCCCTTCGGCAATCCCGACATCAAACGCCCGTTTCGGAAACGCTTTCATCATATAAGTCATAGAACAACCTGTCGGCATAGCAGGAGTGACTCCCACGATCCGTTCGTCCTGTTCGGCCAGCTCGACAAGGGTATGTCCGAAAACATCCTGATAAAGTTGGGGTTCGTTCAACTTATGGACAATGATCCGTTCTCCTGTTTCTTTATTGAACAGCCCTGGTGCATGCCATTCCGTTGCCGACTTTTCAGCAGGCTTGAATCCTTTGCCTTTTTTAGTTTTGATATGTAATAGCTTCGGACCTTCCATATCCTTTATATCATTCAGAACCTTGATCATATAACCGACATCATGCCCGTCGATCGGACCAAAGTAACGGATGCTGAATCCCTCAAACAGATTATGTTGTTGAGTAAGCAATGCTTTCAGACTATTGTTAAAACGAAGGATATTTCCCCGACGGTCATTATTGATCAGTTTCATCTTCCGCAATCCGCGGTACACATCATAACGCATTTTATTATATGCCTGGCTGGTTGTGATATCCACTAGATACTGGCTCAATCCACCGACTGCGTGATCTATAGCCATGTCATTATCATTAAGAATGATAAGCAGGTTGTTTGGATTAGCCGACGCATTATTCAGACCTTCAAATGCCAAACCACCCGTCATAGCTCCATCACCGATCACAGCTATTACATGCCTGTCTTTTTCCCCTTTCAGCGCAGAAGCGACCGACATACCCATAGCCGCCGAAATGGAATTTGAAGCATGTCCGGCAACAAATGCGTCATAAGGGCTTTCCAGAGGATTAGGAAATCCACTGATTCCTTTAAATTTTCGGAGCGTATGAAAAGCCTCTCGACGTCCAGTCAGTATTTTATGACCATACGCCTGATGCCCCACATCCCATACAATACGATCATAGGGAGTATTAAAAACATAGTGTAGTGCAACCGTCAGCTCTACCGTACCGAGACTTGCCCCTAAATGTCCCGGATTCTCCGATAGTACATCTATTATATATTGACGCAACTCTGCACATACCTCTCCCAATTTATCGGGGGACAACTTGCGCAAATCCTCCGGGTAATCAATGGAATTTAATATGTGTTCATCCTTGCATTCTGTCATAATCGCTATAATTTTGTGGCAAATGTAAAGAATTAACGGGAGATAAAATAGTTTTAGTATGTCATTCTTTAGCAGTATGACACAATTAAACCGCTTCTTCTCCTTTCCCTATAATCAAATTTAATCCCATATCATCTACCTTGTAATCCCGTTTAACCAGTTCCATGAGGTATTTAAGGCAATTGTCGTAACGTCTTACGGTGATGTCGGCATAGTCTGTCCCGATTAGCTTCCGGCAGTTGTCATTATGCTCCTTGAATACATTATACAATGTCTTGAAAGTTTCGTCCTTTCCCTGATAGCGGTTCACTATGGCACGTGCGGAGATAATCTTTCCCTCCAGTTCCAAGTCTTGGTAAATCTGATAGAATTTCACACGCAGGGCGTCAATGTAATGGTTAAGTTCTACGGAGTTTCGGTCTTTGCCTGTCGATTTCTCTTTTTCCTGCGACCAAAGTGGGACTTTTACGCTCCACTTTAGTTGAAGTTCCACGTATAGGCGGTCATAAGTGACACGCACACGCACGGGTGCTTCCCCGTTTTTTAACAGTTTGCTACGCTTGATGAAGAACAACACGCTGAATCTTTTTCTTTCCATACGGCTCAATTTTTAATGATACAAAGTTAGGAAATCGAACCAAGAATCCTGTTATGTAAAATAGTGCAACGTGCTGTAAAAGAACAAAGTAAACACCTCGCAGTGGAACATTCCGGGCTTTTGAAAACAGTCCCTTGAATAAGGACGTATGGTTTGCTTCAATCCCACTAATTTTGCCTATTCTTGGAAAAGAAAAATCCCCGAACTCCTTTGAAATTCAGGGATTTACATCGTTTTTCTTTCTTAAAAAGTGGTGCCACCAGGAATCGAACCGGGGACACAAGGATTTTCAGTACAAACCATTGAAAATCACAACAGTTACACCGTCTGTATCTTAAGATTCATTTCCAATTTATCCACCTATTTTGGGTAAGACACAGGGAAAAACAAAGCGTTGGGTTAAACAAAATTCATTACATATTTGTACACCTATCTCTCTTATCATTATAAGATTTAGGTGTTCAATTCAAGAGAGGTTATTAAGAGATAGATAAACACAATTTTTCAAAGTCGAGCACCCATTTCTGCTGTTCCATAAAAGAACATCCCAACAGACCGTGAATCTGTATGCCCGATTCCTCCTCCACTTTTCCAAAAGCCGAGGATAAATCCATCACCGAGAAATCTGCTTTGTACTCCCGTTCTTCCAGCGAGAAAGTCAATTTAACAACATCTGTGGTCTGGAGTGTTCCATCTATCCCGAATTGTTGCTGTTGGGCTGTTCCACCCGAAAGTTGGAAGAACTCAGCTACTTTTTTATCAAGGACATTGATGTTACTCCCCGTATCAAGCAAAAAGCACAGGTTCTTGGCCTGTGCTTTTACTATGAGGAGGGGTAAACCTATTTGTCGCAATCCAATTAATTCTATTTTCTTCATTGTAGATGCTTAGGTAAAACAAATTTCCACGATTTATATGCAAGCTTTGGTTTCCAGTTTACAGATGTAGTATCGACAATAGTGTGAACTGTTAGAGAATCAGAGTCAAAGAAATACCCTATCTCCCCGAAATCCTCTGTCAAACAGACTATAACTCCATACCCCGGACTCGTGTATTCATCAATGACCTCGCCTTTATCATTTTGTATTAAATATATTTCATTATATGGCTCAAATATGTCCGCAGGATAAAATTCTGTATGGAATGTAGGATTACCATTATTGTCGAAAGAGACTATTTCCATACTGTAACTCCAGCAGGGCATATAATGCCGGCTGTAATATTTTATTACATAATAATCTTTCCTGCAATAATTAAATTGCCATACACCACAAACTAAACCTGTAAGGTCCGACCTCAAATTAGGTTTCCATTGCTTTTTTATAACATTTCCATACAAGTCTTTAAACTCTATATATGTCGCATAGTTATAGCCTTGGCTAACTGTATCGACGTCTCCACTATAAAATCTGTATTTCCCATCCGGGGATAAATGAATCTGATCTACAAAATCCGGCAAAGAGTCTGCTTTTACATACGAATCACATTTAGCATAAATTGCATCTATCAAAGCTCCATATTTTATTTTATTTGTGTAGCTGAATCTGGCCAAGTTAGTAATTCATGTGTAATATTGGAGGTATTATTGGTCGCAGCTATTTGATGAATATTATCAGTATGTTGAGATTGTCTATTTCCACACCCAGACATCAGCAACACCGCAAATATGAGTAGGTAGTTTTTCATTTTAACAAATATAGGATTCTGTGCAACAGTCCTCCCCTTAATTATCCATAATAAAAACTCATATGCAAATGAACTAATTGATGCGGTTGCCCATTTGCATTCATATATGTATCATCAAAATTATCTATGCAGGGACACCACGATTTTTCGGCACGGGCAATATCCACAAGTTCATTAATTAATGCTTGATTTCTTGGGAATAAAAAATAAGCCGTATTTTCATATGGATATACAATAACAGATTTGCCTGCATCCATATTCAAAATAGGATTCGCAATGGCTAATACCGCATCTCCATAAGTATCATGTTGTACGGGTGAAATGTCAAGTATAAAATATTCTTGCATAATTTTACTCTAACTCCTTTAAATTAATTTTAATAATTTCATTACCTCGCCATGCTGCTACTATTGGCAAACTTGAACCGGGAAATTGCATCGCATCATAGATCGCCGGAATAACAAGTGTTCCACGCTCATTTAAAATGCCCATTTTGAGATCAATCGTTTTCACAATGATAAACTTACCACCCTCATAAACAGGATAAAAATTCCCATAAACACCGAAAGAAACAATAGTCTGATTATTCGAATCAACAAGACCTCGGCAACTCCGATTGTACTCTTCTATTTGGACTTCATATAAATATCGACCCGCTTTGTTGATTTGCTTATATACAAACGGAATAATAAAATTCCCAATAGAATTAATAACACCCCATTTGCCATTTGAAACTTTCACCCGAACCAATGAATCTTCAGATATAAAAGAGTCTCTTACATCTTCGAAACGAGGACTTATAACCATTTCTCCTTTTTTGTTTATAAATCCAATCTTTCCGTCTGATATTACAGGAATCAAAAAGAGGTCTATTCTTGATAAGGTGTCATCACCTATCAAAATACCCATATCTAATCTATGCTTATTTAGAATATACATTGTTCCGCATATTATTTTTTGTGATAGCTTATCATATCACCCTTGTCATTTCTAAACATATATATGAGGGTAAGTGTGCTCGGTGAGATATTCCCATCGTAATGGAAAATAAATGTCCGCTTATTATCATTGGATTGGCATTGTATCCTGCATTCGGACCTGGCAACAACTCGGCCGGTTATGAGTGGATTGAACGGAGGAATCATCAATTCAAATGTATCCCCTTTTATTTTATAGTATATATCCCTTTGAGTTGGGCTATCACAACATTTCTTGCCCTCATTCCATAAACAATTTCGGGGAGAACTGAACAATTCATATTCTGCGCCTGCACCTATTTTGTGAGTTCTAATGAAATAATTTCTTATATAAACTTCATAATCCGGGCAAAGTTGTATATTCATCTTATATGCCTCTATACCAATGTTAGCTTCGTTCGTGGTATAAATACCGCTACCGAATTTTATCATATAATTAAAAACCTTGTCTGCTATTTGATATTTACCACTATCAATTTTATCCAATAAGCCACTGGAAAAATAATCAACATTAAAATCAATTTTATCGCTTCCCCTTAAATAGATGAAAGCAGCTAAATAAATGGCTTCAGCCTCAAGTGCTTTTTTATCTAAATTCGGATTGTGCTTTCTTAAATTTTCCACACTCTCTTTTACAAGCCGTTCCACAGGGTCCATATTTTCTTGCTTCTGTTGCGATAAACTCATTGGAAGTGGCTGCAAATTTTCATATTCAATCATATATTCCGGATCTTCATAAGAAAATGCCACTTTTACAACATTGTGATTTTCGGTAAAAATGCTACAAGATATCGGTTCATCGTCCTCATAATGTTTTGAAGCACAGGTGTAGCCAAAAAATTGTTTAGCCATCTCTATAATCATAGATGACTTGTTTGAAGTTTTTGGAACAGATACACAAAGCAACCTATCATTCATTGTAAAACAGAGGTCAAAAACGAAAGTCCGCCGCTCTATTATCCTTATAAATTTGCGTGTATGTGTTATGGTAACTTCGAGTTGATTTGTATTCTCTTTTGGTGATATTATCACATCAGTTATTCTTGCGTCTGACTCTACAATAGCTCCCGCAACATATTTTTTATAAGAAGTAGAGCGGATGCCAATCGCTTTAGATAAGCCGATTGGCTCGAAATCGTTATAAGTATCCATAAACTAAAATATAAGAGTTTCCTCTGCCGTCCCTCACAGATGGTTAGTAGCAAAAAGAAAGCGCAGGACTGAAAGCCTATTTTACTAAAGCGGGTTCTGGAATACCTCGATGGATAAAACAAGCAACAGCCCTACGCCTATATACTTGGGTAAGTATACGACGAAAGGATAAGTCCGCTTATTCTCACCATCAATGAATTTTCCAGATTCGCTTTATGGGAATAAACTTACACTTTCCGTGTCAGTTAGTATGTTCCACAAAAGTAGAAAACTAACTTGGGAAATGCAATAACTCATCCTTCTTTTTAGGACTGTTGCAGAAACAAATTTCGGTTTAAAGTTTCAGAAAATCAATATTGATCTTAGAAAATGTTTACTCTTTCTTGCGGGGGTCTGCCCTTATGTAGGCCACAAGGACAAATATAAGCCCTCCGACAAGTGTCAAATACAAATCTTTCATAAATTCAGTACTCTAAAATAGTGCATAATCGGCACGTCTCACAATGATAGCTGAGTGCACCCAAATAAAAAGAGAGGCATGGATCGCTCCACACCTCTCCAATTATAATCTCTTGGGATATTATCCCCGGATGATTTTCAGATAGTACGTCAGACTTTGAATTACTACACCTTCGATAAACTCCAAAAAAGCCGAGTTATCTCCCGAGGATGCCTCCTCCAAAGTCTCATAGTAGCGTCGCCTTGTCTCATTGTCTCCCTTGATATTGGCAATGGGATAACCGTGTTGCATCAATATTAAATTCATCAACAAACGGGCAGTCCTGCCATTCCCGTCAATAAAAGGATGAACAGACACCAATTTCTCGTGCATCTGAACCGCCAATACAACCGGGTGCATGGAATCTTTGTTTGCCTCGTACCATTGAAACAACTCGTCCATTTTGGGCTGTAACAGGTAAGGCTGGGGAGGAATATGCTTGCTGCCGCTGATAATGACAGGCACACGGCGGTATTTCCCCGCATTGTCCTTGTTTATGCTGTGCAGGACTATGGCATGAATATCCAAAAGCACACGTTCCGAGATCGGCTCTTTTTTTTGGGCTATGTCCTTAATAAAATCAATGGCCTCTTTATGGTTGATAGCCTCCAGATGCTCCCTTAACCCTTTGCCTGCAATGGTAATACCTTTGTTGACCACCATATCCGTTTCATGGAGGGTCAGGGTATTTCCCTCGATGCGGTTGCTGTCATAGGTGTATTCAATCTCCAAAGCCTCTGTGATGCGGTAATTTTCATTGGCACGGTATTGATTCAATTCACCTAAAAGGGTGTCGATCTGTTGCAACTTGTCATTCATACTCACAAAAATACACAAATTTCAGACAAAAGGTAATTCCCGCGCTCTTTTGGAGAGCTTGTACACCTATCTTTCCATTATATAAGAGAGATAGATGTACAACTCCCGCACAGATAGATTCTGTTATTATAAGCAATTAAGTGCGCATACTCCAACTTTCATATCATAATGGATAATAGACGGACCGCAGCACTTCCGGTAAGAAAACCATTTATAGCTGGGTTGGTAAATTAATAACAGAGGGAGATTTCCGGGAAAACCCCACGCACATACTTTTGAATTATTTAGAAAGTAAGTGCGGAAAGTTTCAAGCTGTCGATTTTTTTTGTTCTATTCCTCTATAAGGTGCAGTTTTGGAAAATCCGACAGCCTGTCTTACTCCACAAACCACCTGTACTCACTCTCTCCAGACAGAGCCTTGTTGATTCCCTCAGCAAGTTGCGAGGCATTGAGAGCCCTGTCCAGAAAATTGTCGATGTAGGAGGACTTATTAGCCCCTGTAAGTAGGTTGTAGACCTTCCACATGGAAATCTCTCGGCTCTGTGCATCTACTCCGAAAGCCTCGTCTTGGTAATAAGCCCTTGCCACCAGATTGATCTGGGTGTCTGTCATCAGCAATTGGGGCAGTCTCTTTTTATCCTCCTGGGGCAGGCATTGATAAAGCCGTGACTTTCCCAAGAGCTGAGCGAACTGATGTTCTGTCATGGAAGAGTTCACAAGGGTTTGCATCTGCCTTGTGTGTTTCTCGGGGTTATAGAGCTGAAACAACTCCATGACAGCCTGAAAGAGGGCCTGTGTATTCATCACCTTGATCTCGCTCTTATAGCCGTCTGTGGAGACACACATATTGCAGCAGACCCTATTCTGAAAGCCCACAAAGACTTTGAATTTCTCCGCAGATTTCCTGTTGTAGAGGTTTTCATGGTTATAGGCCCTTACCCCTCCTATGGTCAGCTTTAAGGGGTTTCCGTCGATGTCCTGACAGATAGTGGGGATTTCAAAGCAGAACATCATCCGCTCATAGTAGATGGTCTTGTCTGTCTCCAAAAGCTGATTCACGGGCTTGTGGATAGCCTCGGGGATTCTGCCCTTGATGATATGGCTTACCCTTATTTCGGGACTGTCGATGGTTTCTCCCCGGAAGAACTGCTGGGCCGCCTCATGGACTGTCTCCACAAAGGCAGGGTGTGAAATGGTTACCTCGTTGTCTTTGGAGAAAACCGGGACCACACAATCACTTTGCAGGTGGCGGATTGAAACCTCTTTGGTATTGGCCTCTATAAAGGGTGTGGTCTTATCCGTCCTGAGCGGCTGTGTAATATTGATAGGATGTTGTGTCGGTAGAGGAATAATCTCTTGCCTAACGGGATGGAGTTGGAGCGCTGTTTCCATAGTTTTGAGGGGTTTGGGGTTGAATGATGTTTGATTGAGGATTGAGGTTGCACCAGTTCAGGATGGCTTGGCCTACTTTGGGAGTGATGGTAAACTCGGGACGCCCCATGAACAGACCTGTTCTGTCTTTGGAAGCCTGCACATGGTGTTTGAGGTCTATATCCAGGACGACGGTAAATTCATAGTCCATGCCATCCCTTTGCATGGCTTTAAGGCCCACTTTCTCCGGGACCATCTTGCCGTTCTTTTCATTGAGCACATAATCCTGCTTGGTGCGCATGGTACAGATGATATGCACGGGAGATTGGAGGATTTTCTGCACAAAGGCATTCTGTCGGGGTGTGACTTTGGCCCAGTTTGCAAAGGAGTTGCCTTGCAGTCCTGCATGGAAATCCAGCAGGTAGTCCCAGCATTGGGAGATACTGTCCACGATGATTACCTCCATGCCTGCATTTTCACAGAGGGTGATGGCTTCGATGTAATTCTCCGGGGAATAATCACCACCGAGGGAGACCACATTGTAGGTCCCGAGGTGAGCATAGAGATCGGCAGAGCCATTTTCTGAATCTATGACGGCAATTTTAGACCAGTCAGAGGTCATGCCATAGGCCAACAGGAGGGCTGAATAGGTTTTGCCCGAACCTGCACAGCCTTGGAGGGCCAGTTTGATTTTGGCCTGTTTTCTTGTAGAGGGGCGGATATTTAACATGGTGTATGAAATTAAGTGTATATCTATCTGAACATAAAAAAACAGGCAGAAAGCCCCAAAGCCTCCTGCCTGTCCTGAGAATCCCTAATCAGCCTAAAACACGGCCAATGTAGGTGCTCCTCCCTCGCCCCGCTGATGGAGCATCATAAACATCTCTCCTGTCTCGGCATTGCACACCTGAGACACCACCGGGTCTGTCAGCTGTCCTGTCTCTACTTTCCGACTGCAAGGGCCTGTTTCAAAGCCATAGACAAAGAACACCTTGCCTGTGTGGGGATTCTGTTTTACCTCCAGCTTCTCAATTCCCTGCTGGGCCTTGAACTGGGCTACCTCCCACGTCTCGATAAATTTCAGATTGCTTTCCATACCACAAATATTAATTTTAAATGGTTGTGGCGGGGGACCATCCCCACGCCGAGTGCAGGGAGAGGTCATGTGGTGATTGGGGCAAATGTGTGCGGATAAAACTGAAAAAATAAAAAATAAAATAGTTAGAACTTAGGGCTCAGGAAATAATGTCTTATTAATAATAATGTTTGCCAACACCAACAGATTCATTTACTTAGGATAAGGGCAGGAGTTGGATAATCCCGCCCTTATGCGCACTTAGTTTTATAATTATATAACAAATAACTGCGCAATAAATCTTAGCATTGAACATCTATCTCGCCTATAATCTAAAAGATAGGCGTTTACGCTGGTCTATTAGGCCAAACAAATAATTCAACTAAATTTACCTTATCTGCATCTGTAATTCTCTTCTTGGGTACAGGATAATTATACGGATTAAGCGAGGTTATCCTATATATACCGGTTCTACGGGTCTTCGACTTTGCATTAAAGAATTGAGTAAATAATTTAGGATAAGCAGTCCGATCCAATTTTAGTCCTTTAAAATAAGCATCAATTACCTCTTTCATTTTAACGGTTCGTTCAGTCTGACGAATTCTAATTGGTCCTTGGGTAAGTTTTTCACACTCAAATTTCGCAAGAACATGAGACTTAAAAGCATGAGTATCATCTAATGCCCAAAATATAAGCGAATTATTCAAACTCATAAACTCGCGTTTATCACCCTGCAACTCAATTAATTTATCCACCAAAAATTCTGTCTCAAAATATGGATACAATCGTTTGAACCGTGTGTAAAATAGCACCTCTTGTCTGTTGGTGCTCCTCATTAAGCCATCAAGCGCTTCCATATTAGCACCCTCATGCTCCCAATTCAACAAAGCCTCTTTTGCGATAGATAAGGTTTGGGCCAGCACTTCCTTATTGTAAGCTTTCACCTGTTGGATAGAACCAATATGTCGCCCAGACTTTTCTTGTTCAGATTGTTCAAAATCCACATGATGTTGTTCTTTCAATTTTTCCAATAAAGCCCCAGACTGGCTATATAGTGTATGATGCAATTCCCATTTTTCCAATAGAGCATCTATATTGAAATAAGCAGGTACAATCTTGCCATCTATATTTTTCCGAATAATCGTGACTGGATAATTCTTGGCAACCTGACCTTCGGCTTTCATGGTGAGTATCTGTTCTACAAACACACCCATATCAGACAAATCAGGATCGGATTTACAAAGTTGATTGAGCCCGTCAACTGCATTTGAGAATTTTTTAGCCTTATTTATCAAAACAGTTTTATACTCTTTCAAGGTTTGTTTCGTATTCTCCATCGGAGTTATATCATAGATTATTGTTTCAGATAAAACTCCGTTTCTGCATCGACCCTGTATCTGGGTCAGTCTTTCGGGAGACAACAAAGTAAAAGGCTGATAGTTGGAAGAAATGGAAATAACATGACATCTGTCGTTAATATCAATTCCTGCAAAATAGGCGCAAGTCATAAAGACAATACGCTTTTGCAGGTTGTTATTCTCATCCAATACATTCTCCACATAATCCTTTACCTTATCTTGATTTCGGCCACTACACAATACGCCGCATAATTGCCTGTATTCCGGGTGTTTTCCTTGCGATATAATATTTATAATGTTCAGAATACCATCGAGCGAATTATAGGCAACTAAAATCTTTTCAGCCTCCGAACGTTCCAGCAAATTTCGTATCACTTTTTCCGCCATTACATCCACCTCTCTGGCCTCAATCAATCGAATGTCACGTACCGGATTATGTTCCCAAACTGTCGTTACATAAGATTCATCCAACAAACGTTCATCTGAAAAAGTCCTTAGCGTCGCAGTTACCGCCGCTCGCATAGTTCGGTCAAATCGGAAATAATAATCTATCACTTTTTCGAGATTAGGCCGATACACACTATCAGACTGCATCGTGTCAATTTCATCGACCATTAAAAAGTAATCGTGATACACTCTCGGACCGATTGCTTTAATGACTTTCCACAGACTATCTGCCACAACTAAAAATTTCTTGCGCTTGCCATTATCAAGACCCAAATATTCTTGTATATCTTCAATCGTTATATCTGTCAGAATATTCCCGATCGGGCTTCCTATATACATGGAGCTATTCCGTCCCATCCGTTGCTCAGTAGTAAGATGTTTATTGTAGGCCAAAGACTTTGTAGGCACTACGATAATAGAATCTCGAACTTGTGTTTCCAACTCCAAAGTAGTAGCCCCCAACCCGGTAATAGTTTTATCCAAGACACCAAAAGGCACTCTATCCACAAAGTCCCCCAATTTATCACCTTGTTCCAATCGCATTGTCCATGCACCTCCATCCCCAGCATTTCCAATATAATCCAAAGAAATGGCAGCGTTAGCCTTTTCGGGATTAACCTTTGCTTCGTTTACCATCGAAAATATGGTAGGTGCATTCAAATCTATTTCATATACCAGTTGGTCTTTCTTTTGGTTTTCCATATCAGTTTGAGATTAGTTCTCCGAAATTTACAAAATTGCACACCTATCTCCAAATTATATTAGGAAGATAGGTGTACAACTTTACAGGAGATTCCGCATCGCCTCATCCATCCGTTCATTTTCGAAACTGTCCAGATAGATTTGGGTCACTCGCTCAGAACTGTGCCCGAGAGATTCAGAAATAATAGAGGTAGGAACACCAGCCCTTTTCAGCACCGTGGCATAGCTATGCCGAGCTACATAGGTTGTGAGTTTAATCGGTATTTTCAACTCCCTGCCTATCTCGGCCAAAGCCCGGTTTACCTTGGTAATGACCTTGTGATGCCTGTTTAATTTTTGTTGGATCGTTTTATGTTCCTTTGAATAGATAGGGAACAGGTAGATGTTCCCGGAAGCATAACTTTCAATAATCTCCATAGCCCGGCTGTGAATAGGCAGATTCAACAATTTCCCGGTTTTCTGCCGCCTGTAAACCAATCTGCCATCCACAATGTTCTGCCGAGTGAGATTAGCCATGTCTGCGAAATTAATACCGCCCATCAAATAGGAGAAACTGAAAAGGTCAATGGCAAACCGGGTATAAAAATCCCGCCCCTCACATGGGAAATCCATAACGGCTTTCACCTCTGTCTTGGATATGGCACGTTTTGGAGTTTCTGCGTGCAATTTACCCACTTTGTAACTCTTGAATGGGTACTGCTCCATCTTGGCATATCCACGCTCTATGGCCTGATTAAAGACCATTCTCAGGGTTCTGAACCGGACACCTATGGTATTCTCAGCTCTACCCTGCCTGCGGAGCCACAATTCATAGCGTTTCAGCCACAAATGGTCGATGTCAGAAAAATAGACACTCAGGTGCTTATTGAATTTGAGCAACGACCGATAAACTTGCTCCACAGAGGTAGCATAACCTGTCCTGCGTTCATCCTGCAACTCCCGGATGATCTGTCCAAAGAGTTCTCCGACAGTCACGGCCTTCACAGGTTTGGAGATTTGTTCTTTAAGGGTTGTTGCGGTAAATTCCCTATTCTCGGATTTCAATTCCACAACCTTGCCTTTACACTCACATAATTTATTGGCAATCAGTTTCTCCAAATATTCCCTGTCAGGGCAATCCAATGTGGGCTGATTTCTATCAAAATCCCAATACTGAGGTGCAACAGACACTCCAAGGCTGATATACTTGGTCTTGCGGTCTTTTGTAATGCGTATTCTTAAAGGAAATTCATTGTTTTTGAGAGGCTTGTATTTGAAGCATACCACCTCGATAGTTGTGCTCATGGGTAAAACACTGGGTAAAACAAACCCTGCTTTTCGCCCGTTTTACACCAAAAAGAAAGAGAGTCACATTTCTGCAACTCTCTGATTTTTAAGTGGTACCACCAGGAATCGAACCGGGGACACAAGGATTTTCAGTCCTTTGCTCTACCAACTGAGCTATGGCACCATCCGCGAAAAACGGGGTATTCCCTGTTATCGTGGTGCAAAGATAAGCAAAAAATTTAATACTGCAAATGCCTTATGCAATTTTGTCGGTAAATTTTTCCCGGCCTGGCAAAAAAACTACCGACCCGGAAATCAGAAAAAAGTCCGCTGCCCAAACGGACAGCGGACTTGACAGGCATGATACAGAGACGCTTAATTCGTTTTATTCTGGTTCGCCTCGCCGATTTCCGGGTTGGCAATCACGACGGAACGCGGCAGCTGGAACCGCATACCGGATTCGTTCTGCTCCCACATGGCTTTGTAAATGTGGTTGTTCGCAACGCCTGCCGCCGTCATCGCGGCATCGTCCCGGCGATCAATCGGCATATTCAAACGCCGGCGGTCGAGCCACTCCAGAGCGCCCTCCATCCACATCTCGATACGTTTCTGAAGAATGATCTCCTCGACGACATCGTCGAGCGAAGCGGCCGTGATGTCATAACCCGGATCGCGGTAGGTGGTCACGTAATCCTTGAGCGTCTTCTTGGCCGCGGCGATGTTGCTGTGCGCCTCGGCTTCAGCCTTGATGAAGACGGCCTCTTCGGCGCGCATATAGATCAGATCGGTATTGTTCCAGTCGCCGTTGTAACTGCGGAACTTGACCGAGACGTACTCCGAACGCGCTTTCACGCCCGAAGCAAGCGTATTGGGCAGGTTGGAAGGCAGGAGGCAGGCATAACCGCTCGTCGCAGCGTCCGGGTCCGGATTGTCCGTCTTGTTGAGCCACCAGCCGCGACGCACGTCGGTCGGATTCAGACGCGCATAGAGGTAGGAGTGGATCGGACGCTCGGCCCACATACCCGCATAACCGCTCATGTAGGGGTCCATCTGCGAACACCAGGTAGCCCATGTCTGGCAGTTGTCGGCCGTCATCTTGAAGCCGAAGATCAGACTCGGAACGTTCTCGATACGGTTGAAGCCGCTGTTGCAGTTCTCCTTGGAGACGAGCGTGTATTTGGCCAGAATATCGTCGGCCAGCGAGACGGCTTTCCCCCAGTCCTCCATGACCAATGCGACACGGGCGCGCAGAATGGCGGCCACGCTGGCGTCGAAATCGGTTCGGGAACCGGTGTCGTCGTATCCGATCTCCTCGAAAATACGCAGCGCTTCGTCCAGGTCGTCGGTAATGCGTTTGTAGACCTGCTCCATCGTGGCGCGCGGCAGATTCTGGCCGAGGGTCTCCTCGGTGGCCAGAGGCACGCCCGGAAGGTCCTTGTTCGCCGCCGAGTAGGGATACTGGTACACGTTGATCAGGTGGTAGTAGCCGAACGCGCGGGAGGTCAGCGCACGGGCGCGGTAGGCCTTCATCGTCTCCGACTCGGCGGAAGCGTCGAGGGTAGCCGTCGCGAGAATCTCATTGGCCGTGGCGATCGGAATGTAGAACATGTTCCACACGTTGAAAGTCGGCGTATACTCCTCCTGCCAGTAGTCGTTGATATACATGTAAAGGTTCATGCTGTGTTGCAGCAGCAGGGTCATGTCCTGCCCGGTCATGCCGAACGCAAGTTCGAACCCTTTGAAACCGGTCAGCCACTGAAGATCGTTCTTGTAATAGGTGGCATAGTGGGTGTAAATGGACGCCTCGATACCCTGAAGCACCTTGTCCGGGTCCTCCTTGGCCACCTCGTCACGGGTCTCCGAAGAGACTTTTCCCGAAGGGTCCACGTCGAAGATATCGTCGCTGCAGGATACCGCAACTGCCGCGCTCATTAAAAATATCAGTATTTTTTTCATATCAATGTCGCTGCTTAGAAGTTAATATTGAGACCTACCGAAGTGGTGCGGATCGGCGAATAATACGTACCGTCCACGCTGTTCAAAGCGACCGTCGCGCCCTGACCGCCCATGCTCGTACGGGGATCGTAGCCCTTGCGCTTCGATGCGAAGAAGACGTTGTCGCAGGCGAAGTACACGCGAACGCTCTTGATGCCGATCTTGCTCATCCAGTTCGCCGGGAAGGTGTAGCCCAGCGTGATGTTGCGCAGGTTGAAGTAGGTTTTGCTGATCAGGAAACGATCCGACGAAGCGTTGATGTTCGAGTCGTTCGTGTTCCAGATCGGCGCCGAACCTTTCCCGGTCTCCGGATTCCAGGCGTCGGCATAGTTCTTCAGACGGTTCATCGGGAAATTCGCACTGCTGAACGCCGAGAAGTCGTAATCGTAGCCGTAGCCGCCGAACTGGAAGTTGGTCATAATCGTCAGGTCGAGGCTCTTCCAACGCAGCGTGGTGTTCAGGCCGCCCGTGAAATCGGGAAGCGCGCTCTTCTCCAGCAGGTACTGCGTGGCCTCGGTAGCATCGCCGGTCGTGACTTTCTCCACGCCCACAACGTTGCCCTCACCGTCCGTGAGATCCCGGTCCATATACCAGAGCGAGTTGCCCTTCTCATCCAGACCTGCGAACTGCCGCATCTCCCAGCGGTAGATGTCCTTGCCTTCGTAAATGCGCTGGTTGCCGTTGGGCATGCCCGAGACTTTGTACTCGTCGGGCAGGTTGAGCATCTTGTTGGCATAGGTGTAACCGTTGACCGACATGTCCCAGTACCAGTCCTTTTTCTGGATGAGCTTGACGTTCAAGTCGAATTCGAAGCCCGAGTTGCGCAGTTTGCCGACGTTGTACCAGTCGTAGGCGCGGCCCGTCGAAATATCCTTCGTACGCTTGAAGAGCAGACCGTCCGACACGCGGATGAAGTAGTCCATCGTCAGGTTGATGCGGTCGTTCAGCAGACCCACGTCCAGACCCAGATCGAACGTCTTCTGCTTCTCCCACGTCAGATCGGGATTGCCGTAGTAATAGATCTCCGTACCCAGCTTGCCTTCGGAAATGGTAACCGTATACTGGTCGGTATAGGGATAGTAGTTGGCCAGGTCCTCGTTACCCTGCGTACCGTACGTGGCGCGGAGTTTCAGCTCCGAAAGCCAGCTGTGCGTACTCTCCATGAACTTCTCGGCTCCGATGCGCCACGAAGCGCCGACGGACCAGAACGTGCCCCAGGGATTGTATTTGAAACGCGAGGTTCCGTCGCGGCGGATACCGCCCGAGAAATAATAACGGTTGTCGTAGTTGTACTCCAGTTTGCCGAAGAAACCCTGAATGCGCAGCACGTCCTGATAGCCGTTGATCGACCCCATCTCGCCGGCGTTGTTCAGCTGCGGATTCTTGGGATCGTAAATGTTCGTCTTCTCGACCTCGGCGTAATCGCGCACCCAGCTGTTGTACTCATGTCCGATCAGCGCATTGATATTGTGGCGTCCGACGGATTTTTTGTAATTGAGCATCTGGATCAGGTTCAGATCGTAAACGTCCGTAGACTTTTTGTTGATCCGGCCCTTGGAACCGCGTCCGTCGCCGATCGTGGGGTTATAGAACAGCAGTTCGTCGGAGGCGCGATAGCCCAGCGACATGCTCGAGGTGAAGGTGAAGTCGCGCAGGAAATAGATCTCCCCGTAAGCGCGGCCCTGCAAGTTGTTGCGTTTGATGTCGCGCGTGTCCATCTTCAGCGTGGCGATGATGTTCTGGCCCGAGGTTCCGGGACGGGTCGTCGTGCCGTCGGTCTGCCCCGTACCCAGGTCGTAGACCTTGTCGCCGTTTTCGTCATACTTGATTTTCCCCTCGGCATCGCGGGCGTAGACCGGATAAACCGGCTCCCACGAACGCGCCGTGGCGAACGCCGACGAAGCGAGGCTGCTGCCCTCCAGAATGTTGTTCTGCACCGTGTGGGCATAGGAGAGGTTGGCGCCCACCTTGATCCACTTGCGGAGCTTGGTGTTGACGTTCACACGGGCGCTGTAACGCTCGAAATCCGATTCGATCACATAGGATTCGTCCTTGAGGTAACCCAGCGAGATGAAATAGTCGGACTTCTCGTTCCCGCCGCTGACCGAAACGTTCGTCTCGTTGCGGAATCCGGTCTTGAAGAGTTCGTCCTGCAGGCGCTCGCTGTACATGCGCCGGGCCGACGGGTCGAGTTTGCCGGTCGCAGGGTCGATCAGGTAGGTCGACGAATATTTGTAGGGGTTGTAATTTCCGTGTGCACCCAGCACCTCCTGCGAGGCATAGAGCGCCGCGGCAGCCAGATCGCCGCCTCCCTCTTCGGGGCTTGACGCCCACTTCGTGTCGCGCATCGTGCGCCACTGCGCCTCGAGGTATTCGCCCGGATCGGTGATGATGTCATACTCGGGGACAGCGCGGGTGTTGATACCGAATCGCGTGTCGACGCTGATCGTGGGATTGTCCAGGCTGCCGCGCTTGGTCGTGATGAAAACCACGCCGTTCGCGGCGCGCGAACCGTAGAGCGAGTTGGCCGTGGCGTCCTTCGACACGGAGATCGACTCGATGTCAGCCGGGTTGATGTCGGACAGGCTGCCCTGATAAGGCGAGCCGTCGAGCACGATCAGCGCGCCGGTGCCCGCATTGAGCGAACCAACGCCGCGGACGTAGATCGGAGCGTCCGTACCGGGCTGGTTGGTGGCCGTAGTCAGCTGCACGCCGGGAACTGCTCCTTCGAGCATTTTCGAAACGGTCGAAACCTGACGCTTCGCAAGCTCCTCGCCGCGGATGGTGGCGATTGATCCCGTAAGATCTTTTTTCGTCGTCGTGCCGAAAGCGGTCACCACGACATTCTCGATGGCCTGCGCATCTTCGTGCATCACGACTTCGACATGCGTCTTTCCGGCAACAGCCACTTTCCGGGTCTCGTAACCGATGAACGAAACCGCCAGCGTAGCGTCGGCGGGTGCAGCGATGGTGAATTTACCGTCCGTGCCCGTGGTCGTACCGGTCGACGTGCCGTCGACCATAACGGTTGCGCCCGCGACAGGCTTACCCTCCGC
>OKWE01000133.1_pt1 | contig 88164 bp, 75 predicted proteins | sample 1607051 | NCBI WGS metagenome assembly OKWE01 (sample SAMN04414079, study PRJEB24778) | human gut metagenome | material: faecal | host: Homo sapiens | reverse complement strand
CCAAGAATCAATTCGACTTCAACGACTTCCTCAGCCAGATTGCACAAATCAAGAAAATGGGTAATTTGAAAGACCTTGCTTCCATGATTCCGGGAGTAGGAAAAGCAATCAAAGACATTGATATCGACGACAATGCTTTCAAGAGTATCGAAGCTATCATCTACTCCATGACTCCGGCAGAGCGTTCCAACCCGGAAATCCTGAACGGTTCACGCCGCACACGTATCGCGAAAGGTAGTGGTACAACGATTCAGGAAGTAAACCGTCTGTTGAAACAATTCGACCAGACTCGTAAAATGATGAAAATGGTAACCAGCAGCAAAATGGGTAAGATGATGCCTAAGATGAAGAAATAAAAGATTTCGTTTCAAATTCTAATAAAGAAAGGAAGCCGGAAGCTTCCTTTCTTTATTTTTTTAAACCCCTCCTCTCCTTTCCTACATCTACTTTATGTGATTTTCTCCTTATAATCACATCAGCTCTGTCATTCAATTGTAATGATTACAATTTTACATAGATTTTATATGTATATTCATTTTTATTTGTTTACTTTGCAAAAAATAACAGAACAAAAGCACGAATATGCACTACGTCTACGTAATGGTATATATTTCACTGGCAGTTGCGATGCAACTACTTACGGGAAATTTTCCGGTTTCCTTTTTCGCCTTTCCGCTCAATCTTGTTTTTGCGGTGCTATGGCTTTTCTTGTTATGGATGTTGTATAAGGAATATAAAATTGCAAAATTTACCCGATTCCTCTATTCTTCCCAAGCAAGTATCCTATCTATCGGATTACTCATCTGCGGTTGCCTGATAATAGGTCTTTTCCCTCAACTATCCGATGCGGAAGCAAAAATGCGTGAAGGGCTCCCAGCCTTTTTAGGTTGCTATAACTTTATGACTTCCTGGATATTCATCGCCATACTTCTGTTCTTATTAAGTAACCTGGCAATGATTACCATTCACGCCTATCATTACCGCAAACAGGCACGTTGGAGATTCATCCTGAATCACGCGGGGCTATGGCTGGCTCTATTTGCCGGTTTTCTAGGAAGCAGTGACACACAGACTTTACGTATACCTATATATAAAGGTGAGCCATCACGCGAAGCATTCGACATGAACGGTGCATCGCATTATTTGGATTATGAAATCGAACTCAACTCTTTTGCCGTAGAATACTACCCGAACGGGCGTCCTTCCCGCTTTGCCGCCAATGTACGTCTGGGAAATGAAAAAGCATTGCTTGAGGTCAATCACCCATACGCCTATCGGTTGGGAGAAGATATTTACCTCACCGGCTATGACGTAACGAAAGGCAACGAGAGTGAGTACTGCATCTTGCAGGTAGTAAAGCAACCCTGGAAATATATAATAGTAGCAGGTATCCTGATGATGCTTGCGGGAGCTATTCTTCTATTCATTAACGGACCTAAAACAGATGATAAACTGGGATAATTTCTATGTATTTGCAGCAGTATCTATCTGCTTATGGCTGATAGGAGCAGTATTTGCCCTTCGCTCGTCAACGAGAAGTAAGACAGCAATCGGTTTTACGTCAGGCGGAATTATCGTTCTGGCCGTATTCATTACCGGATTATGGCTCTTCCTGCAACGTCCTCCGTTACGCACTATGGGGGAAACCCGTTTGTGGTACTCTTTCTTCATGGGCATAGCCGGACTACTGACTTATATCAGATGGCAGTATCGTTGGATTCTTTCTTTCTCGGCACTGCTCGCCACAGTCTTTGTCATTATCAATCTGATGAAACCCGAGATACACGACCAGTCACTAATGCCGGCTCTGCAAAGCATATGGTTCATTCCCCATGTCACCGTATATATGTTCTCTTACTCTGTATTGGGCTGTGCTTTTATAATCGCATTGACCGGGTTGTTCCGCCATAAGGAAGAATACTTGCACACAGCCGACAATTTGGTTTATGCGGGAATAGCATTCCTCTCCATTGGTATGCTGCTAGGTTCCCTTTGGGCAAAAGAAGCATGGGGAAACTATTGGAGCTGGGATCCGAAAGAGACTTGGGCAGTCATCACTTGGGCAGGGTATTTACTTTACGTACACCTCCGTCTTTTTCGGAAAACGGGACGGAAAACGCTTTATGTGTTGCTCATCATGTCCTTCCTGGCTTTGCAGATGTGCTGGTACGGAGTAAATTATTTACCGGCGGCTCAACAAAGCGTACACTTATATAATCGTAATAACTAATCTAAAAAAACAAATGTGAAATGAAGAAAAGTACAAAACTAATTGTGGCACTGTTGGTAGTGGTAGCGGCATTAGCAGTCACTTATCGACTTATGCACCGCGTACCTTCTGCCGATCTGGAAGCAAATGCGCAGATGCAGCAGATTATTACGGATGCAGGATGTTTGAGATGTCATACCTCAACACCGGACCTACCGTTCTATGCAAGCATGCCTGTGGCCGGAAAAATTGTAATGGAAGACGTCAGCAAGGCATACCGTGCCTTCGACATGACCCAAATGGAGGCAGATCTGGAAGCAGGACAGCCCCTCAATCCGGCAGACCTGGCCAAAATAGAAAAAGTGATCCTCGACGGAAAAATGCCCCAGGCAAAATATTACCTTGTGCATTGGGGGGCTTCCTTCAATGACGCAAAAAAGGAAGTCGCACTGAACTGGGTAAAAAGTCACCGTATGGGAATGTATACGGACATTACAGTAGCACCGGAATTTGCCAACGAACCCATTCGTCCCATTGCCGATTCTATCGCAGTGGATGTACGCAAAGTCGTTCTGGGTAATTTGTTGTATCATGACACACGTTTATCTGCTGACAATACCGTATCATGTGCCAGTTGCCACGGGTTGGATACAGGCGGCGTGGACAACAAACAATATTCCGAAGGTGTAGGCGGACAGTTTGGTGGCGTCAATGCCCCGACAGTATACAACGCCGCATACAATTTCGTTCAATTCTGGGATGGCCGTGCCGAAACTCTTGCCGAACAAGCTGCCGGTCCTCCGTTGAATCCGGTGGAAATGGCTTGCGAATCATTCGACCAGATTATCGATAAATTGGCTGAAGACAAAGATTTCGTATCCGCATTCAACGAAGTGTATGCCGACGGATTGAGTGAGAAGAATATCACAGACGCCATTCAGGAGTTTGAAAAGACTTTGTTGACTCCCAACTCACGCTTCGACCGCTATCTGAAAGGACAAAAAGATGCAATCACCGAAAACGAAATCGCCGGATACGAACTTTTCAAGAAGTATGATTGCGCAACCTGCCATGTAGGAGAAATCCTGGGAGGGAAATCTTATGAACTGATAGGTGTACAGCACGATTACTTTGCCGATCGACAGGCAGAAATGACTGAAGAAGACAACGGCCGCTTCAAACAGACTCAAATAGAACGTGACCGCCACCGCTTCAAAGTGCCCGGTCTGAGGAATATCGAACTGACCGCTCCATATTTCCACGACGGCAGCATGGCTACTATGGATGACGCAGTCCGTGCAATGGCTAAATACCAGTTGGGCATCGATTTGCCACAACAGGAAGTAGATAAGATTGTAGCCTTCCTCCGCACACTGACCGGAGAGTACAAAGGACAGCTATTAACGAATAAGAATATGGAAATCTAATCAGGAAAAAGTCCTTTTTAGCCTGTTTCCGAACAGAGGCTCTATTTGCATCAAACAGAGGCTCTATTTGGGGTAAACAGAGGCTCTGTTTCACCTAAATAGAGCCTCTGTTTTTTTGTATCCCGACAAAAACAACAATCCTTTTGGAGAGTTCAGTTATTTATTTTACTTTTGCCTATCACCAATAAATACTCTGAAAATATGACTCTGATAGACGGAAAAGCCATTTCCGAACAAGTAAAACAAGAGATTGCAGCCGAAGTAGCCGAAATTGTGGCTCAGGGCGGTAAACGTCCCCACTTGGCAGCTATCCTTGTGGGACACGACGGTGGCAGCGAAACTTATGTAGCCGCCAAAGTAAAAGCCTGCGAAGTTTGTGGGTTCAAATCTTCCCTCATCCGCTACGAAAGCGACGTGACCGAAGAAGAACTGCTCGCCAAAGTACGTGAACTGAATGAAGACAGTGACGTAGACGGATTCATCGTCCAACTCCCGTTACCGAAACATATCTCCGAACAGAAAGTTATCGAAACGATTGATTACCGTAAGGACGTAGACGGATTCCACCCTATTAATGTAGGACGTATGTCTATCGGACTTCCGTGTTATGTATCTGCCACTCCCAACGGTATCCTCGAACTACTGAAGCGTTACAAAATTGAGACTTCGGGCAAGAAATGTGTCGTACTCGGCCGAAGCAATATCGTCGGCAAGCCTATGGCTGCCCTGATGATGCAGAAGGCTTATCCGGGAGACGCAACTGTCACCGTATGTCACAGCCGCAGCAAAGACCTGATAAAAGAATGTCAGGAAGCCGACATTATCATTGCCGCTTTGGGACAGCCCAACTTTGTGAAGGCTGAAATGGTAAAAGAAGGTGCAGTCGTAATTGATGTAGGTACTACCCGTGTGCCGGATGCAACCAAGAAATCCGGATTCAAGCTGACCGGTGACGTGAAGTTCGACGAAGTAGCGCCAAAATGCTCTTACATCACCCCCGTACCGGGTGGCGTTGGTCCGATGACGATAGTATCGTTAATGAAAAATACACTTTTAGCCGGTAAGAAAGCCATTTATCAATGAGACATGCACTGTTTCTGATGATTTTATTTCTCTCCCTGTCCTGCACCTCCCGGTCGCAGGCAAGGAGAGATTCTATTAATACCTTATCTGATACTCTGTCGACACCCGACAGCATCATGTCTGCCGACACCTTGCGGCTTCTTTTCGTAGGCGATCTCATGCAACATCAAGGACAGATCAATGCTGCGCGTACCGCAACAGGGACTTATGATTACTCCGCTTGCTTTGAATACGTGAAAGAAGAAATTGGGAGTGTAGATCTTGCCATAGCCAATCTGGAAGTTACTTTGGGTGGAAAGCCCTATAAAGGTTATCCTGCTTTCAGCGCACCCGACGAATTCCTCACCGCCATTCACGACGCCGGTTTCAACGTACTGGTGACAGCCAACAACCACAGTCTCGACCGCGGAAGATCAGGATTGGAACGTACTATTCTTCTGATCGACTCTCTGAATATCTCTCATGCCGGTACGTACACCAATGCCGAAGAACGCGAAAAGAAATATCCACTCCTGTTAGAAAAGAACGGATTTCGTATCGCCCTGCTCAACTATACGTATGGAACCAACGGAATCGCCGTTACTCCTCCCAATATCGTGAACTATATTGATACGGCTATTATCGCCAAAGACATCGAAGTGAGCAAGACACTGCATCCGGATGCCATTATCGCCTGTATGCATTGGGGAATCGAATATCAATCCCTTCCTGATAAAGAGCAAAAGTTCCTTGCCGGCTGGCTTCTTCAAAAAGGAGTAGACCATGTCATTGGTTCACATCCGCACGTTGTCCAACCAATTGAAGTCCGTACGGATAGCCTGACAAATGACAAACATCTTGTCGTATATTCTTTGGGAAATTATATTTCCAATATGTCCGCCCGCCGTACCGACGGCGGACTCATGGTAAAAATGGAACTGGTAAAGGATAGTACCGTCCGCCTCAACAACTGCGAGTATAGCTTAGTATGGACAGCACGACCGGTTCAATCTGAGAAAAAAAATCACCAATTACTTCCGGTAAACTTACCGATAGAGTTAGTTCCTTTAAAAGCCCGTAACTCGTTGAAAATCTTCACGAATGATGCGCGATCCCTTTTCAGCAAGCACAATCGGGGAATAAAAGAATACACTTTTTATAAAAAAAAGTAATAGAATTCTTTGGAGATTTAAAGATAATATCTATCTTTGCACCGCGTTAGAGAAACGCAGACATGGTGGATGTAGTTCAGTTGGTTAGAGCGTCAGATTGTGGTTCTGAATGTCGCCGGTTCGAGTCCGGTCTTCCACCCCCAACAATAAGAGTAATTGATGAAAGCTTCGAGTAGTAATATTCGGAGCTTTTTTCTTATACAAAAACAGTATATTATGGAAAATAACAAAAAATTAACCAGAGCTTCCGCCGGTAACCGAATGGTTGCAGGGGTATGTGCCGGAATCGCCGATTATTTCGGCTGGGATCCCACCCTATTAAGAATCGTCTATGTATTAGCAACAATCTTCACCGCTTTTGCCGGAATCATCATATATATCATCCTATGGATCGTAATGCCGGAAAGAAGACCGGGAGATGGATATGAGGACCGTATGAACAACCGATTACACTAAAAATAAACGTCGGCAGACTTGAGTGAGAACACTGCAAGTCTGCCGGCGTTTGTCATTTCTATTCTTGTCTTGCAGAAAAAGGAAGCGGGAATTTCTTACCCGAAACTAATACAGTTCCAATCCGAATTCTTCTTTCAACTGCATCAATGCCTGATTCTTTTGAGACATCATCTGGAACTTCTCCACACGACCTACTGCACGAACCGTTTCTGTCGGTGCACTCACCCGTACCGTCATCACCACTTTACTATTCTTCAACCGGACACGGAGATAATCCTGCAACTCAGGAATCAATGCCGTAAAGTCCTTTGCAGCAATCTCATTATCCACTACAATTTCAAAAGTGGTAGAGTTATTGAGCAACACCGGACGAAGCACCTGCATGCGTTTTGCGATAGCCACCTGCTCTTTCGGCAACTGACCTGCATACTCCTGCCAATAATAATTCAAATCCCGTTCATTGAAGTTAGAGTCTTGTTCCGGTTGCTGTACTCTGGGAACATGAGCTACAGTTGCATTCTGCGCGGCCTGATCACGCTGCGGATTCCTGATAGATACGCCCAGGCTGGACATCTTCATCACCGGAACCTTTCGTTCCTCTTTGGCAACCGAAGGAATTCCTGCGCCCGGCAAAGGAGCGGATGAAGTCGTATTCGTAGCAGAAGGCGATACAGGCCTTGCCGTCGTAGCCATCTGCGGCTGCCTGTTGGGAGTGACATTAGCAGTAACCGAAGCCGGTGACGAATGAACAGGAGCCTGCTGTACAGATGAAGCGGAAGCTACCTGCGACGGCTGAGCGGCGGCAGGTTGTGAGAACACGGGTTTTATAGTCTGTTTAGGGCTACGCCCACCACTCACATCATCCCCCTCGGTGGTAAGCTGCGCAACCTGTATCAAGGTCAGTTCTACCAGCAAACGCTTGTTCTTGCTGATGCGGTAATTCAAATCACATTCGTTACAGAGCTTCATCGCCTTATACAAGAAAGGCAACGGGCATTTCTGCGCCTGTTCCTGATAACGTTGGCGGATACTCGCTCCCACCTCAAGCAAAGGAAGTGTTACCGGATCTTTGCCTACCAACAAATCGCGAAAGTGAGAAGACAATCCGGTTATAAAGTGACTTCCATCGAATCCCTTATTCAACACATCGTTGAAAAGCAACAACGCATCACTCACTTTATTGGCAAGAAAGCAATCCGTCAAACGGAAATAATATTCGTAATCAAGTACATTCAGGTTGTCAATCACGCTTTTATACGTGATATTTCCTCCGGTAAAACTCACCACTTGGTCGAAGATAGACAATGCGTCGCGCATACCTCCATCTGCTTTCATGGCAATCACGTTCAGTGCTTCCGGCTCTGCTGAGATTCCTTCTTTCGAAGCAACATACGAAAGATGATTCACCGTATCTTCCACACTGATACGATTGAAATCATAAATCTGACAACGGGAAAGAATGGTCGGAAGAATTTTATGCTTCTCCGTCGTGGCCAAGATGAAAATAGCATGACGGGGAGGTTCTTCCAGCGTTTTCAGAAACGCATTAAATGCAGAAGCCGAAAGCATGTGTACCTCGTCGATGATATAAACCTTATACTTGCCAATCTGTGGCGGAATACGCACCTGCTCCACCAGCTGACGAATATCGTCCACCGAGTTGTTGGAGGCTGCATCAAGCTCATGGATATTATACGACCGCTGCTCGTTGAAGGCAACACAAGATTCACACTGGTTGCAAGCTTCACCGTCGGCAGTAGGTGTCATGCAGTTGATTGTTTTGGCGAAGATACGTGCACAAGTAGTCTTTCCTACCCCACGCGGTCCGCAAAATAAATACGCATGAGCAAGTTTCTGAGTAGCAATTGCATTTTTTAGCGTAGTGGTCAGCGCCCGCTGTCCTACCACCGATTCGAACGTGGAGGGACGGTATTTACGGGCCGATACAATATAGTTTTCCATATCCGGGATTTTCTCTATTTTTGCTTTGCTTGCAAATGTACACAAAAAAGTGATAAGTAATAAGGGATAGAGAGAGAAGTTTTGAAGCAGAAGCGATAAGTTTTTAAGTTATTAGTTTTATCTTTGCGGAGATTAAAAAGATTAATTATGGGTAAACTAATCAGTATCTGGGAATTTATATGCCGACGCAAGTATCTTATCACTATCGTCGCATTTGCTGTCATTATCGTTTTTTTGGATGAAAACAGCCTGCTTCGCCGTCTTGGATACGAACGGGAGATCAGCCAGTTGAAAGAAGAAATAGAAAAGTACCGGGCGGATTACGAAGAGAATACCAAGCGCCTTAATGAAATAAGTACCAATCCGGATGCTATCGAACAGATCGCCCGCGAAAAGTATCTGATGAAGAAACCCAATGAAGATATTTACGTTTTTGAAGATTAAAGAATGAAGCAACTAGTACCCGCCCTCTTTGGCGTAGGCGCCGTAATGGCCCTCACAGGAGCAGCCGTATTCATTACAGGCTGGATTTATGCACCCTACATATATACTATTGGAGCCGGATTCATTGCACTGGCACAAGTAAACACCCCGGTAAAAGGGAAAAGCAAGACACTGAAACGTCTCCGTGTTCAGCAGATATTCGGAGCACTCGCTCTTATACTGACTGGTGCTTTCATGTTTACCACACGAGGCAATGAATGGATTGCCTGCCTCACTATTGCTGCCATACTCGAACTCTACACCGCCTTCCGTATTCCACAGGAAGAAGAAAAGGAAAGGGCATAAAAAAACCTGTCCAAAACTTCACAGCCTAGAACAGGAACATTATAATTTACATATTTCTAATATAAACAATGAAATCTCTTTTATAAGAGAAAAGCTAAAAAAAGTTACTTATTAGCAGCAGGTGAATATCTTGCATTCAACCCGTCTACGATTTCTTTTGTGATATTGAACGCGCTATCAGCATAAAGCAGATTATCAAAACCTGTATTACTGAAAATCAAGCTATATCCATGTGTCTTATTATATTCTTTCAAGAAAGCATTGATAGAATCACGGAACAGCAAACTGTTCTTATTGTTTTCTTCCATTAAACCGTTTTGAAGTTTGTTACTCAACTCTTGCAAGTCTTGTTCCATCTTAGCCAAACGATTGTATTCTTGTTGAGCTCTATCCTGTGACAGGAAAGCACCGTTTTCATACTTCTTCTGGAAGTCTTGTTTTTCCTTATTCAAAGCAGTAGCTTTCTGATTCAGTGTCATACGAACATTTTCGCTCTTCTTCACCATTGCCTCATTCAAGTCAATACAGAAGTTATATTTAGCTAATAGCGAATCTATTTCAACATAGGCGATTTTCATTCCTGACAGTTCGGCATTCACCTGAGCCGGAGTTGTTGAAGTTTGATTGTCAGTTTTGCCGGCACATTGTGAAAATAAAACAATAAACGCAAGAGCAGCCAAACCGTTCATGAGGTAGTTCATTCTATTCATAATTTAATAAGTGTATTGTTTTTAATAATTTAATTCATACTATCGTTCAAGGCTTTTTCCAACTCATCAATAGAAAAACGTGGCTTCTTCTGTGCTTCGCGATCTTGAGACTGTGCACACCCAATCCCTTTCTTACGCAGCGCTTTATTCCCACTCACATGACCGTTCGGGAACTTCCCTCCCTTCGTAAAGAATACTTTCACCCCTAATAATACCAGGGAAATAGCAACTATTAACAAAGTTATCAGTATAGTCTCAACCATTTCTATTAATTTTGTGAGTGCAAAGATAGGCTTTAATGAGATATGAGTTCAGATAAGCCAATCAAATTAACCATATTTAGCAATAGAAGAAGCCAAAACCACTCTTCTATTCCTATTATAAAATAGAAACAGCATGGAAAAAAAAGATTTGAAGCCGGCCGGCGTATTCAAGTATTTCGAAGAAATCTGCCAGGTGCCCCGCCCTTCGAAGAAGGAAGAAAAAATGATTGCCTACCTGAAGGCATTCGGAGCAAAACATAACCTGGAAACCAAAGTGGACGAAGCCGGTAACGTACTTATCAAGAAACCCGCTACTCCGGGAAAAGAAAACCTGCAAACTGTCGTACTGCAATCGCATATCGACATGGTGTGTGAAAAGAACAACGACGTTCAACACGACTTCCTCACCGACCCCATTGAAACAGAAATTGACGGTGAATGGTTGAAAGCGAAAGGTACCACCCTTGGAGCCGACAACGGTATCGGCGTAGCCACCGAACTGGCTATTCTGGCCGACGATAGCATTGAGCACGGTCCGCTGGAATGCCTGTTTACCGTAGACGAGGAAACCGGACTCACTGGAGCTTTCGCCCTGAAAGAAGGTTTCATGAGTGGTGACATCCTGCTTAATCTCGACTCGGAAGATGAAGGAGAGATCTTTATCGGATGCGCCGGAGGTATCGATTCCGTTGCAGAGTTTACTTATAAAGAGGTTGAAGTTCCCGCCGGATATTTCTTCTTCAAAGTAGAAGTGAAAGGATTGAAAGGAGGACATTCCGGTGGTGACATCCACCTCGGACGAGGCAATGCCAACAAAATACTGAACCGCTTCCTCACCCGCATGGCTACCAGACATGACCTGTACCTCTGCGAAATCAACGGTGGTAACCTGCGCAACGCCATTCCTCGCGAAGCATACGCAATCTGCGCGGTTCCCGAAGACGCCAAACATGACGTCCGCACCGAACTGAATATCTTCACCAGCGAAGTAGAAAACGAGTTATCCGTTACCGAACCGGACTTGCGACTAGTCCTTGAATCGGAAACTCCCCGTAAAACAGCTATCGATCAGGATACCACCGCCCGTCTGCTGAAAGCTCTGTATGCAGCCCCTCACGGTGTTTATGCCATGAGCCAGGACATCCCCGGACTGGTAGAAACGTCTACTAATCTGGCTTCTGTCAAGATGAAACCGAACAATGTCATCCGTATCGAAACCAGCCAACGCAGTTCTATCCTGTCCGCACGCGACGACATGGCAAATACTGTCCGCTCCGCTTTCCAACTGGCAGGAGCCAATGTTACCTTCGGTGAAGGTTATCCGGGCTGGAAACCGAACCCACATTCAGCTATCCTAGAAGTGGCTGCCGAATCATACAAACGTCTATTCGGCGTAGATGCCAAAATAAAGGCGATTCATGCCGGACTGGAATGCGGTCTGTTCCTCGACAAGTATCCGACGCTCGATATGATTTCTTTCGGCCCGACCTTGACAGGAGTTCACTCTCCTGACGAACGGATGCTTATCCCTACCGTAGAGAAATTCTGGAAACATCTGTTGGATATTCTGGCACATGTACCTGCCAAAAAGTAACGGACAGATAAGCCACTATAAAAAAGGAGATTGTGGTCGTAGCAGAAAAAGAGCAGCTATGGCCATAATCTTTTTTGTTATGGGCTTCTGCACCCTCTCCTTTGCACAACAAATCCGTTTCAGAGTTGTAAGTTGGAATGTAGAAAACCTATTCGACATACATCATGATTCGTTGAAAAACGACCGTGAGTTTCTTCCCGATGCCCTCCGTCATTGGAATTACACCAGATACAAGAAAAAGCTGACTGATATGGCGCGTGTCATTACTGCCGTCGGCGAATGGGAACCTCCGGCATTAGTCGGGTTATGTGAGGTAGAAAATGATACGGTACTTCGCGACCTCACCCGCCGTTCTCCTTTAAAGGAATTGAATTACCGCTATGTCATGACCGACTCTCCCGATTTAAGAGGCATTGACGTAGCATTGCTCTATCAACGGGATTTATTCAAGCTCTTGTCTTTCCGCTCTGTCTCTATTCCGCCCCTGAAACAGTTTCGCCCCACGAGAGATTTGTTGCACGTCAGTGGTTTGCTACTGACCGGAGACACACTGGACGTATTTGTCTGCCACTTGCCAAGTCGTTCCGGCGGAGCAAAAGAATCCGAACCGTACCGCCTTCATGCAGCCCGAATACTGTACACAGAGGCTGACAGTATTCTCAACATACGGCTTCATCCACAAATTATCATTATGGGAGATTTCAATGACTATCCGACCAATAAATCTATTCAGAAAATACTGGAAGCAGAATCCCCTCCGCCAACTGCTCCTTCTCCTTTAAAGCTTTACCATTTACTTGCCCGAAAAGCCCAATCCAAAAATTTCGGTTCATACAAATATCGGGGAGAATGGGGATTACTCGATCACCTAATTGTATCCGGTTCTCTACTTAACCCAGCAAACAGTTTTTCCACAAGCGAAAACAAAGCAACCGTTTCCAACCTCCCTTTTCTATTGACCGAAGATAAGAAATATGGCGATAAGGAACCTTTCCGCACCTATAAAGGAATGAAATATCAGGGGGGTATTAGCGATCATCTGCCAATCTATGTCGATTTTAATCTGATACTTTATTAATTAAGACCATAAACCTCATCCCAGCATACCTCAGACAAGGGATTATTCTCACCACAGCGAGAAAAAATTCTCATCGTAATGAGAAAAAATTCTCACCATGATGAGATTTTTTTCTCATCATGGTGAGAATACTTTGAGAATATAATCATTCAATCCGAATACTGATAAACCTTCAAATCGAACTTAGGAACCATTGCCAGTAAATGGTCGAAGATATCTGACTGGATACGTTCATATTCTTTCCAGACCTTATTACGGGAAAAGAAATATACCTGAATAGGCACACCATACATCGTGGCTTCCTTCTGGCTGATAATTAAGTCCAAATCCTGATTCACCACAGGCAAACTACACAAATACCGTTCAATATACACACGGTAAACCTGCGAATTGGTAGGCACGACTCCTGCCTCGGGTTGATAATCTGCCATTAAAGGTATTTCTTTTCGATAACGGTCGAGCATTTCCGGCGTACAGAATTGGAGGGTAGTCAAGTCCAGGGTTATATTCTTCATCACCCTTCGTCCTCCCGATTGCACCATTCCCCGCCAGTTCTGAAAGGGGCTGCTGACCAGAGTATAAGGCGGAACGGTAGAGATCGTATTATCGAAGTTCTGAATTTTGACTGTATTCAACGTAATCTCCTGCACCGTACCATTAGCTGCGCCGGAAGGAAGCGTAATCCAGTCTCCGGGACGAACCATATCATTGGCAGACAGCTGAATGCCTGCTACAAAACCCAATATGGAATCCTTGAACACCAACATCAGAATAGCTGCCGAAGCACCTAATCCGGCAAACAAGCTGGCCGGAGACTTATTCACGATAATAGCAATAATTACAATTCCTCCGACAAAGAACAAAAGTACCTGCAACACCTGAATGAATCCCTTCATCGGGCGGTTCTTCATCGACTCCTTTCCATCGTAGATGTCCATTATCATCAGCAAAATCCCATTAACTGCCAACAACAAAGAAAAGATGATGTAAACGGCACAAGCTTTCTGGGAAATAAGCAATAAATCCTTGCCACGAACAAAAGCCATTGGCAGCAAAGCATAAACCAGAAAAGCCGGAATCGTATGAATCAGATTATGAAACACCTTACGCTTCATCAACAACGTGTTCCAAAGATGTGGTTTCCGACGGGTGTATTGCTTCATTCCTCCTATAAGAATCGCCTGACACAGATAATTCAGACCGATAGCAATCGCTATCATCAGCAAAGCAATAATAGTTTCATCAAAACGATCAGCTACCTTCGGGTCTATTCCCCAATCTATCAGGATTTTGTTCATCCACTTTCCTAAATCTACTACTAGCATAACTTCTGTCTTTTTTAATTAATAACAGTAAAAGGTTCATTTGGTTTAATAAAAAAAAGACTGGCGTCTGATTCACGAGAAATCAAGACCGCCAGTCCTCACTGCTACTCTCTAAGCATATCTTTTAATGATGACAACTCCGTCAGGGGGTTATCTTCACTCCTATTTCATTCATTTCCACTTTTGCGGTTGTTGCGGTAGGCGTAGTAGCCTCCAACTTAATATAGCGTGCCTGCACTTTCTGACCGAAAGCAACGGTCTGCGGCAACGGGTTATGCATAATATTACTGAACTCACCGTTGGTAGGAACTTCCTTCCAGTTCTTGCCGTCCGCACTCACAAAGAATTTATAACGGAAAGCCATTGTAGGTTTTGCTTCCGCTTTCAATGGAGCATAGGTAAAACTGGTCAATGTCACCGACTTGCCCAAGTCAATCGTCAACGGCGAAGCAGCGACCTGTTTCCAACCGGTACGGGGCAGGTTGTTCCAATCTTCACCCTGAACGGTTGCCTGCAAAGGAGGCGCATAATAAGCAGCCACTTGATTAATGTGAGCAGTCAGACGACATTCATCAATCTTCACCCGCAGCCTGCCGGCTTTTACCGCCGGAAAACGCAGCATACGCTTATATCCGATTGTCGTGCCTTTACCAACTTCTTTCCAACCGTTATCCGTCAGAGCCTCAACGGTAAAAGCCTCTACCCTCTGCCCTTTCGTTATATCTTCCTGAAGCATTACAACATTGATTTCCGACTTCGGCTTCAAGGAATAAACAGCTTCACTACCCGAAGTGGCATTCCAGTAGTTTCTTCCTTTTTTCACCCGGTTGTCAGCAAATATCTGTTGGCGGTAAGCTGCAAATTCTTTCAGACGATTCACATCCGCCTCACTTATCAAGCCTTTACGATTGGGAGGAATATTCAACAAGAGCACGGAATTATAGCCTACCGACCGGAAATAGATATCCGACAGATGTTTCAAAGACTTTACTTTGCTATCTTCCGCCTCATGATAGAACCACCCCGGACGGATAGACACATCCACTTCCGACGGATACCAGAACAGCTCCGTGGCCTTCTCCAACATCTTACGGCTTCCTAAGTCCGCCGCTTTACTAAAAACACCCAGGCGCTTGTTGTTTTCCGCCGAACGGGCATAAATTCCCGGAGTGAGCACAGTGGCATTCCATTCTGTTTCACGTCCCAGTCCTTTCTCATTTCCTACCCAACGCACATCATCGCCCATAATTGCCATAACAGCTTTGGGTTGCAGGCGTTGAATCGTTTTATAGAAAGCGTCCCAGTCATATACTTGTTTCTTTCCGTTCGGTCCTTCTCCATTCGCACCGTCGAACCAGACTTCGTGCACTTCACCGTAATTGGTCAGCAGTTCCGTCAACTGGCGGATAAAAAACTCATTATATCGGGGAGAATCTCCATAACATTCCGCGTTTCTGTCCCACGGAGAGAGATAGACTCCGAACTTCATTCCATACTTATCGCAGGCTTTCCGGAGTTCTTTCACAACGTCTCCTTGTCCGTTCTTCCAAGGAGAAGAGGCTACGGAATGTTTGGTGGTGGTCGTAGGCCAAAGGCAGAATCCATCGTGGTGTTTCGCCGTCAGAAGCACCATTTTAAATCCGGCATCTTTAAGGCTGCGCACCCATTGTTCGGCATCCAGTTCCGAAGGGTTGAAAAGTGCAGGATCTTCTTTTCCGTCTCCCCATTCGCGTCCGGTAAAAGTGTTGATACCGAAATGGAGAAAAGCGGTCAGTTCCATTTGTTGCCAGGATAACTGTTGGGGAGTAGGTATCAGGCGCGCCGCCATATCTACTTTCTGTTCAAGAGTCGCGTTCGGGGGAAATTCAACGTGCTTCACATAATATTCTTCTGCCTTTTGTGCCTGAACACTCAATGTTATGACAGAGGATAATAATACTGCGGTCAGTAGTTTGTTCATGATATAAAATTTAATTAATACTGATAGTGCAAAGATAACGTAAAGGTGTGAATTTCACTACTTTCATAGAACATTTCTGACAATATTCAGAAAAGCCAGTAAAATCCACACCTATTATATATAATCTAATAACCTATTGGTTCAACACTTATTTTACCGGATAAAGGGTAAATTCAAAGTGCTGTTTCTTCAACGGAACCAAATATTGCGGCAATACACCGGGACCACAAGTAGCTGTTCCTACACCAGCCTGCTCTGCATCCAAGTGCACGGTCAACATTCCATCACGTTTCAGGTCATTGATATGACGGGCTTTCTCTAATAACACATCCGAGAAAGGAATGATACTAAACTGGAAAGCACGGTTTGACTCGACAAAGATACCTGCACCGGAGTGATCCGTAAACTTCGCCCATCGTACATCAGTACGATTACCCGTGGATTGCGGAGTGACATAATAGTGGAACATACGTTCGGGGGTTGTCTGATACAGTCCGATTCTACCGGATTGGTTACGGTCGGCATACGTTTCATTGTCACCACGTCCCAAATAGGAAACTTGGTCATACATATCAGCCACGCGGAACGTTACCCCCAAGCGAGCTATTGATTTCACAAGTGCTGTATCCGGTTCGAAAGTAGTGCTCACTTTCAATGCGCCATTCTTATCCAGTGCATAGATGAAGTCAGCCGTACCAACTTTCTGCCCTTTCGCGTTGAGTATTTCAACACGGGCAGTTGTTGAGGATTTGCCTTCTTTCAGTGATAGGACTTTCTGGGTAATATTATCCAGTCCTGCTTTACGCCACAGACGTGCTCCGTTTCTATCACGGTTATCATTATCCGTAGCCGGACGAAAAAGACTTAATGTCAATGGAGTAGATAACAGCTCTTTGCCGTTCAGACTCAACGAAGTCAGAGCTCCTGTTTTTTTATCAACGGTAAATGTTGTTTCACCTGCTTTTTGCGGACGATGAGCCGTAGAATTCTTATTGCCGGAAAGTACAAACTGGTCATAAGCCACTTCCCAGTCTTTATCTATCATCGGGGAATCCTCTTTGCGGGTCCAGCTAACGTTCAGATAAGCCTCACGGTCCTTTTTCGAAAGAATCACATTACCCAACTGTATATCTATGGTAGCGTGCGGTTCGCAATCCAGCACTTTAGTCCCTTCTGCCAGTTTCTCTCCACTATCGGTTGTTACATTCCAATGGAATATATATTCATTCAGATTAGAGAAATCGTACCAGTTCTTGATACGAAGTTTCATGTTCTTCCGGTCAAGTAAAGTGGTCTTTATATTCTGATACACTTTCTTCACTTCGAGCAGATGCGGATGTGGTTCACGGTCGGCACCGACCAAGCCGTTACAACAGAAATTACCGAAACTGGGAATTCCTTGCGGACCATAATCACCACCGTAAGTCCAGTACCATTTCCCGCTCTTGTCTATTTCGCGGAAAGATTGGTCTACCCAGTCCCATACGTTACCGCCTTGTGCCATAGGCTCGCTTTCGAAGACATCCCAATATTCCTTCAGGCCGCCGCAACTGTTACCCATTGCATGCAGGTATTCACAAAGGATGAAAGGACGGTAAATGTCTTTCTTCGCTACATACGCTTTTATTTCGTCTACGCTACGGTACATACGGCAGTAAATATCCGTATTATAATTCAGTTCGGCACGTTCATACTGCACGGGGCGGGTCTTTTCTACAGATTTCAGCCAATCATAAGTACGTTCGAAGTTAATACCGTTGCCAGCTTCATTTCCTAACGACCAGATAACTATGGCCGGATGATTCTTGGAACGTTCGTACATCCGGTGTGTACGGTCCATGTGGGCTGTCAGCCAAGTACTGTCTTTGGCAAGGGAGGCGGGACCGTAGCCCATACCGTGAGATTCAATATTGGCTTCATCAATCATATACAATCCGTAACGGTCACAAAGCTGATACCAGTAAGGATGGGTAGGATAATGTGAGTTCCGAACAAGGTTGATGTTATGTTGTTTCATCAGTTTGATATCCAGTTCCATTAGTTCCTTACTTACCGTACGTCCGAGTTGCGAATGTTCGTGGCGGTTGGTTCCCTTTACCAATACCGGAACGCCGTTGATACAGAAACGTCCATCCTTGATTTCCGAGGTACGGAAACCAACTTCACATCCGGTCAGTTCAGTGACTTTACCTTGGTCGTCTTTCAGTTCGAGCACGAGTGTATAAAGGTGGGGATGTTCCGCATCCCAGGCTTTCACATTCGGAATCTTCTTTTCATCAAATGCTATGAAATTACTTAATCCGCGGGATTTAATTTGAATAGCGTCCTGCAAGACAGCTTTACCCGAATCATCTTTCAATGTATACGCAATAGAACCGGTAGTAGAAGAAGGTCCTTCCACAGTTACTTCCAGTCCGAAGATACCGTCTTTGTATCTATCTTTATCCAAAGAAGCATTCAATTTATAGTCGGCAATGTACTGTTTGGGAGTACTGTACAAGTAAACATCACGTTCGATACCACTCAAACGCCACATATCCTGGCATTCGAGATAAGCACCCGCACTCCAACGGTATACCTCCAAAGCCACTACATTCTCTCCATCGTTCAAGACATCCGTGATATCCCATTCGGCATTCGTTTTCGAGCCTTGGTTATATCCGAGCAGTTTCCCGTTCACCCATACGTAATAGAAAGAGATAACACCTTCACAGCAAAGTACTACCCGACGTCCTTTCCAGTCGGCAGGCACTTTAAATGTGCGGCGGTATGAGCCGACTTCATTTTCTGCATAAGGGACCAACGGCGGATTCTTCTTAAAGTTGAACATTTTGTCGTCAAACTCATACGTTTCGTTGACGTAGATAGCTGTACCATACCCTTGACGTTCCCAATTGCCGGGAACATTGATGTCCGCCCAACCTCCGGTATAATAAGAAGGCTGATAAAAGTCCTTCGGACGGTTATCGGGATTCTTCACCCAATGGAATTTCCATTTTCCGTTCAGGGTCATATAAAAAGGAGACTGTTCGTATCCGCCCGGTTTTTCAATATCGGAAGCATTGGCGTAAGGCCATACATAGGTATGAGGAGCGAGTTTATTCAGTCCTACCGCATACTGGCTCTGCCATTCGGGCAACGGTTGTTCCTGCGCCGAAGCGAAGGTAGCAGTCAGTCCTGCCAATAAGATTAAAAAGGTTCGTTTCTTTAAGCTAATGTTCATAATTATTATTTTTAACGACTAGACTCTTATTCTATCATTACTTCATCAAAATAGATTCTTGCTTCCTGATCGGGACGGACATGATCTTTAGGGCATATCCCTGCTCCTTTCGCCGTCACACGTACATAACGGGCAGATACGCCACCCATATCCAGCGAGTAATCATTTCTAAAAGTTCCTTCCTTATAAATTTCTTCCAAAGAAAAGTTCAACTCCCCTATGGCACAGTATGTCCGGTTATCATCGGAAACTTCCACACGGATCATTTTCGGTTTATGCACTCCCATTCCATAATTCGTAATGCAACCAATGGCAAATTTATTCAATTTTTCCTTACCAAGCAAATCTATGGTGAAAGAAATTGAATCATTCCGGCTCCAGTTACACCATTCGAAATCAGTATATTTCAGGCTTCCCCGCAATCCGTTGACTAATAACATTTCATTTTTCTTATTACCAAGCAATGGTTTTGCCGTGGCTTTGTTCCATGTAAGCTGCAAGTCCAGGATTTCTCCCATTTGCTTGCCGTCCATAAAGGTGGCGGCTTTCACCATTTGCGTTTTTGTCACACGGATAGGTCCGTCATAACGATGTGAGGACATCGCCGGGTTACTGCCATTCAGCGTATAGCGAATTTCCACATCCGGACGGAGACATTCCAGATTCACCTCCAGATGTCCGTTCACCGGTGTCACCGTTTGCTGGATATTATACATCGAACGGGCATAAACAATCCCTTTTTCCGCCAAATGTGCATTATATACATCCATCCGTTTCAAGAAACCGGACCAATCTTTTGTGCCCGTGGGCGTCCATGCTACTTCTGCCAGAGCAGCCAGACGAGGAAACAAGAGATAATCCACGTCTTCCGGCTTATTACAAAATTCTGTCCACATACAAGCTTGTATGCCCATTAATAAAGATTCATATTCCGGTTTCCAATCCTTCTGCACAGGCTCGTAGTCAAAAACATCTTTCAGTGTATTGTTTCCGAAATATGTTACCGGTTCAAACCATTGAGGTCCCTGATAACGGATCAGATACATGATGCGTGCCGGAGTCATAATAAATCGATGTCCCTTTTCGGCAGCTTTCAGGGCAGCCGTTCCCATTCCCTGCCAACCAAGTATAATAGACTCTTCGGGAAGAAAAGAACTGTTTGTCAACTCGTCCCAACCAATCACTTCACGTCCTTTTTTACGCAGATAATCACTGATACGCTTCATAAAGTAGCCCTGTAAATCTTCTTCATTAGTCAAATGCTGCTTTTTCATCCGCTTCTGACAAAGCGGGCATTTTTCCCAGTTCGTCTTTCGTGCCTCATCTCCCCCAACATGAATATAGCGGGAAGGGAAAAGTGTCAGAATTTCATCGAAAATATCTTGCAGAAAGGTAAATACACTATCGTTTCCCGCACAATAAATAATCTCTGAGTTCCGTCCTCCCAATCCGGGAAGTACACCGATAAAGTCTTTCACGACCGGACAGGCAAGTTGAGGATATGCAGCAAGCGCCGCATTACTATGTGCCGGTACATCTATCTCGGGAATAACTTCAATCTGCCTGTCAGCGGCATAAGCCACTATTTCCCTGATATCTTCCTGTGTGTAGAAACCGCCTATCGGCGTTGGTTCTCCCCGTTTCGGGTTACGGCGTGAGTGGAAAGGCACATCCGTACGGTCTACCCTCCATGCACCGACTCCCGTTAAACGAGGATATTTCTTGATTTCAATCCGCCAACCGTTATCATCTGTCAGATGAAAATGAAGTTTATTGATTTTCAGCATCGCCATACAGTCGATAATCCGCAGTACATTTTCTTTAGGAATAAAACAACGTACCGGATCCAACAGTAATCCCCGGAAACCAAAACGAGGTTCATCCTGAATTGTCACTGCCGGAACACTCCACGCGACATTCTTTACCGGTTGTCCCGATTCTATGGCAGCAGGCAGAAGTTGGCGGATAGATTGTAATGCATAAAAAAAGCCCTTTGTATCCGAAGCTTTAATAAGTATCTGTTCCGGCGTAACCTTTAACAGATACGCTTCAGTTTTTAAAGAAGAATCTGTCACGAAAAGGACTTGCCCCTCCTTGCTCCCGACATTTAACATGGGGGTTATCCCGGCAGCATGGACAAACAAATCGATAAAGTTGTGAGCAATTGTGGCCTGTTCCTGATTTTCTACTGCAAATGTAGTTTTTGCAGAAAAGATAAAGCTACCACTACCCGGCGTAATTTGTGCCGGGCGTGGAACTATTGAATTAAAAGGGGATGTTAAGTTATCAGCCTGCAAAAACACCGGCAATGGCGAAAGCAGAATGAGAATGATTAAGATATATTTTTTCATGATGTATGTACATTGGATTTATTCCTTGTCACGTTCCGGTGAGAAACGGACAGGATCATTGTATTGCTCCTGAAGTTTCAGCATTTCTTCTTTCAACTCCTTCACCACCGGTTCGTATTCTGGTTGTCCGTAGAGATTGTGCATTTCCGACGGATCAGCTTGCAGGTCATATAGTTCCCACCAGTTGATATCATTATAGAAATGAATCAGTTTATAGCGGTCTGTGCGTACACCGTAATGACGTTTCACCATGTGTTCAGCAGGATATTCATAGAAATGATAGTAAAGAGCTTTCCGCCAGTCTTTCGGATGTTCACCTTTCAACAAAGGCACAAGAGATACACCTTGAATATCGGAAGGTATCTCTGCTCCCGCCAGTTCGAGGAAAGTAGGTGCATAGTCAATGTTTTGAACCATTTCGGTGATGTCACCTCTGCGGTCGAATCCTTTCGGCAGACGCATGACAAGCGGTGTACGCATAGATTCTTCGTACATGAAACGTTTGTCAAACCAACCGTGTTCGCCCATATAGAATCCCTGATCAGAAGTGTAGACTACAAGTGTGTTATCCAGTAAACCTTTCTCTTTCAAGTAATCGAGTACGCGACCAACATTGTCATCCAGTGATTTTACAGTCTTCATGTAATCACGCATATAACGCTGGAATTTCCAATTGGCAAGTTCCTTACCCTGAAGATTCTGTTTATAGAAATCATCTATAATCGGAGTGTAAAATCTGTCCCATGCGGCACGTTGCGCTTCATCCATACGACCGATATATTTCTCATACAAGGATTTCAAACGGGATTTTTTATCAGGACGGAGCATTTTGAGGTCATAAATCATGTCCATATCCTTTACAATGCTCATTTCTTGTGCAGCGGCAGCGGGACGACCTTCATAATCATCAAAGAAGTTATCCGGTAACGGGAAGGTTTTATCTTCATACAAAGCCAAATTACAAGTATCTGCCAGCCAGTTACGGTGAATTGCCTTGTGATGTATCAAAAGACAGAAAGGTTTCTCCGGGTTGCGTTTATTCTCTATCCAGTCGATAGCATCATCAGTAATAAGGTTCGTAAGATACCCATGTTTTTGAATAGTGTCATTATTTTGCGTAATGAAATCCGGATTGTAGTAGTCACCTTGTCCGGGGACTATCTGCCAGTAATCAAAGCCGGAGGGCAGGCTTTCAAGATGCCATTTACCCACCAATGCTGTCTGATAGCCGATTCTCTGCAACAGCTTCGGGAAAGTCTGTTGCGAACTGTCAAATACGCAAGTGGTATTATCATAGAATTTATTGGCGCAACTATGCTTTCCTGTTATCATACAGGCGCGACTGGGACCACTTAAAGAATTGGCAACAAAGCTTTGGGTAAAACGTACACCGTCGGCAGCAATGCGGTCAAGATTCGGTGTTTCCATGTAGCGTGTGTCGTAACAGCTCATCATTTGTGCTGTGTGATCGTCTGTCATTATGTAGACGATATTCAGTGGTTTCTGCTCCGCAGGCTTTTGTTTGATTGAACAAGAAACAAGGGAAGTTACGGCGGTAACGCCAGTCAAAGAGTAAAATAGTCCGGATTGTAGATTTTTCATATATAATAAATTAAGTAAACGAAGAATTCATCATCGGCAAAAATAAGCTTTTTGATTAATAATCGACTTCCATTTATCGCCATTTTATTTCCATAAATGTTCAAAAGGACTGATTATAACCCTAAATTCCGGATGCCAGGACAAATATCCCCGCATCCGGAAATTTATCAGGTCATTTAAGGGGTTTAAGCTTCTACTTAATTCGTATAGCCAAAATTATTGTCTGAAGTAGTAAGGGCCGGATTGGCGTCAATCTCGCTACTAGGAATTGGCAATAACAAATTCTTTTTCAAAAATTCATCCGTCAATCCTCTTGTACCATTATAAATACGATCTAACCAAGCATTAGAACTAGCAGGATACAATGCGTCAGATGCTATCGTTATTTCATGATTATTATGTAACTCCAAAGCCATCTTAAAATACTTTGTCCCACGAATACGAGGCATTTCATACATTCCGGGCTCACCGCAAAGTTCTATGATACGCTCAAAAAACAATTTCTGTCTTACTTCTTCCTGATTCAAGGATGTCGGCCAGTCAGCCGGCTGAGCAGAAACTTTCATACCCGAATTACGTGCACGATTTAGAACTTCTTTTGCTAATGATATGGCTTTAGGAGTGTCCCCCAATTCATTGTACACATCTGCCATCAACAATAACATTTCAGCATAACGGTAAACCATTAAGTTTTTATGACTCGCTGTACCTACCTGATTCTGATCATATAACTTCTGAAAACATGGCCAAGCATTTTGAGATCCGGTTTTTACAAAAACTTCTTTTAAACATTTGGTGATAGCTACATTTTCCAATGTAACGCCATGCGTTGAAGCATAATTTTCAATAGTCTCAATAGTAGGGTTCTTGGGATCAATGAATGCTTTATAAGGCAACTTTCCTACATATTTCTTTTTTTCTTTGGTAGCAACACCATTCTTCATCACATACTCGTCAATATCACCATTTACATATGCAAAATAAGGATACAAGTAAGTAGAGTCATTAGGTGAAAGTACATCTCCCACAGTCGGCTTTGGATTAGCCTGGTTGTTACCGCTACGGTTTCTCCAGCGAGTCAAAAATGTCTCATTAATTCGAGGATCTCCCGGATAAGTACCTTCATGTAAATCATAAGCAGCTTTAGACGCTTTATAAGTTCCCCAAGAAATTCCCGTAGTAGCCTGCGGAGGAGCAAAACGATTACTTGCACGATTAAAGCAAACGGTAGAAGAAGTTGTAAAATTCAACTGAAAAATAGCCTCCTTTGATCCGGTCACATAATCACCAAACAAATCTCCGAATTTAGGTTCAAGATCGAAAATATGAGCTTCATAAACATCGTCAAACATATTCTTGGCATTCGTCCAATTTGCAGTTTCGTCAATACCCAGACACGCCATTTTATAATAAACCTTACCTAAAAAAGCTTTTGCAGCCCATGAATTCGCACGCCCATCTACAATCTTACTATCAATAGCCATAGCATCTTTCATATCCTGAACTACCAAAGCCAGAACCTCAGCTTGAGGGGAACGAGGTACAGAAATACCATCCGATGAAGAGGCAGCCGTTTTTAATGGCACATCACCAAACAAAGAAACCAAATTATAATAAGCTAATCCTCTCAAGAATTTAGCCTCCCCTCCCATTTGTACCTTATCTGTATCGCTCAAACTGCTTTTGTCCAAACTTTCCAAAAAAGCATTTACTTCAGTCACCACTTTATACATCCCATTCCAGGCTATAGGAATCAAGTCATCACTAGGTACAGCCTCCAATGAAATTGCCGTAGAAGCAGTACGCTGTCCGAAAGCAAATCCGGAAGCTATGATAGGCAGTTCCTGCCACATTTGTCCATACGCCCCTGTTGTCGTCATATATCCATAACATCCCAGCAGAGCCAATTCGGCATTACTCCTTGATGAAAAAACAACTGCATTATTCTGAGAATAGACCGGATCTTCATCCAACCAAGAGGTACAGGCTGAGAAACAGCCAACTGACGCCAATAATAAAATATAATATTTAATTCTTTTCATGTCTTCGTGATTTTAGAAATTAGAATGTTAAATTTAAGCCAAAAACAAATGAACGAGGAGTCGGATATGAGTTCATATCAACACCCGGACGTAAACCGTCAAAAGCAAAACTATTTACTTCAGGATCATAACCACTATAATCTGTTATCACAAACGCATTTTTTACAGAAGCATAAACAGATGTATTCTTTATACCAATCTTATTCGTCCATTTGGCAGGAAGTACATAACTCAGTGTAATATCAGAACAACGCAAATAACTGCCATCTTCCACATAACGATCCATCACCATATTTTGTACGACAAATGTTGATTTCGGATATAAATTACTTGGATTCTCATCCGTCCACATATTTTGGAACGCTTTACGCGTCACATTATTCGATTTAGTTCCCGGAGTGTTATTGTAACGATTACCTACATTTAAAATATCCCTACCCTGTACCCCATTAAAGGATGCAGACAACGACAAGGATTTCCAAGATACTTTAGTCTGAAAACCATAAGTAAAATCAGGATTCGGGTTACCAATAATATCGCGATCATTGTCATCCACTACACCATCTCCATTTCTATCCACATACTTCACGTCACCGGCTACCGGAGTCGTTTTATTCACCGTTTGGTAATATCCCACACTTCCATCTTGTTTAATGTACTTAATTCCATTTTCTGTTATATCTTCCTTTTGGACAATCCCTTGAGTCACATAACCATAAAATAATCCCAGAGCTTCACCTGCCAAGAAAATATGCCCTACACCAAAATGATCCCCTAAACTATTACCATAATACCCAACTCTCTCACCCAAGCATCCAAAATCAGCAGGCAACAAACCTAAATCTGAAATTTCATTCCTATTGACACCTATATTACCACTTACAGACCATTTCCAAGATGAACTGTCAATGATTTGTGCATTCAAAGAAAATTCAACACCTTTATTATTCAATGAACCTTGATTGTAATAAGTAGAACTAAATCCAGCTGATCCCGGCAAATTCCTTGAAATAAGCAAATCTGTTGTTTTCTTCTGATAGATATCCAAGGTACCACTCAAACGGGAATTAAACAAACCAAAGTCCAATCCGACATTCCATGAAGATGTTTTTTCCCATTTCAAACTACTGTTTGACAAGTTGGTCACCACCATTGCAGTCGTTTTATTTCCTGTTCCATCCGCATATGAGATTTCACCAGATCCTTGTCCATACATCGAAAAAGTAGTATAAGGATCAATACTTTGATTTCCGGTTGCACCATAGCTGAAACGCAACTTCAATTGATTCAGCCATGAAACATCTTTCAAAAATTCTTCTTGTTCCATACGCCAAGCTATGGATGCAGAAGGGAAATATCCCCAACGATTATTTTTCGCAAACTTACTGGAACCATCGGCACGCAAAGAAGCTGTAATCAAATATTTATCAAGCAAACTAACATTAACTCGTCCCAAATAAGAAAGTAACTGATAATCTTTTTGTATAGGCTGCGACGTAATTACATCACCTGCCATATGCATTCCATTCTCACGAAACTCAAACATCGTAAAGTTCTTTCCAATCACATTTTTATTTAGAAAATTATAATCATCATAGGTCATACCGACTGTTGCAGCCAATGTACCTACACTACCAAGTTTCGTATTATAGTTCACTATATTTTCTACTGAATAATTACTTTTTGAAAGATTAGAGGTTGCCAGATAACCCTGATTATTCATTCCTTGATACAATTGCATTCCATACCATCGTTTGCGATCATTCGTATTGATATTACCACCTGCACGAAGACTATAAGTGAAAAACTTATTTATTTTCCAATTCAGATTCAAACTAGCTTTAAAAGTTTTGTCATCTGTCAAGTCCACATAATCATTCAGCCAGCTGAACACATTCGTTTTATTTTCATTTGTAAAAGACGGGTCATTCTCCGGCAATTCGAAAGGAGCATAATCAAGAGCAGTACGTGAAATAGCACCAGTAGCACCGCCAAGAGTATTACCACCTGCCATCATATTATTCTGTCGCAAGGATCCGCTTAACGCCATGTTTAAATCTACAGATTTGGAAAGCTGCGCACTCAAATTTGCACGCAAGTCTCCTTGCTTCAAACCGGTCTGCTTCACAGTACCATTAATATCTTTAAAATTAGCGGAAATATAATAAGTTGTCTTACCTGCACCACCATTTACTGATAAAGAGTAGTTCTGAGAAAAAGCAGAAGTATAGATTTCTTTCTGCCAGTTACGATAATTTACTACATTATAAGTTTCAGGATCAGCAGGATCATATTTATCGTAAGCTCCATTAAATACATATCTCACCTCATCTCCAACAATATGGAAAGGCACTTTGCCATCCGTAATTCTTGAATTATGATAAGCAGCATATTCCTCTAAATTCATCATCTCTAATAACCTGCTTGCATTAGCAATAGTAAAAGTAGCCGAAGCATTCACTTTAGCTTTGCCCTCCTTACCTTTTTTAGTAGTTATCAATATAACACCGTTCGCACCACGAGAACCGTAAATAGCAGTAGAGGATGCGTCTTTCAATATCGTAATATCCTCTATATCGGCAGGGTTCAATGATGACAGCGGATCTTGAGCAATCTGAAAGTCTCCGCTAATACCCGAAGAAGAAAATTCTCCAGTTGAAGCTTGCGGAATATTATCAATGACATAAAGAGGCTGATTATCACCTCGCAACGAACTAGCTCCACGAATCGTAATGGACGAAGCAGCTCCCGGATTGGAAGAAGCCGTGCTCACGACTAGACCGGCAACTTTTCCTTCCAACAGATTATCTATGGAAACGGCTTTTGCAGCTTCATTCGCATCTGGTCTCATCGTCGTCAGTGCTCCTGTCAAATCACCTTTACGAGCTGTTCCATAAGCAACTACCACGACTTCATCCAAACTCTGTGTATCATCTTTCATTTGAATGTTCAGTTTTGTTTGGTTTCCCACAGCAACTTCCTGCTTCACATATCCAATAAAAGTAAATACTAATACAGACTTTGTATTAGGTACGGAAATTGAAAAATCGCCATCAATATTAGTTATTGTTCCTGAGGTAGTACCTTTTACTTGTACATTAACACCAGGCATACCCTCATTAAGAGCATCCACTACCCTACCTGTAATGGTCTTTTGTTGTCCCATCATTTGCCCTGCAAAAGCAAATAACGTAATGAAACACATTAGAAAAACTTTCAATAGGTTCTTCATAGAAGTCATTTTTATAAGTTATTAAATTAAAGATTAAAAAGTTTTTTCTGAATTCCCTTTCGTTGAAATTCATTGCAAATATAAAGACGTAGTTTAAAGTGAAGTGTTTAAAAACAGCTATGTTTTTTCCAAATTTGTCTAAAACCACCCATTTCATCGATTAATAATAATACAATAGACATCTTTGAACATTTTTTGAATCAAAAAAAGAAATAAGAAAATAGTGGTCTGGTCTACTTTTCAGATGAAAGAAGAGAACGGCTTTCTCCTTTTTTACTTTGCTGCTTTATTTCATCAAGAAAAGCCGTATGATTGAACAAATTACGTCCTATAAGATCTTTTTTTTTCTTTGCCTCCCATTAATTTCAACCGAGAATGGTTAATATCTATCATGAGACCAGCTCTATCGTATAATTCCAATCCTACAGATAAATCATAAAAAAATATTATGTAACAATTTATCCGTTATCTCATTTACCAAAGTCTGATGATATCTATTTTCCATACAGCAAGATTTGCGTAGTTTACAATATAGTTTGTTCAACCGGGTAAATTTACGCAAATCTTTTGTTTCATGCTAAAAACAGAGCTGTTTGGCCCCGTTAGGCATCGCTATGTAGTGTTCCGGTACAAAAGCCTTCAGCCTTAGCCAGTGTTTCAGGCTTACCGATATCAATGAGTCGCAAATCTTCTACCAGATAACCGGAAAACTCCACCTGCCGGCAGGTAGCAAGATAAAAATCCATAATAGAGAATTTGCCTTCCCAACAAGGAACATCCAACAAGCGGAAAATAGCAGGTGAAAGAACATGAATACCACTGAATGCATATTCCTGATAACGTGATTCATCCGGTCGAAAGCCTTCCGGCTTCACTTGTCCCGTGTCTTTATTAATCCAGCCGCAAAGCCTCCTGTCCGTATCAAAAAGCAGATAACGTGAAGTTTTACGCCGACTGGCCAACAAAGTAGCCACACTGCCGTTTTGTAAATGATAGTCGTATAATTCCTTTAGGTCCACATCCGAAAGAATATCGACATTATGCACTAAAAAAGGCTCATCGGAATGTTCAAAGAAAGTACAGGCTTTCCTGACTCCTCCTCCCGTATCAAGCAACTGTTCACGCTCGTCGGAAATATGTATGGTAAGTCCGAAATTATCATTAGCTTTCAGAAAATCGAGTATCTGTTCACCGAAATGGTGAATATTAATCACAATTTCGGTGAAACCGGATGCTTTCAGTTTCAGGATAACATGTTCCAGCATCGGACGTCCGGCTATGGGAACAAGGGCTTTCGGCATAGAGTCGGTCAACGGTTTCAGCCGGCTACCCAAACCGGCAGCAAATATCATAGCTTTCATTAGTCTTCTATATAGTTGCTTCAAACGTACGTTCTATATTCTGTTCACGATGCACCAATTCTACTTTTACTCCGAATTTCTTATTAAGGTGCTCCGCCAAATGCTGGGCGGAATAAACAGAACGATGTTGCCCTCCAGTGCAGCCAAAACAAACAGATAAATTACTAAATCCCCGTTCCATATATCGTTTCACGGAAGCATCCACCAAGGCATAAACATGATCGAGAAAACGAAGAATCTCTCCGTCTTCTTCGAGGAAGGTAATCACCGGTTCATCCAGTCCGGTAAAAGGTTTGTAACGTTCATATTTTCCGGGATTATTTACAGCGCGGCAATCAAAAACATAGCCGCCCCCATTGCCTGTCGGATCGTCAGGAATCCCTTTCTTATAAGCAAAACTCATGACTTTGACTGTGAGCTGGCGCTTTTTCAGATCGTCCGTAAATTGTTTCAGCCCGGTTAGTTCACGCAGTACTTTACAGAGATACGGATATTCCGGATATTCCTCTTTCAACAGTTCGCGCAGGTTCCCGATAGCATAAGGAACACTCTGGATAAAATGGGGCTTCTTTTCGAAGTAGCCACGAAAGCCATAGGCTCCAAGCACTTGCAAAGTACGGAAAAGTACAAAATGGCGAAGCTGGCTATAAAAATAAGGTTCGTCAATTGGTTGGTATTTGCGGAGTGCTTCAATATATTCTTGCAGCAGTTCCTGACGGAGACTATCAGGATATTTTGCTTTTGCCTGCCATAAGAAAGAAGCAATGTCATAATAGAACGGTCCCTTACGTCCGCCCTGAAAATCAATAAACCATGGTTCGCCGTCTTTAATCATCACATTACGACTTTGGAAGTCACGATACATAAAAGTGGCAGAAGAACTACGAAGCAGAACATCGCTCATCTTCTGGAAATCATCTTCCAGTTTATCCTCTTGAAACTCCATGCCGGTAGCCTTGAGAAAACAGTATTTAAAGTAATTCAGGTCCCAAAGGATAGAACGTTGGTTAAACTCCGGCTGGGGATAGCAACGGGAGAAATCAAATCCGTCCGCCCCGGCAAACTGGATAGCGGGCAGCAGGCGAATCGTCTTTCGAAGCAGTTCTTTTTCATCTTCGGAAAAGACACTCGTGGCACGTCCTTTCTCTATGGCATGAAACAACAAAGTGTCTCCTAAATCTTCTTGCAGATAATAGGTTTTATCTTCCGACACGATGTGAATCTCAGGAATAGGCAAACCGCATCTGCGGAAATGGGCCGCCATATAAAGAAAAGCCTCATTCTCATCGATACAGGTTCCATAAACTCCGATCAATGTTTGCACCCCCGCCAACCGGAAATAACGGCGATTGGAGCCGGAAGAAGGTAATTCTGTTATATTCTCGGCGGGAACTCCCGTATATGCCAGATAAAGTTTTTGTAGTTCTTCGGTAATCATAATCGTATATTTTCGAGCAAAGATAGGGATAAAAACTAAAAAATAAGAGAGCTGATTTAAGTAATATTCATCCGAATACATTATCTTTGTTTCAGTTAAACTGACCTGATTTCATGAGAAAAAACATATTGGTACTACTATGTGTAGCATTTATCATACAGTTTACCGGCCTTCTCCCCCTTCAAGCCGGACATTATTACTATAAACAAATCTCCCTGAAAGACGGACTACCTTCCACCGTGCGCTGTATCCTGACGGATGAACAAGGCTTTGTATGGATTGGAACCCGTTCCGGGCTGGGACGATACGACGGGCATGAACTCAAAAAATATGTTCATCAGGCCGATGATCCTCATTCCATTCCACATAATTTTATCTATCAGATGATAGAAGACGAACAAAACAATATCTGGATTCTGACGGACAAAGGAGTGGCGCGCTATCGACGGCAGAGTGATGACTTCTTCATACCAACGAATGAGTCGGGAAATAACATTATCGTTTATTCAGTTTGCCTGACAAAAGGCGGCGTCTTGTTCGGTTCAAAAAATAAAATCTTTTTCTATAATTATCAGGATGCTTCCTTACGCCTCTTGCAATCATTTGAGCGGGAGCCGAATTACAATGTCACCCTGCTGACCCTTTGGGATGAACATACCCTGCTCTGTTGTAGCCGGTGGCAGGGCTTACTACTACTCGACTTAAAAACCGGAAAATATAACCCTCCCCCTTTCGATTGCGGAAAAGAAATCATGAATATATTCATCGATTCACAGAAAAGGATATGGGTGGCACCTTACAACGGAGGCTTGAATTGCCTGACCCGCGACGGAAAACTGCTAGCCACCTATACCACCCGCAATTCTTCTCTGAGCAACAATGTTGTATTAAGCCTCGCCGAACGGGAAGGGCAGATATGGATTGGAACAGACGGAGGAGGCATCAATATCCTTGACCCGGAAACGGGACAATTTTCCTTACTGGAACACATCCCCGGAAGAGATAACTATTCACTTCCTGCCAATTCGATCTTATGTCTTTATAACGATCGGAATAATAATATGTGGGCAGGCAGCATCCGAAACGGATTAATCAGCATCCGGGAAGTTTCTATGAAAACATATAAAGATGTATTGCCCGGCAATGACCGCGGATTAAGCAACTCCACCGTTTTGAGCCTTTTTCAGGAATCCGAAAACCGGATCTGGATAGGTACGGACGGAGGAGGCATAAACAGCTTTAACCCGTTTACGGAGAAATTCGCCCATTACCCTTCGACTTGGGAAGACAAAGTAGCCTCTATCTGTCCGTTTACTCCCGGTAAATTATTAATTTCCCTTTTCTCGCAGGGAGTATTCATTTTCAATCCGGCAACAGGAGAAAAACATCCCTTCACCATTGTCGATAATGAAACGAACACCCGTCTCTGTAACCGGGGAAAAGCCGTGAATTTACTACAAAACACGCCTCACAGCATATTATTCCTGGGAGATCATGTTTATAAATACAATCTGAAAGAACAGACTTTCAATATTGCTACCGAGCAGGAAGGGCAAGATATCATCGGTACCCTTTTACCTATTGGCAATTATCAGGATTATACTTATATAAACGATACAAAACACATCTACGAACTGGATAACCGTACAAACCGGTTGAAAGCATTGTACTCTTGCCGGAAAGATACTGTTATCAACTCCGTTTCACGGGATAAAGAAGGGCACTTCTGGATCGGGAGCAATTACGGATTGATACATTATCATCCCAGAACCAAGACAAAGACTCTGATACCGACTTCCCTGTTCGGCGAAATTACTCTGCTCGTATGCGACCAGCAGGGAAAAGTATGGATAGGAGCCGACAGTATGCTCTTTGCCTGGTTGATCAAAGAAAAGAAGTTTGTCCTATTCGGAGAGTCGGATGGAGCTATTCTAAACGAATATCTTTCCAAGCCTCAATTATTAAGTATGCAGGGAGATATCTACATGGGCGGTGTAAAAGGCTTGCTTCATATCAACAGCAAGCTCCCGCTGACCACCTCCGAACTTCCACAACTCCAATTGTCAAATGTCATTATCAACGGAGAATCCGTCAACGATAAGTTAAGCGGTAATCCGAAAGGTATCTCCGCCCCTTGGAACAGCAATATTACTATCCGAATCATGTCGAAAGAGGAAGACATTTTCCGCCAAAAAGTATATAAATACCAGATAGAAGGGTTGAATGACCAACAAATCGAATCCTACAACCCTGAACTGGCTATACGCTCACTGCCACCGGGCAGTTATAAAATCATGGCTTCCTGTACGGCCAAAGACGGTAGTTGGATTCCTAACCAAGAAGTACTGGAGTTAACGATTCTTCCTCCCTGGTATCGTACATGGTGGTTCATCCTCAGTTGCGCAGTTTTCGTTGTCGCCGTTATTATAGAGACTTTCCGAAGAACCTTGAAACGCAAAGAGGAAAAGCTCAAATGGGCTATGAAAGAGCACGAGCAACAAGTGTATGAAGAAAAAGTACGCTTCCTTATCAATATCAGCCACGAGCTTCGTACACCGTTGACACTGATACACGCTCCACTTAGCAGAATATTGAAATCACTCTCCTCCGAAGATCATCAATACCTTCCGCTGAAAGCTATTTACAGACAGTCACAACGTATGAAGAACCTGATTAACATGGTGCTTGATGTGCGTAAAATGGAAGTCGGAGAAAGTAAAATGCAGATACAGCCTCATCCGCTCAATAAATGGATTGAGGACGTATCACAAGACTTTATCAGTGAAGGTGAAGCCAAGAATGTGCGAATCCGTTATGAGCTCGACCCACGGATTGAAACTGTCAGTTTCGATAAGGACAAGTGCGAGACTATTTTAAGCAACTTGCTTATCAACGCGCTCAAACATAGTCCTGAAAATACGGAAATTACAATTACCTCCGAATTGCTTTCAGAAGAAAGCAGAATACGTATTTCCATAATCGACCAGGGAAACGGATTGCAGCAAGTAGACACCCGGAAACTCTTTACCCGTTTCTATCAAGGGACAGGAGAACAAAGCGGAACGGGAATCGGATTATCTTATTCCAAGATTCTGGTTGAGCTGCATGGTGGTTCTATCGGTGCCCGCAACAATCAGGAAGCAGGTGCAACTTTCTTCTTTGAACTGCCACTGAAGCAAAAGACCGAAGAAATTATCTGCCAGCCTAAGGCATATCTGAACGAACTGATAGGCGACAATGACAATGAACAGATTCCTGATGAGGACAATTTCGACACGACCCCTTACAGTATTCTGGTAGTGGACGACAATTCCGACCTGACGGACTTCCTGAAAAAATCATTAGGAGAATATTTCAAGCGGATCGTAATTGCTGCAGACGGTGTAGAAGCCCTTCAACTTATCAAGAGCCATACTCCGGATATCATCGTCAGTGATGTAATGATGCCGCGAATGAACGGATATGAATTGTGTAAAAACATCAAAGAGGATATTACTATCAGCCACATCCCTATCATCCTGCTGACGGCAAGAGATGATAAACAAAGCCAGCTGAGCGGTTACAAAAACGGAGCGGACGCCTATCTCACCAAGCCTTTTGAAATAGAAATGTTAATGGAACTCATCCGCAACCGGTTGAAAAACCGCGAACATACCAAGAAAAGGTATCTGAATGCCGGCTTGATTCCTGCCCCGGAAGAGAGCACGTTCAGTCAGGCGGACGAAACATTCTTACTCAAAATGAATAAGATTATCCAGGAAAATCTGGATAACAGTAATCTGGATGTCGCTCTGGTCTGCAAAGAAATCGGCATGAGCCGGGCTTCGCTCTATAACAAGCTAAAAGCTCTTACCGATATGGGGGCCAATGATTATATTAACAAATTCAGAATGGAGAAAGCGATCACATTAATGACTGGCACGGAGCTGTCATTTACGGAAATCGCCGAGAAAGTCGGGTTTACTACTTCCCGCTATTTCAGTACGGCTTTCAAACAATATACAGGCGAAACGCCGACACAGTATAAGGAAAAGCGGAAACAGGAAAAGAAAAACGAATAGCCATCCGACAACTAAAAAATAAAAAACGGTGAACACTGTGCAGCAACGAACTGCCTGATGTTCACCGTTTGTTCTATATATTGAGCCTTGTCTACTCTCAACCGTTGACTTTTTTATAGTCTTCCAGGAATTTTTTCAGTCCCGAATCCGTCAACGGATGATTCAACAATCCCTTAATGGCACTCAACGGGCAAGTAGCAACATCCGCCCCCACTTCCACACATTCGATAATGTGCTTCGTATTACGGATAGAAGCTGCCAGCACTTGTGTCTTGTAATCATACGTGCGGTACATACGTACAATATCCCCGACAAGTCCTATCCCATCTTCACAAATATCATCCAGACGGCCGACGAAAGGAGATACATAAGTTGCCCCGGCTTTAGCCGCCAGCAACGCCTGTCCCACCGAAAAGACCAGCGTACAGTTCGTGCGTATTCCTTTCTCCGTGAAATACTTGATGGCTTTGATACCGTCGGCAATACAAGGCACTTTCACTACGATATGCGGATTAAGCGCCGCCAGCTCCTCGCCTTCGCGAATCATCCCTTCATAATCGGTCGCTATCACCTCAGCACTCACATCACCGTTGACGATATTACATATCTTGACATAATGGTCACGCTGGTTCTGTGTTCCCTTAATACCTTCTTTCGCCATGAGCGAAGGGTTGGTAGTCACTCCGTCAAGTACACCGAGGTCATGTGCCTCCTTAATCTGCTCCAAATTGGCTGTGTCAATAAAAAACTTCATACTCTTATTTTTTTAATGGTTAACTATCTAATAGTCAAAGATAAGAAATTATTTCCATTCACAACCGTATCAAGCGATCGTTATTGACGGATCAAGATAAACATCCTGGATAGCATTCAATAATTCTACCCCTTTATTCATCGGTTTCTGGAAAGCCTTACGTCCGCTAATCAGTCCCATACCTCCGGCACGCTTATTCACTACGGCAGTAATGACGGCATCACGCAAATCGGAAGTTCCGTGAGATTCCCCACCGGAATTAATCAGTCCTACACGCCCCATGTAGCCATTAGCAACCTGATAACGGCAAAGGTCAATCGGGTGGTCAGTCGCTAGTTCGGTGTACATACGTTCGTCCACCTTGCCGAAGCCGATAGCTTTAAAGCCGCCGTTATTCGTCGGAAGTTTCTGCTTCACAATATCCGCCTTAATGGTCACACCCAGGCGGTCAGCCTGTCCGGTCAGGTCGGCAGCAGAGTGATAATCTATTGCTCCTTTTTTGAAATCATTGTTACGCAGATAGCACCACAGAATGGTTGCCATACCCAGTTCGTGCGCATATTCAAACGCCTCGGCAATCTCTACCAACTGACGGCGGCTCTGTTCCGAACCGAAATAGATAGTAGCTCCGACAGCTACTGCCCCCATGTTCCATGCCTCCTTCACGGTGCCAAACAACACTTGGTCGAAGCTGTTCGGATAAGAAAGCAGTTCATTATGATTCAACTTCACAACGAAAGGTATCTTATGGGCATACTTACGCGCTACGGAACCCAGGATTCCGAAAGTGGAAGCCACGGCGTTGCAGCCGCCTTCAATAGCCAGTTTCACGATATTCTCCGGGTCGAAATAGATCGGGTTCGGAGCAAAAGAAGCCCCGGCGGTATGCTCGATATCTTGATCGACAGGAAGAATGGACACATATCCGGTATTTGCCAATCGGCCATGCCCCAAGAGAGACTGAAGGCTATTCAATACCTTTATATTACGATCTGAATCCAACCAGATTTTATCTATTGTATCGGGAGAGGGAATGTGAATCAGCGATTTATCGATGGTTTTACAGGTGTGATCCAAATAATAACAGGATTTATCTCCTAATAATTCTATAACTTTATTCATAACTTCATTTTTTTAATGTATAACTTTATTCTATTTTTTCTTTCCCTGGTTGGCTACTGCCTCCATTAATTTTCTGATTTCTTCGGGATTACCCAGAAAGTAGTCATTAGCTACATTAAGATTCTCGTCGAACTCAAACACATAAGGCACGGCAGTAGGCAGGTTCAGTTTTATAATATCTTCATCCGAAATATGTTTCAGATGTTTGATAATCCCCCTCAAACTATTACCGTGAGCTACCACCAGTAAAGTATGGGCAGTTTTCAATGCAGGAAATATATTTGATTCCCAATAAGGCATAATACGTTCAATGGTATCCTTCAATGATTCGGTACGGGGCAGTTCAGCATCGGGTACCTCGTGATATCGATAGTCGAAACGTGGATTTCTAAGGTCATTCTCTGCAAGCGGATTAGGAGCAATGTCATAGCTGCGGCGCCATACAAGCACTTGTTCCTCCCCATACTTCCCGGCGGTTTCCGCTTTATTCAGCCCTTGTAACTCTCCATAATGCTTCTCATTCAGGCGCCAGTTCTTTTCCACGGGAATCCAGTCGAGATTCATCTTATCAAGCACGCAGTTCAGAGTTTTCACTGCACGTTTCAGATAGGAAGTATAGGCTTTATCGAAATTGAAGCCATATTCTCTCAGCGTCTCCCCTGCCTTCTCGGCTTCGGCAACTCCTTTTTCCGTAAGGTCTACATCCGTCCAGCCGGTGAAACGGTTTTCCTTGTTCCATACACTCTCTCCGTGACGAAGTAATACTATTTTTTTCATTCTTAATGATCTCCTTTCTTTTTATATCTACGCATTATATATAGAACATTTTATTTCTTCACAAAGTTCACGAAAGAATAAGGAGTTATCAATACCTAAAAATGGTGGTTTATTAGCAGGAATCCGACAAAAATGACTACTTTTACATATTAAACAAATTTTTAACCTTCAGAACAAACTGTAAAATGCCTGAAACAGACACACACAGAGAAGACATCTTCCTACGGAAATTAATGAATAAAGCCAACATCGGCTGGTGGGAGGCAGATGTAAAAACAGAGTGTTACAAATGCTCCGGCTTCATAGCCCAACTTCTCGGTCTCGACGAGGATGGCATTATTAGTTTCAATGATTTCAACAAGCGGATTCTGAGGGAAGACCAGCAACACACCACTTCCCACTCTTTCGATGAATTACAGCAGACGATTGAAGAAGTATATCTGCTCGATACTCCTAAAGGAGGTGTATGGATACGCAGCAAGATATGTTACCAGGAAACAGACGAGGCAGGAAACACCAAGATATATGGCATAGCCGAAACACAAGACGGACCACATATGGCGTCCGCTTACCAGGCATTGCAAAACAGTGAACGCATTCTGCATAATATCTATAAAAATATCCCCGTAGGCATCGAATTATACAATAAAGACGGGCTCCTGATCGACCTTAACAAGAAGGAACTGGAAATGTTTCATATAGCCAGCAAAGAAGATGTCTTGGGAGTTAATCTGTTCGAGAATCCCCTGCTTCCGGAAGAGATCAAACAGAAACTCAGAAATAATGAAGACGCCGACTTTACATTCTGCTATGAATTTTCCAAGATAAACGGATACTACCAGTCACAAAATTCGGGAGGCAGCATAGATTTAACAACCAAAGTAACTACGCTGTACGATCATAATCATGAGCCGATCAATTACTTGGTGATTAACGTAGACAAGACCGAAAATACCATTGCTTATAATAAGATTCAGGAGTTCAAAAATTTCTTCGACCTGGTAGGCGACTATGCCAAAGTTGGTTATGCCCATTTCGACGCTTTGAGCCGGGACGGTTATGCCCTGAGCAGCTGGTACAGGAATGTAGGAGAGAAAGAAGGTACCCCACTACCGGAAATCATCGGCATACACTCCCACTTCCACCCCGAAGACCGGGCTGTAATGCTTGATTTTCTGGATAAGGTCATTAAAGGGGAAAGTAGCAAATTATGTCGTGATATGCGTATTCGCAGAGCTGACGGAAACTATACGTGGACACGCGTGAATGTGTTGGTCCGGAATTATCTCCCACAGGATAATATCATCGAAATGTTGTGCATCAACTTTGATATCACCCAACTGAAAGAAACGGAACGAATGCTCATTCAAGCTAAAGAGAAAGCAGAAGAATCCGACCGGCTAAAGTCTGCCTTCCTTGCCAATATGAGCCACGAGATACGTACACCGCTCAATGCGATTGTCGGTTTTTCGAGTATGCTGCAAGAGGCGGACAATCCGGAAGAAAAACTGCAGTATGTCACCATCATCGAAGAGAACAACAAACGCCTGCTACAACTTATTTCCGATATTCTCGACTTGTCAAAAATCGAAGCTGGAACTTTTGACTTTACCTTCGAGAAAGTGAACGCCAAACGGTTATGCAATGAATTATACCAAGCAATGCAGATGCGAACCTCCCCGCAGGTGGAACTCCGCCTGTCTCCCGATCTGCCGGATTTGCAACTCACCAGCGATAAAAGTAGGCTTTACCAAGTATTATCAAACTTCGTAGTAAATGCGTTAAAATTTACCTCCGAAGGGAGTATAACCATCAGTTACCAAATAAAAGGAAAAGAAGCGAAATTCTCCGTAGAGGATACGGGTATAGGAATCGAACCGGAAAAGCAAACGGCTGTATTCAACCGTTTTGTCAAACTCAATAATTTTATTCCCGGCACCGGTCTCGGTCTTTCTATCTGCCAGAGTATCATCACACAACTCGGAGGAAAGATCGGAGTAGATTCGGAACCCGGAAAGGGTTCCTGTTTCTGGTTTACACATCCACTCGGCTAACCCGGAAAGCAGGTTCACAATTTACTTCCAGAACCCCCGTTACGATACATTCAGGGCAGGGATTATTCTCACCATGACGAGAAAAAATTCTCATATTAATGAGAAAAAGTTCTCACTATGATGAGAATTTTTTCTCATCATAGTGAGAATGGTTTGAGAAAAACCTTAGTTAATAACTTATATAAATGAATAGAATAATCAATTCATAAAAGAAGATTAGAAACCAAACTTGAACGGTGTACCATCTAATTTCTTTTCAGGAAAATGCGGTCTGTTATCGTGCCCGGAAGCTCCGATTCATAATGTGTCACCATAATCATCGTTTTATCTTTACGTTGGCAGAAGGCTTCAATCACCTTCTTCACCCGGCGACGGTTGTAAGTATCAAGTCCGTGAAGCGGTTCATCCAAAATCAACAGTTCCGGATCTTTGACGAAAGCACGTGCCAGCAGAGCCAGCCGTTGCTCGCCACTGGAAAGTTGCAGGAATGCTTTATCTTTCAATGCTGCGATACCGAATACATCCATCCACCATTCACAAATATCCATCTGCTCCGGTTGCGGACGTCTGTACAACCCGATACTATCATGTAAACCGCTTGCTACAATCTCAATAGCCGGCAGGTTTTTAAGGTAAGCACGATGCATCTCCGGACTGACGTAGCCGATGTGTTTCTTAATTTCCCAGATACTCTCCCCGGTTCCTCTTTTTCGTCCGAACAGGCTGATATCACAGGCATACGATTGGGGATTATCCGCACAAACAAGACTCAGCAAGGTTGATTTGCCTGCGCCGTTTTCTCCACTCAATGCCCATTTCTCCCCACGATGCACAGTCCAATCGAGTTCTTTCAGAATAGTACGGTCACCATAGCGGATACTGACTTTGTTTAGTTTCACCACCTCGTCGGCATCGTAATTATTGTCGTTGTAAGGCAAATCAATAATACGTTGTTGTAAATCGTCAAAAGGAACGACCGTATCTCTTGAACGGAAAGCATCCAAATAGACTTCACGTTCCATTTTCGGAAAGACTTCCATTTTGTCAACGGGAATGACATGGGTAATGAAGGAAGGAATATCATCCAACATGGAAAGCACCAGAATTATCTGTACCGACGACATCTTCGTCAGACGATCGAGCAAAGAGAAAAGCAATTCGCGTGTAGGAGCATCCAGTCCGATAAACGGGTTATCCATAATCAGAACACGGGGAGCAGTCAGCAGGGTCTTTGTGAGCTGGAATTTGCGTAATTCCCCACTGGAAAGAAGGATAATCTTCTTATCCAGAAGAGGCTCGATACGGAAAAGGTCGAATAATTCGTTTTTCAGTTGCTCGTCCTTGATCTCGCCCAGCATTTCGCGGACATCGGGAGCCTCATCCTGGTCATGGGCATTCCAACGTTGCTGATAGTAGTAATTGGCGTCGGCAGCTCCATAGGTATCACGAAAAGCGATGTATTTTACATTATCATAAACGGTCTGAGTAGCAGAAGGAGAAAAATCATATTGCAGCGCTCCTTCACGCAGCGGATATTTACCGATCAGCGTATCTACAAAAAGGCTTTTACCACTACCGTTCGGTCCTACAATGGCTATATGTTCGTCTGCCCCGATAGTTGCCGTGACGGGTTTGGCTAAACGCACAAGCGGGTTGCGTGCTACGCCCCCCGCCATGCTGAATGTATTTTGGCTCATATTCTTTTATTTTTATCTATTTATACATAATCAGTGCAGACTGGCCGGGAACAATTACTTCCGGTCCGGTTTGCGTCCCAAGTCCGCGAACATCTATCACACCGTCCTTACATACTACCGTATATTTGCCGGCAGGTACTTCCAGACGTGCGGGAGTAGTGCGGGAGTTGAAAGCAACGATAATATCTTCCCAACGGTCACCGTTCGCATGCTCCTTCAAAAGGAACGCAATCAGATTGTTCCCCTCGACAGGCAGGAATTCCAAATGTCTCCGAACCATTTCCGCGTCTCCCATACGGAAGGCGGGATGAGATTTACGCAAGTCAATCAAACGCTTATAATAGGTGAAAACATCCTCATTCGTAGTTTTACGCCGCCAGTCAATAGCGTTTACCGCATCCGGACTCTTGTAGCTGTTGTCCACTCCTTTCTTATCACGCATCACTTCCTCGCCAGCATAAATAAAAGGAATACCTTGTGAAGTAAAGACCACCGTTTGCGCCAATTTATCCAGACGGACCAACTGTTCGGGAGTAATTCCCGGCATACTTGCCTTTATTCGGTCAACAAGGCATAATCCGTCATGACAGGAAACATAACTAATCATCTGTGTAGGTTGCTTCGCCCAAGGTTGCCGGCTATAATTCACCGAATCACAGCGCACTTGCGGATGTTCAATCGCACCCACAATACCAAACTTTACACTCGCCTCTCCTCCCGGAACACCGGCAAGAAACGCACCTTTATCTTTTTCCCATACAGGTCCGCAAAGCCCATCACGCAGTTCATCCGAAAAGACAGCGATATCCGGCATACGGGCAACATTTCCTTTCATGGCCAACGAATCCGCCGGATATTGAGGAGCTTCAGCAGCCCAGCCTTCTCCATAAATGCAAATAGTAGGATCAATCTTGTTGACAGCTTTCCTGATTTCGTTCATCGTCTCGATGTCGTGTATTCCCATGAGGTCAAAGCGGAAGCCGTCAATATGATATTCATTAATCCAGTAAAGGACAGATTCTATCATAAATTTACGCATCATAGGACGTTCACTTGCAGTCTCATTGCCGCATCCCGAGCCATTTGCCAGAGAACCATCTTCTTTCCGGCGATAAAAGTAACCGGGAGCGGTACGTTCAAAGTTACTCTCTATCGTATTGAACGTATGGTTGTACACTACGTCCATTATCACTCGGATACCTGCCTGATGTAATGCCTGTACCATTTGTTTGAACTCCTTCACACGAACCGCAGGCTGATAAGGGTCGGTCGAATAAGAACCATCCGGCACGTTATAATTCAGCGGATCATATCCCCAGTTATAGTGGTTTTCTTCCAACTTCGTCTCGTCTACGGAAGCATAATCATAAGAAGGAAGCAGATGTACATGCGTGATCCCCAGTTCTCTCAAATGGTCGATCCCTGTCAGACGTTTATCAGCATTCATGGTTCCTCGTTCGGTCAAGGCAAGATATTTTCCTTTGTTCTTTACCCCCGAAGTAGAATCCGACGAGAAATCACGATGATGCATTTCGTAGATAATCATATCGGCAGCAGATTTCAGGGTAGGGCGCCGGTCACTCTCCCACCCTTCCGGCTGGGTCGATTTCCAGTCGATAATAGCAGCACGCTTGCCATTTACTCCGACAGCACGAGCGTTAATACCCGGTGTATCTCCTTGCCATTTATCATCAATCTTCACATTGAAGGTGTAGAATTTACCCAGCAAATCTTTGTCTACGGTCACCGTCCATGTTCCGTCTTCAGCAGGTTCCATTTTCTCCGTTTCGTAAGCATGACCACCTTCCCCTGCATCATAAAGCATCAGGCGTACCTCATCAGCCGTAGGCGCCCAAAGCGTAAACTTGGTAGCCCCCGGAGCATACTCCATTTCGACAAGATTCCCCGAACGAACGGGATAGAGTTCATAAGAAGCGTATTCCTTTTTTGCAGAAGAACAACTCATCACTGTTGTCATCGTAGTTACTCCCAGTATTGCTAAATAATTAGTTCCCATCTTCATCTTAACCCTTTCCTTTGATGTATAGTGCTTTATCGCACCTATAAACTTATAGCATAGAACTTATATCCTCAATTATTTCACCTTATCCGGGTTCTTTGCTATGTAATCTTTCCAACTATTATATCCTTTTTCCAATGCCGGTCGTCCCATTTGTAGAAAATGGCAATATGCGGCCGCCAAACCGTCTGTCGCATCCATGAAAGTAGGCATATCTTCTTTCGAAAAGTGAAGCATTCGCTGCAACATATCCGCCACTTGCTCTTTCGAGGCCTGTCCGTTTCCGGTAATAGCCATTTTAATTTTCAAAGGAGCATACTCGGTGATTGGTATGTCACGGCTTAGGGCCACTGCCATTGCTACTCCCTGCGCACGCCCCAACTTCAACATCGACTGCACGTTTTTGCCGAAGAATGGTGCTTCAATAGCCAGTTCGTCAGGCAGATAGCTTTCAATGATACTCAATACACGCTCATGAATATGACGTAGTTTCAGATAGTGATTGGCAAATTTACGCAAGTCGATAATCCCCATTGCAACCATTTCGGGCTTGGTTCCTTTTATTCTCAAGATCCCATATCCCATGATCGTAGTACCGGGGTCAATACCTAGGATTATCTTTTCTTTTACCGGTTGAATCACTCTATCACCTCCATTAATGTCGGAAAACCAATCACCTTATCCTTAAATATTTTTGTAAGTTCATCATTCAGGCGCACTCCCTGTTCCAGATGCCAGCGGTGCAGCAACCCACTACTCTCTACCTCCCACTGCAAGGAGTAAGCACTTCCTTCCTCCCGGTGGCTCAATATCCGGCAGATACGCGGCGTCTTCAATGCACCATGCTTCTGTACTTCGGGAATATAGGATTCTTTAATCCAAATCAGAAAATTATCGTGAACGTCGTCATCCACCTGAAAAGTCGTATTATAAATCAGCATTTCTTTATTTTAAACTATTATTTACCGCAAACATAGCAATTATTTCAGAATATTGCATTATATTTGCGCCAACAAAAAAGATTCGTTTACAAACGTTATCATATAAAATTAAAGAAGGGGCGTTAGCTCATCTGGCTAGAGCGTAACACTGGCAGTGTTAAGGTGATCGGTTCGAGTCCGATACGCTCCACTTACAAAAGATTTAAATCTCTGATTTTCAGAGCTTTTTCTTTTTACTAATCTCTTTATTCCCCCATTCTATTCCCCATTAAAAGAGCTTTGAATTTATACTACTTTAACTCATCAATTAGTTTACTAGCACCATAAAATCGTTTTTTCAATCGATATCATGATAAAAAGAGAACATAATATATCATACTCCTTTCACCCCCATCTTCAATAAAAGATACTCTACAAAAAGCAGATGCTAAGTTTTACGCTATCCACATCAGTCCATAGGATAGTGAATTTTGAATGGGGAATACAGAACAGGAACAAGCCGAAGCAATGAAACATTATATCCATGAGGTATTTATCCCTGAATATACCAAGAACTTCAATAAAGAACTATCCGTAGCAGACATAAAGTTCTACGGAAAGATTCATTTCGACCGCAACCGTTCTGATAACGAACTGAATATGCACTGTCATTTGATTGTGAGTCGGAAAGATCAAACAAATAAAAAAAGCTGTCACCACTTACCAATCACAAAAACACCAAAAAAGGAATGATAACGGGAGGGTTCGATTGCGTTAACCTATTCCAATAAGCGGAAGAGGGCTTTGATAAGTTGTTTAATAGCAATCGTCAGCAAACTGAATCATTTGATTACCACAATACGATGAAGAACGGTTCTATTTCCGAACAACTTGAATTTCAGGAACAGAACTTTACTGGCGAAAAGAGAAAAGGAGTATTCCAATCCAGTGAAAAAGGAAACATGTTTTTTGCAATCCTGATAGCAAACAAAATGAAAAACACGTTTTCAATCAGGGGGATAACAGAAAAGGAGATTCTCTTTTATCTATATTTTCAATGGAAGATGGCAACAATTATGATGCAATACTGGCAGAGGAATTAAAGGCACAGAAGCACAAAAAGAAAAAAAAGATTAAGAGATAATTGAATATGAGAATATAAGAACAAATATAGACCGTTACCGGATATAACCTCTATATTAACAAAAATGTAATATCTTATTTCTCAATTGAATAATCTAATAAATATTAGTGTCAGTTTCTTTAATATTCGATATCTTTGTATCGAGAGACTATCCGTAGCCTGTACTACTAAAAAATAATGATTCATCAAAAACAGTTAAACAGTAAATGACATGGGACTATTTTCAGAACGATATGGATATATAAAACCGTCTGATATTATTGTAAGAGAGACAATTACAGATGAAATACAAAATGCTATTTGCAGTTGCTATGATAGATTAAATTATGCTTTTTCTAATTTAAATGTATATTATGGTGAACAACCTTATATAGATATGGAAAAATATCTTTGGACATATTTTTTAAACCTGCGCGAGGGTGAATTTCAAGATGGAAGACGTTATCATATCGTTGCTACAACTTTTTTGGAAGATAATTCAAATGAATGGTATAAAAAACTGGATCTTATAGAGATTACTGTAAAATACTTATATGATATTTGCCAAAAATATGATAGGTCTTTTACGATTGCCAATTTGTTTATAAATCAATTGAATAGTGAATTCAAACGATTGAATTTTGCGTATCGAATAATAGACAGAGAGCTTGTTGAAGTTTCCTCAAAAGAAGAAATTAGCACAATAGAAGAAGCTTTACAAAGCAAGCAAAGAAATATAAAATTGCATTTAAATAAAGCATTAGAATTATATGCCAAAAGACCGATAGCAGATTATCGTAATTCAATCAAAGAATCAATTTCAGCTGTAGAGGCATTTTGTAGGGAAAAAACAGGAGAAGATACTTTGGGAAAGGCACTTAATAAATTAGAAAACAATAGCGTTATAATACCCAAACTTTTGAAGCTTGCATTTGAGAAGCTATATGCTTATACGAATCAACCTGATACAGGTATAAGACATGCTCTTATGGACGATGAAAGCACTTATACTCCTACAGCGGATGAAGCTTTATTTATGTTGGTTTCTTGCTGTTCGTTCATTAACTATTTAAATAAGAAAATAAAAGCATAAATATATTTTGTCCCACTTCTATACGCATAACTATTTTTATATTGGGGAAAATACAAGGCGCAATTGTGTGCTAAATCATGTGAAATTTCAGAAAGAAAAGAATGTAAAATGCTGATAATATATTTGATATTGCAAATAGGAAGAACTAGTTTTTTTATATAAAATTTTCAAGAAAAATAATTTTAGATTATGGAAGGATATGTGTATATAATGACTAATGCGTCAATGCCCGGATTGCTGAAAATAGGATGTACTACGAGAAGTCCTGAAATAAGGCGAAGAGAATTATCTCGATCCTCAGGTATTCCTAAAGATTTTGAAATTGAATATGAAATTTTTTCTCCTAATATGAATTTACTAGAAGCGAAGGTGCATCATATTTTATCTCCACACAGAGTTAATTGTAAAAGAGAATTTTTTAAATATAATATAGATAAAGCGATAGATGTGATCCGTACTTTGAGTGCTGAAATAGTATTAGATTATTTTTATAAGTTCTCTGGTGTAAATGAAACATTCGATTCTTATGAAGCAATTGATATTTTGGGTGCCTTAAAACAAAAATATTTTAATCTAGTTTCTACTGGAATTATTTCAGTAAGAATGTATCAGACAAAACTACGTTGCTATTTGGAAATAGTAAAAGAACGTCTTATCTGCCAATATGAAGAAAACAAGGCACCTCTTATAGATCAAAATATACACAGGATTGATCTAGGCTTCATAGCTTATGGTGAAGATGATATTATGTTTGACCCATCAAAGCCTGTATCTAGAAATGCAAAATTGTTTATTGATGAATTTGACATAATCAGTATTGCTAATTGTTGTTCGGAATTATTAATAGACAAGGCTTACGAAAATATGTACTCTGATGCATAAGTATTGGATTACGTCTATAATAGGCACCATTTATTATAACCTAGAGTAAAAATATAATCTCTACTGGTGGGATTGTATGTTACAAAATATTCGGATTTTCAAATATTTAATTAGATAAACTCTTTTTATTTTGTCAGATTAAGCATTATCTTTGCCGTCAGGTTATTGAAATGATGAAAATCTAAGAAGACGAAAGTGGATAGCACGTTGCTAAACCATTACCCTTTTCAATATAAAACTTCATAACTATCTGACTTAAAGATGTTTGATTCTTGACCAAAAAGTAGTGGCATAAGTATGACTCTAATAATTAAAATAAGTTAAGAAAATAATGCTTTATATTTATTTAATTTACGAATACTTGGAATATCCTTAAAAGAATGAGCTAACTAGTTTCATTTCTGTTTTACCTACGATTTAAATCACCCCAAACCCTAATATATGAGAAAGAACAAATAGATAAGAAATAAAAAACATATAAACGGTGTAATAATTTTAAAGACAAAATATTACCACCGAGAGACCATCCTCATTTTCAGCATTAATTAATGCCGAGAGTGGGGATTTATTGTATCTATATTCTTTCCCAATCAGGGAGCTAAAGGCTCTCTTTATTTTTTCTTCTCACCGATTGACTTACCTCCTATACTCCTCTGATCGCCTTATTTATGAATAAAAAAACAAATTATTAACAATTAAAGAATAAGGAGAAATAACAATGAAAAAAGTAAAATTGATTATTGAAATAGTAAAGTTTATCGGGTTACTTGCCCATTTACTAGAAGCGTTTGAGTTTATAGAATCCTTCATAAAAAGGAGAACTCGACAAAAACCAAATCCGGTTGGATTTAAAACAGAAGAGTGATATGACTAAATTCGAGAAGATCGAAACAGGTCTAATTATAATTTTTGAAGTTGTACTATGTACGCTCAAAAATGGAAAGAAGTTTAGAAACCTTTTGAAGAAGAAGGTCTCAAAAACAAAAACAGAGTAAGAAACAAATTAAAAATCGAATAAAATGGAAACAAATTTAAGTATCATCCCACAAACAGGGATGGCAGTAATGAGAAGAAATATATTAGATCAAGAAATAGAAGATGCAGTTATAGTAGAACCAAACGTAATGGTTGAAGAAGATCATCCTCATTTCATAGAAAGTAATACCAATGAAATCACATTGGAAGAACTAAAAAACAAATGTGTTGTTCCCGTTTTTGGGGACAATTCATTAACAATCAGCCATCAGAACTTTATAGAAAAAGTTTATCAGGCTGCAAATGATTGCTTTCTAGGAGAACAATTAGGTAATATTGAGTGTCGTGTATCGCATCCGGTCATTGGCAGAATTCCGACTGCCCTCCATAAAAAAGCAAACGAACTCAGAGAAGATGAAAAGACTTTATTTTATCAAAGAATGGCATTCTGCTTTGAGATTAAATCCATAAGTAAAACACTCAATGGAGAAGAAGTACATCTTTGTATAGGCGGTGTACGCAGTTATCACGAAGAAAATCTTTATTCAAGGAAAAGTCCGGAGAAATTTAAAATATTCATCGGCTACCGAGTAAAGGTTTGTTCAAATCTCATGCTAACTTGTGATGGATTAAAAGAGAAACTGGAAGCTATGTCTGATTTGGATATATACCAATCGGCAATAAAACTATTCACGTCTTTCGAACCAGAAGCAAATCTAAGACTTTTAGAGAATCTAGGACGCACTAGATTAACAATTCAACAGTATTGTCAATTAATAGGTCGGCTAAGACTTTATCAAGTATTACCACTGTCAGAACAAAAAGAACTACCAACAATCCTTTTAGGAGATTCGCAAATAAATGCAGCTACAAAAGGCTTTGTATCAAATAAAAACTTTGGAGAAAGGGGATTAGGTAGTATATCTTGTTGGCAGCTAATGCAGTTATTAAATGAAGCGGCTAAGTCGAGTTATATTGATAAATGGTTGGAAAGAAATCAGAATGCAACGGATATAGCTATTGGAATTCAAAAGGCATTAACTGGAGAAGATAATGGCTTTTCATGGTTCTTGTCATAAGAAAAAGATATGTACCGAAGAGGGTATCACTAATAAAACAGTGGTATCCTCTTTTTATTTTTAAACAACTTAAAAAAAACAGATATGAAAGATTTAAGATTAAAGTTCAAAGGGATTGATGATTGGAATCGTCCTGTGTTTATGGATGATAACGGTCGGTATTTTGGTGATACAGACCATCTATTTGATTATACAGCTAGTAAAGATGATGTCCTTAATTTCTACAGGAATATGCCACTGAATAATTGTATCTGCTATTTTGGTCAGCAGTTCGGTTGTGAACCAATGGGGATAGAAATTAAGTCGAATGTAAAAATCATATTAGAATAAACACTTTAAATGAAATGTTATGGAAAGATTTGAATTAGAAAACAGTAGAGAATTTAAAGCAGCAATGGAATTGGAAAATGCTTTAAATGATATGTGTTTTGATTATAAGAAGTTTGCCGAGAGTATCAAATACTTTCATCCAACGTTACAGCAATCATTATTTAGGTTAATACGAGAGATAATTAACGTACAAGCTGATGACAGCAGATATTATGATGCTAGAAACAAAGCCTCACATGAAGTGGCAAAACTATTGAAAGGAAGTATAGAAAATGAATGCTTACCTTATATATAGGACTATGTATCTAGAATGTACTTGTTCGCTGATCTCGATAGAGAAATGGAAACAGAAAATGAAAAACAGCCGACCTCTCAATTATGGTTGGTTAGTAAGACGGATCAAGAAACAACTACCTTTATTATATAAGGAGCTATGTTTGGAATTCTATAATCCGTGGGAGAATCAATGTAGGGTGAATAGAGATTATTATATTCTCGTTCATTCGGCAATAGAGTATTTTATCAGGAAAAGATAAATATAAGAGAAAAGGAATCTTGATATTATTAATATAATAAGGTATTAGTGATTATTTGAGATTTCCTATTTTAAAGAAACTGGAATCTTGTTAGGAAGTAAAGTCTACCAAAACTTGAAATCTTACAGGATTCCTTTTTTAATAACTACACACCTAGTCTTAAAGGTTATTGAACGAACGTTTGGTAATCAAGAAGGATGTTAAAACAATGTTAATTATGGAACAGAAAAATTACGTAGCCTATCTACGGCAGTCAACAATGAAACAAGAATTGTCAGGATTAGGTATAGAAGCACAAAGAGAAATAATAAGAAATTATCTAAAAGACAAAAAGGCTATTTCTGAATATATCGAAACAGAGAGCGGCAAGAAATCTGACAGACCAAAACTTATAGAAGCCTTAAGTGAATGTAGAAAAACAGGTGCTACATTGATTGTTGCCAAACTAGACCGATTAAGCCGGAACGTAGCTTTCACCAGTAAACTATTGGAAAGTGATGTTGAGATTGTGTTTTGTGATTTCCCAGAGGCAAACAAACTCGTGCTGCATATTATCAGTAGTATAGCCGAATATGAAGCCGGATTAATCAGCCAAAGAACCAAACAATCACTACGAGCAAAGAAAGCAAGAGGTGTATCATTAGGGAAACCAGAAAACTTGCTTGGCAAACTAGATCAAGCAGTAGAGAAGAGTAATCAGACGAACAGACAGAAAGCCTTAGATAATCCTAATAATAGAAGAGCAATTTCAATGTTAAAGATCTTAGCCAAAGAGGATAAGTCTCTGTCAGAGATGGCTAGAATATTGAATAAAGAAGGATTTGTGACAGCTAAAGGAGGTCAATTCAAAGCTTCACAAGTCAGTATATTATTAAAGAGATATAGCTTAAATAGAGAAAGAGAATAAAATTTCTGATTGTAAGTAAATGATAGTAGAAAAACTGACAGAATGGAAGCCTGAATTCTGATTCTATTCAAGATTTGGAGTAAGGGAAACTATGAATAATGGTTTCTCTTATTTTTTCTTTCCATATTCTATTAGAAGAAAAAACTAAAAGAATAGAGTACAAGAAAATACAATGTCCATTTTTTTACACAAAAACACTTTATTGTATTTACAAATACTCAAACGCCATGTAATGAATAAAACAGAACAGAGCAATGCATATTAAAATCAAAATATGAGAATAAAGGATCTATTAGTTTTCTGTTTACTACTCTTTTCTACCAATATTATTGCCCAAACAAATGATTCTAAGTTGAGTATTTGGCGTAAAAAGAATATCGGTATTTTAGGTCTTCCCAATACAATAGGCAGTTTTTTTGCTTATCTACAATACAATTTCCGAAACAAACAGAATGAAATAGTGTAGAAGAATATTGTATTGAAATAAACATTATTGAAAAATTGCTATTAAACTTTTGATGAATATTATATTGTTGCTATATTTGTATTAATGCAAATTATAATTGAATTGACGCACTCTTATGGAAAACATTAAAAGCTTAGAATATTTGTTACGTGAGATAAACATAGTCCGAAAAAAATATGAGGAGCGTGAAGCTAATGAGGATAATTTCAACTTGTTCACTATCTTACGAAAAAAGACTGACGAATGTTATCTTCACTCTCGTTTCATATCTTCACTTTTGGATTCCAGAGGTCCGCACAAATTAAGTAGTACTTTTCTTGCCTTGTTTCTCGAAGTTATTAAAAGTAAGTTTGAATATAGCGAAGGAAGTATAGGTATACGACCCAATAACTCGGAGCGAAGTGAGTATAAAGATATTGATATACTCCTTATAGACAGCTTAAAACAAAAAGCTGTCATAATCGAGAATAAAATATATAGTGGAGATTCAAATCACGAAGATGAAGGACAACTTGAAAAATATTATAGAAGACTAATAGAAGAAGACAAAATACCGAAAGAAAATATTGAAGTTTATTACCTTACGCTAGACGGACATGAACCGAGTGATGAAAGTGTTGGTACTTTGAATAAATTTCCAGAATTAAAGAATAAAGTGCAGTATATATCCTATTCATTAGAAATTCTGAATTGGCTTAAAGAATGTGCAAAAGAAAGCTATAATAAACCATCCCTACGTGAATCTATAATCCAATATACTAAACTAATAGAGAATATGACAGATAATGATACAACCATAGAAGAAAGGATAGAGCTTATTCATATTATTGGCAATAATGATAATAATCTTCAAAGTGCCAAGATGCTGATTGATAATTTCAGACATATTCAGTGGCATACTCTATATGATTTTTGGAAGGAATTAGGTGAAGCACTACAAAAACAAGGATATAAGATTTTCCAATCGGTTCAAAACGAAAAAATTGATTTACTGGTTCATGGAGGTCCTAAACAAAGAAAGATAGATTTAGATATGATAATTATAACTAATAGAGAGTTGCCTATTCATATAAATGCCGAATATGAAGACTGGCTGTTTTGGGGAATCTATGAAGATAAAGATAAGGCAAAAATCCCTGAAATCTACAAAGAAGCAATAAAGGAGTTAACCGATAGAAATGACAAATACCAAAAAGAAGGCAATTGGATATGCTGGAAATATTTGTCATGCAACGAAGATGAAAGCATCGTATGTTCTGATTTTTCAAAAGAAGGCACGTTCAAGCTTATATCTCCGAAACATCGTAGTAAGATTATTGAGAACATTATATCTGAAATAAATCAGTTTGTCATGGAACTTAAAAATATAGCTTCCAAATCTAATTTATAATAAATAGCTGATCTATGAGAAAGAATGAGTTTACAAAGGAGGAAATAAAACGACTTGAAGAGTTGATAAAATTACGTGTTACTTCAGCCAGAAATGACCCAAAAAGAATTCGACAAAATATGAGGGCTATTGGTTTTTACGGCAGTGACTATAACATATCTGATATGACTATAGACAAGTTTCATTCTTTAATTGACCAAGAACTGATTAAGATAGTTAATGATTCTTCGGTTACAAAACAGATAAAATCTGAAGTTATATCAGCTAAGAAACAAAATATGGCAATAGATTTTTATTGCACCAGTATGAAACCTGTTATATTTCCAGACTCAGAGATTCTCATACTTGGAACTATGCCAGGAAAAACGTCATTAAAAATTCAGGAATACTATGCTGCCTCTAGTAACTGTTTCTGGAGAGTAATAGAAATTATTTATAATAACGGCAATAGGCTGGCTGATTACAATGAAAAAATATCCTGTCTTAAAAAAAACAAGATAGCACTTTGGGATGTGTATGAAACCTGTGTCAGAAATGATAGTCATGATAGTAATATAAACAACGCCAAGTTAAATGATATAAACGGACTGCTCTCCAAATACAAGAATATCAGAAAAGTTATATTCAATGGTCAAAAAGCTGCTTCAGAGTATGTGCCTGAAGTTCCATACAAGATACTATGCTCAACTAGTAACAGTAATACTCATAATACACTAGAAGAAAAATTAAAGTTTTGGGGGAATGCTCTTAATCTCTAAATGAAATAAGAAATATAGTCGTTAAGCCACTACAAAGAAGTAGTAGATAGCACTAATCTATTCCCCTATATCAGTTTTACTTTGGAAGAAGATAAGATGTTATGATAAATAGATTTACTCCTAATGATAAATAGAATTTAACTGATACTTTTATATTAATCTTGTTCTGAATTAATAACTTCATGAACCAATATTTCCAACATTCTATATTAGTAATATGTCAGAAAAAGGTTACTCTATTTGCCTCGCTGTTTTTTGGGATATTAATGACATGGAGTAAAAGATTAAAGGGTTAGACGAAGCCCCAAATAATAAACGTGTAGTAAATCAAACTATTATCATGATATAAGAGTGTTCTTTATTTGGGTATATCAAATTTATATTGTTATTTAGCATACAAAGAAATAAAGGAAATAACTATTACTGAAAAACTTCGTCATATATGAAAATTGAAGACTCAAAAAATAATCAGATAAATAGTATAGAAGATTGGCGCAAGATACAGCCTAAGGCGAAATGGAAGGCTGGGCGAAGTGCATTTGAACTAGCAAAGTTTGTTATTGAAGACCATGGCGTAAAATACATATCTGACATCGTAAATAAATTATTAGACAAAGAAGCTATATTAGAATATGCTACTCCTGAATGCAATGTTAATTTTGATAAATTTAGAAGTGGACGCAAACATGATCTTGGTATTTGGGGAAAAGTGTTTGACGAGAATGTCACAAAAAAGGTATTCATTGGCATTGAAGCAAAAGTGGATGAGCCCTTTGACTGCCGAACTATTAAAGACGCTTATATAGAAGGCATTATAGGTCAATTAAATCAAAAAGAGTCTAATCTTCCGGAAAGAATTACAGGCTTATTAAAACGTTTTTCTATAAAAATAAGCAAGAAACATTTTAATCTAAGATATCAGTTGTTATTTTCCTTAGCCGGAACAATTGACGCCAAAGCAGATATTCATATATTTATGATTCTTGTATTTAAAACTCCATTATACGATAAAAAGAAGGGAGATATAAACAAAAAGGATTATCAAATATTCATGAGTAACATCAATGCAGAACAAAAGCTCCTGACAAAGAAAGAAAAATGCTACAAGACTAATATTAAAAATAAAGAGGGAATAGAAAAAGACATATATTCAGTTTATGCAATCATAAATAATAGACAATAATATATTCTTCTCCGTCTCAGAAAGCCTAAATCTCTTATGTATGAAGAAACAAAATCTCATAGAGCATTAGTTGTAAGAAATAAAAATATTATCTTTGTAACGTCCAATCGGAGAAATGATTGGATACAAGAAAGGTATTTTTGTGATGTCCGAATCTTAAATTCGCCAAAATTATATTAGGAGGACGGAAACAACTAATGCTCACTTTGTTTTTGTATGTCTCGGTATAGCCTATGTTATACCCCTACATATCGAACAGGGTGTGGGATTTTGTTTCTTCTTTGTTCATTCCTAAAGGGCGTTTGGCGATGCCTAAGATTCGTGAACATGGCAGACAAGTCTCTCACCCTTCTTATATACTAACGTTTAATCAATTAAACGGCTGAATTCGGAGACTTATAGGCGTATAGGAGATCAGAATTATGAAAACAAATGAAGTTACTACGGAAAAACGTAAATCAAATCGTTCATTTCTATTCGTGGGATTAGCTGTATTGTGTATAGTGGTACAAATCATTATGTGTACAATCCTAGGTCCAATCAAATCAGAAGGTCTACAAATCTTTCAATTAATTGTCCTATCTGTTGTAAACCCAATAGCGGGACTGATATACACTTTGATTACAACAATAATGCATTTTATTTAAAAATCAAAATTATAGAAAATCACCTTTCGAAATTCAGAAATTAGAAACTTGAAGAAGTTCAAGAGGTGATTCAATCTTTAAAATCAACGAATATGCCAATAATTAAATCTATTCATTGGGAACAAGACAACCCTGAGGAACTGGTATACAAATTTCCTTTTAATAATATTGCCCTAGGCAGTATATTGACAGTGAACGAGAGTCAGGAGGCATTTTTCTTTAAAAATGGAACTCTTTGTGACTCATTTATTTCCGGTAGACATACCTTGTCTTCTGCCAATTTGCCCGTATTACAAAAATTTGTAAATTTAGCCAGTGGAGGTGAAACCACTTTCATGGCAGAAGTTTGGTTTATTAGCAAATTAGAGAAAAGAAACATGTTTTGGGGAACTGGTGGATTGCGTATTATTGATCCATATTTCCAAATACCAATCAAGTTATCCTCTAGGGGACAATATGGGATTCGAATCTCTGATGGAGGAGTATTCCTTAAGAAGCTTATCGGAACTATAGGATTCGGGGATGCATCATTGATAGAAGACCAATTCCGTATAGATGTGGTAGAATCCGTTAAGGTTTCCATCGCAAAGTACATGAAAGAAAACGAAGTTAATATCAATGAACTAGGATCGGAATATAGAGGATTGGCAAAAGAAACAGCAAAGAACCTGCAACTTGCTTTTGACGAATACGGAGTTGAATTACTTAATTTCAATATCGAAGATATATCGTTTGACGAAAATGACAAAGGATATCAGACTGTGATGGAAGGAATAGCAGAACAAGCCAAATTAAGCAAACTCGGAGTCAGCTATTTGCAACAGAAACAACTTGATATTGCTCAGACCGCAGCAGGAAATGAAGGAGCAGGGAATTTCATGGGAATAGGAGTCGGTAATAATCTTGGAGAAGTAGTCGGAAATTCAATCAAACAAAGTGGGCTGACTTCACCACTAACAGGAAGTGTACCACAATTGCCATCTTATTATGTAGCAAAAGGTGGACAAACAACAGGACCATATAGTATTGACATTATCCAAAATATGATACAACAGAAAGAAATTACAGCCACAACCTATGTTTATAGAATCGGTGGACAAGCATGGATACTGGCGAGTGAAGAGCCTGACATATCGAAGATTCTATCTCTGATGATGCCACCTCCCCCACCACCAGCATTATAAATAGAAAACAGAAACACTAATTAAAGGAAGAACATCATGAAAAATAAAATCATACTTATTATTACGATATTACTGGCAATCACATGTACCTTTATTATATATACACTACTATTTGAGGAACAAAATAAAATTTTCTATATCAATGTAGGAATAGCTTGTTTAACAGAAATAATCTTATTGGCTAATATTCCGATATTATCAAACGAGAAATTATTAACCATAAAGAATGTTTCACTATCCATATCCCTAAACTTATTTGCTATTGCGATATTTTTATGGACAACAGGATGTAGTTTGTTAGTGGATCAGGATAATAATCTGAAAATTCTATATATCGGCTTGCTGGTAATTACTACTATATTCTTTATTATTAATGGAGCAACTGTAATAATGGCTGGTGGAGTTACAGAGAAAAAAGCATTAGACATCCAAAGTACTATAGAAAATAAAAAGATGTTTTATGCATCAATTGATAATTGTTGGATTGAAACTAAAAATGAACTGGAAAATATAAATTCTGACTGGAAAGACAAGACATTACAATCTTTTAAGATAGTACTTGATAAAATATCCATGATCCCAGCCAATAAACTTGACAGGCATTTGGAGATCGTATATGAACTGACTGAAAAGTTGAATGAAATCCATGAACTATTTCAGAAAATAGCAGGCACACCAGAACAAAGTGAATTACAATCACGTGCTACTCTAAAAATAAGTCAGCTAAGGAACTACGTACAAACAATTAAATCAACATTATAACTATGCAGGAAGAAATTAAATGCCCCCAATGTGGAGGTAATAAATTTAGTGATCGTGGAAATAATACATATAAATGTATGTATTGTGGAAGCACATTTAGTGTAAAAAAGCCAGATGAACCGAAACATACCAATTATTCGGAACCAGAGTCAGCAGCACCAAAGGTCACAGTTAATGTTAATGTCGGTCCTAATCCGCAACAACCAACTCAACAAGGATATTATCCCCAATATGTATCTTCAAAAAGTAAAGCGACAGCTGCAATATTAGCGATATTTTTAGGTGGATTAGGTGCACATCATTTTTATTTAGGAAAGACGGGGTTGGGTATATTATATCTTATTTTCTGTTGGACATGGATACCTGCAATGATAGGATTAATTGAAGGAATCATGTATTTATGTATGAGTGATGAAAGCTTTAACCAAAAATATCATTAATACCATATACCATGAATTACTTAATCATATTATTGCAAGCGCCCCCTACAACAGATTCCAGTATAAACTATAGTGGGATTATTTTTATTGTCATGCGATTATTAATTTATATGATAAAAAAAGAATAAAACGATAGACACTATAAAACATCTATTAAGAGAATAAAGGAACTATTTGATTATCATGAAAAAGAATTTATGGAGCTTTTCTTTATTTCATGTGTCAACAGTTCTTTTTTTATGTGGTAAATGTAAGAATAAAAAAAGAACTTTACAATCAATTTTATGACAGACGATTTATATAATAAAGCAATATCCTTTTATAATAAAGGTGAGTATGAGGAAGCTTTAGATACAATACGTAATTCCTCAATGGCTACATCTAAAGATGGGCAAAGTTTGATTCGTGAATGTGAAAAGCTTATATTAGAACAGCATGTCTATCTAATCAATGAGTATATCGAACAGCGAGATTATCTTAACGCACTGAGAAAGAAAGAAGAATATAGGACAAAATATGGTTCAAATCTCAAAATAGAGAGCATCATTATTCCATATGCATCAGTAGTGGTGGACCAGAAGGAATGTTCAGAACATCAAACATCAAACAATCAATCTCAACAAAGTGTAAAAAGAAAGCTTCCTTTATATAGAAAACTTCTTTGTATGAAACGAATGGGACTTATCATTATTGCTATAATTGCATTGAGTCTAATAAGTTTACTAGGATATCGGAGCTACAGATCAACTGGTGAGTTACAAAAGAAGAGGCTCTATGAAGATTCTATCCGTGTTGCAGATTCAATTGCAGCAATAGAAGCTGCCGAAGAAGAATATCAAAGACAGATGGCAATTGAAAAAGAACAAGAAGAGTTTGGTTTAGAAGTATCTAATGATGTCCCTAACCCTACTACCGGATCGACTATTATTGGATTTGAATATTACGGAATGATCAATGAAAAGTACCCAATAGTGATGAGACTTGGTTGGCGAGAACCGAATGAAATAGGAGGAAGCTATTATTATGTAAAAAACGGCAGAAATAATACACTGGAATTATCCGGTTCAATGAATTCCAACGATTACATGGTACTAAAAGAATATAATTCGGCAGGGGAGAATACAGGAACATTTGAAGGTAAATGGAGTTTGAATAGTTATTCCGGCACTTTTACGAATTATAAAGGGGTAAAGATGCCATTTAAATTATATTGTGACTAGATTCATTTCAGTTATTAAAGGACGGGCATTTGAAAAAGTGTTCCGTTTTTTATTTTTCTCTTCTCTACCCTAAAAAATGCCGAAACTCTGCTACAAAACCTTGAAATCCCTAACTATGAATTAAATACTTAAATTTATGACAGACACATCCCAATTATGGTATTCGCTTAACAAGGATTGTGGTGACATACCAAAAACTCCGGTAGAATCATACTCCGATTCGAAAGAGCGAACGAATAAGTTCTCCAATGATATAAAAGCTTTAGGAGAATATTTTCCTCAACTGGCTTCTCTATTGGATAAAAAGGATAGTACGGACGATAACTTAACATTAGAAATAAGCCTTAAAGAGATATTTGTTTTATGCCCACGTGGAAGATGTAGGCTAGACAGATATTCCAAACTCCAAGAATATCTGAAAAAGAATTATCACATCACCTTAATTATTAAATTACAAAAAACAAAAGACTGACTTATGAAAAATTATTTAACAGCCAATAACAGAGCCTTAATCACAATTGACACGCAGGTACAAGAATCCTTAAATGAATACACAAGAAGATTCACTTTATTTAGAGCACAAGAACTGGAAAAGGCTAAGACGGATGTGATATTTCAAACAGCTTATTAGGATGAATATACTTGTAGCATGTGAAGAAAGTCAAGCGGTATGCAAGGCTTTCAGAGAAAGAGGTCACTGTGCTTTTAGTTGTGATCTGCTTGGTTGTAGTGGTGGACATCCGGAATGGCACTATCAAGGGGATATGTTCGATATTATAGTAAACAGAGGAGGAACACTACAAAACAGGAAAAAATATTTTCTGGATGGAGACTGGGATATTATGATTGCCCATCCACCTTGTACCTATCTTTCGGTCAGTGGAGCTAAATGGTATTATCATCCGGACGATAGTAATTTACCAATTGCTGAAAGGAGACCACATCCACTTTATCCGAATAGAGCAGTAGACAGAGAAGAAGCTGTTCAGTTTTTCATGTCCGTAGCTAGTGTAGGAATCAAGAAGATAGCCATAGAAAATCCTGTTGGCATAATGAGCACTCGATGGAGAAAGCCGGATCAGATCATAGAACCTTGGCAGTTTGGCGATGAAGCTTCAAAAAAAACATGTCTGTGGTTAAAGAATCTTCCTCAACTGATACCAACAAAAATAGTAGGAAAGGGAGAGTTTGTCATATCTAAGAACGGGAACAAATCACCCAAATGGTACACAGACATTTTCTTTTCAGGAGTATCGGCAGAAGAAAGGAGAACATTAAGAAGTAAAACATTTCCTGGTATAGCGAAAGCAATGGCAGTACAATGGGCAGCCTAAATACCAAACTCCAAGAATACCTGAAAAAACATTTGGAGCAGAATTAATTAAATCACAAAAAACTAAGTAACATGAAAGTAAAAAGATTTTCAACAACAAGAGATGAAGAATTGAAATGTACTGATCCCGAAAGCTATATTGATGAGAACGGTATCTTATACCCCCGACTAGCAAAGATGCCAATACAGGACTTGTCTTTGATAGCCAATTTTAGAGTGGAAACGGTGAAGCGTTATTATACAGGAGATATACGGGAAGTAGATTACCCCATAGTCGAGCTTCTAATGGACGGGGTCTCTGATATTCCGGTAAGACACAGAATCAGTTGTTTTGAGAATGCAGTATTCATCCAAATAAAATATCCCCCTAAGTTATATGCGACTGATGATGCTAATTATGTACGTATGGAACTGGCTGCTCATATATTCAGTCTGACTACCTCTGATATGACAGATATAGCGGATGAGGACGAGGAACTATATAAAGATGAAGAGGGGCATTCATTGGTTAGCCTACAATGGCTAATAGATACATATGAGGATCGGTTATGCCAACTTGTTAATTACGAGAAACTAAGTTTCAAAACTGACGGACAAGGAGAAATATCAATAATAATAGAAAGAAAACTAGAATAATATGAAAAAGAAAATATTTGTAATGGGCAAGGTGTATGATCTCGCCAAACAAGAAATTAGTGAAATAGAAAATGAAATACAGGTGGATTTAGATAAGTTCTCTGCTGGTGGAGTCAAATTCCTATTGAGAGAAGTATCGGGGAAAACATTGGAACTGACATTTCTACGCAAGTACAGGGAGAGGGAAATAGACTGGCTGAATTATGATCCGAAAATGATCTATAATATTGATGCCAACATTATTACTGGGCATAGTTTTAATAACTTCAGAGTACCGGATTACTGGGGAGGCGTTCCTTTCGGTTACCCTTTTTTATGCCGAAGAGAGAATTCATTGGGTGTTATAGAAATTCGGCTGTAATGCTTGGGGCAGATCAGGTAGAGAAAGTTAAGATCACAGTACAACCGGAGAAGATAGTTATGAGATTGACATTTTAAAACAAGAGAGAAGATAGTTAGGGATAGCTGTCTTCTCTATATTTTTTGTTTTATAGAGGTACTAAGAAACGTAAAATCATTAACAAATATACCGTGGTAAATAGCAAACGCTTAAAAGTCATAGTGGCAGCTTTCATAACAGTTTATGACTAGAAATAAATTAAATCAACCTTAAATTCTCTTTATTGCAAATGAAATATTGCAAAATAGAAATTTAAACAATAAACTAGTAGAAATGAGTATTACAAATTTTTCTTAACTTCAATATATTTACTAACTTTGTATAGACTGTGAATATTATGTATACTGGTATATAGTGTTATGGAAAAATGCACAATAACAGGATACATCGTTTTTATGAACTTTATCCATGTAGGTATAACTTTGCAACATAATAAGGAACGTGAATATGACAGAAAAAAGAACTATTGGAAAACTTATCGAAAAAGAGGTTCGCAAGCAACAACTTTCAATTGTTGAATTTGCAGATAGAATTTGCTGTAAAAGGAATAACGTGTATAATTTGTTCACTCGTAATAATATGGATATTCAACAACTTGCATTAATATCCAAAGTATTAGGACGTAATTTTTTCAAAGAATTAGCTGAAGACTTAGAGCTTGCCAATGAGACGGATGAGTCAGAAGAAGATATTCAAAACAGAAAAGCCGTCTCTCAGTTTATGGAAGTAGCCCCAAGAGTATTACGAAAATTGAATGCCTCCCCCATCATTGTATTTAGTGTCAGTGAGAATGGAAAATACGAAGGATGTCCCGTCCCAGACTTTATGCTTCCCGATTATGCTATCTCTTTTACAATTGGAGAGACCTTTCAAGAACGTGCAAAAGATTTCTATCATCCAAGACTTATCTCTATTGAAAGTTTCCAAAACAAAGAAGGCATTGCAATTGAGATCTCGACAAATCATCTGCATGACTCCCGTATCATAAATATAAAGTTAGACTATAAATCAGAAGATGAATGGTATGATACTTTAAAATTCGCTCTTGAAGTCTATAATTCATTTAGAAAATAAAGTTAGAACCGTTATGAAAGTAGATATTGATATATACACAGAGGTCAAAGATTGTACCTATAAAGATGAACACTATTCTGTTCGTGATAATGGAGCAGTCTTTCGTCACGCCAAAGATGGACACAAGCCAAGGAAACTGGATGAACAATGGCTCTTTGGTACTAAGAATGAAAAAACAGGATATATGACTATAGGAGGGCATCGAGTCCACATAATTGTTGCAACAGCGTTCCATGGTAGTCATGATTCAAAAAGAGACATAGTAGACCATATTGATACTAACAGATGTAACAACCGACCAGAAAATTTGAGATGGCTCACAAGGTTAGAGAATGCATTGAACAACCCCGCTACACGAAAAAAAATAGAATACCTATGTGGCGGTGATATTCAAAAATTCATCGATAATCCAAGTTGCTTGAGAGATCTTACAGGTACAAATCAAGATGTAATGTGGATGAGAACGGTTACACAGGAAGAGGCCAAAGCAGCTTATGAACGGGTTATGAAATGGGCTGAAAAACCGAGCAAGCCGTATTCCAGTGCAGGTAATATGGGAGAATGGATATTTGCCCAACCTGATTCTCCGATAATTCAAGATACATATAGGCAAGTTCTGTTCCCCGCTCTTTCACCTGATACAGCCTTGCAACGTGAATGGAAAACACCCACTGAATTCCCACTTTGCCCTATCCAAATCAGTGAGACTCCACTTACTTCATATATTGATAACCTTTGTGTTGGGAAAGTTATAACGAGAAATCAATATACTACTCAAATTATAGATGATTTTGCTCTATGTAATGAAAATCTAATAATGGTAATATGTCATAGCCTGTCAGAGGATATAAAGAAATACACCTCTGTTTCTATAACTTTTGAGGATGGTAAATATATCCATGAAGGGCGTACATATTTTGAAGAACGTGGAGCACAAAAGGCTCTCACAATAGCCAAAGGCTTGGAGTGGGATGGACCGGACGGAATTGACGATTATTGCTAATATTTATTGTATACATTATGATTGTACCATCAATGACGGAGCAAGAAATCCGTGAAGAACTATTGAAAGATTTAGCAGACTTAGATAAACCAATGGAACGATTTCGTAAGAATTTCAGATCTAAAGTTTTGAAGTCTTATAAGTTTCCAGTAAAAACTTCGTATGACTGTAAGAGTGTCAAAAGAAAAAATCTTTTTGTCGTAACTTTTACCGCTGATAAAAGAGGACAGCATGATAATCCCAACATAAGTATGTACTGTATATATGAACGTAAGGAAGGGAAATACGCAGCTGTTTATCAACCTATGACATATAAAATAACAATATATGCCCCCCATTTCTTTAGGAGATACCAAGAGCGTATCCTTAAAGATTATAATTTACCAATGCTTGAAATTATCAAAGAATACTTCAGAAACTGTTGGGGATTAACCAGTGTTGAGATTGATGAGAATTTGGAAGCAACCTACCAATGTTTTGAAGGACATTACAATGATGAAGTGATTGATTTTGTATCAGTAACGGCAGGAGGTTACTGTTTTGGAGAGAAACATGGAAATGTCTCTATTATAAAAACTATTATTTCGGAAGAGATGCTATCTGAAAAACAAAAGACATTTTTCTATGATTAAAAAAAACTATGTGATAATATTCAGATAGATTACAGTAGCAAAGGAATAAAGTATACAATATCTCCAATTGATAAATGAAATCACTATGGTTGGAAGGAGATAGTTGCAGTAGGTAATTCTATAAGTAACTGGACTTTAATAGAATACGTGCATAAAATTCCTCTGCTTAGTGGTAGAGGATTATTTATTGATACTAACATCATAACTGGGCATGGATTCGATGGTTTTAGAGTTCCCGTCTATTGGGGAGGAGTCCCATACGGCTATCCATTCTTTATGCCAAAGGAGGAATTTATTGAATGCTACAAGAAGTCAGCGATTAAACTTGGAGGAAGTCGGTTGAAATTAGCGGAAGTTGGAATAATGCCGGATAAGATTATTTGTAAGCATCTGATAAAGTACACATTGTATTTTCATAAAATAGAAAACTCGATATCAACTTTAGTCAAAAGCTAATATCGAGTTTTTTTTATTCTTCAACATAAATATTTAAACTCCAATTGGATTCGTGTTGGATTTCTCTAACTTCCAAACATCCGGAAGAAGTTCACGAACATTTTTCCCGGAGTCCTTTTCCAGATAGTATGGAAGTTTGGCTATGACATCATTCAGCCATTCCCTTGGGTTAATTTCCTGTGCTTTACAGGTAGCTAATAGTGAGCATATGATTGCTGTATTTTCAGCAGCCTCGTGGTTACCACAAAAGAGGAAGTTCTTTCTGGACAAAGTAAGTGGTCTAATCGCATTTTCCGCCAGATTATTATCGATTTTCAGATTTCCATCTTTCAGGTAATTCTTCATTCTTGGCCAAAGAGGATAAGTATAGGTAATAGCTTGTCCCATGCGACTTCTTGGTGGTACTTTGCCATAAGTCTGTTCCACCCATTTTTCAAAGGAGTCAAGTATGGGAGTTGCCAAACGCTGGCGGAGTGCACATCGTCCCTGCGCATCGAGTTTCCGGGCATCTGCTATCTGCTCAATATGATATAGTTCCTGTATTTGTTTAAGAGCATATTCAGCAAGTGATCTATTTTCATCCAGTGCCAGCTCCATATGTCTTCTGATATGGGCCAGACAGGCAATAAGGCACACGTCCTTAGTGCCATCAAACGCATTGTAGGCACTGTATCCGTCACTTTGAAGATATCCTTTGAAGTCCTTTAATAAATTTCTGATTGTCTGTCCGGATCGGGAACCGTCATCATAATGGAAGATGACCTGTTTTTCCATAACTGCCCTGACCATCCATAAATACTCCTTATCGGTTTTTCCCTTTCCTTTGTTGATGACCCGTACTGTGGTTTCGTCGACCTGAACATATCCGCTGCCCGTTACGAGCTTTACTAATTCCGAATAAAGAGGACTTAATAACTCACATACCGGCTTAAACCACCCGCTTAAAGTACTTTCCGGCAGTCGTACACCCAAATGTCTGTATTCCTTTACCTGACGGTAAAAGGGAACATGATATTCATATTTCTGCAGAAGTATTTCGGCTAGCAAGGAAGGTCCTGCCAGACATTTGTATATAGGGGAAGGTGGAAGCGGTGCTATTATGACACCGCTTTCACCCTCTTTGGGAAGACTTAAATTATTTTTGAGTCCGTATTTGGGACGTACTGTCTCTTTGACATATAGCTTTCCCGGTTCAAATTCAAGCGTACGTGTGCGCTCTTCACCTATACGACGATATCGATTCAGATCCACATTATCAGGTTCGACAATGACTTCCACAACGGGCAGCCCCTCTAACAGTTCCCGATTACGGCGGGATTCTTTTTTCTTTCCGTCCGGTTTACATGTCCTAGTGCCTACGCCAGTCTCCACAAGATCCGTTTCCTCTTGCCTGGGATTAGCCAAGGTATCAAACAAGGCAAGCTGGTTGGGATCCAAGGATGCCAGCTTTTCACTCTTTCTGCCGAAAAGCTGTCTGTTTAACCAGGCTACTTGCGACAGGAGTTCCTGTACTTTTTGCTGCAGTTCTCCCGTCTGTTCCATAAGTTTCTGATTTGATTCTACAAGGGTACGATTTGTCTCCAGAAGCCCTTTTATTTGCTCCTGTTGATTCTTGATTATTAGTTCCATCGTATCTGTATGAATCATTCTTTTTAGTATCTTATTATAATGTAAAGATACTGAAAATCGTACAGCTATACAAGTTTAGGAAGCTCTTTTTAATCAATAAAATCCTTCTTTTCGACCGGCTTTAAGACGTTTGAGTCTATCACTCGGATTATCGGTTATGCCTTCCACCATCAGTACTAAATCACGCCATTCCATGGGATAGGAACGGCTTTCACTATCATAGGAAGGAAGTCTGAAGGTACCTTCCTCAAGGCGTTTTATGTATAAAACCATACCTCCGTCTTCGGCATGCAGAAGTTTCATGGTTGTTCTGCTTCGGTTGACAAAGATAAACACATCGCCAAGTCGAACGTCATATCCCATTTTATCATGAACAAGCCCACAAAGGGAATTTATTCCTTTGCGCATATCTGTCTTCCCGGGACACAGGAAGTAGCGCATCGTATCATTCAGGCAGAACATGGCTACATAATTTACTGATCAGGCCATAAATAATCTCCGGATTACTTAGGATGTTGAGGTGGATCTTTATGCCGGATGGAAGTTCTATGGTTACATGCCTGTCACCACATGATGAAGTGGGAATGGCAGGAGTATGATTAATATTAAGAGGGATAAACGAATCACCTGTAGGTTCGGTGTGTTTGGTATATGGGTGACTCAATCCATATTTCTTCTTCCAATAATGAAAACAGGAAGCAGGATACGATTCATTATCACAGAAATCCTTTATGGTTAGTCCGCTGGACTGTTGGCGCTGATATAGCGCTAAAAACTCTTCTTTACTCATTGATCGTTTCATAACTACGTTTTTGAACGCAAAGTAATAGAAGAGTTTTTAGGTCTACAATGTGTACTTTATCGGATGCTTACGATTATTTTAGCGTTAGCATATTAAAGAAAAGGAAGGTAGTTGTGAGGCTACCTTCCCTTGGAAGCGTAAAATTGTCTCTGAGACCAATAAAGAGTTATCATATAATCTATTTCTTTTTCAGCAAACAGATTGAAATGAGATTACTAATATCAAATTTGCTTATCGCCTTAAAAAGTTTCAGTATATTCAGTTTCACTAGAAGTTTGATTATAAAACCATTCCTTGCTTATGTCACAATTTTGACTATTAGGATCTGGAACAGCCTTATGTATTTTTACCTGTAAGGGCATAGGAACACAATTTCCAAATATTAGTGCTTCGCCAGGAACAGACTGTTTTATTTTCGTAGTGTAGTCGTCTGAATAATATGGTAGTACTGAATATATATATTTCATATCAAGGTCATTTTGTATACGGTGAATAATATAATTACCGCATTGAGATAGAACAGTACTTGACAATTCAGAAGGTCTTTGAGAAGATATAATTAGATATAAAGAAAATTTCCTTCCTTCTCTTGCAATACGTTCGAATATATTTTCCTTAAGAATGTATTCTGTATCTTTTTTAATGTATCGATGAGCTTCATCAAGTATTAAATGAACCGGTTGTTTCCTTCTGTCATTTCCTTGTTTCCTTTTTCTGTAGTCAAAAATCATTCGGCTAATAACGCTTGTCATTAACTCTAGAACATCAGATCCCACCTCACTTGAATCTATAATAATTAATGGATACTGATTATTACTATTTGAAATACCAAAGCAATCTTCAAGATAATCTTCTTCATTTTTATAGTTAGTACTTGCATTTCTCATAAATTCACAGTCAGGATTATTTAAAAAATAATCTAAACGGCTAATCATTGTTGATGTAAATTCCCTAATGCGAGAATTTCCTTTTGCTTCTTCTTCTAATAATACAATATCAACAGCCGTTTTTAAGAAATTATAGTCAAAGTAATCCCCCGGTTTCAGCCTTTTACTATTTGTTTTTAATGCAGCCTCTTCATCAATGTCTAATTTAGACAAACAATCAGACAGTTTTCCATGATTATCCCCGTACGATATGCCACAACTGCTATTTATTTCATTTAAGAAAAAAGATAAATCGCTATTCTGGCTTAAATCTTCAATAATATCCCTACATTTAATAATCACTCCTTGTGCTGCTGTAATTTTGGTTGTATCACTTTCAGCTTTTGCTATTATATCCCCAAGAATATTTCTTATTTTCCATTTAAAATAATTTATATATACCACATCATCTTCATTACCTTGAAAGATTTTATAAAATTTGAAACACTCCTGAAGGACTCTATCCCAAAAAGGTTTCTGTGTCCTTTCAGAAGCCATAAGAAAAGCCAACCATTCATCAAGGTTTAATAAATAATATGGTAAATAAAATCTTGTTTTATTACTTTCATCGGTATTTGGTTTATAAAATCTTGGGTTAATAAGACTGGTAAATCCTTCAGAAAAGGCTCTGTGATATTCTCCATTAACATCAAATAGAATTGTTTTGGCACCATTTGCATGATTGGATTCTTTACGAAAGATCTCTTGCAGCATATGAGCAATAGTGTTTGATTTTCCACTGCCACTATTGCCTAGTACCGCTGTATGAATATTGAATAATTTATTAATATTCAAATTAATTTTATAGTTAATCATGTTTTTACTTATTCCAACCTCTATATCTTCATGAATACCACTATTTATTTTATTTTTTTTAGTTGTTAATGGAGATAAAATGTATTGTATGTCTTCAATTGTTACAATACTTACATCGGAATAAATAGATGGGAAAATTCCAACACCCATGTGGAATATGTGAGTCTTGTCTAGCGTTCCAATGGGTTTCATTACTAATTCTCTTGCACTATCCAAATTATAATTTGAAAACAACTTACTTTCAGTACTGTGATCCAATATAGCAATAACCTCACAAATAATAAAATCCCCTGTGGAATTCTGAACCTTGAGAAAGCTTCCTATATTACCAAAATAATATATCTGTCCGTTTAGAGATATTGTAGATGTTTTTGTTGTATGGAATAGTTTTACCTGAAACTTATCATATTCAACTGATACTATTTTTCCTATATTCATTCCGGTTGTTTTTTATTGTAATAATCAATAAATTGTTTCAAAATTGTATCTTGATTTTTTGTGGCATCTACATCAGGGAGAAGGTTATTAACTATATAATCAAAATAATGAATCGTTTTATTATCTCCATCAACATCTACATTTCCCCAAATTCTAAATATTCGATTATCGCTAATTTGAGCAATTTCTTTGTTGCAAACATCATTTATTATCACAATATTTATTGTTGAGTTTGTGGCAAGAGCTTGATAAATAATATTATTCACATGTTCGTCACTAAAACTATAACCAATAACAAATAAAACACTATGTGGAATAAGTAATTTTTTCTGAAACTCACGAAATAATTCAACATATGGGCTGCCTAAACTTTTGTTTTGTTTAGTTGGAGTTGGGTATATGAGTATATTTTTTTTTGCTTTTAATTTTTCTGGATAACTGACCTCTCTGATTTTAAAAAATGTATTGACATTAGAATTATCTTCTATCCAATTTACTGAACCATGTATTTTATATAAGTTTACCATATTTTCTACGGGCTCATATTTTTCAATACTTGTATCCATTCTTTTTGAAAAGATGTAACTAAATAATGCTGGATTAAAAAACTTATTTATCCCCCCTCCAAATCCGTTAATATAATGAATATTTAAACTATCTAATGCTGTTTCATTAAACAGGTCATTATTGGTAGTAAATATGTTTAATCGACTTAAATCCTTGTTTCTAAAAGCAAGTTTTTGATAAAATCTCTGATAATTAGATAAAACTATTTTTGCTTTATCTGCTTTAAAATCTATATTTATTTCATTAAATATTATTTGCTCTATAAAATCTATTAATTTTACACATCTTTCATATTCCGTTTTTCTTTCTATATAATTTTCTAAATATATTCTATTAGAATAAAGAATACCTAATATTTCTTCTAGATTTCCTTTTTCTCGAATTCTTTTATTAATAGCCTTGAATTCTTGCCATATTTCTTTATATGCTTCTTCTTTAGATGTATTTTTTGAAGTAATAATAGCCATAATAACCTTCTTAAAAAGTCCTTTCATATTAGGTATGGCGTTACAACTTGTTCCAGAACCAAATAAAAAATGAATATTTTTTATATTAAAAAATTCTGTTATTCTTTTCCTAATTTCTTGAAGTTGCAAATCTGAAAGACTTTCATCAATAGATTCTTTTTCTTTGATGTCTTTCAATAGATTTGTCGTTCCTTGATAAAAAAATATATCGCTCATATAATCTATCTTTTTGTTATTCATTAATAGTTTCTATCGCCCTTCATTAACATAATTAGAATACAGTACCTTTTCATATGTTAATGAGCGAATAATTGCTTCAAATTTCTATAGTTAAACGATAAATACATTTTGCAAATATATTATTTTTGACTGGATTTATCAATAGGATTATCTGATGATTTTCAAATGATTATCTATTTTCTTTTTCAATCAACCTCAGGTACATTTTGACGTTCTTATTTAATAGAATACATTTTATCTGCTCAGGAAAGACAAAAGCCAGCCTATATATTTTTCTTTTTAGATTTAAATCAATGTTTCTAAAAATGCAATGTTCTAAAGACAAAAAGAGGACAGCCTATATATGCTACTTTCTTTTATAGTTTGATTATGTATAAACGTTTATTCTTTTTCTGTATTATTAATGTATGAATTCGGGTCTCAACAAGAATCTTGATTAATATAATTTCATCAACTTGTTTTTAGTGATAAGCACTATTAATGATACTTTCTATTTCAATTCCGTCAAAGTCTGGTTCAACATAACGCAACATCAAATACATAAGAGCATCATCTTTGGAGACACCATAGTCATGTAATTTACAAGCAAACCGAAACAGATTAGAATTCCGAAATCCCCGACTAACCGGGAAATACCTATCTGACAACTCTTGTGCTTTCTTTATAGCCTGATCGGGGTTCTTGAATTTAGGTGGCTGTAACATGAGATTTTTCCAGAATGTTGCACCTGTACTTTTTATAGTCTTTGATGCCACATAAGGAGTAATCTTTGCTGTTGATGAAGCAGGGACAAAGTGGTATATCTCTGAATCCGCATTATAATATACCTTTGGATCATAACTTATGAAATGTGCCCGTGACAAATTATCACATTTAGAATCTATATGCGTATTCCCCAAGTACCCACTGATTGAGCTATACAGTTCTTTATGAAAAGCTGGATCAAGGGAATCATGTTGGATGATTAGTTTTATTCCTCCTCTTGGTGAATGGAAAGCCATCTTAACATAGGGATCACTTGTGTGTTTCACCCAATCAGAATCTCTCTCCGATAACTCATTGGGGAGATTATAATCTAAGTCTATACAGATATAGCAAGAATAATCTGATAATGCCGTATCTAATCTTTTTCCAAAAATGCCATTAACCAAAACTACAGGTAATTTCTTCTTTAACCAATCTTGTTTTTTCTTATTACCCATATTTCTCTGAATATCTAAAGTAATATCCTTTATATATCCATAAGGAGTTTCTATTTTATTCTTTAGATCAAGTAGTTCTGATATACAGACATACTGATTCCTAAATAATCCTTCTATTAAAGTTATCTTATCTGTCATATTCCATTTATTATAAAAGGTGGGATTTAAGTTATTAATCTCTTACATAATAGTAATGTAGATCGTAGGAGAATATCCCACCTAACGAATTTTTACTATCGTACCACTTTGAGGATAATATTATACTCCTTCTTTAACGTATCTTTTAACGGATCATACGAGCGAGCTTTCTTTTCTTTCATGGGGATAAGTACAAGGATATCCTTCAACCTGACTGTAAGTGTATATGTCCTACAATATTTTATGGCATCCAATAGTTTAGGATCATAGCCACACAAGGCTACTACCTTCTTAAGAAATACAGGTGTTCTTTTTGTCGCTGGCATAAGAACAGGCATTCCACTTATGATTACCCCCACATCACTATTCTCCTTGAAATAATCAAAGACATCTTTCATTAGCTGTGGATCTATATCATCGGAATAGAATACATGAATCGGATCACCATTATGCTGCCTTATCCGAAGTCTACATATAGCTTGAATCATTCCAGCTGTTCTTATTCTTCGTTCAGTCGAATGAATGCCGTAGTTTTTATTAATCAAGGATAATCCAGATTTGCCCGTTCGCCATTCTCCGACAAAAGAGATGCCTGCATAATTACTAAAAGCATTGGTAGCTTTATCTTGACCGGAACCACGATAGATAATACTGTATTTTCCTGCCAATCCTTTTTTATTTAGTTCTTCTTCAAGCACTGTCATTATATTCAGGTGCTTATCTTCTTTATCTGGATCACTGTCTCTGGCTACCATATATTTCCATGTGACAATAAGCAACGGAGAAGCCTGTTGTATCTGATCTGCCAACTCATCAACTATATCCTGTATTCTGTCACGAATTGTATTATCATCTACATCTTTCTCGAACAACCATCTTTCAAGAGACATTGGAAATTCTTGAAAAGTAATGGGTGACGAGTACATCTTTCCCGAATTTTGGATCAACTTAAAAGGTGTTTTCTTATAATCACTTAGAACATCCGCTGTTGCATCCAGTATGATAACATTCATTTGCATCCCCTTTAGCACCCAATCTTTTATAAAGTGATATATTGGATAATACCTCCCTTTTGCATTCCATATAACTGAATAATTTTGGTTGATATACGCTAATACCTCTTCCTCCCGATATGTATTCAAGGCTGACTTAGTGCTATATAAATGATCGCTGGTTTTTCTTAAGAATGTACTATTCACAGCCTTCATTTCCTGTACTCCTAAACAATGGTAATATAAACCTGCTCCAATAGGAATATTACCTTTAGATGATGTCCCCAAGTTACCCATATAAGCAAGAATTCTAAGCCGCTCAAATGTATTAAACGGTTGTATAAAAGATGGTTGTTCGTCTATTATACAAAACTTGCGTACTTCGGTAGACTTTAGTAATGCTCCTAAGTTTCCAGTATATTTAGATATATCAATCACCTTTCCACTGTCATAAGCAAATAGGGCTGGCAGATAATCCAAATAGAGGTGAACACTGGGAACAATCAGAACCTTTTTCTTTGTTACCTGTTCTGGATGTGCTATGTAACTACTGTAGTAAGAATCTTCTTGATGTAAAGTCACTATTTCGTCTTTCAATGCAGGGAGAGACAGACTTTCCAGCCTTTTCTTCATATCGTTTGCATCGGCACGTGTAGCAACAAAGATCACGATTCCTTTATCACATCTCTTGGCAACCAGATCACAAGTAGCCGTACTCTTTCCACCTCCACATGGGAGAGGAACAATAGAAGCTCCTCCCTTGCATGGAATTATGGCATCTCCGGTTTGATGCTTAATGGTTAGATTTGTATCAGACGAATCGAACACTACTTCTATGTCCTTGTAGTCTCTTACTTTTGGCATAATGCTATCTCTTTAAAAAGTCCATTTTTTACCTCTTGGCATCTCTGTTAGTATATCTACCGCTATATTACTATCAAGTATCCTTGTCTGTTGTAATGCGAAATATAAGCTAATATCTTCAAGTAGCACCAATTTCCGATCTATATCTGTATCAAAAAGAGAGACCAATTCGCCATTATCATCTACAGCTAGCCATCCTCTTGATAAGAATATCTTAGCAGGAATTACATGTAGCATCGGTGCGTTGGCATTACAATGTAGATTGCATGTCAGTTTTCCTATGAGTCCTGTGTCTAAGCGTATCTTTTGCGGCAGACAGAGGATGTATCCCTTCTGCTTAAGTTCTTGTAGTGTCATCATATCCTTGTTTTATTATATTCTCGTATCACTTTGGTAAACTTATCACTATGGAGAGGATATAGAGTTTAACCTTTTCAATTATGATTTGAGTGTAATTCGTAATTCTCATTAAAAGAGAGAGGTCTCTCACCCCTCCCTCCATTTTTTCAATTTTAGCTTAAGGTTTCTCGCTCGGTAAATGCTTTCCAATAACTCTTGAAAAGACCTGTAATAACCTGATCTTTGCTCCTGCTAGTAGTCTTCTTTGCATTATCAAGAGATTCTATCTGCTCTTTTGAAAGAGAATTTAGAAACTCGATGACATGAGCATACGCATCGTTAATCGGCTTGTTTTTGTTAATGAGTTGCTCTACAAAACTAAATAGCATTTTAGGAGTTATTTTCAAGCCAACTGTCTTTATGTTCAATTTAGCAATAGCAGCATCATAAAGATTTTTATTACGGTCAAGTCCATCCTCATCAACTAGCGTTTCCAATTTATCAGGGTCTTTTGAATCAATGGCAGACTTAATCGTGGCTTTTGAGTATATCTTTTTACCCCCAGTAACGAATAAGGAAGCCGCAGAATCAGAAATGTTTTCTGTATTTGCTAAAGATTTCAGCCATTCCAACTTGGAAGTATCAAGACCACGAACTTTTGCTGTCTGGATAGCCATCGTTAGCCAATCAATTCCATCCCAAGGATTCACAGAAGTATTCGCCTCCTTTAATATCGTCATAAGATCATATTGATCTGTAAGTGGTAGAATAAAGTAAGCTTCATAGTCCTCACCAGCCTTTTTAAGTTCTTTAATGGCTTCCCAACGGTGCTGACCATCCAATATCACTAGAATGTGTTCAAGATCAGGGGTATCCTTGGTTATTACATTGCCATTATAGTCCACCACATCAAGACCTGCTTCGATACATTCCTTAGCTGAAAGTACCAAGAAAGGGGTTATAACACCCTTTGCGGCTCTGATTGATTCAATCTTCTTTTTTACCTCCTCCTTATCAATATCCCTGTTTACTAAGATGCGAGCAAACCGATATTTATATGTAAGAAGAGTTGTGAGAGTAAAAATTTGACCACGAGTGAGTTTTAACGGTTCTTGTTCAGTCTCCTTATCAGCTTTCGGAGACTCTACTGAGGCGTTCTTACCTTTTTGAGGAACTGCACCATTCTTTTTTGCGGATTTCTGTTCTTTCTGCTCATTTAACATAGCATCTACTGTTTTTCTTTCTTCTGCCATTTTCTAATTTTTTTAATAGTTTTCTTTAAAATTTCCGTGAGCAAATATAAGTGAATAAATCAAGCGTTTTACATATTCTAATTTTCTTGAGTTCAATCAGTTACACGTGCAATCACTTGATCATAATCAATCTTATATCACTACATTTTATTATCATATTTGATCATAATTACTATGCTTAACCCTCATTGACTATCTATGATTAGCTCATTAAAGAGTTTTGCTGGAATTCACTAATGAAACTGTTACCATTGGAGCTACACCAGTCTCTCCAATCTGTCCTACCTGTTCATTTAAGACAAGTAATTTTCAGTTCTTTTCCTTCATGCTTTTCTTGAATTATGAATAGACAGCTTCACCATTGAAAACAGCCGGCATATTTTCCAGCGAAACTGTCTATTCCGGTTAATTACTTGGAGTACTTACGCCCCCATTTTTTATTAGACACTCTTAGTAAATCTAGAGCTAGATCTGCATCGACTACAATGATCTTCCCATTTTGAGAAATAGCTGCATCGATGACACCACTTGATTTGATTCTTTGAGCTGTTGCTTGACTACAGCCAAAGAGCTTACTTATACCAAATAGACCATATACATACCGTTTCTCACTTGACGGATTTGTGTTAGCTCTTCCATCTTTACCTTCATTAGCAAACCCTTCATTTAATGCCTCTATCAGATCACCTAAGGTAGCTTGGAAAAGAGGCTTATCTCTTAGTTCTAAAGTTTTCATTATATCTTTTTTATATTAATACTCTATTGAAATCCTTGCTACGATCGTTTTGATTTCTGGCACAAATATATGCACAAAAAAATGGAACTACAGCAAGTGTAATTCCATGATTATGAGATATATAATGCAAATTATATGAACGTTATATATATGTTATATAGAATATTATATAATGGAGTCAATTAGTATCTTTCCATTTTAAGATTCTTATTTTTTGGATATTCTCCGCTATCTCTAATCTAATCTCTTCCGCTAATTGGATTTCTCCGGTTTTCAATGTATTCTCACTTAATTTCTCTCCTTTTGGCAGAAAAATATTACAGGCTATTTTCCATATATTATTAGGAGTCTTACTCTTAGGCTTTCCTTTAGCATCTTTACCATATAGTTCTTTTATAAAAACTTGAAGGGTGTGACGGTCACCATTCCATAATACAGTTTTTGTATCAGTATTAGATGTACTGCTCCCTAAAAAAAAGCACAAAGGCTGTCCGGCATCAACATAACTATAAAAAGCTTGGTGAAGTTTTACTAATTTCTTATTATCAAATCCATCTGGCATAGGTAAGCGACTCCTTAATGAGAGTTCAGTAGTATCACAAAAACAAAAATCCTTGCCACCACCAGTTACTTTTCGGTATTCATCATATCTTTTTTGGACATATTCTGCCAACTCCAATTCTTGTAACTTATCAATAATATATTTTTTCATTATTTCTGGCTTTATAAAACCATAATTCATAGCATGGAATAACTGGCTAAAACATTTTCCTTCATAATAATTATAATAAAATGAAAAGACTTCATTTCTATAACCTTCCCCAAAATAAAATTCAGATACAAGGTCTAAATTTATAGTACCTTCTATTTCCGCCTTACTTTTCCATTCTTCATATTCCTCATGATACACAATAACGACAGCTTGTATGAAATATAAGTCAAATTCAGATATAGGTTCATATTGATCATTATTGATTACATCACATATATCATTCCAACTTATATCATTCTTAACTTTCAAACGCTGATTCTTGATCTTTTCACCAATAAAGCAATAAATTTCTTCTGTAATTTCCGATTCAAGTTTTTGTCGTAAAAGTTGCATTTCTCCTTCACTTGTTTCTTCAAAGATTAGTTCTAAAAAGCCATCATAATAGGACATCATTTGCTTTAGGGTATTAACGAAATTTTCTGGAGTGATATGCTGAAAACGTGAATCAGTATTAGATTTTAGTTCTTTCTTTAGTTGTAATATACTATCTTCATTATATTCTTTTTCTGCTTTCCTTATTACTCTAAATATTGGTTTAGGAAGAGTGCCTATAAAACAATATATTTTCTTAGCAAGTTCCTTCTTATTTCGATCTATTTTATCTTTCAAATAAATCTCTTTTATTTCAGCCGCAACTTTATCATCAAAATTAGGCTTATCACACAAAAGAAAAACTATATATGAACTTAGATTGGTAATAAGACACTCATTACCACTAATATCATATACACATTTTTTCTGTTCATATTTTGGCACATTGGATTCATCTATGCCATTTATGAGTTTATTTATTATTTGTACGTCATCATCCTTTATATGAAACTCTTCCCCCTTTATTTTATAATGGCATTCATCAACTTTCCAAGCTTCCAACCAACATGCGAACATACTTCGGATTTCAAATATTACATCATTTACAGGCACTGCTTCATTATTTATGAAATATGATTCCTTTTGAAACTTATATTTACTAATTGATACATCTCTTTTATTGATTATATCTTCTACAAGTGGAATGAGTTCTTCTTCAAAAGCCAACTCTGTATTTTCAATTTCATAGTAACAAGTACCATTCTTTTGAGTTTTTCGATGTATAGGTAACAAATCCAGAAAATTAGTTATTTTTGTTACTATCTCAGCTATTGGTCCATTTTCACCAGTAATAGAATAACTTGATTTACCCGAGTTATAATTTTCAAGGACTACATCCTTTCCCTGTTCAACAATATCCCTTACTATTGGAATTAAATCCATGTCACCTTCATTGGTGAAAGGAACTTCATTACCATTGATTTTATAAAGGTTTTCACTTATCTTTTCAAAAGTACCTTTTTTAAGTTTATTTTCGTTTTCCATAATAGTATTAATTTAAGCAATTACAATAAAAAGCAGCACCCGTTTTTCCCGAATGCTGCCTCAAATATATGAAATTTTGTTAAGCTATACTCCTAATATGTTCACAAAGTTCTTTCAATTGTGTCGGATTCATTTTATCTAGACTTTCTATGATATCAGACTTATATTGGTGAGTATTCCATTTTTCCATTTGCATCTTCTGTGTTTCGTCTGCTACTTCTATATACGGCTTCATACTTTCATAATCTGCGTGTCCGGTACAACTCATCACAACAGTCGGAGATATACCTAAAGCTAAAGAACAGCAAACGAAAGTTCTACGTCCATCGTGACAGCTTATCGTTTCATAAAACTTATGGATTTCTTCATGTCGTTGCGTACCTATAAAGTAGGTTTCAACTATCTCTCTATCTAAACCAGCCAACTCAGCAGCTTCTTTCAAGTAATCATTAAGTTTCTGATTCGAAGCAACAGGGAATATTGTACCGTTCTTGGAGTGATACCATGAATATTTATCTATAATCTTTTGAGCATTTTCTATTATAGGAACAGTAATTCTATCATTCGTTTTTTGAGTATACATCTCAATATTCCCATTTGAAATATGCGCTCTCTTTAATGCGCTTAAATCAGAATAACGTAAAGATGTAAACGCCATAAAACAAAACATATCTCTAGCTCTATCTAAATACTCTTTACTTTTAGGAAATTGGAAAGATGCAAAATGGAGTAATTCTTTATATTTCAAAAAAGTCACTTCCTTTTTAGTCACAGTTAAGTTTACCTTATAGCTGAGTACTCCTTGCTCTACTGGATAACCATTAGCATCAATCCATCTAAGAAAAGACTTTAATATTCTGAATTGTTTTACAGTGGTGCGGTTACGATATCCATTTTTCACATACCATTTTTTAAGTTCTGTCATCTTATTCTTATCAAGTGTCGCTAGAGATATGTTGGGATCACAGCTGTTTAAATGATTCCATGCTTGAACATATTTATGATGTACAGATTCACTCCAGCTTCTCTCTGTAGAGCAAACTTCTAAAAATTCATTGAAAATTTCACGAAAAGACTTTTCTTGCTTAATTGGAGCATCTTGTACTGCCTCTTCTTTTATTCGTCCCAGCTTCTCATTAACCAGTTCCTTCAATTCACTTTTGGTTAGCAACTGAGAATTTAAGCTGTATTCTGTAAAAGACTCCTCGATGCACTCTAGAAATTGAGAAATACGATTGTTAATATCTCTAGCTACCACCGTCTTTCCACCAACTTTATGAGTAGTATTATACCTAGCTCTTTGGTTCTCTTTATCCCATTTGTCTGGATCGGCATTACAACCAACAGAAAAACCCACTTCGTCCTTCCGATTATTCCATCTAACACGAATAACTACTTGCCCCTTATTATTAAGGAATGCTCTACAACTGTGATTAATTTCTATCATACGTCTTACTGTTTTGAGGTTTATTTTCAGCGAAGATAGAAATAAAAATCGTGGGGAATACAGGGTAATTCTTATTCCCCCCTTTTTTGAGCGTACAAGATTTTATGTGCTATAAAAAGATACAACACATCGCATATAATACTGATATACAGCAAAATACAGAATCACACCGAAGTTGTTATGATCAAAACGATAGTCCGATACGCTCCACTTCTTCAAAAGAGTTATTCGGCAACGAGTTACTCTTTTTTGATTTACTTATATGAAGTGTCTTTACTACATTTTATACCCACCAAATAAAAAAAGGACCTTTATTCAAGGTCCTTTTTGATTACTTCATCCATTTCTTTTATACGTTTCTTGCGGTTCTTGATAGGACCGTCTTTCGTATCATCTTTGAAAACATTATCTGCACGGTCAGTTACTTCACTGCTCCATTCTTCAAACTGATTTTTAGCCGGACGGCCATTCGGTTCGATATTCTCTTCGGCAATCGAATCGTGTCTGTTAATCATATCATCCATATCTTTTCTATTTTAATAGGTTATAGAAACAAGACAATAAAACAGGCAAAAAGTTCTTAGTTTTAATCATTTTTATTCTCCCTAACAAACATATATGTATCGGCCCAAATCAGCCATAACACAGCATCTTGATATTCAACATCTTATTTACATCTATTTTGGGTTTAAAACCAAGCCCCTGTTCCTTTAAAAGAAACGACCTGTTTCTCACCGAGGAACGACTTCTTCCTTTTAAAGAAACAATACCTTTATTAAATCCTGGCACAAAACCAGCCATATTAATGAGAATACTCGTATCTTTATTGTCGAATTAATCAATAAATTGTGAGATGTCAAAAGTATTAGGATTTATGAAGCAAGTAGCCTATGGGCTACAAATGGAGGGAAACTTTGGAACTGCTCATGTTTATCGCAGCAGTCTCAATGCCATTATTGCTTATCGTGGGAAAGATGATTTTGCCTTCAATGAGGTAACTTCAGAGTGGTTAAAAGGGTTCGAAGTTTATCTTCGTGGTCGTGGGTGTAGTTGGAATACGGTTTCTACCTATCTTCGTACCTTTCGTGCCGTTTACAATCGTGCCGTCGATCTTCATCGGGCACCATACGTTCCGCATCTGTTCCGTTCGGTGTATACGGGCACTCGTGCCGATCATAAACGTGCCCTATGTGACGACGATATGAAGAAAGTGTTTTGTAAATTGTCGCAGTCTTCGGGTGTATCTCCGAATATGCGCCGTGCACAGGAACTGTTTATTCTTATGTTCTCGCTCCGTGGTATACCGTTTGTTGATCTTGCTTATCTGCGCAAGAGTGATTTGCGTGATAATGTAATCACGTATCGTCGGCGTAAAACAGGCCGTCCCCTGTCGGTGACGTTGACTCCGGAAGCAATGATTCTGGTAAAGAAATACATGAACCGTGATTCTTCTTCTCCTTATCTCTTTCCTTTTTTGGAAAGCCGTGAAGGAACGAAAGAGGCGTATCGTGAATATCAGTTGGCGTTGCGCAGCTTTAATCAACAACTAATGTTGTTGGGAGAGTTATTAGGATTGGGTGATAAATTAAGCTCATACACTGCCCGGCATACTTGGGCTACGACGGCTTATTATTGCGAAATTCATCCGGGTATTATCTCCGAAGCTATGGGGCATTCTTCCATTACGGTAACAGAGACATATCTCAAGCCTTTCCGAAGCAAGAAAATTGATGAAGCAAATAAACAGGTTCTTGATTTTGTGAAGCGTTCTGTGATAGGATTAAATGCCTGATTATTATTCTGTTACTCTGTAGGTAACGGGAATAAATGACGGTGCAAATATGAGCATATTTCTTAAAACAACCAAACGAAATCACACATTTTTTCTAATAAACTACTTAAAAGCGGAACTAGGACAGATAAAACACGTGGATTCTTTGTATTAGGGCTTTGTTAACTTCTAAATATTGCAAAAGGTTTCCCTCCCCTCTGCCGCTTGTCAGAAGCAGGGGTAAAGAACTTTCATCACTTATCGTATCATTTTTCAGTATTGACTACTCCCAAAGAGCAGGAACAAAGGTTTGTCCGTTACCTATACAGTAACGGACTAGATGCGTTGGGAACAAGTTTCGTGTTCATATCACAAGAAATATGGGCTTAAAGCAAAATGAAAAAGAAAAGGAGGTTACAGAAATTAATGAAGGGGCAATATCCGGAATTTCTGAATCGACATCGAGGAACTATATTTTTATTTTTTAATTTATAAATTAAAAGTTTTTTTATTATGAACAAAAAGTTTTTAAGTGCAGTCCTGTTTGGAGCATTGTTAGCGTCTACTACAGGAACATTTACATCTTGTAAAGACTACGATGACGACATCAATGGTCTAAGCGAACGTGTAGATGCAATCGAAAAAACATTGGCCGACTTGAATACAAAATTTGGATCGTTGGCTTATGTGAAGTCTGTGTCTTTTGCTGGGGGGGAACTAGTTGTAACGGATCAAGATGGAAAGCCGGAAAGATTCTCTATTCCTGACAAGAACACAACGTATTCTTTAGAGATCAACCAAAGTACGGAGGGTGATGCTACTACTGTAACTATTGTTTTAAAGGATGGTGATGGTAAAGTGGTTTCTTCTAAGTCATTTACTCTTACTGACAAGGATACTATTACTGAAGATACAACATTGGATCCTTCCTTGTTCTGGATAGATGAAAACGGTGTAATCTGGTATGGTTTGAAGACGGACAAAGATAACTGTATAAAAACAGGTGTCACGGTGCCATTACATGATAAAACAAGTGTTGCAATTGTTGAAACTAAGGTAGGAGAAGCAGGCCCGGTAGTAGGTTGGGATATCACTATCGATAATGTAACGACTCACTTGTCTGTTTTGGATGCTTTGTCTATTACAAGTTTCTCATGGATTCCGGAGGATTACTATAATGGTATTGAAGCTGTAGCATTTGGCTCATATTCGTATAATAAGGTTGTTGGAACAGCTAATGCCGATACTACTTATACTGCAACTGGAGATGAAACATTATCTTCATTCCCGGGCGAAGCGAATTTCTATATTAATCCGTCTTCTGCATCGTTAGCTCAAATTAGAGGTGGAGCTGAAGGAGCAACCGTACTGTATAAAGGTGCTACGAACCATACTACTAGATCTGCAGATATCGACGCTAAGGCAACTCTTAGTATGAGTGACGGTATTTTGACTGCGTCTATCGTTGCTGACATGAATCATGCTGAAACTGCTGCTGAAAAATTGGATATGTTGGCTTTGCGTATGACTGCTACTAATGGTCAAACATTTACGACTAATTATTTTGCTGTATACAACCAGGAAGAAGAAGTAAGTTTCACGTTAGTTGATAATTGCAAACTTGAAGGCAAAGCTATTCAGGAAACAGATAAACTTGCTACTAAATGGAGTGATGTCAAAGGTCAAACTGCAAAAATTGATGCAAATAACGTAGCATTAGCTGGAAATGCTCATTTGGTTCAAGCTCTGTCGTATAAAGATGCTAAAGAAGGTGTCGATTTGAATGAATATGTAGCTGTTGCTATGACGAAAGGTGATGAGAGTGAAATTGTTAATTTAGCTGCTAAGAAACTGTCAATTGAATATGTATTGTGTAAGTACGATGTAGACGGAACAGATCAGATTAACTATGCAATATTGAACGGCTCTACACTGAAAGCTACTAACTATGAGGATGATAGTGAAACATGTATCGGTAAAACTCCGATTGTGAAAGCTATTGTAAAGGATACTAATAATGATAATGCTGTAGTAGCTGTAGCATATATTAAATTCTTATATGTTGGTAATGAATGGACAGTAAGCAAAAACTTCATAGCACCGGTTTCTGAAACTAAGGTTCTTGATTGGGATTGTTTCGAAGATCCTGTGATGACTTCTACAACTACTGTGAAATACATGAGTACTGAAGTATATCCGAAGGTTGGTTCTGAACTCGGCTTGACTGCATTGTCTAAAAAAGAATTTGCTACTATCTATCAATTTGTAGCAGATCAGGGTGATGTTCCTACGGAATTCAAGAGCGCTAATATTACTTCAATAACGGAAATTGCCGGTGCTGAAAATAATGCAGATAATCGTCAGGTGAAATTTGATATTGATGAAGATGCTATTAAGAAAGTAAACAAGGATGGTACTTATACTTTCTACGGCGTATACAAGAAAACCGATGCTGCTGCAGCTGCTTCTTCTCAATATCGTCAATATCCGGTATATGTTGCTATTCCTTATGTTGTAAAGGTACAGAACTATCCTACATTAGCAAATGGTAGAATTAAGAATGTTAATGATTATCGTATTGCTCAGGCTTGGGAGAACGGATTTGCAATTTGTAAAGGTAGCAAGGAAACAGATAATGGTGCAGCTTTGTATCTTGACTTGAATGAGGCTATTGATCTTACGGCGTTTAAGACAGCAAATAATGCTGTTAAGTATGAGTTGGATATCGTTGATCCTGCAACAGGTGCTGTTGCTATGTTGGGTAACGAATGGTGCAATACTCATGGTGCTGATTTAGATTGGATCGTACTTAAAAAACAGTTGACTAACGAAGAAGAAGTAATTGTTCCTGTAAAAGTGTACGCAGTACTTTGCAATAATGATAAGATTGAAACTGGTACGGTAAATGTGAAGTTTGTTAATCCGGCTAAGATTTCTTTGAGCAAGGATATTATAAATGTAAAGGATGGAACAGAAGCATATACTACTGAAGATTTGAAGAAGTATATCACTATCACATCTTCTAAAGATTCTTCTGTTGAGTTGTATAAAGAAGGTGCTTTGACTGAAGCCGGTAAGAAGATTCTGGGTGCCGAAGCTAATGTTACTATTAATCTGGCTAAGGGTAGTGTCATTCCGACTCAATGGGAAAATAAGTTTACTCTGAATGCTGTAGACGGAACAGTGACATGGAGTCTTGAAGGGCAGAATACTCTTGCTAAGGGACAAAATGCAACTTGTGATATAACCTTCACAATTGAATATGGTAAGGTTAAACCTAGTCAAGTTATTACGGACTGTGTACTAACAACTCCGGTTCTTGGTGGAGGAAAACTTACCGGTAAGTTTACTATCAAGGCATGGAATGCTGATGAGTTCCCGGTTGAATAATAACTGAAGTTATATATTTGAGAGAGAGTGTACTCTTATAGTGCACTCTCTTCTTATTAATCAAATAATGAACGTTTATGAGAAAGAGTTTATTTATAGGATTGCTGGCCCTATCCAGCACAATGATCTTTGCTCAGAATCAAGAACAACGCATAAAAGAACCTGAAAAAATAACTTTCAAGCCGCATTGGTTCATTCAGGCACAAATAGGGGCTGCTCATACTATTGGTGAAGCTAAATTTACCGATCTTGTATCTCCGGCTGCTGCTCTCAACGTGGGTTATAAGTTTGTTCCTGCATTTGGTGCACGTGTTGGTGTGAGTGGTTGGCAGGCAAAAGGTGGATGGGTTAATCCGGAGCAGGACTACCAATATAAATATCTTCAGGGAAATGTTGATTTTATAACCGACCTGAGTACTCTATTCTGCGGCTTCAATCCTAAACGAATATTCAATGGTTATCTTTTTGTCGGTGTAGGTTTGAATCATGCGTTTGATAATGATGAAGCGAATGCATTGGATACAAAAACTTATCAAATGGAATATCTTTGGCAGGGCAGTAAGAATCTTGTTGCCGGTCGTTTAGGGCTTGGTTGTGATCTTCGTTTGAATGATCGGCTGTCTATTAATATCGAAGGTAACGCTAATTTGCTTTCTGATAAGTTTAACTCAAAGAAAGCCGGTAATTGTGACTGGCAGATTAATGCTTTTGTAGGTTTGAGTATTAAATTAGGCAAAAGCTATACTCGAACGGCACCGGTGTATTATGAACCGGAACCTGTGGCAGTGGAACAGCCAAAACCTGCGCCTGTAGTAGAAAAAGAACAACCTAAAAAGGAAGCGGTAATTGAACCGATGAAGAAGAGTATTTTCTTTGCTCTGAATTCTGCAAAGATACAAGATGATCAGATGATTAAAATATCTTCTCTGATAGAATATCTTGAGAAACATCCTGCTGCTAAAGTTACTGTGACAGGTTATGCAGATGCTGATACCGGTAATTCTCGGATTAACGGTGAATTGTCAAAGAAACGTGCAAATAATGTTGCTGAAATCCTGAAAGCGAAAGGTGTTGCTGCTGATAGGATAACAGTTGATTATAAAGGTGATACCGTTCAACCTTATACTACTCCGGAGGAAAACCGGGTAAGTATTTGCGTGGCTGAAGAACGTTAAGAAGTCCGAACTTGTGAAAGTCCGAACTTTTGCAATAGACCCTTTCTTCACCTGAGAGTGAAGATTTTACAGCAAATGAGGTGCTTGTGAAAGTATGTCTTTGCTGTTTCCCACAGAGGATGCCTTCCCTAATTTCCCACAGGCATCCTCTATTATGGTTCTTAATGCATCTCTCTCATTGCATCGGTATTATTTGCCGGTCATGATTTCCCCTATAAACAGAGTGGATGTTTTTAAGGATATCAAAAGCCCGGGCTTGAGAAAGTCCGGGCTTTTCGTCCGTACATCTCCTTCTCTCTTATTCTAAAGGAAAAATGTTCTTTGTGAACAACTCATTTTTTATTCCAACCAGTTCTTATTCAACAAAAAAGCCTTATCTTTGTTGTAAGATACACAATCAACACGTATAATGGGAAGATTTATTAATCCCTTTACCGATTACGGCTTTAAGTTTTTATTCGGCAGAGAGGTAGAAAAGGAGTTATTCCGGTTGGATGCTGTATATGGAGTGTTCTTCATGAACTTTGTAATGGACAAGGACATGCCTGCAACGATAAGGACAGATGTTGTCTTATCCGACCGGGCTACAGGAAAGCTCTTTAATGACAAGTTTCGGCAAATCTTTATCGAATTGCCAAACTTTAATAAAGAAGAGGATGAATGCAATACGGATTTTGAACGCTGGATTTATATATTAAAGCATATGGATACACTTGACAGAATGCCTTTTAAGGCACGAAAAGCCGTCTTCGAACGACTGGAAAAGCTGGCTTCCAAAGCAAATATGACCCAGGAGGAAAGAGCACAGTACGAAGAAGAATGGAAAGTCTACAATGACTATTTCAATACGCTGGATTTTGCTGAAAAGAAGGGGATGCAGAAAGGGATGCAGAAAGGGATGCAGAAAGAAAAGGAAGTAACAGCCCGTATCATGAAATCCAAAGGTCTTTCTCTCGAACTAATTTCGGAATGTACCGGACTTACAACCGAAGAAATTGAAAAATTGGAATGATAGAAACAAAAAGGCGACCCGTTTCCCACGAGCCGCCTTTTCTGTCTATTTGATTTCGATTTCTTCCTTCATGTCGATTTCTTCTCCATGTGTATCATAGAACACATATTGTAAGAAAGCGAGTTTCTGACTTGGAATAACCTTGATACCGAATCCGTATTTCATCTGCCATTTCCGTTTCAGGGAAACGAGTCCCTGATTGATGTAGGCGGCAACATACGGATGGACGTGTAACGAGAATTTCTTAACCTTCAGTTTGTTGACCAGATAATCAATTTTACTCTCCAAAGTGTCCGTAAAGAGAATGGACGACTTGATAGTGCCTTTTCCGAAGCAGGTAGGACAAATTTCGGTCGTGTTGACGTCCATAGCCGGACGCACACGCTGGCGTGTAATCTGCATCAGCCCGAATTTGCTGAGCGGCAGAATATTATGCCGTGCCCTGTCTTTCTGCATATTGGCACACATCCGTTCATAAAGCTTCTGACGGTTTTCGGCTTCATTCATGTCGATGAAGTCTACGACAATGATACCACCCATATCTCTTAATCGCAGTTGGCGAGCCAGCTCGTCGGCGGCTCCCAGGTTTACTTCGAGTGCGTTACCTTCCTGCCCGTTGGCATTCTTGGTGCGGTTACCGCTGTTCACGTCTACTACGTGAA
>OKWE01000123.1_pt1 | contig 90975 bp, 78 predicted proteins | sample 1607051 | NCBI WGS metagenome assembly OKWE01 (sample SAMN04414079, study PRJEB24778) | human gut metagenome | material: faecal | host: Homo sapiens | reverse complement strand
CAATGCATGAACGCATATGATATACTGTTTTCATCATAAAAAACCTTATCTAAATACAGTTCATCACTCTCTGCCTTAACTTTCATAAGACAGTAGAGAACCACTGTACTAATAATGATTACGAACCAAATTAACACTTTGCCCATTCGACCACTCCTCTCAAATAAATAGAGGACCAAACCAGCTGATGGAATATTCCATCTCAAGTGCTAATTTAGTCCTCACTAAATGTTTTAATATAAAATTGTACCTAATCTAAGCACACAGATTCACTCTCAGACTGATTGCGGACATCTGTGATACTGACTTGGATTTTCGGTTTTGATATAACAGCGCTGCCTTATCTACCGCTAAATTGGTATAAAAATAAGGACTAAATTAGGCATAACCCCTTGATTTTACTGGGTTTCATCTAACTTGGTCCTATTATAACTCAAACATCTGTTTCCCATCTAGAAACCGTTCGGCCTGAAACTTTTATCTTTTCGGCAAGCTGTTCCTGTGTAATAACCTTTTCTTTCCTAAGTTCTTTTAAGAAACGTCCAATCTTTTTCTGATCCATACTGTTTCCTCCTTTCATTGACAGAGTAATATTATTCTACTAAACATAACACGACACAAATCGAGAAAATGCCGTATTTACGCTATTGGACAAACCTGTCTAGTATTATTTATATTGGCTTTAGCCCTAAAAACTTCGATTGATCTAAGTATTCTCAGTTACACCTTCTTGCCCTTCGGACAAGAAGTATCCCTCGCTCAAAGAGCTCGGTCAATACCGATTTTCCCATACATATACTGCCTTTATAGTATAAGAACTGTTATCATGTCTTTTTAAGCACTAAATTTTTAATCCTTCTCTTAAAGTAACCCCATACTTATCCAAAAGAAGTGCTTCAAGCTCTGCCCTTCCTTTTTTCCCTAAATTTCTTACCCTCAATAAATCACATCTGGAACAGAGAACCAATTATTTTAACGAATTTATTCCGGAACGCCTGAGTGCATTCTCGACTCTGACACTAAATCCTATCTCATGTAAGGGTACATCTTTCACCTTAAATAATTCATCAGATATCCCGCTAGTTAAAAATGCTTCCTGAATTTTAATAATTATATTCTTCTTTGCATTAATTATTTCCTCATCAAAAGAGTCCGGATATAATGCGCAGTACACAACCCGCACATCATCAACTTCTGTATCATTTTTAAGATCACTGCAGCTCTCTATCTTTTCAATATTTAGCTGGTTCCTTTTTCCTGCACTTGTACTTTTCGTCTCCACAAATCCAAGACAATACTCACCTTCCGGGAATCCCTTTAGTTTTAAGTGTTCCGGCTTAAAGTTATACTTTTCATATGCATCTTTCGTATCCTTTACATATGAACCTCCAATAATTGTATATTGCTCTTCATTTCCTTTAAACCACTCTTTAAAGCTTTTAATTCCTGTAACCATTTATATTTTTCCCCATAATTTTTCCAACATCTCATCTACTGCTGCTTCAACTCGCTCATCTGCATCATCTCTCAATGACAATGCTAGAGAAAGTTCATCTACCTTATCTTCTTTTGATAATAAATGTGGATTATATCTCCACATTTCAACTGCCATTTGATTTTCTGAATCAAGTAAATTATTTGTCATAACATCCTTCCAACGCGAAATACTATCTGTTGCAAAATATTTGATTTGTGGAACATTTATCATTGTATAATGAGCTAATGCGAAATATCCGCTTTCTAACAATTCAGAAGTTACACAATTTTTAGGTATATATACAGTTTTTTTTACTGGATTAAGTAATTTCTGCTGAGTTCTCTCAAATAACTCTTTGGGTGAGCTATCAGAATGTATAATTTTCTGCTTACCTGTTTTCATGGTCTGTATTAATCCTAATTTTTCAAGCTGACGAGAAGCCCTTGAAATAGATGTAGGCGTGAGTCCAAGTTCTTTTGATGCCTGACTCGTTGTTATTTCAACAGTCCCATTATATATAAAATACAACAACAGAACCTGAGCTGAAGGAAGTATTTCCTCATTAGGAAATGTTTCTGCATTGCAACGTTCCTGTAAATATAACGCCATAAAAGGCAGATATATCTGTTTATTATTTACAACAAATGGGATTTTCTCCCGAAGCAAATATTCCTTCTGACGATATGTGATTTCGTCCAGAATCATAACAACAGGTAAATTTACTATGCTTTTTATCTTTGAAATATGTTTTTTTAATGTTTCAATCTGCTCTAGTTCCGTTTTAGGATATATAAAAACAGCTTTTTGTCTATCTAATAGTACATTACGCAGAACATATCTTGTTCCAACAAAATTGGGTATATGTTTAATGTCATCATTTATATAGGTCAGTTTCAATCCTAGAACTTTTTGGAGATATTCCATATATATGCCTCCATTCATAACTTATTTTATGTATTATAACTCGAATAAAGTTATAATACAACATTTGAGTTATGATTTTAAATGTTAAAAAAATTATTACTGATATTGGGGATTTTACAATATAGATGTGAACTGCGTAAGGTTTTAGATTTCCTTATTGAACCGGTAACAGATGATCCGCATAAACCCCAGAATTTGTAAAAAAAGAGGTTCCATTTATTTCTGTTGATACGATCGTATATGAACTACTCACAACCGATTATCGTCGGATGGAGTTTCTATGTTACATACTTTCGCATGTAAGTAATCCTGTGGCAGTTGTCTTATGCAACTATCACAGCATATGGGGTGTCCACTATCCCTTTATCCCATCCTTTTACATTTGGGAATACTCCTCCAATTATATTTTGTAAAACTAGTTCCACCATAACCATCAGAATAAACAATAACATCGGCACCTGCGGAATTCTGTTTTAAGTCCTTGAAAGCACTTACAAGCAGGAAACTGTCAATCTGTTTCGTCTTTTTTATAAATTTTGCCGTCCCATTCATGATATCCAGCAATATATTCATAATCAGGATATTCATTTATTTCATATAATTTCATTCCCATGTCAGTTTTACAAATCAAAACATTTGAAATAGTATATCCATTCAAATCAGATGACAACATTGGAGAATATTTTGTTTCATTTAAATATATTGCATCTCCGCGTTCTATTGCCTGATTTTTATAACTTTTATTATGCAAAAATAAATATCTGCCGCTGATTATTATAAGTAATATAACAATTACAGCTGAAACAATCATAAGTATTCCTTTTCGATTTCTGATTTCCGTCATATTTTCCTGTGAATTCCATCTTTGCTCATTTTTTTCATAGGTCATTTAACCCTCCCTTATCTGTCCTTCTTTAAGTTTTCAAATTTTTCCTGCATTGTTATGTTACCTTTTGTAAGTTTCTTAATGCTTACTTCATCCACCTTATTATTGGCTATTCTTAACTGATTATCAGAACCTAACAGCTCCTTCTTTACCTTTTCAAGATGCTGGATTGTCTTATCAATTTCATCTACAGCCTTATCAAAATGAGAATGAGCTATCTCATAATTTCTGCTGAAGTCATTCTTAAAATTCATAAGATTTTCTTCAAAATTTGAGATATCAATATTCTGGTTTCTAACCACTGCCAGTTCCTGCTTATATTCCATAGCATTCATGGCAGCATTTCTAAGTAAAGTTATAATAGGTATAAAACATTGCGGTCTTACAACATACATCTTTTCATATTTATAAGATACATCAACGATTCCGGCGTTAAACAACTCGTTGTCACTTTCCAACATTGATACAAATACTGCATACTCGCAGTTCTTTTGCTTACGGTCCTTATCAAGCTCCTTATAAAAATCCTCGTTCTTATGCTTAGTTGCCGTCTCATCCATTTCATTTTTCATCTCAAACATAATGGATATAAGCTCAACACCGTTTTCGTCAGTCTCACGATATATGTAATCACCCTTACTTCCACTCTTGGCATCATTATCCTTTTCAAAATAAGCATTTCTAAAGGCCGTAGCCCTTAACTGGTTAAACTGTATCTCACAGTGCTGCTCTAAAGTCTCACCAACCATCTTGGTGGACATTTTCGTTTTAAGATCCTTATAATAAGCTATCTGCTCATCTTTCTGTTCCAAAAGAAGTTTTCCTTTGTCCTTTTCATGGGTCAGCTGGCTCTCTAAGTCCCTTTTTTCTTCTTCTACTTTCTGGACAGCCTCCATTACGGCAATTTTCTTTTTATCCTCACTACTGTTAAGCTGAGCCTGCAGCTTTGCAGCCTTATCAGTTGCCTTTTCAAGCTGGCTCTTTAATTTCTGAATCTCTTTTTCATGTGCTTCCTGACTCTTAAGCTTAATTTCACTCTCCTTAGCTTCCATCTCAATCTTATGAGTCTTTACCATATGTTCTTTCAACTCAGATACACGGTTCTCAAGATCCTTTTCAAATTCCTTATCCCTTATCTGCTGTACAATTGAACTTAACTCTGTATCGTCTACAGTAAATGCCTGTCCACAATGAGGACACTTCAATTCAGCCATGTAAAAACCTCCTTTATATCTAAAATACTTTTCTGTTATCTCCCATCTGACTTTTTAATTTCATATGAATGATTTGAATCAATTGAGTATCCATCTTTCAAAACTACATGTGCTTTCTCATCTATAGTAACAATCTCATTTATAAATCTGTCATCTGCATTATATATGTACATTACTAAACATGAGACATAGTCCTCTTTTAGATCATTTTCACAAGTAATTTCATACTCTCCCGATGGGATGTCAACGCCCACTTTAATTTTCTTTTCTCTAACTCGAACAGATTTTCCTTTTTCTAATTTTTCTCTGATTATTTCTAATCTGCTTTTCCCTTCTCGTATTCTTATATTTTCAAGCTCATTGAAATCTAAATTATAAGTTTCTTCCAAATAATTTAATATCTCTACAATACCATCTCCTACATACAAATGATTGGCTCCAAACACATATTTCATTGTTTTTATACACTCTGGTTCAATATAATCAATCCCTAACTGTGTCTTTGTTATTTTTTTATTCTTATAGTCATCCTCATTCTTACAATAACTCACCGGAAATGTATATGCACATCCCTCTTCTCCAGTCCAACCATTATACGAATTGGGATTATATGTCTGACTTCCCATTATATGTTCTAACTTACATATTAAACCTGAAATTCTTTTATCTACCTTCATATTTCCCCCACTTATATTGACTATCTTAATCTCTATATAAGCTGTTTCAACTTATCAATTTCATCTTCTGAAAGCGTTACACCCTTACCCATTTTTTCATGTCCCGGCGCCCAGTCTCTAATATCATATTTAGGTTCTCCACCATTCCATGAAATCTTGTTAAGTTCTTTTGTCCACCCCTTGGCACTCTCTGAAAGAGTGCCAATATGTTCAACAATTTCATATTTAAAATCTGCCATATACTTTATCTCCTTTATATCTGCATACCTGTTATACTCCTCAAATATTCATCAAATTTATCATCCAAAATTCCTTTATGCCTACTTACATACTCTGATACAAATGATGCTACCCAATATTGGGAACCATCTGGCGGAGTATCTCCACAATCTAAATAATCAATGTAATCTTCTGACATAATTAGTCCTGGTCTTATCAAAACTAATACCATCAAAAATGACATCGTTATATATGTAATTGCCTCTCCAAACTCTTTGCAATATTTTGTAATATTGCTATGTATATCTATTCTTTGATATGAAAAATTGTAATATGCTTTTCCATTAGAATGAACAAAATTATTTAATTTTAATGCCAACTTATCAAATGCATCTTTTAACTTATACTTTTTAATTGCTTCCCCTGCACTTGATGATGCAATAGCTTTGAAAATAGCTCCAATGTAAACATCATTTTGTTGATTTCTGATCCAATCATATATATTTCTTTCATCTTTACCTAAGTCTTTTAATTCAACATACTTCATAAAATCTGTCTTATCTCCAACTGCCAGCATATAAATATAATAAAAAGAATCATCCCTATATTTTCTCAAAAGAGAATAGGCATCCGCAAAATTAGCGTTCAGACAGCAATATCGAATACTTTCTACCGTTCTACTTACAGAATCTAGAATCTGATTTCCACTGATAACTCCAACTTGATGTAAAACTATGTTATCTCTGCCATATGCTAAAAAACCCATTTCATACATGAAATTTCTTGTTTCCTCTAGCAATGTATTCAACTCTTGAAAGGAACTATTTTCCTTAATGACATTTCGATTCACTTCAAAATCATCTGGTATTTCAAGCATATGCACTCCTTAATTACTCTCAGCAACACCAAACTTATTTACAAAGTCCTCATATCCATTTACCCAGTCAAACTTCGTATCATCGGATACTGCTTTAAAATGAAGTTCTCCGCAATGAATCTTGTTTTTTTCCACATCAGTCAGGTCAGCCCATGTCTTACCTGCTTTTGTTTCAACGATGAAATATATTCCGATTGATGGGTCTTTCAAAGCCTCCTTGCGACATACTACCGCCCAGTCAGGGCTATAATTACCATATGGTGTATCTATTACAAATCCACCCTTTTTCAGCTTTGTAAAAAGTAAAACATTCTCATTATTCTCCAGCTTATGGGCAAATTTTGACTCACCTTCACTATCAAGCTTGTAATATTCATTCATCGCAGAACTTCTGTCAGATTTTGCTTTGAATACTCTCCATTCCTGCTCGAAATCTGCCTCTATAATGGTATCAAGCTCAAAGATATTTTGCTCATCTAATTCATATCCGTTTATCACTTCATAAGAAGTAATATTGGAAGCCTTTGTATCATTAAGAATTCCTTTGATTAACTGAGTCACTTCATCCAAAATATCCTGATTATTAAGCAACTCTCGTTTAGTAACTCCCTGCAAAATCTTGAAAATTGCAAGTCTAGGTAACATTGTATGATACATTATAAAATTTGCAATTTCAAAATCAGATTTTTGGTCAGAACTAATTTCCACTTCCAATTCCTTATCGCCATAAGGTAACTCTTCCATTACAAACATCTGCGATGTATTAAATTTTGCTCTACCCGTTTCAACCTTGTATTCATTCTTTGCTTTCTTGAATAATAAAGACTGATTAATCTGAAAAATACAGTCATCTATAAACTTGTCCTTGTCAATCTTAAATTTATAAATAGAACGCTGCATAAGATTCTTACGAAGTCCAAGATATATCTTTTCAAACTCACCTTGCGTCACATAGGCTCTAACACCATTATCATATGGAGCATTATCACCATTTGTAATCTCAATCTTTCTGGTACCTTTCTGAACCATCAGTTCCTTGAACTGTTGCTTAATCAGTTGTGCATGCTCATTCAAGGTATCATCAACAAACACCATATTATCCAGAGTTTTTGTTATCTGCTGTGAAGAACCCTTCAGCACATTGTCTGTATTCATCACTCCGACAGACACCAGTTCTTCCTTAAGTGTATCCACCAGTTTAGGACTGATTTTCTCCTCTGGAATTCCTGCCGATTTTAATGTTTCAATCAAAATATCAGCAGTAACCTCATCCTTGACAAAATGCATATTATCATTGAAATCCTTCTGAAGTGCAGATGCAAAATGGTCATAATAATCATTTGCTATTACAGTCAATTCATTAATTCTACGATCAATACAACGATTGCCTGTGTTGTCAACCGGCAATCTTAATCCTCGACCAATCTCCTGTTTTTTAGCAATATCAGAACCGCCAGCTTTTAGCGTACAAAGTGTAAACACGTTTGGATTATCCCATCCTTCTCTCAATGCAGAATGTGAAAAAATAAACGCAAGAGGCTCCTCAAAAGAAATCAGTTCATCCTTCTTTTCAAGAATAAGACTGATACCTCTATCAATATCTTCTTGTGACTTTGCCTTGAGTTTCACATCGCTATCGTCCACAGATGAATCCCAGCCTTCAACATCTACTGCATTATTCTTCTTGTCTCTGGCAAAATATCCCTCTCTTACAGCCTGTACATTCATGTAGTCTGGAAAATATTCTTTATTCATTTCTAGCTCATGCGTATGAGTCGTTACATACTTTTTGTACTCTTCATCAAAAATACGCAGATACTCGCCTCTTCCATCAGGAGCTGAATCATCACGCACCTTATCTACCGCATCGATAAAGAATAATGTCAAAGCCTTGATTTTCCTACCTGAACGAATAATGTTGAGCTGTTTTGTAAAATGGTTCTGTATCGCTAATCTTATTTGAATTCGCACAGCCTCATTCTTCTCTATCTCATGATTACTGTGTCCAAGCTCCAGACCAAAGAATCCTTCCTTAGTAGCAACTGACAATGGCTTTAATTTATGAGGTTCCTCTGCAATGCGATAATCCTTATACTGAGATAAACCACCCGATAATTCTTCAAGAGATGCTCCGCCACTTACATTGAAAGTTTTAAATCTGATTGTTCCACCTTGATCTTGTGAAAATATCTCAATCTTTGCTTTCAAATCGGAAGTAAATGCAAGATATCTGACATATGGATAATCCTTTGGAATCACCCCATAGACTGTCTTAACAACAATCTTTTTAACTAAATCCTTCTGATATGCTGCATAGGAATCCAGTTTATAAATCTGATTGTATAACTGCTTGTGCGTAGCAGAATAACGCAAAGTAAAAAGTGGCTTTAATTCTTCAATAGCAACTAAAGATTTTGACTTTTTCTTTGCAGTACCTTCAATCTTTTGTGGCTCGTCAATAATTACAATCGGCTTAATATATTTGATATCTTCCCAAAGGTTCTGACCATACTCATCTTCCTTACGAATTTTATTGGTATCCTTATTGAAAGCCTGAATATTTAGAACACAGATACTTAAATCATTGCTCTCTACTAACTTTGAACTAATCTGCTTTGGATTATTACTGTCATATATAAAACTGTGTTTGCCAATATCAATGTTGTAAAGTCTCTTGAAATGGTCAGTTAACTGCTCCATCGATTTCTCTACCCCCTTACGGATAGCGATAGATGGAACTACTATCATGAATTTACGAAATCCATACTCTTGATACAACTCAAGAATTGTACGAAGATACACATATGTCTTACCAGTACCTGTCTCCATTTCAATCGTAAAGTTATTTCCATCAGCCAGAACATTATCAGCAAATAAATCATTTGATAGCTGTACTTTTCGTAAGTTCTCCAATAGCCTGCTACCAACAACAATGTCATTATTTCTAACAGGATCACCCTCGCCCACTTTGCGAATACGATTAGGTCTGTAAATACCATCTACATGTCTTGACAAACCTCTGAATAATTCTACAGTAGAATGAATTGCCTGCATCTGATAATCAAGGTCATCCTCGAATTGGAATGTAATACGCTTTGCCATAATTCCATTCCTCCTTAAATAAATTCTACTGTATATGTAGGCTTGTTAGTTCCAGCATTCTTTTCAATCAGAGCTTTCAATCTTCGGAATGTCTCATCTTTAAGCGCAATGTCATCCTTGAATGCTGAATCTCTGAAAATAAATTTGATTGGTAATGGGTCAAGCTCTGCAAGTTTTCCAACCAGCTCCTCGGTAATCTGTGTTTCCAAGCATACCAAATAACTGCTTGCATAGAGATATGTACGACTGCCAATATCAGATAACTGCTCTAATGTTTCTGATAGTGCAACATCACGCTGACGGAGCATTAACTCATAGACTACATCTACATCATTTGCATCTGGCATAAAATCAACAAGGTCTGGTGTATACTCCAATTGTTTCATATCTACCTGTCCCATATCCATAAGAGAATTCCACTTGATATTGGTATCAGCAGTTCTGAACACTTTAAAACCAATATCAATATTTGCATTATTAGTCGCTTGTATTTTTTCTCCCGAACGCCTTATTCTTTCTTTACCAACCTCAGACAATATATGTCTCTTGTTAATTAAATCAAGAACTTCTATCATTTGTTTCAAAGACTTCTTGGTTTCACCACTTACTTTTTCCAATGTTTCGTCAAGATTTTCTTCTAGTTGCACACATATATATTTTCTTGAACCACCATCTTCTGAATTCAACTTCATAACAGCGTGCGCTGTAGTCGCAGAACCAGAAAAGAAATCCAATACAATAGCCTCTTTATCATCAATAATTTTCAAAATATTCTTTACAAGCCTTACTGGTTTCTTTCCATTATCATATTTAATTTCTCCTTCCTTTCCAACATTTCCCATGTCTTCATTAAACCCTTTCCATAAATCGCCTACAATTACGCTACTACACATCTCTGAATTATAATCATCTGTTTTATTAATTAATTGAGCAAATGGATATAGATAAACTGGTTTATTATTATTTCCTAAAAATACATAATTTCCATTTATCAATTGTTTTGTATCTTTTGATAGTTTAATATTATCTTCTATTTTTAATGTATAATCCCTAATCCTGTATATATTGTTTGCCTCTGATTTTATAAAATCATTAACCTCCGGGAAAACCTCCATCATCAAACTGAGATTAGTTATATTATTAGAAACACCCAATATTTGGGCATATTTATTAAGTGTTTCATTTGAAGATAAAAAATCATTTAGCTGACATTCAAAATTTTCTTTCTTATAAAATGTAAAATGAGTATCAAAATATTTTTTGCTCTTTGAATACAATGGTGTAAATGAAACTTTTTCTACATTATTAGCATATACAACAACATAATCCTTAGATTTTACTATTGTTGTCTTAGCATGCTTAGCTTTTAAACCAAATACACCATTACTTGTCTCGACGCAAATCATTGCCACAAAATTTTCTTCTCCATATATTTCATTGCAAATACATTTCAACTGTTCGACTTCATTATCATCAATACTAATAAATATAAGCCCATCTTCTTTTAATAACTCTTTTGCTATCTTTAATCTTGGATAAAGCATATTCAGCCAATTTGCATGAAATCTATTATAAGATTTAGAATTAAGCATTAATGGCTGACCTTCTTCAGACATAGTCCCTTCTTCCTTGTCTGAGTCATCTTTATCCATCTCAAAATGATCATTATATATAAAATCATTCCCAGTATTATATGGTGGATCTATATAAATTATCTTAATAGCACCATAATAATTCTGCCTAATTAATTTCAGCACTTCCAAATTATCTCCTTCAATATAGAGATTCTCTGTAGTATCTGCATCCTTACTATCCTCTGGAATGAATTTTAGTGTTCTTCCAATAACATCTTCCTGAGCAATCTTTTTCGCATTCTTTTTTCCTGCCCAAGTAAGCTCATACTTTTCGCTTCCTACTTCCTCATACTGTCCAAGTTCTTCTTTTAAAGCTTCAAAATCAACCTCTCCATCCTTTACTGCAGATGGGAATAACTGAGCCAGTTTCTTTACATTATCTCCAACGATATCATTAATCTGCTGTGGCACCTTGTTATCCATAGCCTGTTTCCTCCTATATTCCTTCACTATCAAGTGCTTGTACTTCTGTCTTAATTTCTTTATTGATTTTCATTCGCTCTGCATTAGTAACTGCCGTTTTTAATTTACCCCTGGATGTTACCAACTCTACATATTTCTGGCATATTCTGGCAGTCCTGTCGGAGTCATACCAAGTATTGCCATCAAGCAATTTATCTGTATGAATATATGCTTTCTCATTAACAATCATATATGCCTTATAGAACCATTCCTTGTAAAGCTGTACTTTATCTATCTTATTCTTTACTGTGGAATAATTCATATATGCCATAAATCTATCCCTGTTGCTATCTGGAATACCTAGCATATATTTGTCTGTAAGCAATGTCTGTTCTACCACAATTTGCATATCGTCTGTTTGGCTGAGTCGCTTTACTGCCATTGAATAAACCTCATCCTTTGTGTCATGCATATGAATCACACATAAAGGTTTTATAAGCTTCTGATAAGTGGATGCAAGGAAATTTGCATCCTTGATGTTAGCCACTTCAATATCATAAAACTGTATGACCTGACAACGATACTCTTCATTGGTTACGGATGGAATCTCTTCTCCCGCAATCTGGTAATCAAGCCTTACAGACTTAACTGCATCTTTTATTCTTTTTTTGTCATTAGGCTTTAAATCCTTTGGGATAAAATCTTTTAAAGCCACCTTTACATCTACCCTGTATGTATCTGGTAAATCAAACATACAGTATCACCTCCAATACTCATGCCTTTTATTCAACTACCAAGAATGAAATCAATTCAAAATCATCGGCAGTTTCATCAGCAAAGGCATTATTGAATCCTCCAAAATCAAACATAAGCTGAGTAGCCTTTGACTCCTCTTCGCCCTTGATTGATTTTATCGCTTTATTCAGCAGGTCTGAATAGAACTGCATATCCTTGGCATTATTGGTGCGTACAAAAAATTTTTGGAATAGTTCCATGACAGGTTTGCTCTTGCCATAGCATAGCTTACGAAACTGCTTTACCACTTCCCTAGCCTGTCCATTTCCAAAGAGTACCTCTCCATTATTTCTCATATATATGAGATAATATGGATACAAAGAGCTGTCAGATTTAGGCTTATTGGCATCATTACGATGCTTGAAGCAGAATAGTACCCCAGCATTATCTCCATCTGTTACAGAATACACACCTTTTGGAACTTTCTTAATCTCTGGTACATTTTGAATGTATTCCGACAACTCATTCAAATACTCATTCATATTCAAATCAGTAAGCGAAATATTGTCGTTTGCATCCTCTATATCAATAACTTCATCCTTCAGTCGCTCAAGCTGACGCTTTCTAAAGTTGAAATCATTCATCTCAGGAGTAAGCACATCTTCATCACCAGTAGATACCAAATTCAATGTTGTCATTTTTCCTTTGACTCGTGCTTCAAGTCCAAGATACTCATTCAACTCTATGTTAGGAAAGAAATTTATCATTTGAATATTTGTATTCTTACTTCCTATACGGTCAATACGACCAAATCTCTGTATCAAAGATACTGGGTTCCACTGAATATCAAAGTTAATTACAGTGTCGCAATCCTGTAAGTTCTGACCTTCTGAAATACAATCTGTTCCAATCAATAAATCAATTTGTTCTTCTGCTGGAATCTCTTTTTTCATCTTCGATACTGGCGAAAATGCACATAATACTGAATTGAAATCACTGTCAACATTCCTGTTATTAGTAACAACTCTCTTGCCTGTGACACAAGCTGAATATACCCCTAAGTCCTTCATATGCTCTGAAAGACTGCTATACAAATAATCTGCTGTATCCGCAAATGCTGTAAATATAATAACCTTGCGGTTGCCATCATTGTATGGAGTTTCATTGACCTTTCTTTCCAAAATACCTATAAGGTCTTGAAGCTTCTGGTCTCTCTGTTCATCAAGGATACGCTTTGCACTCTTATGAATCTCGGCAATAATGTATTTATCGCTGGCTAAGTCTTCCAAGTAGTCATCCACTCTTAAATGTTTGACATCTATCTCGTATTTTCCCTCAATATATACATCCTCTGAATCATTGTCATCAAAGTCTGCATCTTCCTCAGATACATTTCCGCTGCCTTTCAACAATAATTGTTCTGTACGCTCAATTCTTTCTAACAGTCTACGGAGGGTTTCTTCAAAGGAATACACAGAACTTTCCAAACGCTTAAACAGATTGAACCTATGAAGAATAATCATACCATTCGCCTGTGTATCGAAGTTCATGTCTCCACCATGCTTACCTTTAAGGGAATACTTTTCAATATACAGCTTCTTGTATTCTTCCTTGATGTATCTTGTAGGCGTATAAACACTAAGAATCAAAGCTTCAAGAAACTCATTGGTCTCTCTAAAATGTAAAAGTTCCTTCTTTGTATCAATATCACTATTATATGTATCTGGCTTGTTTTTCTCTGGAAACTGACCTACCCCCTTATCACCATAATAACTGGTAATATGCTTTCTGCTTCGTGATATCGTCATAAGTTCCAACAACTTATAGAAATCTGATGGCAGACTATCCAACAACTGGTCTTTTTGATGATGTGGAATCTTTTCCCATGCATTGATACTTGCTGAAGTCCTACGCAAAAGATTTTCAACACTCGTGATACCCTGTTCTTCAAACGCAGAATCTGTATCTCTTGTAATAATGCTTATCTGATTTTTCAAATCTACCAAGCTGTTATTTACAGGAGTAGCTGACAGCATCAGCACCTTTGTATTATTATTTCCATGCTTAATAACATCCTGCATTAATCTTGCATATCGGGTCATTATCAGCTGGTCGTTATCATCATATCTGTCATTTCTATTACGGAAATTATGTGACTCGTCAATAACTACAAGGTCATATAATCCCCAGTCAAACTTTTTGAGATCTTGTCCTGATCTTGACATTCCGCTATATCTGGACAAATCAGTATGAAACATAATTCTGTAATTAAATGTCTCATGTAAAAATGAATCCTTATAATCTCCTCTGAAAGAATTCCAGTTATCGTAGAGTTTTGCAGGAGTTAGTACAAGGACTCTGTTCATTCCAATTTCAAAATACTTTATAATCGCCAGAGCCTCAAATGTCTTACCAAGACCTACTGAATCTGCAATAATACATCCACCATAAGTATTAAGCTTACGAATTGCAGATACAACGCAATCTTTCTGAAAATCATATAATGCATTCCAAATCTCTGTCTTTTTAAATCTGACACTGTCTCTTTCAAAACGCTCTACCCCAGCATCAAGCTGATTGCCAAACAACTCGTTCAATGTAAAATAATACAGGAACTCTGGTGCATGCTCCTTATATACATATTGTAAGCTTGCAAGCAATTCATCCTTGTAATCTACAGACACCTGCTCATTAAACCAAATCTTCTTAAAAGTTTCTAAAGCTCCCAGAATCTGCTCCTTATCAGCACTACCATTTAATATCGTGTCAAAGTTAATATTACTGAAAGCATCTCTGCTGCTTCTCTTTGAAACTTCGAGCGATGAGCTACCCTGAATCATAAAGTCATCATCTATGATGAGGATATTTCCACCTATACGGATACCTGCATTGACCTTACGAATATTGACGTGCTTCTCGATAAAATCATGCATGCTCCTAGCTTTGGAGAAATGCTGTAACTTGTTTTTCTCTGTAATATCATAAGCGTTGAACAGTACATCTGTAGGATTAATCTCAAATTCGTGAGCTATCTCTGACTGATGTGGCAGGAATTTCACATCTCGAATAACAAAATTAATTTCTTTCACATTCTGCAGGTTCTTTTCCAACAAAGAAAACACTGATATTGTCAGCTTATCATTAACAATATTAACTATTGCATTCTTCTTGTTTTGGAGAACCTCATTGATTTTTTGTATCATCTGTTCATTTGAATCAATATAGCTCATATTTAATCCTCTCTTAATGCTTTTGCACTTTTAATCAATTTTATCATATTACAGATATTTCATAAACTTATATATTACTTAAGTGTATCTATCTCCTATCAAAAAAACATATTTTGTATGTTTCCCACTATTATATTTTTCAATATATTCTATATCTTCTTTCCATTTAGTTATTGCCGTCTTCATACTGTCCACATGCCTTCTTTGATTTATAAACAAATTCAGATAATTCACTATCTCAACTCTGGTCATTATTTCATATTCTATAAGAGAGGCAAGTATTCTGTGCCTTTGTTCGGAGGTAAGATTATCATTTTCTGACACATTATAGCCATATTGCATAAGAATTGACTCTTCTGCCATTTTATTATAATAATTCCCTGATATGGTTTTATAGTTTTTTTCATTTGTTACTCTACATAATACTATACCTTTTGATCTCATCTTTTCGTATGTTATATTTGTTATAAAATATACATTGCATTCTTTACAATATCCTGCCTTAATTTCTTCAAAGCATCTCTTCCCACTCTTTTCTATAACATTAACTATAGCATTGACATCTTCTATATGGTGATTGCTGTTAATACACTTAAAAACATTCATTTTTACAACAAAGTCTTTAATGCCTATTGCCTTAATCTCCGATAGATTTCCGTAATATTTTAAGTACATTTGATATTCATCAAAATACATACAATTCTCATATAACAAGTTACAATTTCTCGGATGCCTTCTACATATTCCGTTATCATTGTATTCACATGATTTTTCTATTTCGTTTTTTATCTCAAAGGCTCTTATTTCATCAATTTCATATTTGGATATCAATTTAATAAAATTTCTTGGCTCTTTATTTTCTCCATTAGAAATATGTTCATATCCAACAACACTAATTATCTCAGGTTTCAATCTATCAATAGATTTTTGAAGTCTTTTTGCATCATATTGTGTAAGCTGATATATTTGACCAACCATAAATAATTCGCATGATATTTCACCAGTTGTTTCATTATTAGACACATGCAATTCTATATTATTATCTGACTCATATACGATTTTAGTATAGTATATTTTCTTTACCCATTTGTAGTACTTAACATATCTATTTAACTTATCCACCTGATCGGAAAAGCCCATATTTTCACATTTTTCTTTAAAGCGCTTAAAAAATTCTTTCCTTTGCAAAGTAATTTCTCGTCCACAACCTTCGCACATAATTTTTATATCTATACCTGTTTTTATAACCTTCCAACAATCAGATCCACACGGGTGTTTCTTTTTAAAAATAACAACATCATTTTCATTTATTTCCACATAATCCATTTAATACCTCTATTATATTCTTATTGCTCCTACTCCATATTTTGTGTATTTCCCTTGCTTATACATTTCCACAAACAAAATATCCTCTTCCCACTTAGCTATTGCTAATTGCATATTTTTCGTTTTCATTTTACTTCTTTGTTCTACGAAAAAACTTAAATAACTTATTATTTCACTCTTTGACAAAATATCGTAATCTATAAGTACAGCCAATACTTTATGACGCTGCGTTGCTGTAAGATCCTCTGTCTGCGATACATTGTAGCCATATTGCATCAATATAGATTGCTGTGCGAGCCTCATTTCTCCTGTATAAGAATATTTTCTATAAGTCTTTTCATCTGTAATTCTGCATAATATCATTCCCTTTAGTTTTAACCTTCTATACTCTGGTTCCATAAGAAAATATGTATTACACTGTGAACAATAACCTGCTGATACCGATACATTTGTACTTTTACCATTCGCATCAACTATTTTGACTTGAGCATCTATGTTATTAATTTGATGTTTGTTATGCATACAGCGGAACACATTAGTTCTTACTACAAAATCCTTAATTCCAATTTTATTGCCCAGGTTAACATTTCTCTCATATTCCTTATTATCTTCTTTATTATTTGCTTTCTTATTAACATTTGTTTTTTCGACCTTCTGTTTTTCTAAATTATGTTGATTAACATATTCTTCCACTTTTTGTGTAAAATATATATTCAAAACACAATCATTATATAATGCTGAACATTCTCTGGGATATTTTTTACACTGCCCCTTTGAAAAATACCTACAGCTCTTTTCAACTTTATCAAGCATTTCTGCAGCAATCCCAGCCTTAATTTTATGTGCTTTAGCAAATTTTCCTAACTGCATATGATTTGTTTCATATTTATGCACTGGCTTCTGGCGGATTTTCATGTTTGATTGATCTAATGTCACTATATGTGAACTACTGATATTGATAGGGGAAAGTTTATCTATATTAGCCGCTATTTTTTCTCCATCATCTATACTAAAATAGAACCTATATCCGTTGTATAATGTGCTATATCTTTGTTTTTCCCCATTATGGTATGCAAATTCAAAATATTCTTTTTCGTAATATGTCTTGTAAGTGACTCCGGTTAAACTAATATCTTTTCTCCATACAAGTTTGCTCATATCTTTGGTTAAACATTGTATGACCATTTTTTTTACTTTATTTTTCTCTATTCTGTCTATTTGAACTTTCTGCTCTTGTTCTTTCCTTTGAGGAGATATTAACAACTCAATATCCATGTAATTTTCTTTATATTTCTTAGATAAATATGTATTTAATATTTTCTCGTATTCGTACTTTCTAAAGAAATCGACTTTACCACTGTTATATACCCCTGCCAGTTTTTCATTACATCCATCAATAAAATTTCTTGATTGTACGGTTATTTTGTACATATCACTGTTTTTCTTATTACTTAACAACACATCTAATAAACAATTGTTTCGGTCCACCTGTTTCCATAAATCATTCATTATTATTTGTTTTTCATCTTCAATTAATTTAGTTTTATCCATATAAAAAACCCCTTAGGTTAATATCGTCCTTCATACCACACAACTACTTAGAATATATATTCAGTGCTCTGTTCAACACATCTTGTACTTCTGCCCTCAACTTCTCCGGTCCAATAACCTTATACATTCCTGCATGCTGCATAAACCATCCCACAAGTGTAACACTGTCCATCTTCTGAAATACTGCTCTGCAGCGACCATTCTCCAGTTTCCTTACTCTTATATTCTCCCCAGCAAAATCATAAAGGATTGCATTTGCTGCCTGACTCGGTTCATATTCAACTTCAACTCTTATAAGCTCCCCCTGGAAATGATCCACACTCTTTTCTATATATTCCTGAATTATCATTTCCGGATTAACCCCTACTTTTTCCTTAGCATCAATTGCTTTTTCTTCACTCATAGTTAGGTTTACAATCCTATCCAATCTGTAATTAACCAGATTATCATGATTATCATGTGCACCTATCAGGTAATAATTATTATCCGACCAATAAATTGCATATAAATTAAGAAGGTACTTCTTTCCTTCACGGCGCAGTACCTTCTTCATATCATCATTGATTTCTGTATACTGAAATTCTATCTTTCTATGCTGATAAATAGCTTCAAGCATAGTCTCTATGTATGCACCGATATTTTCTTTTGCATTTACATTACCTGAATGTGGCATCATCATATGTGAAAATCTGCTTCTGCCTCTCTTACTTGTCAGATTAAGAAGATTCTCCCTTATCTGCATGGCCTCATTTATTGAAACACATCTTGCCTGCTGTACTGCATCCATCATTATTTTAATCTGCCAGTCTGCAAATGCATGCGTATTCATATACCAGCCGCTACGCTTATCTGTAGTCTGTACAATGTCATATCCACAATCCTGTAGAAGTGCAATATCTCTGTATATACTTCTTCTGTCTACTCCTTCAAGTTCATATTCAGTACTCAGTTTCTCTACAATCTGAGTCGCATTCATAGGAGTTTTTTCATCTGTAGTCTGCATAAGCTGCAGCACCCTTATCAGTTTTTCCTTTGTCTCCGTTGCCATTTTAATACCCCTCAATGTTAGCTAACGCCATTACATTTCACATTCAAATCCTGTTAATAATTATACACTATTTTACTACATACACCAACACAAAATACAAAAGCTTTCTTATCTTTACCAGTCAAACTCATCCATTGCATCATCTACACCATCTGCATAGTCTGGATCTTTATTATATCTGTCGTAATCATAATCACCATCCATATAAATGTCATCGTAACCATCATCATATGAATCATAATACTTCTTTTTTGAACTGCTCTTTGTACTGCCTGACTTTGTACTTGACTTTGATGTGCTTCCTGAACTACTTGATTTTGATGTACTGCTTGAACTGCCAGTCTTTCCTGATGTACTTCCTGACTTGCTGCTTGAGCTGCCAGTCTTGCTTGATGAAGTACCTGATGAATAACCACTTGTGCTTTTCGTGTATGAATAACTGCTCTTACTGCTGCTGTATGATGAATTCTTATTATCATCGCCATATGTTCCTACAAAGCCTAACAATAAAATTATTCCCATAAACATAAGTAGTCCAATAAAACCATTTTTAAAATCTTTATTCATATGCCATTCCTCCTAATCCTCATCTGAATCATTATCCATAAAATCCAAATCATCAGCATCGGCATCATCAAAATCACCTGCATCACCAAAAAATGCTATATGCTCTTATTTGCTGGTGCATAAAAGTTCTGCTGCAAACATTCTTTCAACACTATCTATTTCACCATCACCATTTAAATCCATCCAATTTCTCATAAGACAAATCCTCCTTATCTTTTCTTCCATGCATTGCTTGCATTAATTGCTGCTCCTAATTTAATTGAATCTTCCATTGTCCATTTCTTACCTGAACCTATACTTGCTCCAAGTGCAGCTCCAAATACAGCTGCCGAATCAGTTTTCCTGTCCTTATCAAATGCTCCGCCAACACCAAGTGCGGCTCCAACGATTGAATCCTTATTACCAAATATTCCCATATAACCACCTTTCCCTCTTTTTAAGTGATAGAATTTTATCTGCTTCAAACTTAATTCAAGATTTTTTTATCTATTTTGTAACTAAAGAATACATTAATCTATGTGCCAATAATGAGACACATAATATCTTTTTTTGAAATTATTCAATGACTTTTAGATTTTAAGATTTTCTTTTTACAATATTATTATAATTATTCCGGCAAACAATATAAATGAATAATTAGGCAAAATAGCGTATCCTATTTTGTATGTAAATGAATCTAATTTTCTCTCTATAATGAAGAACATGCTATCTGATGTGATATATTTATCACTTTTATATTGATTTTTCTCATTCTGTGTTATATATTTGTCTCATAAGTGATATTTATATCTCTTACATAACAGATAAAAGTCTTTACATTTGGAGGTTTCATTATGAATAAGAAGATTATGTCTATTTCAAATCAGGTAAAATACTTTAAAACCATTAATGGCATTACCTGGATATGTGCAGGTATCTTTGATATATTTGATGGGATATTCTTCTCTGCAGCAACATGTATAATGCTAATAATATCCGTCATACTGCAACTTATAGTTTCATTTGCCAATAAAGAAGATGATGATGAATTATCATCCCTAAATCGTATAAAGGCAGGAGCTGATACTCAGAGTATTATGCACATTATCTTTTGTGTAGCATCAGTCGTATTGCTTTTACTTACACGAATTTCATTCATTTCTACTGCTATTAACTGGAAACATTTGATTGTACCTATCTTCTTTATTATTATAGGCTTTGAGAATTTCGTATGGGGAATCTGCTTTAAGAAGCATGAAGAGGAGTAATAGCCATGGGATTTAAAACCAGAATGCATGAATTTAGAAAAGAAATGAACCTGCAGCAATCGGACCTTGCTGAAATGGTAGGTGTCAGACGCGAAACCATTGGAAAGCTCGAAAATGGTAAATACAACCCATCTTTAAAACTCGCCATGGATATTGCAAAAGTGTTTGGAAAGACTGTGGAAGAAGTTTTTATATTTGAAGATGATGAAGAATAAGCGTTAAAAAGAACTGACAATCGCTTTTGATTGTCATACACAAATCCCCTATTTATAAGCTTTTCAGAATATCAAAACATTAATTCTAGTTCTCAAAGAGAAAAATAAAAATGATTCATAAAAACTTGTTAACTATTATTAATATGGCTTTTGAGTCGGAAAGGAAATTGCTATGATAAAAGGATTATCAGATTACGAAAAGTATAAGGTTTTACGTCCGGTTATTGGAGAACATCAACTGGATGAAAATGGATTTCCTATAATTAACAAAACTGAATTTCGAGAAAAAGAATGGCATAATATTGGTGTGACAGGGTTACAGAATGCATCGCAAAAAAAGAAGAATGATAATATAGTTTTATTAATGTTTAACTATGACTATCGTTTATTGAATTTATGGAATACACCTTTAAAGAAGATTGGTTTATTTCAGTCATTTTATGCAATTTCAACACCTGATTTCAGCATATATCCTGGAATGAATATAAATGATATACGACATAATGTATATATGTCTAGATGGTTAGGAAAAACCTGGCAAAACTATGGTAGTACAGTATATCCTACAATTGGTTGGGCGTTACCATATACATATGATATAGTTTTTGGAGGTGTTGAAAAAGGTGGCATTGTGGTTATCTCAACATTAGGATGCCATAATAATACAGAAGTTTTCCTAAAAGGTTTTAATGAAATGAAAAAAAGATTAATCCCTTCATTAATCATTGTCTATGGGGATATGATTGAGGGAATGACTGGAAGATTTGTTAATTACAAATACTCAGATGCATTTTCAAGAGATTCATTTCAATTAAGAATTGAAGGGATATCACAGGTGTTTGAAATTAAGGGGGCAGCATAATATGGGATCACGTGGAGCTTTTGAAAGTGTTGAACTGGAAAATTTCATGTTTAAAAAAGGAGTTTTATTTGAAATGAAAAAAATGAATACGAATCATTAGAACAGTTTACTTCACAATATGTTGGTGAATGGAATCCATCTGGAGGACATTGGTTCGGGCTTGATTTTATGTATAGAGGGAAATAATATCGTTTTCATACTGGATGTATGTATGATGAACCAGTATTATTACCAGATGGAAAAGAAGTGTTGTTTAGTCTCTATAGAAAAAAAGAGTGCATAGCTTCTGATAAAAGAGAATACGAATTATTATTAGGAGCATATTCTGATATGTCAGAAGTATTAGGTAGTATGGTTATTCAAGGCAGACCTTTTAAAGAAGTAATAATGGATGATGATACAGAACTTCTAGGTCAAGATTAAAAGTAGTAATACGCAAAATGTATTTTCATAGTAGTTATCCTTTCTTTGTTAAAGTGATGAGTAGTTCTGAGAACATATGGGCAGTCTTCGGCATACAACACATATGCAACATCGCCATGCACAAATTCCCTATTTATTGTCTTTACAGGATACACAAACGCTCTCAAAGAGATAATATTTACAATTCAAAGCGTTTTATGGCGTTTTAGAATAGTATGTTGCACCTCGGAATTTCGGCTCCGAGGTGTTTTTTTTGTGAACTGTGGTATTATTATAATATAATGATAAAAGAGATTATTTCATTGGTGATTTAAATGAAAGATTATGCGGTTCTAACTAATGTTGGAAAGTATACAATTTTTGAATTTAATAACCAAAGAAATCGTTTTATCACTTCTGATAAATTGGGGAGATATACGAAAGTAGTTGAGTGGGACAACGGATATTTAGTTGTGATGGCAAAGTATAAAGAAATCCCAGAAGTAGAAGAATATATAGATGTTGATTGTCAAGTAAAATTGACCCACCACACTTTTCTATCTGTATGTAATCTTCATAATATAAATATTCCTTTGTCTGAGTATTGCGGTAATACCCCTAACAATACATTTATTCTTTAACTTAATAATAATTGCGACACAAAAATTTCTTCGATTTTTTTCTAATTTGATTGTAAATTTAAACTAAATATTTTATATTTAGGCTGTAAATGAGAATCATATGATAATAACGAAAAATACATCAGATGCCTTGAATGTGAAAAAAGTTCTGAACAGCTAAGACAGGAAGTATTAAAAAGATATAATAAATAGGCAAATAATATTTTATGTTAAACTGGGGGATATTTAATATGAATAATGAAAGTAGCAATATAAAAAAATCATGGAAGATTTATCTGATTCTGGAAGTAATTACACTAAATTAGTACGAACCTATATGTCGATGGAAACATATTACAGCATGTTTAAACATGGTTTTAACTTAAGTCAGATACACACATGCATGCCATGGCTATCAAAACTTGATATTTATTGGCTTTCAGTTAAATATAATGAAAAACCTGTTGAAGCAAGCGAAAGAGACTTGCAACACTTTCCATTCTCATCAATTTTCAAACGAAGATTCTTTATATATCTATCACAAAACATTTTCATTTCATCTTCACTTGTCTGAATAACGTCATCTGCTTATGCTACTGGCGGTTGGTTAAACCTTACCAGACAGGTATTCCACCTGTTAGACTACTCTCCCTTTGTCTGGGCACACAACTCCAATTTTTCTATTTTTACAAACTAGAGTATAACATACTCACATCATTTACTCATTTATTAATATTTTTGTCATATCCTGTAATCTTTTTGATTATTGGCGCAATGACGCATAGAATACACATAGCCCCCATATTCTTCTTTATTATTTTGCATTGTCAATTTCAATTTATCTGAAATAAGCTATTAGTTGGTTTATGCCTGTATCTCACCATCAAATATCATATCCCAGCTCATACGGATATCATACATCAGCCTTGTAAGTGCAATACTATCTTCCGGTGTATAAATAGCACTGGCACTGTTTCCTGATGCTATGCATCTGCCTGCTTCACGAATCTCATATTCAAATCCATTTATATCAACCGGGCACTCGATTGTTTCCGGTTCTTTACCCTCCACCTCAAGTATCAGGGTATTTGCATGTTGGAAATCCGGCAAATATATACTTCCCTTTGTTCCCTCAATTCTGGCATTACGTTTCAATTCCTGTCCTATTGTCTGGACTGATTCTGCAATACATCCATCATTATATGTCAGTTTGAGACAACTGTAATCATCTGTTCCATTCTCATTAATATGTACTTTTGTGGTTTCTACATTCTGCGGATTACACCCTGTAACAATACGCAAAAATCCCAGATTGTAAATTCCTATATCCAACAGAGCACCTCCACCAAGTGCAGAGTTAAATTTACGCTCTTTTCTGGCACCCGTTGCAACAAATCCATACTGACAGGAAATATGTTTAATTTCTCCAATTGTTCCCTGAAGAAGGATATTACGCAGACGATTATACAATGGCAGAAACCATATCCATAATCCCTCCATAATAAAAAGATGCTTATCCTTTGCCAGCCTGTACAGCTCCTGTGCCTGTTTCTCATTTATTGTAAATGGCTTTTCACACAATACATGCTTACCATGCTCAAGACAAAGTCTGCAATTCTCATAATGCAAACTATTCGGTGTTGCTACATAAACAGCCTCAACATCCGAATCATTTACTAATGCTTCATAAGAATCATAAAATCGTGGAATGTCATACTCCCTGGAAAAAGCTTTTGCACTATCCATGTGCCGGGAGCCTACTGCTGCAAGCTGCTCATTTTCATTACTCATCTGATTTATAGTTGATGCAAATTTTTTTGCAATATTACCTGTAGCCAGAATTCCCCACTTCATATCATTTTCCTCCTAATAACATAATTGCATTTCACATTCATATCTTGTTAATAATTATATACTATTTTACTACATACACCAACACAAAATAGCAAGTCAAATTCCCAATACTTGATAAAATAAATATGACATAAAATGTCGCTTATCCATTGTCAGACGGATAGGCGACATTTTTGTGTTTATATGAAACTTTTTATTATTTTTATAAGGAGGGCTTACTATGCCAAAAACAAAATTTCAGGAATTCATTTTTACCCTTATCACATCCGGCTGTTAAAACTACATAACCTCCAGACTATTGTCACCATTTTCCAAACCTAGTATTCCCTTTATTGAATTCTCAACCATATCGGACACCGCCTGCTCTGTATAGAATGCCATATGAGGTGAGAGTATTACATTAGGAAAGCTCTTTAAAACTGCCATATTGTCATTATCAAGCTTTTCAGTTTCCTTATTAAGATAGTATAAGCCTGCCTCTCCCTCAAAAGTATCAAGTGCGGCAAATCCTACCTTTCCACTCTTTAATGCAGCTATAAGTGCCTGTGTATCCACTATAAGGCCTCTGGCTGTATTGACTATTATTACTCCATCCTTCATTTTCTTAAATGCTGCCTCATCAATAAGATGTGTATTTTCAGCATTTCCAGGAACGTGTAATGTTATAATATCTGAATTCGTAAGAAGTTCATCAAAGCTTACATACTCTGCATACTTTTTCACTTCTTCATCCTCATAACATGAATATGCTAATATACGGCATCCAAAGCCAGATAAATGCTTAACCACCGTCTTACCTATATTACCCGTTCCTATTATTCCAACTGTTGATGTTGATAATTCTTTTCCGACTTTTCCCTTTAATGAGTAGTCCTGACAATCCGCTTTTTTCATTATCCAAGGCATATTGCGACAGGCCATAAGCATAAGCATAATCGCATAATTCGCAACACTATTTGGTGAATACACTACGTGGGCTGCTCTCATACCTATTGAATGTGCATACTTAATATCAATATGCTCATAACCTATGCTTCTTGTTGATATGTACTTAACTCCCTTCTTATGAAATGCATTAAGTATTTCCGGGTACATGGGATTGGTTATTATTGATATTGCATCATAGCCTTCAGCCAGTTCTACATTATCCATTGAAGGATAATCTGATGTAAAACCATACTCAAATGAATACTGCTCTGCGAATTTCTCAACATATTTCTTCTCATCATATTCCCTAAGGGCATAAAAAAATATTTTCATAATAATCTCCCATTCTTGCGTGTGAAAAATCCTATTTTTCACACTAATCTCCATTTCTGCGTGTTTTTACGCATATCGAATCTGTGTCAGGTGTGCGCATATTTTTGTTGTAAGTAAGTATAGCACCCGTCATTACGAAATGCACTATATTGAAGATAAAAAACATAAAAAAGCTAATAAATAAAGCAAAACTGTACAAATCTAAAACTGCATTTACGCTCTTTACTTATCAATATAAACGTGTTATAATACTTCAAATTTGAATTATTCATTTTTGTAATTTATATTTCACTACAAGGAGGCTGATTCTCTTATGAACTCAGGAATTGAATTCGCACAAAAAATCAATCTTGCATATAACTCAGTATGCAAACCGCTTTTACATAAGTTTAATCTTCCACAGACAGCTTTCGATATTCTTATGTTTCTTGCAAATAATCCAGAATATACAACTGCAAGAGATATTGTGGAGGTAAGAAAAATCAAAGCTAATCTTGTTTCTGTCAATGTTGACAGGCTTGTGTGTGATGGTTATATCATACGAAAAGAAACCAAAGGTGACAGAAGGAAAACACAGCTCATATGCACACCTGCGGCAGAGGAAATAATTAAAGAAGGTCAGGTTTTACAGAAAGATTTTCTTGAACATCTTTTTGATAATATGGATACTGCCACTAAAGAGGCTTTTTTTACTGGTATGAAACAGATAGAAGCTAATCTTGATAAGATACTTGAAGACAACTAGGGTCGGTGTGCACCTGACACCAAACTATTTTTATTAGAATTGTGCACAGAAAAGAGGTAAATACCTCTGCTCCTGTGTGGGCAGTCGCATTTTGCTTCGCAAAACAAGGAGGTAAATACCTCTGCTCCTGCATGGGCAGTCGCATTTTGCTTCGCAAAACAAGGAGGTATATAAATTATGTCATCATTATTTTTAACTATTATTGTAACTTTTTTTGCAGGTATGGGTGCCGGTCTTGGTACTGGATTTGCCGGTATGAGTGCCGCTGCTGTAATCAGCCCTATGCTCATTACATTTTTAGGAATGGATCCTTATATGGCTGTCGGCATTGCACTTTCTTCTGATGTGCTTGCCAGTGCCATATCAGCATATACATATGGAAAAAACAAGAATCTAGACATTAAAAACGGACTTATTATGATGGTCAGTGTTCTTATATTCACTGTTGTAGGAAGCTATGTATCAAGCCTTGTTCCATCAGCTACAATGGGCAGCTTCTCTGTATTTATGACATTTCTTCTTGGAATTAAATTCATCATAAGACCTGTTATGACTACAAAGGAAGCCATGGAGGGTGTGTCTGCTAAGAAACGTGCCATACAATCAGTTGTATGCGGCGTATTAATCGGCTTTATATGTGGCTTCATCGGTGCCGGCGGTGGTATGATGATGCTGCTTATACTTACCTCTGTTCTTGGATATGAGCTGAAAACTGCTGTCGGAACAAGTGTATTTATTATGACTTTTACAGCACTCACAGGCGCTGTATCACACTTTGCGATTGGTGGAATACCTGATATAACTGTGTGGCTATTATGTATCGTATTTACACTTATATGGGCAAGAATAGCAGCTATCTTTGCAAACAAAGCTACTCCTGAAACACTTAACCGTGCAACAGGAGTCATACTTGTTATACTAGGCATAGTAGTTATGCTTTTCTCATATCTTGGATAATATCACATCACTAAATATCACAATAAATGCTGTACTGACGTAGCAGAAATTATGCTTCTTTGGCTTCTTTCTGCCTGCTGTCTTTTCTTTCAAATATTGCTCTGAAGATAAGACGTACAAATGGTCCACAGTAAAACATCTGATAAAGTATTGCCATAGGGAAATTCATAGCCCAGGTTTTAACCCACATACCAAAAGATGGTTCCTTAAAAAGTATTGTTGCAACAAGACTCATAACAGGACACATAATACAGCATATACATATAGATATTGCATATGTGATAAACTGTGGTCTGTCTGTTGGCTTCATAACAGTAAATGCCAGCAGCCTTGCCAGCCTTCCAACTATAAAGAACTCAAGAATGAAAGCAACTGGCACCATTATTGGTAACTCGTGTAATGCTGCAATAAAAGTTGTTCCATCAACTGTTCCTGTGTTAAGAGCTATATTATAAACAACCATCCCGTATACCATAATAGCTGCCATAATAATTGTGAATACTACGTCCTGAAATTTGTTTTTTGGCATAAAAAAAATCCTCCTTAATGATAACTTAACTCAATGTGTTGTTCGTTATCATCCAGGAGGATGTTTCGTTTCCAATAAAACCATTTAAAGCCTGCATATTCTATCATATAAAAAGCTGTACAGTCAAGTGTTTTTACTCTATTGTAATAATGTCGTAATAATGTATTTTTACTCTATCGTAATAATGTCCTTTAATATATAGTTAAACGATGGTGCTGAGCTGTCTTTATTTTCCACAAAGCCTTCACTAAGGTCTATGATATCATTTGGATTGTCAGTATTTACGCCTATGTAGTCACCTTTAAACACAGTAAGCCTATCCTTCTTAAACTGCTCGATAACATCTGCTACCATTTCCTTAGTGCCATCTGCCACAACAATATCATTAAACTCAAGCATTGAAACCCAGCCTTCATCAAAGCCGGCTCCCACATCATTACCATGTATATTACCTCTGATGTTCTTTTCTACCACCTTTCCATTAAGAACTGCATCAACGGCAGCCTTCATATATGGCTTCCAGTTAATCTTACACCCCGTAAGATATGTAGTTGGTGCTACATCAAACATACTCTGGTTATAGCTCACATTAAAAACAGGTACATCTGAGGATGTTTCCTCACAGGCAGTCGCTGGTCCTGCTGTATCTGAATGCTGTGATATAATAACACACTTCTCATTTATGAGTTCTCTTGCATACTTCTTTTCAGTACGATAATCATTCCACTTATATGTGTACTTTACCGTCATGGTAGTATTCCCCACAACTGATCTTGCTCCAAGCAAAAAGGCTGTATACCCTGATATAACCTCCGCATTAGGATACGCTGCAACATATCCTATCTTAGCCTCATTTTCTGTTATTATCCCTTCTGATATAAGCTCCTTCAGTTTTATGCCTGCCGCGACTCCTGCTGCATATCTTCCTTCATATATGGCACCCATAAATGTATGATAATTAGCATAGTATGGCTCCTCATTAGCATTAGAGCAGGTTGCCATGCAAAACTGCACATCTGGATACCTGCCAGCCAGCTCCTTAGTTGTTTCACCATAGTTATAGCTTGTAGAAAATATCAGATTACAGCCTGCATTTACAAGTCTTTCAAGATATTCTCTTTCTGTTCCCTCGGCAACATTATACATATGCATAACTTCTACCTTATCGCCATACTCTTCCTTAATGTCAGCAAGTGCCTCTATGAAATTGTCTGTATATGCAGTACTTGCATCACCTACATATATTATCCCTACCTTGATGCTCTTATCTTCATCTTTTCTTGAATAAACCATACAGGCACCTATGATGATGCTTACTGCAACACATGTTATAAGAGTTATGATACTCTCCCTGCTTACTATATAAGACAATACCCTGCCGGATATTTTCTTAATATTACTTATCTTCATCTGCTTCACCATCCTTATACAGATTATCAATGTCTATCCTGCCACTATCAATAAGTCTAAGCATAATATCCACAAGCTCCGGGTCAAACTGTGTGCCGCTGCCTCTTCGTATTTCCCCTAAAACATAGTCCTTATCAAGCTTCTTTCTATACACCCTGTTAGCCGTCATAGCATCAAATGCATCCGCTATTCCGATAATCCTTGCATTAAGAGGTATCTCTTCACCCTTAAGACCATGCATATATCCTTTTCCATCATATCTCTCATGATGATAAAGTGCTCCTTCCTCAACGTGATTTACAAGAGTAAAGCTTTTAAGTATTTCTGCTCCTTTTTCAACATGTGATTTCATAATGGCATACTCTTCATCTGTAAGTCTTTCCGGTTTGTTAAGTATTCTGTCTGGAATACCTATCTTTCCTATATCGTGAAGCAATGCCGCTTTTCTAAGGTTTTCACATTCTTCATCACTATATCCAAGCTCCTTTGCTATCATAACTGAATACTCAGATACTCTTAGTGAATGTTGGCTTGTATTAACATCCTTTGCATCAACAGTCCTTGCAATAGTAAGAACTGTTTCGTTCCCCATCTCAAGCTGTTTCTTTACAAATTCGAGCTCTTTCTTCTGAAAATCAAGGGTTCTTTTAATCTGTGTATGGAATAATATCCACGTAAGATATGCAACTATAAGTGCAAATATTCCGACCATATACACCTTAAACCACCAATAGTCATATATCTTAGCTTCCTTGATAATTGTATATGTGTTTTCAGATATTGGTACCCTGCCATTTTCATCAAGAACTGACAAATGAAATGTATATGTGCCTACAGGTATGTTCATATATATTATATTAGTCAGATCACTTTGTAATATTATCCTTGGTTCAGCATCATACCCTTCCAGATATATGCTTACATAAGGAGTATTAACAGAATAATTTATAATCTCAGGGAACATCTCTATCATCTGTGCTTTACTATCAATATAAAGTTCTTCCCCTCTTTTTACCCTGAGACTTTCTCCATCTACCTTTACAGACTTCATCTGTATACGATATGATCTTATTCTGGCACTATAATCATTGAGATTGACTATCATTACACCATCATCTGTTGACATGTACAGATTATTATTCACATCAATATAATCCCATGCATTTGGTGTTAATGCATTTTCAAGTCCGCAATCCCCATTAAGCAGCTTATAATCAAGTTCTTTTCCAGAAAGTAAGGCACTCTTATCAACAACATATATTCCGGCTGAGCCCAGCACAAAAAGATTATCATTGTTCCCATTAACTACATTGTAATTATTATAGTAAGGAAAATTATCCAATATTCTTATAATGCCTGTCTTATCCATATAACACAGACTGTTACTTGTTACTATGAATAAACCCTCGCCAGAAGCATCCTTTACCATTCTTAATATAACCGCTGAGCTAAGACCATCATCCTTATCATAATTATCTATTACTCTTCCATCACTAATAACTTCTATTCCATTGCCATCTGTTCCTGCAAGTATAACTCTTCCATAATCTTGTATATCTGTTTCAAGTGTACATAAAACCTTACTGTTTTTCATAGAATAACCTATATTGCCAATGACAGCTTCATCTACAATATAACTAAGTCCTGTATCACCTGCTGCAAGCATTGTATTATCACTTAACTCTGTTATAGTCCTGTATCTGTTTCCACTTAGTCCGTTATTCTCATCATATCTTATAATTTCACCACTATATGTAACCTCATATATTCCTTTGCCTGTTGTGCATATCCACATATTATTTTTACTGTCCGTTGTTATGCACCTTATTCTTACGTTATCAAGCTCTTTTACAAGTTTATTCACAAGCTCATTCACAGAGCTGTCCTGCTTTTGAATATAATCACCATTAGCCAAAATACTACCTGCAGCTGCGTATGAAACGGCAATTCCACTATCTGTACCTATATAATAATTTCCATTCCACATTGTCACAGTGTTTACAACCAGCTTTTCATCGGTATGTTCATAATTAAGCTGTGTAAACGCTGATCTGCTTAATCTTAACAGCCCAAGTCTTGATGATGTAAACCAGAGATTTCCCTGATAATCTGCTGTCATATGATCTATTGAATTATTAAAGCTGCCTGTATCAATGTTTATAAATCGATTCTGGCTGTCATAATATCCTATACCATTATCTGCACATACAAAAAGTGTGGCATTTTCTGTTAATGTGTTATCTACAAAATATATTCCTTTAATATTATTAAATTCATTGCAGCTTATGCTTTCTGTAAGTACGTAAGCATTATTATTTATATTATATTTATCTATATTTCCTTTTGATGTTCCCACATAAAGCATACCGGCATCATCGAATGAACACGTTGTATATCTTCCACCATCTGATGCACTATATTCTGAAATAACTGCTGCATTTTTTACAATACTTAGCTGTCCATTATCGCTGACAACTGCTATGTTACCATTCTTATCAGAGTCTGCACTTACAGCATATTTTATATCATCTATATAGCTTTTAACTGTTAATCCATCTGCAAGAGAAACTATTGACATAGCACCTGTCGTACCAATATAGTAATCACCATCAGAACCCTGTGTTATACACTTTACGGAATCAGCTGATAATCCCTCCTTTTCTGATACAACATTTATGATTGTTTCATCAATCATTATCGATACGCCGCCATCATTGGTTCCTATCCATAATCTGCCCTCTTCATCTTTATACAGACAGTTTACAGTCTTAACAGAGGCATATTCATCCACCCATTTAAACTCTGTACCATTATACCTGTATAAACCACCATAGGTTCCTATCCATAGTATTCCATCATTAGTCTGTGCTATATCATTGGCACAGCCGCCTGGTATTCCGTTTTCTCTTCCGTAAACTGTCTGCAGATAAGTATTATAATCCGGTGTTTCTTCTATATTATTCTGGTTATTCCTACTGTTATCAAAAGCTGCATACACGCACTTAGGTGTATTAACTTCTATAAGCTGTACTGCTGCCATAGCAGCTATCCCGATATATATACAGGCTGTCATTATCCTTTTATCAAATCTGTTCTTTCCCTTGTCATACCTTACAAATATATAGAGTGCAAGCACAGTTATGATCTTATCAGGAAAATCAATATAAAATTGTCCTGCAACGTGACTTAATAAATCATTAAATCCTATTCCTAAAAGCGACTCAATAACTCCATCACCCCATATATTATTGGTATAACCATTAAAAAACATATAATTAAAAATCACGGAAATAGAACACGAAACAAGTGCAATATAAAAGCTTGATGTCAGTGCACCAAGCAGTGTTTTCATATAATCCTTACTTATGCAAATTCCAGCAACAACTGCTATAGAAACACTTACTATGGCATAACAGGCATATGTCCACGAATATATTATAGAATAAAGAATATTGAGAGTAACTCCAACGATAACACCGCATACCGGTCCGCATACATAAGTGGCCGCAACTGCCCCTAGTGAATCAAGCCATAATGGAAGCCTGAAATACCCAGCAATACACTTTCCTGCCAGATTCAGCAATACACATATTATTATAAACACGCTTATTGTATACCACTTATTTTTCTTCATAGGCTTTTCTCCGTTCAGTATGCTGTATTATCCGTTGGCTGTTATGTTTAATCCATCCTGACTGCTATGCATATTTTCAATACATAATCTAAGCATATCAGTAATGATTTAACTTTTACACTCTACCATAATAAAATTATAATTATTATATCAAAAAAATATATAACTGACAATGTATAAACGATTATTCTTTTGTATTGTAAGTTGCTATAATTTCATCCAGAATAATGTGGAAAAAGAATATTATTAAGGTTGTTGATAAAGAAGAAAATGCCGATTAATATATATATAAATATATAAATGGAGGCTGCTATGTGGGCTTACGAAAGTGTTTTTTATCAAATATATCCTCTTGGGTTTTCAGGAGCACCCTTTGAGAATGATGGTGTGCTTAACCACCGCATTTTAAAGGTTAATGACTGGATACCACATATTAAAAGATTAGGTGCTGATGCTATATATTTTTCTCCTGTGTTTGAATCTGACACTCACGGATATAATACAAGAGATTATACAAAGATAGACACAAGGCTTGGTACTAATAAAGATTTTGCCAACGTGTGCTATAATCTTCATAATGAAGGAATAAAGGTTGTTCTTGACGGCGTATTTAATCATGTTGGCAGAGGTTTCTGGGCTTTTCAGGATGTGTTAAAGAACAGGGAAAGTTCCCCTTATATCAACTGGTTTGCAAGAATAGATTTTAATGGTAATTCTAATTATAATGACGGGCTCTGGTATGAGGGCTGGGAAGGCTGTTATGACCTTGTAAAGCTTAACCTGTATAATGAAGATGTTATACAGCATATTTTTAATGCTATCAAAGGCTGGGTTACGGAATTTGATATTGACGGCTTAAGACTTGATGTTGCTTACTGCCTCAATCACGATTTTCTTAAAAGATTAAGAAGCTTCTGTGACAGCTTAAAACCAGACTTTTTCCTGTTAGGAGAAACACTGCACGGCGATTATAACCAGATTATGAACGACGAAATGCTTCATTCAGTTACTAATTATGAGTGCTACAAGGGTCTTTATTCAAGCTTTAATTCAATGAATATGTTTGAAATTAACCATTCACTTTTAAGGCAGTTCGGACCTGAGAACTGGACACTATACAAAGGTAAGCATTTACTATCTTTTGTTGACAATCACGATGTCACAAGAGTTGCAAGCATACTGAATAACATCCGTCACCTTCCTTTAATATATGCTCTTGCTTTTGGTATGCCAGGAATACCTTGTGTATATTATGGAAGTGAATGGGGTGCAACTGGGCGTAAAGAAGATGGTGACCCTGCCTTAAGAGCCTGCTTTGACACACCTGTCTTTAATGAATTATCTGACTGGATTGCAAGGCTTGCCAATGCTAAAAAGATATCACCAGCATTACAATATGGTAACTTCTCATCTATAATCCTCACTAATGAACAATGCGTATTCTTAAGAGAGTGGCAGGGTGAGCGTGTACTTGTTGCAATAAATGCCGCTGACTACAATTATTCTGCCTCATTTAATATGGGCTGTGACAAAGCATATGACCTTATAACCGATAGAGAAATACAGTTAAATAATGGATTGGAATTACCGGGATATAGTGCATTTTTCTTAAAATTATAACTACCCTGTCACACCACGCAATATCTTTTAATATGTTGCGTAATAATAAAATCAAAACAGAGAATAGAAAGTATAACCGGAGCTTCTCCTCCAATATACATCTTTCTATTCTCTGTTTTTATAATAATATTCTCTATAAGAATATCCTATACCTTTATACTTTCTTATGTCTTATGACAGCCGCAATTCTTAGTGCTATAACACCTACAATAGCAGCGGCTGCGGCAATCCATACCCAGACTGGTACATTATGAATATTAAAACACCTTACATTTATCCACATCTGATTAATTCTCGCTGTTTCGTCATTATCAAAATACTGCATAATAGCACTTCTATGCATTACTTCTTCCGTTGGATACTGTGCTGACAACATTCCCTCTGTCTGCGCCTTAGATGTTCTTAATATATATCTTGAATCATTAGATACTCCTGAGAAGAAATATCCTAAAGAATAATCTATTGCATCAGCCTCACTTATTGTATCATCCTCTTCCATAAGTGACTCAAGACCATAATTCCATTTTAAATAATCATATATAACAGGACTCTGACCACCTGATATAACTGATGTATAGCCAATATAGTACATATTTCTTACTGCATTTTCTGGCATAGATACGAAATTAACAAATGCTTCTGCTACCTTCTTCTTTTCTGAATTGCCATTAATTCCTGATTTTAACATTGCCCAGCCATCAAAATACATATTAGTACATTCTTCTGGAATAGCAAAATTAAGCTCGACATCATTAGCTTCTGCCTGCTGCATTATGTATACAGCATCACCTGACCACTGATAGCCAGCACTGATCTTACCTGTAATAGCATCAATCTTACCACTGTCAGTTTCAAATGAATATACATTATCTTTAACCTGCTGAAGATATTCTAATACTTCATCAACTGTATCCTTTGATGTGTCATTCATCTCCTCTGCCAGCTTATCAGTATAATCTGCCTGCCTGATAAAATCCTGTGACCTTAACTTATCAGACTTGATTGCACCAATTGCCGCAAACATAGTATCTCTTACATTATCCTTAACAGTAATCATACGTCTGAACTTATCATTATTAATAATCTTCCATGTCGATGCCTCTTGTTTTGTAACATCTTCTGGATTATATATAATACCTGTAACACCCCACATATATCCAGCAGCATATTTACTCCAAGGTTCACCATTGATTGTATTATTATCAAAAGTCTGCTTTATAAATGGTGAAACACCTTTTGCATAATAATTCTCTTTGATTCCTGTGTCGTAGAATTCATCAGAAAATGGTTCAAGCCAGCCCTCAGTCATAAGCTTCATAAACATATATTCTGAAGGACATATTAAATCGTACTCATCACCTAATGTAAGCATATTGTAAAGTTCTTCATTAGTTCCAAGACAGCTATATTCGACATTAACCTTCTTGCCATATGTCTTATAATACCATTCAGCAAAATCATCAACCATAGAATTATCGCCCCTGATATCTGTGCTCTCAAGATCTATTGTTTCATCAGCGTTCCAGCCGCCTTCATCTATATACTCTTCCCAGTTACATATTCTAAGTGTAATTGTATCGTTATCTGCCGCCTCTGCTTTAGTAGAATTAAATCCTTTCCACACTCCTGTTATACTTCCAGACAGCATTTCAACAGCCAAAATCATAGCAAGCGAAACTTTTATAACCATTTTAGTCAAATGTCTGATATAAGATGTAATATCTATAATCACATTTTTATTCATTAATGTTTCTCCTTCTGGGCTTCATTCTTTATAGGTGCAAAATTCATAACAACTTCAACTATAACTACAATCAGGAATATAATTGTCGATAATGCCCATAATGCAGTCCTAATATTAGTCTGCGAACCCTTTGTTGCATTAACAACATATGTACTTATTGTATCAAATGTTGCCGGTTTCGTATAAGTCGCCACAAAATAATCATCAAGTGATAAAGTAACTGCCATAACAAATCCTGATATAATACCTGATGCAATCTGAGGTATAATAATATGAATTAACGTATATCCCGGTGTTGCTCCAAGGTCAAGTGCAGCCTCATAAAGACTTGGGTCCATCTGCTTTAACTTGGGAACAACCGCAAGATATACAAATGGTGCACTAAGCACTGTATGTCCTATTACAAGTGGAATATAAGTATTCTTGCTTACCCCGAATACAACAACCAGAAGAATACATAATGAAAAACCTGTCACGACATCGGCATTAACAACTGGTATCTGGTTAAGAACTGACATTGTACCATTAACATTTTTCTTAGAATAAAATGCTCCAATTGCACCTGTTGTTCCAAGTATTGTAGCAAGCACCGCACTTCCAATTGCAAGTGCAATTGAACCTATAATCATATCTATAAGCTCTGGTGTTGTAAATAATGTCACATAATTATGGAACGAAAATGAATGAATAGCCCCAATATTAGGTGAATCTGTAAAACTATATACTGCTAATATAAGAATCGGAACATACATAAATATAAGTACAAGACCGATAATTGCATATTTAACACATTTTTTAAACATACCTGTCCTCTTTCCCGTCACATATATCTACAGCCTGCGTCCTGAACCTTCATTATCGCTGTCTGCTGATATAAGACTGATTATACATATAATTATAAGAAGTATAAGTGCTATCATTGAACCATTGTTCCAGTCGTATGCACTAAAATAGCTTCCTATAAGACTACCCATAATATATGTACTGTTATAAAGCATATCAAGCACTACATAATTAGTCATCGCTGGCAGGAACACCATTGATATTCCACTTATAATTCCCGGTACAGATAATGGCAATATAATCCTTATAAATGTCTGAAAATTATTAGCCCCCAGATCATTTGCTGCTTCTATAATGCTGTTATCCATTTTCGATAATGTTGTATATAATGGGAGTATCATAAATGGAAGAAAATCGTAAGTCATTCCAATAACTGTATTAATAAATGGATAAAATGCAAGATTACCTTCTATTAATGAAAGAACTTCCTTAAGTGCTGTAATTCTAAGTGTAAAGTTAATCCACATTGGAAGCACAAAAAGCATAAGAATAACTGCTTTTCTTTTAATCTCGCTCTGTGCAAGTATGTATGCAACTGGATACGCTATTAAAAGACACACTATAGTTACAACAAATGCCAGTGCAAAACTGTAACACAATGTTCCAAGTGTGTTAGGATCTGTAAAGAAATTACAGAGATTACTTACTGTAAACTGTCCCTGTCCATTGGTAAATGCATAATATATCAATACAAGCAAAGGGGCTGCAACAAATAATAAAAGGAATATCCCATAAGGAATTCCAAGCTGCTTACGCGATAATACATTATTCATCTTTATTAATTCCTTTCCCTTTACTTACTTTTTTAACTGGAACTTCATCTTGTCTTCTAGCATAACAAGCCCTACAGCATCGTCCATATTCCACAGGTACTCATCATCTACAATAAGGTCGTGTCCATATTCTGTTCTTATAACGTAACTGTAATGGTCACCCTTATAGATAAGGTTGATAATATGTCCAGATACAAGACCTTCCTCCACATTATCACTCATTCTTATATCATATGGCTGGATTGAAACCATAACCTTTAACTTAGCCGTATCAATAGCCTCATTATTCTCATCAACTAAAACATTGTTCTTCATACTTGATTTAGGAATAACTTTTGTTAAATCGCAATTAATAACCTTGCCATTAAAATCAAGTGTATAATCACTATTAATATTAGTAACAAAGCTTGTTGTATGGTCCTCAGCAAGCATAATATGAATTCCGTCCGGCTCAAGCTTCATACCAATTCTTTCACCGACAGAATAACATTTGGTCGTTCTTATAACCATTTCGTACTTGCCCGATTCAACAGTAACCTCATAGTGCATACCTTTGAATATAACCGACACAACTTCGCCCTCAATAATTCCGTCCTCTGGCTTAGTTATAATTACATCTTCCGGTCTTACAACAACATCGACAAGCGTACCCTCTGGAACATCGTCCATTCCTATGAATTCACCACCGCAAAATCTTACTTTCATATGTCCTGTCATAATACCTTTGAAAATGTTACTTTCACCGATAAAGTCAGCTACAAATGCATTCTGCGGCTCATTATATATATCCTCAGGCGTACCAATCTGCTGTATCCTGCCTTCTGAAAGAACAACAATCTTATCAGACATTGTAAGTGCTTCTTCCTGATCGTGTGTTACATATATAAATGTAATTCCAAGTTCATCGTGCATATGCTTCAATTCAATCTGCATTTCCTGACGCATTTTCAAATCGAGTGCACCTAACGGCTCATCAAGCATAAGAATTTCCGGCTCATTAACCAAGGCTCTTGCAATTGCAATTCTTTGCTGCTGTCCACCTGATAAGGTAGATATCTTTCTATTCTCAAACCCCTCAAGGTCAACTATATCAAGAACTCTCTTTACTTTCTTTCTAATCTCCTCTTTTGGCAGCTTTTTAAGTTTAAGTCCAAATGCTATATTGTCATATATATTCATATGTGGAAATAAAGCATATCGCTGGAACACCGTATTAATTGGTCTTTTGTTAGCTGGAAGCTGTGATATATCTTCTCCATTAAGAAGTATTTCTCCACTTGTTGGCATCTCAAATCCTGCTATCATTCTTAATGTAGTAGTCTTACCACATCCGGATGGTCCAAGAAAAGTGACGAACTCTCCTCTTTTTACTTCAAGATTAAAATCGTCTACAGCCTTAAATCCATTATCACTATATACTTTACTAATATGTCTTAATTCTATTATATTATCTGCCATCGTTCTCCTTTTGCACCTCGTGGTTAATTTATTAATTCAGCATATATGCCTTATTACTTCTATCTGTTATTTTAATAATTATACATAGATTTATCAATAATAATCTTCAATATCTCATTATATTGTTACTTTATTGCCTTATTATTCTATTACTTTATTATTTAGTCTGCCTGTCAGGTACGTTGACTATACTATCTATCTTCTGCTTTAATATTGACAGGCTTCCCATTCTCTTTAATGCCATATCAGACTGCTCCTCCATCTGCTTTAGCTTCTGCGTATTTCCCATTGTCTTATATACATTTTTATAAAATTCCGCATTATAATACTCTGCAACCGCTATGCTTTCATCCAGTTCATTGTCCTGAATATTATCTATCACAATCTTATCCCTGCTGGCATAATCTACTGCCCTGCCATATTCATCATTCTTATACAGGTTCATAAACCAGCGTGTATTATATGTCCTGTTCTCATCATTATAATTCTCTGCTACCGCTATTATCATCGCAGCATTAAGAACAACAAAAATTACAATAATTATATCCATAATAATTAATCTGCTTTTCTTCATAATAATCCTCATTCCTGCGCACATTTTGCGCATATCGGCTTTGTGTCAAATGTATACAAACATAAATCCTGCGTATAAAAAATCCATTTTCACATCTATCCTCTTTGTATAAGGCACTGCTCAATTCGTGCGCTTGAAAATGTATCAATAGCCTCTAAATCCTCATCTGTAATGTGATAATATTTCTTAAGCAGTACTCCCATATCTTCCCGCATTTTGTTAAGATACTTTTCATTGTCTGATGTCATAGTTACTTCTTTATCTTTATATGCCGATAACTGTGTATAGTAGTAAAACTGCGAAAGATAATATGCCAGATTAGACACATCTGACTGTGTAAGATTATAATTATCACTATCGTTAGTATTCATAAATCCCACTGACCACACATAATATCTTACACCCATAAGAACCGAATATTCTTTATCAAATGCTTTATTATCAAGAGCATCTATCTCATCACTATAATCCGATAATTCCTTATAACTACTGCTATCAAGATATGAATATATTTTATTACTTATTTCTGTATAATTATTCGTTATTGCTGATTTCTTTACAGCCTTTTTTACAGAGCCAGTTAATGCAATACCAATAAATGCTATAAGAAGCAGTGCAATAACAACTGCGGGTATTGCAAATGCGTAAGCTTTCTTTGAATTACTGTCCGCCTTATTATGTACATTCTTTTCTGTATTATTGAAATCTTTATCATACCTGTCTATGGCTTTTTTATGACTTTCTGTATAATACTTATCTTCCATCTATTATCTCTTTTCTTATATTATTAACGGCAATGCTTTCGTTGTGTCTGTCAATTGCTTTTACAGAAAATATAGCTGCCACCAGTATGATTACAACCGCCAGTACAAGGACAAGCACTTTTACAGCCTCTTCTACAATTATTTTTTTATTAATATCAGCAAGTTCTGCCAGCCTTTGCCTAAGTCCTGCCAGTCCTTTCATATATGATTTTTCCTGTCCATAATAATTGGAATTGCCACAATATGGACACTGGCTGAGATTTTTATTAAATTCTGCGCCACACGAAGGACATATCACATTCATTTTATTATTCATACTTATTTTTCACACTTTCTTCTATAATAAGTTGGATTTGCGTACTATCCGCCGTCCTTATAGCCTGCACCTGTTCATCACTCACATAAAAATATGTCTTTAATATTGCATCCATATTCTTATAAATCTGTTCTACCTTCTCATCAGACGTATCTCCAACCGCAAGCTTTCCATATATATAATGAAGGTTATCCAAATCATAAAATTCATCCAGCAGACCACAAATATCTGTCAGTGCCTTATTCTTATAAAATATATTATCCGCGGCAAGATATTCACTTATATAATTATTCACAAATATGTATATCTGTGCAGCCTCTATCTGTGGGTGATAATCAAGATACGGACCATCTGACCAGCCTGATATATTAATGCTGTCACTATAATTAAAGAAATCATAGTAATCTTCATTCTCCCAATATCTGTCTAACGTGGCTGTCACCGTATCATATTCACTAACAGCATTTTTCTGCTTAATAAAATACCAGTCGTGTGTAAGCATATACACCACCAGACCAATAAACATTGCAAGAAGCACCGCTATAGCCACTCCACGCACAAGCACTTTTACTGTATACAGCTGCTGTGCGCTTATTGATTTTTCCGCCGTATTAACTTTTGACTGATATTTGTCATAATCTTTTTTATAGGCTTCCCCTGCCCTATTCTTCCTGCCACAATGCGGACACACCTCATCGGTCAGATTAAGCACTGCCCCACAATACTGACATTTCATATTAAATGTACTGCCTTTATAAATATTCTCCCTTTCCACGCTTTCCCTCACTTTTTCTCTCTTTTATGCTATTTATAGATAATTATTTATTGTATATACGAATAAAATGTATTATTTTATACTATACTTTAATATAATATATATTTTTCATATTAACTAAGCGTAATATGCTAAAATCTTCTTTGATGAAATATTCTTTAATGAAACATACGTTATTATAATATATAATCAGTCTTATTGCATTAGTTTATATTTTGTTTTTATAATTCACATTTTACTCACATCTTTTACATATCACGTTCACATTTTCCCTCTAATATAATCATTGTTGAAAGACATATGACATTGCTTTCAATAAACTTTTTCATAAACAGATAACTACCTACTCCCTTAAATTTGTAGTTATCACTCTCCCAAAAAGAACCTGAATGATAATCATATCAATTGCCACTTGATATCATTATCATTCAGGTTCTTTTAGTTTATTTATTAAATATTGTAATCACTTTAATTACTTTGCTGTTTCTATCAAAATATTTTATCCTATAAGTCCTACTTTGCATTAACCCCTGCGATATCCTTAATCACCTCTCCAGCAATTATAAGCCCTACAACAGATGGCACAAATGCCACGCTTCCCGGAATATCACGTCTTTCTGTACATTTGTGTTCTGCTCCTGGTGGGCATATGCAGTTAGTACGACAGCTTATCGACATATCCTCGATTGGCCTTGTTGGCTGTTCTTCTGAATATACAACCTTAAGCTTCTTAACGCCACGTTTCTTAAGTTCACGGCGCATAACCTTCGCAAGAGGACACACCCTTGTCTTATATATATCTGCAACCCTGAATGCTGTCGGGTCCAGCTTGTTACCAGCACCCATACTGCTTATAACAGGAATTCCAAGTTCATTTGCTTTCATAATAATTGAAATCTTAGCTGTAACAGTATCTACCGCATCAATTATATAGTCATACTCATCAAATGGAAATTCATCAGCATTTTCTGGAAGAAAGAAACAATTATGAATTCTTACATCAACATTTGGATTAATCTCCAACATTCTCTCTTTCATAACCTCTGTCTTATACTTTCCAACAGTTTTTCTTGTTGCTATAATCTGTCTGTTTAGATTAGTAAGACATACTTTATCATCATCTATAAGGTCAAATGCACCTATGCCACTTCTTACAAGTGCTTCACAGGCATAACCGCCTACTCCGCCTATTCCAAATACAGCAACTCTCTTATTAGCTAGTTCCTGCATTGCACTTTCACCTAGCAATAATTGTGTTCTTGAAAACTGATTTAACATCTTTATCTCCATTCTGAATTATTAATTACTAAACCTACCAATATGGTAGTATTTCAATAAGAGATTATATTATAATCAGAAGTTTCTGTCAAAGCAATACTTTCATTACTATTCCATACATTTTCTTCTATATATTTATACCTATATATTTTCTTCTATAGTATATTCATATCTATATATTTTTATTTATATATTCGTATTTTTATATTTACATCAATACATTTATTTATATATTCTCATTTCTTATTGTTTCTATAATATTCTGCTTTCTTATCTGTGCTATCGAATATTTCATAATTCCAAGAAGCAGTATAATTACAACAATAACCGACATAACTATAGCTAGTAATGGTAAAGTGTATTTTAACTGCGATTCTCCTGCCGAAATATATATGACATAAGAAAGTATTGTTCCTGACACTACACCGATTATAAGAGCCTTACTTCCATAAAATACACTTTCCAGCCTTATCATTTTATCAAATTCCTTCTTTGTCATACCTATCGACTGAAGCATTGCAAACTCTTTACCTCTTAATTCCATTCCCGTTGTAACAGTATTAAATATATTGGTTATGCCAATCAATGAAACAATAGCAATAAATCCATATAAGAATATCTTCATTGTCAGAATAAGTTTTTCATCGTTTCTTCTTTCCTGTGCGGCATTAAATATGTAATTCTGCCCAATATTAAATTCATTGACAAGTATATCCTGTGCTTTATCAGGATCGTCACAGTTAATATTAAGAAGTGTGCTATCTGTATTCTTAGTATCAATTCTGTTCATATAATCGTCACTCACAATAAGGTATCCATAAGAAGTATAAGCATTGTCATATCCAAATGGTCTTTCATTGCTGAGTGCCACAATCCTTATATCGTATAATGTTGTATCATCTGACGATTTACTATTATCCAATGATTTACTGCTGTTTGAAGTATCAATTCTATAAGTTAATACATCACCGGCTTTATAGCCATCGTATATATTAAAATATTTTATATCATTACCATTGTTAATATACTGATATGTATTATCTACAAGTATGCCTCCGCTCTGTGCAGTTTCCTTGCTGATGCCAAGCTTTTTAATATACTTTCCATATTCTTCATTACCTAATGAAATAATACTTATATAGTAACCATTATTTTCTGCTAAACCTGCCTCATATTTATTTACTTCCTTATAATCACTACTATACTTTGGTTCATCTTTTAATGAAGCATAAAAGCCTCTTGCAAATGTAAAATCAGTTATATTCGTTTCATTATTTATCCTGTTCACTATATTGCTTACTTTTTTATTGGCCTCATCCACAGACATACTTTTATATGAAGACATATACACCCTTAAATCTATCTTATCATTGGCATATCTATTAACTGATTCTGTTAATAAACTCATAAAACCATATAAAGCAATAAATGTTGATACACTTAAAGCAATAGATATAGTAATTACCCTGTATTTTCTCTTGTTACGCTTCATATTCTTATATGCCAGAACGCCACCTTCTCCCCATACTTTACCGATTAATTTAGGTGTCTTTAATGACTTAGACTTTATCTTAATATCTTCACTATGATTGATAGCCATTATTGGTGACATTCGCGAAGCCCTAATTGCTGGTACTAATGCCGACAATACAATCGTAACTATCGCAAGTACAATTGATAAAAGCACTCCTAATAAAGAAGGTGCATACACAATGCTCATTTCAAATGTATCAATAAGCATTTTGTTACTTAATACGACAAGTATATAACTTGCTGACAGACCCCCGCCTATGCCTGCTACAATACCTATTACACCCATAAACGCAGCTTCAAAAAATACATTTTTTCTAATCTGGCGTGGCGTAGCACCGATAGAAGCTAACATTCCGTACTGCTTAGTCTTCTGGTTAATAGATATAGCAAAGCTGTTACTTATACATACCGCTGAAGTTATAATAATTATAACCATAACAACAGCTGCCATATTATATACAAATGCAACACTTGAATCATAAAACGCTTCATACTTGATAAGACTGTTATTAATGTAATATGAATGTGTCTTATCAAGCTGGCTCTTTAATGTCTGTATCTCTTTATCTTCAAGCTTTCCCGAATTCAGCTTATTAAATAAAGTCTTATCGACACCTAATATATCAGCCGTTAAATCATATCTGTCCTTGAGTGCTTTTTTATTAAACCTCAAGTAAATGTCCGATTTATTCAAAGATGTATCTGCTTTATTGGCAAGTGTTATAACCGAATAACCTGGTGCAGTTCTTGGTTCTTCACCATATGGAAGCCTGTCACATATTCCCACAACCTTATACGTCTTAGTCTTCTTTACATCAAGCAGCTCATCTTCTCTATAATCATCATTCTGATAAAGCTTTTTACCATTATATGTCCTGTCGCCTACATCAAATGTAATCTCATCTCCAAGATTGTATTTAACACCGCCATTGGTCTTAATATGACTTGATATAACTATTTCGCTGTCATCTTCTGGAAGTCTTCCTGATGTTACATTTATTTCTGCCTTTTCAAATGTATCACTATCAAGTGCTTCAATATAAACATAAGGTTTACTGTCATTAACACAGCCGTCAAGCACTGCATAACCAACTTCGTGCATTTCGTAATAACTTTCCACCTGCCTGTTATTAATAACTGACTCCTTTTCCTTATCAGTCATATCATATAAGAGAAGATGAAAATCTCCATCTACCTTCTTTGCTCTTAACGTTATGCTTTCTTTTAAACTTACCGCCATAGCTGCAACCGCAGTCAGAAGTGCCGTTGCAAGTATAATACCAATAATTGTAACAATTGTTCTTTTTTTATTAAGCTTTAGATTCCTTATTGTCAACCTGTTAAGTATCTGCATATAAACTCTCCTTTCCAGCCCGTTTCATGAATTTACATAATTCTATATCTTATAAAATCCTATAAAATTATGAAACTATTTATATAAGACTCGTGCCTGTTCATAATCTTTATACAAGCCTGCCATCTTCAATTCGTAATATTCTGTCTGCAATCTTTGCAATTTCAAGATTGTGGGTAATCATTACAATTGTCTGATTATATTTCTGATTAGAGAGTTTTAATAATTCTACGATTTCATCACTTGAGCGTGAGTCAAGATTTCCTGTCGGCTCATCCGCAAGAAGTATTGCCGGGTGATTAATAAGTGCCCTGCCAATTGATACCCTCTGCTGTTGTCCACCTGATAACTGATTAGGCAGATGTGACACCCTGTCCTTTAAACCAAGAGTATTAATAAGATCACAAAGTTCTTTTTTATCTGGTGTCCTGCCATCAAGCTCACAAGGTAAAGTAATATTTTCCTTAACATTAAGAATTGGTATAAGGTTATAGAACTGATATATAAGCCCTACCTGTCTTCTTCTGAATATCGCTATCTTATCACTATTCAGTGAATATATATCCTCACCCTGTATATATACCTTTCCACTTGTAGGTCTGTCCACACCGCCAAGCAAGTGAAGAAGTGTTGATTTACCACTTCCTGAACTTCCCACTATAGCTACGAACTCGCCTTGTTCCACGCTGAATGAAATGTCATTTACTGCAAGTACAGCATTGTCACCTTTGCCATATTGTTTAACAAGATGTTCTACCTTTAATATCTCCATATACTGCCTCTCTTTCTGTCGTAAATATAGATTATAAATATGCATTGATTTATTACATATCTCAATATACACAGATAAAATGACATTTCGGTGACATTTATTTTATGTATTTAACTATAAATACTGTTTCTTCATCATCGGACTCCACACTTATATATCCTCCCTGCTTCTCAATTACTGCCTTAGCAAGAGGAAGTCCTATTCCCATACTGTTATCTTCGTATTTAGCTTCACTGTAATATCGTTCAAATATCTGCTTCTGTCGTTGGTCACTCAGTTTATCACCTCTGTTAGTTATATACACTGCTGTATACACATCATTATCTGTTATATTTATCTTTACAGTACCTTTATGTCTACTATGTTCAATTGCATTTTTAATAATATTCTGTAATGCTTCCCTGTTCCAGTTGTAATCGCCATTTATATAGATGTCCGATTTGTTCAATTTATTTACTTTATTATCTGACCCTTTATGAATATTATCTGTATTTGAATTATGAACATATATGTCTATACTAACAGCTTTAATTTCTGCTATAACCTCAAGATTACCTACCGCTTCTTCTATAATCTTATTAATGGAAATGTTCTCGTTATTGAACTCCACCACACCCGCATCAATTCTTGACAACTTAAGCATAGTCACAATCATCCAGCTCATTCCATTAACCTGATTTAAAGCTTCATATATGAATTTCTTTCTTGTAGCATATTCCATATCAGGATTATCATTAAGATTATCCAATAGAATCTGAGTTGAGGTAAGTGGTGTCTTTAACTGGTGTGATATGTCAGATACCGACTGTGCTAACATAACCTTTTTTATTCTGGCTGAGTCTGCCTGTTCCTTCATATATACCATAATTTTATATAACGAATTCTTAAGACTGCTAAGCTCATCTTCTGAATTATCATTTATTTCCAGCTCATAATTACCGCGTGATATTTTATCCATATAATCCTGCAATTGGACGATGGCATTCTTTCTTCTCCTCAAATATATGTAAAAACATATAATAAACAATACCGACATTACACCAATAATTAAAGTGCTGACTATTATATTGACATTTCTTATGTCACTCATATCTTTAATATAAAATGTATTATCTGTTATTCCATTTTTTCTTAATATGTTGTAAAATTCTTCTGATGTTGTACTGCTTTCAAGTTCACCGTAGGACTTATTTAATATAATCGCAATTTCTTCCATATCAAAGTCCGGATACTGGCTGATTACATTTTCAATAATACATCTTATATATGTATTCTCCATATTCTTGTACTTATTAGTATACCAGCCTATCCATGACATATATACCACTACGCCGACAACCAGCACTACACCTGTTAATAACAGACTTTTAACAGCCTGCTTATTCTTATATGCACCCATATTCTCTCCAATCTGTTATCATATTCTTTCTAATCTGACAATCTGTAACCTACGCCCCTGACCGTCACAATAATATTTCCTTCTTTATCGCCTATCTTATCACGAAGTCTTTTCATTGTAACTGTAAGTGTATTATCATTTACAAAGTTGCCTGCTGAGTCCCATATATGTGATAATATTTCTTCTCTTGTAAATACTTTTTTAGGATTTTGTAACAGTATTTTTAATATCTCAAATTCAAGCTTTGTGAGCTTAACTTCATTATCCGCCTTGTACAATTTTCTTATATCAACGTCCATCTTTAAATCTGCAAATGTAAGTTCGTTACCGCTCCGGTTTCTTCTTAGCACATTCTTAATTCTCGATAGAAGTTCCATATTGCGGAATGGTTTTATAACATAATCATCTGCGCCTAACTCCAGCCCCATTACAACATCTTTCTCCTCATCTTTAGCTGTAAGAAATATGACCGGTGCTATATCATCAGCTTTAATCTTTCTGCAAAGCGAAAAGCCATCCCCATCAGGAAGCATTACATCAAGTATGACAATATCTATATTCCATACATCACCAGCTCCAATTAAAGTTCTATATTTTTCAGTGTCCTTTGCATTATCTAATATCTCCTTTGCCTGATATGCACTTCTTGCAACCCTGACATTATAACCATTATTGGTAAAAAGGTATTCCAGCCCCATAATTATTGCTTCGTTATCCTCTATTAATAAAATATTACTCATATCTTTTCTCCAATCTTAATTCTTAATTACACAGTTATCATAATACTACTGTTTAATACACTTTATTATTTAATCAGCTATTTTTCTTATTTTTCTTAAGTTCACATTATTATATAATATATACAATAAAATATTTTAATTGTATACCCTGTTTAATATATCCATACAAATATAGTTTCATTATTAAATAATATTTATCAATTTTGTCTGGGATTGAATTATTTTGATTGTATTTGAATTATTTTACGAATTGTATAAATAATAATTTTCGTGTATAATACATACTTGTTGTTTATACTATCAGGGGGAAACTTATATGTTAATAGGGAATTGTAACGTAACTGCTGAACTTGTAAGCTTAATTGTGGCCGGATTTTTGACATTTCTTATGTTATACTCCAATCCAAGAAAGACGAGTTCATACCAAATCATTCATTATGGAATACTTTTATCGATGATATCTATCGCCACGCAGCTTGCATTTTTTTATAGTCAGGCTCATACCGATATGTTTAACAGAGAATTAAGATTATTCCTGTCGTTAGCATTTTTAGCAGAATACCTTGCATTACTAATGATGCTCTATGTGTATATATGTCTTCTTTCAACAAGGACATTACATCACACGAAAAATCTGCAATCAAAAGTATTATCATTCGGCTGTACTTATGCTATTGCTGTTTTTGCATTTGCAGTATCTGGTAAATTACCGGATATAATTGATGGTTTACTGCCATTAGAATATTATATTAATTTTTATGCTATCTTTGGCATAATAACCTGTTTAATATGCCTTTTATCCATATTATTAAATAAACATTCAATTCCAAAGGTAGTCAATAAATATGCTTTAATATTTATTCCAGTAGATTTTATAATGCTTTCAGTTCAATTTATGACAAGCAATATAATATTTTCAAGTCTCACATATGTATTACCATTTTTAATATATTATATATTATTTCACAGCAATCCATATGATGAACTTATTGGCTGTCAGAACCTGCACTCCTTTGAAGCAAGATTTACAGACAGTGTATCAATGAAACGTAAATTTCTCGTTGTATACCTTAACTTTCCTCAGCTTAAAAATGTAAATTATGCTATTCATAATGAAAAAGTTGAAGAAACAGCCGCTAATGTATGCAGACGAATTGAAAAGCTTCATCATATGGTTCACATTTACCGATTTACCAATGATGAATTTGCTATGATTTTATATATCAAGGATGAAAACAAAATAAAGCAGTTTCTCAATAATGTGGAGATGGCAATAATTGATTATATGACTGCTTCATCTTACACAATTAACTACAGAATAGCTGCTATCCAGAGCAATCCTGTTGTATCATCAACACATAAGTTAAGCTCAATGTCAGCCTACCTTTTTAATAAAATTGCCAATGAACCGGGCAATCAGTGTTATCTTGCTACAGATAAGGATTACAAGGAATTTCACGAGGCATACAAGATTGAACAGCTTCTTCTTGATATCCGCAATAAGAATGACCTTGATGACGAACGTGTATTATGCTATGCACAGCCTATATTCAGTGTTAATAACAACAGCTTTAGAACAGCCGAGGCACTTATGCGCCTCTCACTTGATGGAACAATCATATATCCGGATAAGTTCATCCCTATTGCTGAGAAGAATAACTGTATTCATACTTTAACGCGAATAATTCTTAACAAGGTATGTAAGATTGTAGCTGAATTTGAGAAGAAATATGACTTTGATGCAATAACTATCAATTGTTCATCATCAGAATTATCTAATCGTAATCTTTTTGATGAACTTATGGCTATAATTAATTCCAATAATATTATGCCAGAACATATCCGTCTTGAACTTACAGAAAGTGCTATGTTTGATGATTTCAATATGGTTATTCACAATATGGAAAAGCTTAATGAGTCAGGTATCAAGTTCTATCTTGATGACTTCGGAACTGGATACTCTAACCTTGAAAGAATTATTGGCTGTCCATTTAACACAATCAAGTTCGATAAAACACTGCTTTACAAATCTCTTGATAACTCCGCTGTATCGGATATCGTATCTCACCTTACAAGCGTATTCAAGGAACAGGGATTTGTATTATTAATTGAAGGCGTTGAAAATGAAGAGCAGGCATCTTACAGCATAGATAAAGGCTTTGATTATATTCAGGGTTACAAATATGCTAAGCCACAGCCTGTTATTAATTTGAAAGACTACTTTGATAAGCTGGAAAGGGCTATATCTTAATATTTTGCTTATTAATTGCATACTTATATAGTATTATAATCAGTGCCAGATTCCAATAAAATGGTTTGTAATGAAATACCGACCTATAATTGTTATGATTGATAATCTAACTATTATAGGTTGGTATTTTTTATATATGTAAATTGATGTTTTCCATAAATAAATATTTTTAATAATTACTTTTTCTTCTAATTATTAATATATTAATCCGCAATTCCTTATAAGCTAAATATAAAAAATGACCATTATACTTACCAATAATAAGTATAATGGTCATTATATATATGGGGATTTTAAATATAATCGTATAATAATACTACCACTAATTATTTAATCACCCCATTAATTCTATTCTTAATCAACATCCCACCAATTGTTGGCAGTGGTCTTTTCCTGTCACCCTTAGGTGCTGATTCTTTCTCAGCCTCAACAATTCGTTTCTTAATCTGTTCCATTTTATCATCTAACTGTGCAAGCTGGTTAGCACAATCTGATAATTCCAATGCAAGTATTTCAGCTTCGCTGTCTGGAATATTCTTCTTATATCTTAGCTTATGCTCAACACTTGCCCAAAAATCCATAGCAATAGTCCTAAGCTGAACTTCAACCTTCATTCTTCGTTTCTCATTCTGTAAGAATATCGGTATCTCAATGATAAGATGAAGACTTCTATAACCACTCTCTTTAGGATTCTTGATATAGTCCTTTTTCTCGATAAGTATTATATCGTCCTGCTGTAAAAGACAATCAGCAAGCATATATATGTCCTCTGTAAATGAGCATATTACTCTTATTCCTGCAATATCCCTTATATTCTGCTCAATAGATTCCATTGTAAATGGAATATTCTTCTTGTTAGCTTTCTTGATAATTCCTTCTGTTGACTTTATTCTTGTCTTAATAGTCTCTATAGGATTACGGTCATACTGTAAAGAAAACTGCTCATTAAGAACCTTGAACTTAGTCTCAACTTCCATAATTGCACATCTGTAATAAGCCATAAGTTCATTAAATGGCATTGTATTCTCTCTTATAAAATCAAAAACTTCATCTGACATAAGATTTTCTCGTATAAATCTCTGTTCTTCCTGTTTTAAAAAATCTTCAATACCCATTAGTTATTATAAGTTCCTTCCTGCTATTCGCTTGTAAAATGCTTTATCAACAGCACAATTATCCATTATGCAGTATATTCCTTCTAATATAAGCAAATGTATAATCTTCACCTTTCTCTGACAACATAACAAGTAATGAATACAATAATTTCTTAGTATTAGGATTAATTATGTAATGATCCATTCCTCTCTTAAAATAATTCAAAGAATCTGCATCTGTATACTTATCTTTATTATATATCTTACTTGCAGCTACCCTGTCACAAAACATTTCAATAACATAATTAACAGGCATTTCCATTCCTATAAGACTTCCATCACCACCTTTAGCTGTATAATCTATCCAGTATTCATAGTGGTGCTTATTCCTTCCTTTATGATGAAGCCACGCTGTTGAACAGCCCTCTGCTTCCCTCTGTGCATTATTCGGACTTCTGTTACCATCCTGATAATACTTTACACCTGGAATAAACTCTGAAAAGCTATATTTGGATAAGTCGTGCAATAGTCCCTGCTTATACAGACCCACACGAAAACAATTCTTCATAACCTCTAACTTATGCGTATTAATAGTATGCAAATGTCCAAAAAAATTATGAAAAAACTTACCCGGCTTCATTACTGTCAATCCTCCATGCCTGATTTTATCCTAACAGTCCGTTTGTTAGAAATTGTTAATTATTAAACTATCTTACCACGCACATTATACAGTATTCATATAAGCAAATTCAAGCATTACAGCAAGTCTTAATACGAAAAATCGAAAAACTTAATAACTTTATATATTCTTTATTGATTAATCTCACATATTACCTTGATGCCTTTATCGCTTCATCATAAAAGTATTCCTGTGAGTTAATCGACTCTTCACCTTCTTTAATACCTTTATGGTAATAGTTGCCGTCACTTCCCATAATTCTTGCTTTAACATTATCTTTAAGCATTATATTAAACATATGTAATATACGCTCTTTAATACTTTCATCATATACCGGTCCAGCAACTTCGACCCTCTTAAGAGTATTACGTGTCATAAAATCTGCTGAGGAAATATACATCTTCATATCTGCACCCTTTCCGAATATATATATTCTTGAGTGCTCAAGAAATCTACCAACAATACTTGTGATTGTAATGTTATCTGTATATCCGGTTATTCCTGCAACCATACAGCTAATCCCTCTTATAATCATATCAATCTTTACCCCGCTCATAGATGCCTCAACAAGCTTCTCTATTATAACCTTATCTGTGAGCGAATTAATCTTTATTCCTATATAAGCTTCCTTTCCTTCTTTTGCAATAGCAATCTGCTCATCAATTAATGAAAGGATTTTATTCTGTAAGCACTTAGGTGCAACGAGCAAATGCTCTGTATTGTCAACAACATCTCCAAGTCCGAGATTATTGAATACATCTGCTGTCTCCTTGGCAATAGCTTCACTTGAAGTAAATAAAGCAAGATCTGTATATAATTTGGCAGTTTTTTCGTTAAAATTACCTGTTCCAATATGTGTTATATAACGAAAATCTTCTCCGTCTTTATATGTTATAAGACAAAGCTTTGAATGAACCTTGATATGGTCTATTCCGTATATAATCTTACAGCCTGCTTCTTCAAGCCTACGTGACCATTCAATATTATTCTCCTCATCAAATCTTGCCCTCAGTTCAACAAGTACAACAACCTCCTTGCCATTCTCAGCCGCATCAATAAGTGCCTCTACTATCTGCGAATTCTTGGCAACACGGTATAATGTCATCTTAATTGACAGAACCCTGTCATCACCTCCTGCTTCATTAAGAAGCCTTATTAATGGATGCATACTCTCATATGGATAACTGAGCAATAAATCCTTCTTTGCAAGCTGGTCTATAAGCGGCTGTTTAATATCAATATTACTTGAATTCTGTGGTACACGTCTTTCATAGAACAATTCTCTCCTGCTTCTTAAGTCATCCTGTATCTTTGATATAAATGACATCTCAAGAGGTGACTCAGAATAAAATACCTGCTTCTTATCAAGCTTAAGTTCCTTACATAAAGCAGATATTACTTTATCATCAAGCACTCTTGAATATTCAAGCTTTACAGGACACAGCTTCCTTCTTTCCTTAATTAGCTGTTCCATAGTATCCCTGTAATCCATCTCTTCATCATAGAATGCTTCGTCCATATCTATATCTGCATTTCTTATAATTCTAATCAAAGACTTACTCTTAACACTATATTTCTTAAATATCTTTGGAAGAAAATGCAGTATAAGTTCTTCAATAAGCATATACTTATGACTGTCTGATGGTATTGGAATAAGTCTGTCAAATACACCATTACTGCACGGAACAACGCCTATCTTGTCATTGTTCTTTGAACCAAGAAGTGCCACTGCATATATTTCTTTATTCTTAAGAAATGGAAATGGATTCTTCTTGCTTATAACCTGTGGTGATAATATAGGAAGAATTGAATTATTAAAATATTCCTCTAAATATACAGCATCAGAATATTCAACATCATTAAAACTTATAAGCTTTACTCCCTGCTCCTCAAATCTATACATAAGCTGCTGATATATCTTATCTTTCTTATGCAGTAATTCCCTTGTCTCACTAAAGACAGCATCAAGCTGCTCTCTTGCTGTCATAAGTGTCTTATTATCAAATCCTGCATTCTTATCGTGCTTATTTCCCTTAGCAAGCAACATCTGGTCATATAATGAACCAACTCTTACCATATAGAATTCATCAAGATTACTATTAAATATAGATACAAATGTTAATCTCTCACATAAAGGCACTTTTAAATCCGCAGCCTCATCAATTACTCTCTCATTGAACTTAAGCCAAGACAACTCTCGGTTAGCAAAATATGGCTTTGGTACATCAGCACCTGAAGCGTTGCTCTTAATATCTCCGAATAAAGCACTGCCATTTATCTCACCAACTAAAACATTACTCTTAACCTCATCGGCTGAAGTATTATTCTTAACCTCTGCCTGATATACATCTTTATTAATATATGCGTTATCTGAATTAATCTCTTTAAACTCTGGTTGATTCATCTCTTTATTATCACTGATATTCTTCTTATTATTAACTTCTTTATTGTTATCATTATTAATAGTCATATGAGCCTCTTTATCTTTCTTCCAAAATCCTAGTCTCCAAAACATATTCCCATCGCCTTTGCTTCTGTAATTATTCCCGCCTGTGGATCTACAGTCTTTAATCTGCCCGCAACTTTATTTAATTCAATCTTATCTATCTGATTATTGCGGACACATACCATATATCCATATTCTTTATTTATTATAAGTTCTGCTGCTTTAGCTCCTAACCTTGAAGCTAATACCCTGTCATAAGCACAAGGGCTTCCACCTCTTTGTACATGACCTGGTACAGTAACCCTTACTTCCTGACCTGTTCTATCCATAATACCTGCACCAATTCTGTATGCTGCTGATGGATAATGCTCCTTCTTTCTTACTTCTTTAAGTTCTTTCTTACTATATAACATTTCCTCTTTGGATATTATACCTTCTGCAACTGCAAGAATTGTAAAATGCTTTTTATCATTAATTCTTTTATTAATTGCTTCTACAACCTTATCTAAATCGTATGGTATCTCTGGTATAAGTATTACATCCGATCCACCTGCTATGCCCGCATGCAGTGTAAGCCAGCCTGTCTTATGTCCCATAAGTTCAACTATAAATACCCGGCTGTGTGATGCCGCAGTTGTATGTATACAATCTATGGTATTCGTTGCTATATCAACTGCTGACTGGAAACCAAAACTTACATCTGTCCCAACCAGATCATTATCAATCGTCTTAGGAAGTGTTACAACATTAAGTCCTTCTTTATATAAAAGATTGGCTGTCTTATGTGTACCATTACCTCCCAATATTACAAGACAATCAAGCCCTAACTCCTTATATGTGTGCTTCATTGCCTCAACCTTGTCCTTACCATTCTCATCAGGTTCATTAATCTTCTTAAATGGTGTTCTTGATGTTCCAAGTATGGTTCCACCTATAGTTAATATCCCTGAAAAATCATTAATATCCATAAGCTTATATGTATTATTAATAAGTCCTCTGTACCCGTCAAGAAAACCATATATCTGAACATCATCCACTTTATTGTAAAGACTTTTAGCTACACCTCTCATAGCGGCATTAAGTGCCTGACAGTCACCACCGCTTGTCAACATTCCTATTCTCATATTAATCTCCATTCCTGCACACATTTTTGTACATATCAAGCTTATGTCTAGTGTGCACAGACACAACCTCGCGTGTAAAAATTTTTTTTACACTTATATCTTTATCTTTGTTACTTATTATTTTCTATTGTACATTAAACAACTATCTAATATCTTCATTCTTGATATATTTCAATAAATTGCTTCATAGTTTTGCAATTTCTGACATTATATTATAGTAGTTATGTAAAGTTTAACGAACTTATATGTAAAATCTATGTAAATTAAATATACTATACAATGTATTCACATCTATACCAAATTAATATATTTATAGTATATCACACTATATTTTTACTGTACATATATATTTTAAAACTTATATACTTTTTATATATTCAATTAGATAAATTTCAACTAATACTAATTACATTTTTCAATGCATTATGATACAATAAGAAGCACTGAATTAGTATGCCGTTATCTATACACCGGCATTTATGGAGGATTAATATGACAAGAAAAGAGATTAATGAAATCAAATCACAATTCAATATAGAAGACTGTGGAATTCTTAAATTATGCGGATGTTATGTTGATGGTGAGAAGAATAAAGTCACAACTATTAATGAAACATTCCTCAATCTTCCTGAGGAAGAACGCCATAAATATATAGATATATTTAAAAAATGTCTTTCTGGCACACCAGGACGTAACCTTATTGATATGCAGTTTACTCTTGATGCCTACGGCGATAAACAGCCTCACGATTTTCTGCTTGAGCTAAGAGACAGCGAATTAAAAGACGAGAATAAACTCAATGAATTATATGATAAAATAATCGCCAACTATTATTATCCTGGCAACTACTTAATTCTTGTAATCAATCAGGCATATGATGTTCCGGGTATGACTGCAGATAATATTGCTATGGAAGACGCTTCTGATGAAGTGTATAACTACATTTTATGCTGTATCTGTCCGGTTACTCTCTCTAAACCTGGGCTTGGATATTTTGAAAATGATAAGACTTTCCACAATCAGGTTCAAAGCCATATGGTTGACAATCCTGACATAGCATTTCTTTTCCCAGCCTTTAATAATCGGAGTGCTGATGATGAAAAAATTCTGTATCACTGTAAAGATATAGATGATTTCCAACAGAATTTTCTTACATATGTACTTAGCTGTGAAATTCCACTTCCAGCCAATGTACAGAAAGAAACCTTCAATGCATTAGTAACTGAAACACTTGGTGATGATTGTAACTATGAAACTGTTAAAAATATTCACGACAACCTCAATGAAATAATTGATGAACACAAAGCTGTTTCAAGCGCTCCTGTAATGCTTGATAAGACTGAAGTTAAGGAAATTCTTGAAAAAAGCGGCGTAAAAGAAGAAAAGCTTGCTGACTTTGAAGAACATTTTGAGATGGCTGCTGGAGAAAATGGAAAACTTGCCGCTAACAATATCACACCTTCAAGAAAATTTGAAGTAAAGACACCCGATGTTGTAATCAAAATCAATCCTGATAAAACCGACCTTGTAGAAACCCGTGTAATTGACGGAAAGCAGTGCCTCGTTATCCAGATTGATGAACATCTTGAAGTAAATGGAATTTCTGTTAATCCTGATACCGGCGAAGTAATTGACCGCAATGAAAATACTAATAACAATATATACTAGATTAATTATGCAATAAAATAAGCATTATTGTATACAATAATACTTATAATAAAAAATACCGCATTAATGTGTAACATATTCCAAGTTATGGAATATCCACATTAATGCGGTATTTTTTATTATTTATGCACTAAACAGATGATTATAATTCACATATCTGCTTATGTACTATATCTTAAAGAACTTCATTTCTGAGTTAAGCTTCTCTGATATCTTCATCAAATCATTAGCAGTTGTTGAAAGCATACTAATTGTAGCTGTAAGCTCCTGCATTGAAGCTGTTGTTTCCTCAGCTGATGCAGCATTCTGTTCAGAAATAGCAGAAAGATTAGCTATTACGTCATTAACCTGTTGTCTTGCGTCATCACAGGAACCTACATTAACCTCAATTGCTGCTGTCTCCTGTCTTGATACATTAATGCCATCACTAACATCAACAAAACTGTCCCTTGTCGCATTAAGCTTAACGACCTGCTCATTAATAAGAAGCTTTGTAGAATTCATCTCTTCAACAGTCTTTTCTGATTCCTGCTTAAGATTTTCAATTATCTGCTTAATCTCACCAGCCGCTTCATCTGACTGTGATGCAAGCTTCTGTATCTCAGATGCAACAACTGCAAATCCTTTTCCCGCTTCACCAGCCCTTGCTGATTCGATTGAAGCATTTAGTGCTAAAAGACTTGTCTGGTCTGCTATATTAGTAATGAATGCAGCTGCTTCTCCAATCTTGCCAACCGATTCATTAGTAAGCTCAATCTGATCTGCAATCTTATTAACTGCTTCTGTAGTATGGTCATTAGACTCAGATAACTCAACCATAGTATTCATTGAAGTATCACCTGCGTTACCCATAACATTAGCCGCCTGTGTAAGATTAGATACCTTCTCAACAATATCCTCAATAAGCTTGCCCATATTAGCAATATATGATGAAGCATTCTGGATTTCCTCTGCCTGCGACACAGCTCCTTTTGATATATCTTCAACTGCACTTGATATTTCTTCTGTAGCCTTACTTGACTGGCTCGCTGTAGCCGCCATCTCATCTCCAGACTTATATAACTGATCTGCTGATTCTGTAAGTCCTGTCACAATACCATTAAGTTTGCTGATAAGTGCCTGTACAGAACCCGCCATCTCTCCAATCTCATCATTACGCTTTAACATATTAGGATCAACCTTCATAGTTAAATCACCATTAGACAGGGAAACAAATAATCTGTTGACTGTCACTAAAGCATTAGCAATTTTTCTGGAAAGCATCAATGATATCACTGCTATTACTAAAAGAACAATAATTGTTACTCCCACAAGTGCTATAACCCTCTGTATAATAAATGATGTTATAGCTGTTCTTGGTTCTCCAGCAAATAACATACCCACAATATTGCCGTTATAATTCTTTAATGGAAGATATACACCTGTATAATCAACTCCATCAATATCGATATGATCTGCTTTATATGTCTCTCCTGTCTTAACCTTTTCCCATACTGAATCTGGTGCTTTAAGGCTCAACATTCTCTTATTATTAGAATCTCTTAATGATGTTACCTTGGAATCAACACCATAAAAGATTGCAATATCTGCATCATTATCATCTGTAAACTTATCAATTCCGTCCTGCTTCTGTGAAAGATTAGTATCACCTTTAAAAATGTTACCATTATTATCGACACGCCAATCACCAGAATATGTATTATCATAACTTGACTTTGTTGCCTCTGCTAGAAGCACAAGTCCATTAGATGCCTCTGCATTCATACCAGCTGACATATTAACAATTGCAATAATAAGCACTACTGTAATACCCACAACTGTAGGAAGAACAGAACTAGCTATAAGTCTTGCTTTAATACTCATCTTAAGTCCCGGCTGTCTATACTCATTCGATGTGTTATTATCATTAGAAATATCCTTATTCTTAACTGACTTCTTAGACTTACTCTTAACAACCTTAGGCTTGTCAGCTTTCAATTTATCTTTTACAGGCTGCTTAGCTGATTCCTTCTTTCCAAATCTTTTAGACTTTGGAACTTTTACCTTCTTATCCACTTCTGATACAGCTTCCTCGCTATCTGCTTCAGGCATCGTAGATTCAGCATCAACCTTTGTTGTATCTTCCATACCATAACCTCCTAGTTTCTTATATAACATAGAATATATCATTTCATATCGTTGAAGTATTATAACATAAATAAATATAAATGTTCTACATTTTTCTACTCTTTTTGCACATATTTTCCTGTATTATTAGATATAAATTAATCACATTCAGCAAGTGTTCTATAAATAAAAAAGTTCCCCGGTCTGGGGTGACCGGGGATGAGTAGAGGGGATAGAAATATAGTCAAGCATATTGGCTTTGGAGATTGTCCAATATACTTTCGTCCAAATTAAACTTAGTATCAGGTTCTCAAAAATATAACCAAACAAACATCATCTAACTTTCAAATATCATAACCTGACACTATCTATTATAATATCTTATTTAATATTGTCAATTAATAATTAACCTAAATTAACATTAAATAATAAAATCTTTCTCATCAGTTAAATATCAATATGCAAAACAATTATTAATATCTACCTGACACTTTTACATATTATAATAGGTTACTTTTAATATAGCAACTGAAAAATTGTATTTTTTATACTTTTTTAATGATTTATTGTCCTGTGTTATTATTATAATAATTAATCTGTCACTTTGTCAAGCTCTCTTTTAATTAATTCTGCCGTTGGTGTTATAGCGAGACCTTCTCTGGCTGTTTCTTTTAAACTTGATGGCATTGCCGCACCAATTCTCTGCATTGAATCAATAACTTCATCTGGTGATATTACACTTTTAATACCTGCCATAGACATCTGTGCAGCCGTTATTGCATTCATAGCTCCCGCAACATTTCTTTTAATACAAGGAACTTCTACAAGTCCACATACCGGATCACATGCAAGACCTAACATACTCTTTAATGCCAATGCACTCGAATTAACTATCTGCAGGCTATCTCCTCCCTGAAGAAATGTCAACCCTGCCGCCGCCATTGCACTTGCACTTCCAATCTCTGCCTGACAGCCTCCTGATGCCCCGGCTATAGAAGCATTTTCTGCTATAACTGCTCCAATTCCTGAAGCAATCAGCAACGCCTTAACCATATCATCTTCAAGTGCCTTAAAATATGTTTCATATGATATAAATACCGCTGGAATTACTCCGCAAGACCCCGCTGTAGGTGCAGCTACTATTCTACGCATACACGCATTAGACTCTCCCATTTTAAGAGCTTTTTCCATAACCATTCCTACAAAATCTCCACATATATTCCTGCCTGATTTGTTATATTGATACATCAGCTCTCCGTCACCACCTGCCATCCGGCTTGGTGACTTAAGAGATTTATCATAATTATTATCTGCAGTTTTCATAGCTTTATACATCAGACGCATATTTTCAAAAATCTTATCTTCGGAAACCATACGCTCGTGTGCATTATCCATCATAATAACCTGCCATATCTGTGCATTGTTCTTATGACATAATTCCACCAAATCATTTATAGAATGATAATTCATTATTTAATCTCCCTTTTGCGATAAATATGTTACTTTAGTTATTCCTTCAACCTTTTTGAGCCATTCTATGCCTTCGCGTGGTATCTCCTGATCACATTCCAGAACCATTACTGCATCACCGCCTCTGTTAGAACGATACAACTGCATAGTTGCAATATTCACGGATTTGTGTGCAAGCATTGATGTCACTTCACTAACGTGCCCCGGCTGATCCTGATTATGCACAACTAAAGTTGGATAATCTCCCGAAAAATTCGTTGTTATTCCATCAATCTGTGCGATATTTATTCTTGAACCACCAAGTGACTCACCTACAACCTCAAGCTGCTTTCCAGAAATACCTGTTAATATAATCTGTGCACTATTAGGATGTGCTTCTTTCAGCGTTGATTTTCCAAATGTCACCTTTATTCCTTTTTTTTCGGCAATCTCCATACTATGTGGTATTCTCATATCATCAGGCTGCATTCCAAGTAGTCCTGCAACTATAGCCTTATTAGTTCCGTGTCCCTTTCCTGTATCAAGAAAAGAACCATACAGCAAAATATTTGCTTCCTTTATCTGTTCTCCCATCAACTTCTGGGATATATATCCAATCCTTACCGCACCCGCTGTATGTGAACTTGATGGTCCAACCATAACCGGACCAATTATATCAAATATATCCATTAAATCCTCCGTGAATCCAGATGCTTAAAATATATTTAATAATATTTACTCTGAATTATTGTGAACTTGGTATTAATAATTTTGTCTATCATTCTATTTGCATTGTTTTATTTGAAATATTTACTTCTTTCCTACTATATTAGAAAATGTATCTTCTAAGCTCTTTCCTACTGATTTCATTGCATCACCAAATTCATCAGCCATACTTTTAGCCTTCTTATCTAGTTCATTTTCTTTTACATAATCTGTAACCTTATCCGCCGCATTATTAGTGACGTCAACAGCTTTACCAACACCTCTTAAGACCTTTTCTTTATTAATAAATCCCATTATTATCAGCTCCTCTTTTATTTATTAATCTATCAATCTGTTAGCTTTTAAATTATAAATCCATTAATCAATTTCTAACTATATTTAAATTTATATATCAATAACTGGTCTAATCGTAAACTACTCTGTTCAATCAATTTCTAACTGTATTTAAGCTTATATTGTTATTATACATTTATTTTATAATTTATATTATATCATAATTTCTGCGTTGCTTTTCCACGCATATGAAGTTTCGAAGAAACTTCTAAGTGACTACGAAGTAGTCATATTATATCATCTATTTTATCATTTAAACATAATGTTTATATTACAATATATTCTTTAATACAATATTGGATTTATGTCACATAATATAGTTTTATATTACAAATACAGTTATATACTGTGATTTCAACATAATTATACTTTTTAATTTCAACAGTATTACTTTTTCTATATAGTTACCTATAATAATTTCAATTCAACTACTGCATTCATTTTATTATCTGTTTCAAATATGACAAGGCAGTTATAATTATTATCTGTAAGACATTTTATTTTTATGTTATCATTCTGCATGATTTCTTTTTTATATTCAATTCTTATATAGTTAAAATCTACATTTTTATAAATATCTTCTGGAACAGCTTCTAATGCTGCTTCCAAATAGCTGACATTATGTAAATGTCCATTAATATCAATATCTCTTCTCTGTATTAAATATGGCTTTTCTGTAACCATAATGTTATCTGGCAGATTATCCAAATCAGGAAGCTCTATCTTCTTTATCTCCTCATCGAATACATTTTTTTCTGTTTCAGTACCATATATATCGTTCATTTTGTTGTCTAAAATAATAGGTCTGCGTCTTACCAAATCCATATATAGCCATCTTGAAGTACCTATTGCACATAACTCACCATTCTGGTCGTATAATTCAAAATCCCTAAATGCACATAGTCTATCAGACTTTCTAGACCATGTGCTTGCATCTATATATTCATTGTAAGCTGGTCTTTTAAGGATTTTTATCTTCCAATCCAGCAATACCCACGCCTTTTTATTAATAGCAGATGCCGATACCCCCAATCCAACCTTATCTGAATGAGAACCAGCAATATCCTCCATAATCGTAACGATTCTTTTGTTGTCTATCTTATTCTCTCTTCCAATATCCTCTAACTCTACTTTATATCTTTCTTTATATATCATTATCTATATTCCTCAATATATTCATTATATGTTAACTATGTGTATGTTTAAATAAAAGCATATCAGCTGATTAGTATTAGTTAATTTATATTAATATTTTAGTGATTATCACTTGTTACACCTGTAAATACAAGCTTTAACTATTAGAATTTTTTAGTATTTATTCTAATTATCAACGCCTAATCTATATGTATTAATGCTCATATTATACATTTAATAATACTTTATTGTTTTACAGTACGGCCGTCTGATGTGTGCTTTATCTAATAATTATTATTGTTCATCAGCCAATATCTGTTAGTGTTCTTATATTATAAATGTTATGAGTTGAAATATCCATAAAAAATGAATTAAATGTGTGTGGTAGTTACATAATTGCAAATATAATCTGCAACTATATATGATTATTTAATAATCTAAAAGCAATATAAATGTTTCACGTGGAACTTAAAACATTTGTTTGTAATATCGTTACTAATTACTATAATTGTATAGATTATATAAGTTTCATTAGTTATAATATTTTAGATTTAATTATATTGTTTTAGATTTATTATAATTAAATATATTATTGATATTATGTATTATTAATCACTTTTCAATAATAGTACTCAAATAAAGTGAACTCAGTTCACTTTATTATATTCCTTATAATATATGTCTTATCAATATGTATAATACCACTTTATGAATTAATTCAATTATATTTAATAATATATTTGCTGTAATTTTTTTATTTATAATTATATATAGATATTAAAGCATTATCCAATAATCATATATAACAAGTAAACTAGATTATTAATATTGATAAACAAATTCAAATTGATAACTTAATATTATGTATGTGCATAATGCTTTGTTTATATAGAATTATAATTGAATATCAAATATATAATTTGGACATAGAATCCCACCATATAATTCATATAGATAATTTTATTTATTGAACTCAGTTCACTTTTAGCTGTGTATAATATTATAAATACTCATTTATATCATTATAATTTTGAACTCAGTTCATAATTTTTTATAAATCATTTTATTATTTTTGTATTCTTTCTATTTTATTTATGCGTAAATACTCACTTAATCCATCAATTATATTATGCATATCTATATATGCTTTCTATGTCAGAGTTTTATTATATAGAATCTAAAAATCCTTAAAATTCTTTATAACACTATCATTACAATCTATTATTACAATCATTACAATTTGATATCAATGTAAATCATAAAGGAAATGACTATATATTAATTATAATAATGAATTTATTATTAATTTCATATCTTTCGGCAAAATTGAATTAAGAAATAATCTAAGCATATATAATAGATTACTACAAAATAATATATATCAAAAATATTAAGTAATTTATTCTTATTTATTATATAAATATACCTTATTATATTTTAAATTTATCTATCAATATTTAGAAACCTGTTTACTTATTACATAAGATTATTGGATAATGTTTTAATATCTATATATAAATATGAATAAACAAATAACAGTAAAAATATTTTAAAATATTTTTCTACATTTATAAAAATTGAACTGAGTTCACAAAAAAACTTAACATAAATATCATAAAATAATATAACTTTTGTATTGATAAAACGTAATTTTGTTGTATAATAAAATTAGATTTTAATGAAAGAAGGACAATAATGAGCGAAGTAATAAGTTTAATTAACGAAAAGGGTGGTGTAGGAAAATCATCCTCAGCCATAACAATTGCTCAGATTTTATCTATTTCTGGCTATTCTATATTATTGATAGACTTAGATCCACAGATGAATACAAGTAAAATGTTTGGCAAAAGTGAAGAAGGTAAGGATATTGACTATGAACAGCTGTTTTGTAGTAAATTTGATGATAAAGCTACTGTTATGAATTACATTTCTACAACAGACTATGAAAATATATCTATACTTTGTGCCTCAAGAGAATTAAACAATCTTATATATAAAATATACGATGAGAGTAAAGAATCTAATGTAGAATTATGTTTTAAACATAATCTTAGTCTATTAAAGGATGATTACGACTATATTATAATAGACAACTCACCTTTTAAATCATACCTTACAACATGTGCTATGTGTGCCAGCAATAAAATCATCACACCTATATGTGTTGATAATTTTTCATATGATGGTTTAATGTCACTTTTTGATACGATTGAAGATCTCAATGCTAAATATGCACTTTCTATTGAATTTGCAGGTATGTTTATGACCAGAGTGGCAGGAAGAACAACCTTATATAAACAAATGTTTGAAAGTTATGAGAATATGTTTGGTGACAAATTCCTTCCTGTGTCAATAAGAAATTGCATTGCCGTCAATGAATCTAATACATTGTTTGAACCATTACTCACATATGATAAGAGAAGCACCGCAGCTCAAGATTACATAGAATTAGTTAATTATCTTGGACTTATGGATAATAAACATTACAGAGAATTAGCAAAATATCTTAAAGGAGAGAAGAAATAATGGCTAAGAAATCATTTACTGCTGGTGGTACTAAGACAGGTATCCTTAATTCTGACGGTGGAGAAAAACTTAAAGAAATTCAGGCAAAGACACAATACAATTTTAAATATATTCCTAAAGATAAAATTGTATCTAACCCTAAAAATGAAATGTATGCGCAGGATGGCATTAATGCACTCAAAGAAAGTATACTTGTTAACGGTCTAAGACACAATTTATCTGTATTATATGATTCTGACAAAGATATATATCGTCTTATCTCTGGTGAAAGAAGATATCACGCCATATCAGAAATGGATGAAAAGGATTACCAGACACTTTTTCCTGCTGGAATTCCCTGCAAAGTTGAAAAGTCTGATATTACTGAAATTGACGAAGAAATTATGCTTATCTCAGCCAACCACGATGTAAGAGAATCTTCAATGGAAGTTAAAAGATGGGAAGTAAGCCGTTTAAAAGAACTTTATGAAGCTAAAAAGTTAAACGGCGAAATAAAAAATATCAATGCAGAGATTGCCAAACAGCTTAATATATCAGAAAGACAAGCCCGCAAATATACAACAGCAGAAAAGCTTATTCCTGAATTAAGTGAATTACTCAATAACAATGGCATAGATCTTAACCAGGCTGATAAGTTTGGTAAGCTTGATGAGGATGCACAGAAGAGTATATTAAATATTCTTCAAAAAAATGGCAACATTGAAAATGCAGAATTTCAATCTATCAAGAAGATATCTGAAGAACGTGCTAAAGAAGCTGCCAAATATAAGCAGGAATTAGAAGAAGTAACCAGAGAGCTTAACAAAAAGAATGAAACTTTAGAAATTCTTGAAAATAAAATAAATGAAATTTCTACAAATACTGATAAATCCAATTCCAAAATAGATATTGAAGAGGAACTTCGATATATGACTGAGGCTAAGAACAAAGCTGAAAAGGAAAAGGCACGTCTTGAAAGTAATATGGAAAAGATGAAACAGCAGCAACGTGAGAAAGAACAACGCAAGACAACAATTTCAGATAACGAATTAAAAAGAATATCTTCAATTGCTAAAACAGAACAGGCACTTGCATTATTTGAATCAAACTTTGATATCATTAAGAATAACAAGTCTATTATAAAAAATGATACAGATTTAAAAATAAGAGTAGAAATTTTAAATCAAAGATTAACTGATTTTATTAATTCACTAACCAATAATTAATATATTATGTCCCCAATTCTAATAATATTAACATAGGAGTTGGGGATATATTATTATTAATCGTAATCATATAAATATCTATCTATTTATTTATCTATTTATTTATTTATTTATCTATTTATCTATCTATATCCATATTAATATATATAACAATACATATATTTAACATATATTGATAAATTAAATTAACATAGACACAGTATTTATAAGGCTTTCAACAATTTTTTATAGTTCATTAGTTACTAATTCAAAGTCGGATATTTTTTTTTGAAGAATAATTTTTTTATAAACAGGTCTATTAATTATTATTCTGGTCTATTATTTTCATGAAATGTCTTTTTAATAATTATTATAGTCGAAAAAGATAAAAAAAAGGTTGAAAAGTTTCCATATGTTAATAAATCTTCAATATAAATGTTATCAAAATTTGTTAAATTAGTATTTTAATTATATATTAAATAAATTATAAAAGGAATCATTCATAAAAATTGAAAAAAAGAAAATAAAAAAAATGAGCAGCCTGCTTTTTTTATTAAAATTAATTAAGAATATCACATATATTGATATAAAAATCGAATACAAGACACGAAAATAAGACTGCTTTTTAAGCAGCCTTTTTTAATTTACTAACATTAGCACGAATTATCGTTGATACAAGACCAGGAATATTTTTTATAGATCGTTCATACACTATATATTGTCTATAGATATCTGCTAACGCATACATCAATAAATCGAAAGAGTAGTGAACGGCTATATTTGCTAAATCCTCCAAATCAAGTTTACTGATTTTAATCAATTTATAATTTGATATATTAGTGTCTATATTAATAAATTCTCTAAAACGTACAGGTGGAATATCACCTGAGTTAATGTTAGGAATTACTGTATTAAAATCATTAATAAATGACTTTAACCGGTCAATGTTTTCTTCTAATAGAATTTGTTTTTGCTTCTTAGCAATATATCTTGAAGAAATTTCAAATCTTATGATATTATCATTAATAGTGACATTAAAAATATCAGCATCTGAATTAGACATATGTTGTTTTATAATGCAAGGCTTGCAATACTTAGGAAGCATATGTCTTATTTCAGATATTGATTTGTGATCCACGCTTGCCTGACCCTTAAGATTAGAACTATCAAGGTTGATAAGCTCACGCAAGTAAATTCTTAATGTTACAATTGAATTAATATCAAAAAGTTTAGTAATTAATTCCTTAGAAAGCACTAAAAATCCCCTGCCGTTTTTGTTAGCAGGAAGGTAATAATTCTCATAATCATTGATAAGCAATGAAATAATAGATGATGAAGTTTTGGAATATGATATATAAGTATAAGATGATAATATGTCAAGATTATTCCAAATCGTCTTAATGTTGCATTTAAGAATAGATGCCAATTCTTTGATATTAATTTCTTTTATAATCCCAAAACGATCCGGATGATAAAAATGTAATAACATAAATAGCTTAAGTGCATTTGATTTTAACATAGGTCTATAGCCATAACGATTTTTTTCATTATGATATATCTTTTTAGTTACGTTCTTAGTTGTGAGAATTCTATGTGGACAATTGTTACAATTATCAATAGCCATTTTGTAGATATCATTATCGCTGGAGAAGGATTCGATAATTGCTTTATATTTACAAGTAGAGCAGTTATCATTTGAGTAATCGGTAACTTCAACAGAAGAATCAATAATTGTTGTGTAATTTTGCTGAATACCAAGAGCCTGAATTAATACAGCTTTGCCTATATTTGTAAAATTATCCAAAATTCCCACCTCCTTTTTATGGATAATTTAACAATATTATCAAATAAAATCAAATTCTTGTTTTTACTCAAAATTTATCCACATAAGTGTATTTTTTAACTTGTTTTACTCTAAAATTGTCTACTTATCCACAAAATCAAAGTGTTTTACTCTAAAATTATCTACTTAATTTAATAAAATTTTTTTTGTAGAAGTCAAAATAAATATTTTGTGGATTTTACTACTTTTTTATCTACATATAGTTAACAGCTATCCACATAGGGTAGTGGTATTTTAAGGAAAATCAGTATTTAAGCCAAAAATGTAGACATTGTGGATAAAATTTCAAAAAAAAAATGTAGAAAAAGTATTTATATACAATATATAAATATATAAATAGAATAGAAAATTGGAGAAAAATCAATAAAAAAATGATATTTTACTCCAAAAATATCTACTTTTTAAAAATTTACTCTAAAAATATCTACATTGAAAAATAAAAACTAAGTTTTTTACTCTAAAAATATCTACATAAAATTAACATATTATTTAAAAAATGCTGCTGGAAACAGTAAAATTGTAATAAAAAAATAACAAATGCCTATTTTAAGGGATATATAAAAGATTTATCTGATAAAAATAAAAAAAACACGACAAAACTTAAAGAAATACAGATAATTAAGTAAATAAAAAAAGTACAATAAAATTTTCTTAGTTATCAATTAATTATCTACACTTTAATTATGATGATAAAAATGTAGACATTTATAGTTTCTGATTTGATTAAAATAGAGTGGCAGGCAAGTAATTATTCTATCTATCCACTACACCATCTGGCATACGGTTTCAGACAAAGGCAGTTCTTTGCATTGCACATATTTTCAAAAGGAACTAGGAGAATGTATGCTATAAAATTTACGGAGCTTCTTATGTGAGCCTTACAGTGTACAAAAGGAACTTCATAGGGCATACATAAGAGCTCTCTGTAAGGCTCACATAAAAAAGCCGTATGTAAAAACATACGGCAAATAATTATAATAAAAAATCCCTATTTCGTCTATTAATGAGCATTGTCTATCATCTTAGTTTTATCAAAATTCAAATCCTGAATTTCAGCTTCCGATAATGGAAGGAAGTTAATAATAAATACACCATTTTTTAATTCAAAGCTATCGATTACAATATTGTTATCTACAAATTCCTGTAAAGATTCCTGAATTAATTGTAAGTTCTTCTTTTTATTTTTTAATTTAAATCGAACAATCTTCTGGAAGTAAGTATAACTATATTCACTCATCAATGTTTCCTGATTAGCAATCTGTTCACATTTCATTGCATAGCATATAATTCTTGAAAGGTTATTATCAAGAACATCATAAGAAGCAGAAGTTATAGAGATTAACTTTTTCTTTATAATAGCGTTACTTAGTACCTCACCAAATTGAGCTATGGCATAAGGTCTTTCAGCATCTTCTTTGATGACAATATTATCAAATAAGTTGAAATAGATTTTACTGCCAGCTTCCTCATAATAGAAATTGTACTCTACAAGCTTTCTACAAGAATTAGAAATTTTCTTGAGCACATTTTTACCAACGTGATAATCGACAATTTCTTTACCAAGAGTATTAAGATCGACTACTACAGATTTCTCTTTAGAGAATTCCTGCATATTAATATTAGATATAAAAGCATTAACTAATTTCAGGTCATTAGAATCCATAGCCTTTGGTGGAGTAAGTTTGCCGCTGTTGACAGTCACTTCCAAAAGTTCACGGCCTTCTTCATCTCTGATAATTTCTTTTAGCAGATTATCAGATGCTGTTTCCATCATTAATGTAAAAGATGAAGGACTGAAGAGTGGTTTGTCAACTAAGTCAACAGGGAATAATCGAAGGTATGAGTCAATATTACCAGCAAGTTCACTTTCTATGTATTTCCAAGCACTAATAATCAAATCATTCTTTAAAGAATTATATATTGAGTTATAAGTAAAAGATGAGATACCTGGGAAATCAATTAAAAGAGTATTGGAATCATTTTTCCATTCTGTTGCAGCTCTTTTCTTATCTTCGATAATTTCCTGTAAATCTTTATCTCCAAACATTTTAGTATAATCTTCAACAGGAAGAGTCTTTGCCATAGCAACAACAGTAGCTAAAGGGTGTTTGGCATCGTCAATGCTGATTGTATCAATATCATTAATGTATGATTTGTACCAACGTGATCTTTTTTGTAAACGTGATTTCTTTACCTTATTAATTATAGGTACTAAATCTTCACGGCTAGTCTTTCCATCAAGATATTCCATAAGAGTTTCATCAATTAACTCAGCTACATTTTCAGCAGAGAAGTTTAACAAATTTCTTTTCTTATTGAAATAATCAATAATAACTGGATCAATGTGATTAGCTAATTCTTCAATAAATCGGCGAGAGTATTGTTCCATAATATATCTCCTTATATAACAACAAATATAATTTTCATTTTATTCTATATATTAATTGGCAGATAGTGGAAGAGTAGAATATGGATAGATGATTATAATATAGTCTGTCCAGTGTGTTATTGCTCTTTATGTAAATAGCATAATCTTCGATTAATTATATCTAACAATTTATATAGTAATTGTACTCATAATTATAAAAAATATAAATACAAAAATCAAATAGTAGGTTCACACCAGGAAGCTTTTCTTAATTACTTTGGTTGTTGTTGTGTTTATTTTGAAGTAGAGTGGTGGTGTGAGTTTTGGTTAACATATAGACATATGTCGTCATATATTGTATTATATATTATGTAAAAAATCAATAGCACACAGATAAGATTATTTTGTTGTGTTGAAAAGATATAAGAGGTATTTATGTTATGATTTCTGATACATTTAAGAATACTATTTGGATATATTACGAAACTAATTTAAAAGCTCGTACACGAAAAGAATATTGGAATGTTGTAAAGAATTTTGATAAAGTAGTTGGCCACGACCCATTAGAGTTAAGTCATACTGATGCTGTAACTTATTATGAACATATATTAAATAAGATAAGCAAAAATCAATTAAAATACTCTACCGGTGTAATGAGATTATCCGTAATAAGATCTGTATGTAATTTTATTGAATTTAATATGAGTAATCACGGAAAGGAATATACAAATTATTTCAAGGAAATTTCTATTCCAGAAGAAGATAAGTTATTAACAGACAATGATATACCAACACTTAATGAAATAAACAATATTATGGAAACAATACAACAAAATAATGATGAGAAAGCATTTTTAATATTATCCCTTGCCGTCAAATGTGCATTGACTAACACTGAAATATGCAGCCTTAATAAAGAATATATTGCAATTAATTCCAATGACGAAATGTATATTAATTATCCTCCAAAAGGCAATAATCGTATATCAAGAATAATTAAAGTTCCGGATGATGTTGCTGTATTATTAGACAGATATATATGTAATAATAATATAATAGAAGGTGCCATATTTATTAATAAAAGAAAAACACGAATTAAATTAAGGGACACAGAAAGACTTCTTGAAAAGTATTGTAAACTTAATATAGAAAAAGGTATGTTAAATAACAAATTCACAATGCAGACCCTTCGTCACGCCGCAATATGTTATATGTTATCGGGTGGAGCTTCAAAAGATCTGGTTGCAAGCTACGCTGGAATAACAACCAAATGGATTACAAGATATGATAAAATAATTAACTCTGATACATACAAACAGGCTGTTGACTATAGTATCATAAGTATCAACGCATAAATATACTAATGAATTGAATTAAACATCAAGCCATTAGTATTATTATATAATATATATTATAATTGATAGTACTAGGAAAAAGATAGTACTTTTCAATTATCTGCTATGTGTTATAATAACAATCGAAAGAGCTTGATATGAGCTCAATACAATTCCCCAATATCCCGCTGGATGATAATTAGTTATTAATTATTGTTTGGTGGGATCCCCTTTTTTATAGCTAATTCTGGCAGATACTTCCTATATTTTAATGGAAGCATATTTATCTGACATTTATAATTGACACGTTCTTTTATTGCTATAGTATTATAAAATCTTATCCATAAATTCTGAATATCATTTTCATTATCTGAAAAATCATCAAGCTGTTTTAATAATTCATTATTATAATCATTATAAAAAAATGCTGTATTATTATTCATATGTATATACGCAATATTTCTCCTGACATCATATATCAAAAAATTCTCGCAATGCAGTCTGTCATTAAAATGATCAATAATCATATATATAATATTATTATCAGGTTCTATTCTGGCTGTAAGAAAACCATTAGCATTTTCATTAAATCGAAGTATCTCTATATAAAAGTGTGCTTCATTAGCTGCCTTTTTATATATTTTATTAAACTGGAATATGTATTCATCATTAATGTTATGCAATACTGAAGTTCCATATTTAAACATTCTCTGCAAACAATGATAAATTACTGAGGCCTTATTATCTGCGATTGACTGTGCAACAGTAAATATCATCTCATATATATCATTAGACAGCTTTAGCTTTATTGTATTGGCAACTTTATCTGATAAGGTTAAATCTGTCCTGATATTTATATAGTTCTCAAATAATGAATAGTTAGAAACAACATCTGCACATCTTACATCAGTATGGCTTGTTCCTGCCTCCCAGGCTTTATATATTGCTGAAAATATCCCCTCTATAGAATTATCACATAAATAAACATCCATAATACTATGCACTTAACTAATCAGCTGGTAGTAATACTGGCTGATCATATCCTTTCTTCTTACTAATCTTTATTCTATCTCTATGTTCCATATAAATATTTCAAATTACAAATTCTTATATAATTATCCTGATAAATATATTATATTATTCTAATATGCATCTTTATATTGTTCTAATATTTATTATTCACAATTATAATAAAAACATTCGTATCATTCTGATATTACATTGCAGTCAAATAAAGAAAGCTGTTTATAGCAGTCTTTATGTTCTATGTCATATATTTTCTTCTTGTCATTATCAATAAGAGCATTAGTAATATAATCCTGATCTATTCGTATGTTATACATCATTCTGCCATTACAGGTTATAAAATAAACAGCCCTTTTTAATACAACTCCGGCTTTCTTTAAAGAAGTAAAATCTAATATAGACATTCGTCTTGCCTTAATAATACGTCTTGCTGATTTCACACCTATTCCGGGAACTTTTAATAACAGGGCATAAGGTGCTGTATTAATCTCTACCGGGAATATATCAAGGTGACGTATTGCCCAGTCACATTTAGGGTCTAAAAATGCGTTAAAATTAGGATAGTCTTCACTAAGAAGATCATATGACTTAAATCCATAAAATCTCATAAGCCAGTCCGCCTGATATAACCTATGTTCCCTAAGCAAAGGCACACCCTTGCCATCTTCCTGAAGTGGAAGCGACTCATCCATATTGACATTAACAAACGCTGAATAAAACACTCTCTTTAAATCGTATTTGTCATATAAATTCTGTGCTATCGTAACAAGCTGGTAATCCGTCTCTTTGGTAGCACCAATAATCATCTGTGAACTCTGTCCTGCTGGAACATATCTTTTATATCTATGTCCCGCCGATAGCTCAGTATTACCAGTATTCAATCTATTATTAATGTTTAATCTGTTATTGGCAGCCAATCCATCATTAAACATAGTGTCTAACATCTCATTACTTGTATCATCAGAAAATGTATTATACATATTATAAACATCTGACAAATAATTGTTCGTATGCTTCATACCAACCTCATATCTATTCATATGTATGTTATTCTTAATCATATTCATAGGATGCAAAATACTTTCTCTTGATTTAGATGGAGCAAGTTCTTTAAGTGCTGCATTAGTTGGAAGCTCAAGATTAATGCTCATACGGTCAACAAACCAACCAGCGAACTTAATGATATCATCCGATGCTCCAGGAATTGCCTTCATATGAATATATCCGCCAAAATTATATTTCTTTCTTAGAAGAATAACCGTTTCTAACATTCTCTTCATTGTTTCATCAGGACTGATAATTATACCTGAACTTAAAAACAATCCTTCTATATAATTACGTCTGTAGAACTGCATAGTAAGCTCACATATCTCCTCAGGCGAAAATGTAGCCCTCACAACATCATTAGACGAACGGTTAATGCAGTAGCGGCAGTTATATATACATTCATTCGTAAGAAGTATTTTTAAAAGAGAAATACACCTGCCATCTGCACTAAAGCTGTGGCATATTCCACACGCTTTAGAATTGCCTATGCCTTTACCATTGTTACCACGTTCAACGCCACTTGACGAACACGATACATCATACTTTGCAGCATCAGATAAAATCGTCAGCTTATCCATAATACTTAGGTCTTCTTTAATAACCACAACTCCCACCTTCTTTCGATAATAATAAAAAAGATACATGCAGAACATATTTTCCAAACATTCGTTCTGTATGTATCTTATCATATTATAATATATTTCGCAATTGAAATTTTAATATATTTTATTCAATCTAACTATAAAAGTTCTGCCTTTAAAACTTGTATATTATCTGCTATTTTATCAGCTCCTGCCTTAATTAACACTCCTTTATCCCTAAAGCCCCACGATACAGCTATACAGTCAACCCCTGCATTTCGTGCTGTTAGCACATCTACATCTGAATCTCCAATATAAGCTATATCTTCTAATGCAATGTCTGCTATTGCAGCACATTCTAACAAGGCATCCGGAGCGGGCTTTTTTGCTATGCCCTCTCTTGCACCAAATGTAATATCAAGAAGATTATCAAAATATATATCACATAATTTAGTCACAGCATTTTGTGCTTTATTAGACAACACTGCAAGCTTAATCCCTGACTGCTTTAATTCTTTAAGCATATCAATAATTCCATCATATGCCTTTGTGTTGTCATTACAATGTTCCTGATAATACTTCTTAAAACATTCAAACACATTATCTATAACCGGCAAATCGGTTCCATTAGGAACACTTCTTTCTATTAAAAGACGAATTCCATTACCAACATAATTCCTTACTTCTTCTATAGTTCTTTGAGGCATACCAAACTGTGCAAGAGAGTAGTTCACCGCATCTGCCAGATCCTCCAATGTATTAAGCAATGTTCCGTCTAAATCAAATACAGCCATTTTATATTTCATATACTTCACACTTTCCTTATATTAATAATAACTGACTGGATAACAGATAATAAAAAATTCTTAAAGCAGATATATTATTTATAAGAATTAATTCAACATTAACATATTGTATACAGATTAATTACAATCAGCTATTTCCATATCAGATATTTAATAATATAATCAAGACTAAAAAAATGCAATATGAAAATAAAATTTTAAATTTCCACATTTATCTATATTTTCCTTCAAATATTTTCAAAAAATTTAAAAATATTAAAATAAAAGGGTTGACATATTACATATTAACGTGTATTATATCACTTGTGTTCACGAGAAATAAATCGAAACACACAATACAATATGCGCGAGTGGCTCAGTGGTGGAGCACCTCCTTGCCAAGGAGGGGGTCGCGGGTTCGATCCCCGTCTCGCGCTCTGTAAGACAACAAAAAGGACTTCCGAATGGGAAGTCCTTTTTTGTCATCCGGGAAGTGCGGGGCACTTCTCGAAACCCAACTGCTTCACAGTTTGGCTTCGATTTCTCGGAACGCTAAAGCGCCCCTCGGTCGTGTCAGAACAGAGGTCCACCGGACCTCTTGACACCCATCTCACATAACACACGGGGGGTGACTATTATTTATTTCTGTATTAGCAACATTTTTGACTGGTTTATGAATTTTGTTCGTGACTATTTTTTATTTATATTATATAATGAATTTTATATGGGTTGTGTATTATTAGTTAATAGCAGATAACCTGATTTCATTGATTTATTATAATAGAAAAGGAACTTATTAATTTATGAAAGAAAGAGAACAATTTGGTTCAAGAATAGGTTTTATTCTTGTATCAGCAGGCTGTGCTATCGGCCTTGGTAATGTATGGAAGTTTCCATACATATGTGGAATGTACGGAGGGGCAGCTTTTATAGTTATGTACCTTATATTTTTAGCACTTCTTGGACTCCCTATTCTTATATGTGAATTCTCAGTTGGACGAGCAAGCCGCAAAGGTATGGGAAAAGCATTTGATGTACTTGAACAGAAAGGCACGAAATGGCATCGTCTTAAATGGATGAGCATAATTGGTTCGTATCTTCTTATGATGTTCTATACTATGGTTGGAGGCTGGATGATTTATTATGCATTTCTTGAATTATCTGGTAAGCTTTCTGGTCTTGATAGTGCAGAAATCACAGCTACATTTAATGGTCTGTTATCACAGCCTGGAATAATGTTTATATTTTCATTTATCGCCATTATTTTATCATTTGGCGTATGTGCACTTGGACTTAAAAATGGTGTTGAACGAATTACAAAGGTTATGATGTCGCTTCTTTTAGGACTTATGGTAATTCTTGCAGTTCATTCATTTGTTCTTCCTAATGCTTCTGTTGGTATTAAGTTCTATCTTGTACCTAATTTAAGCTTAGTTAATCAGTCAGGTATTGGCGAAGCCATATTTGCTGCTATGACACACGCATTTTTCACTTTAAGTATAGGTATCGGTGCTATGGAGATTTTCGGCAGTTACCTTGATAAGAAGCGTTCACTTACAGGTGAGGCGGTAAGCATTGTACTTCTAGATACATTTGTTGCTTTAATGGCTGGATTTATAATTATCCCTGCCTGCTTTGCATACGGAGTAAACCCTGACAGTGGTCCTTCATTATTATTTATAACTCTTCCTAATGTATTTAATAATATGACTGGCGGAAGAATATGGGGCTTTATGTTCTTTTTATTTATGTCATTTGCAGCTTTATCTACAATTATCGCTGTGTTTGAAGAAATCGTAGCTATGTGGATGGATATAACAGAATGTAAGCGAACCAAAGCCGTAGGTATTAATATTATAGCTATTACTGTATTATCAATTCCTGCAATTCTTGGATATAACCTGCTTTCAGGTATACAGCCTATAGGTGCAGGTACAACAATTATGGATCTGGAAGATTTCCTTGTATCCTACAACCTTCTTCCTTTAGGAAGTCTTGTTATAGTTCTTTTCTGTACAAGAAAAAACGGATGGGGATTTGATAACTTTGCTAAAGAAGCTAATACTGGAGATGGAATAAAGCTTCCATTATGGTTTCGAAAATATATGTCATATATCTTACCTTTGATAATTACAATTGTTTATATTAAAGGCTACTATGATACTTTCTGCAAACAGCCTTTAGGCATATTCATCGGCTGGATGTGTTTCGCTGTGTTACTTGTTGTTATAATATATCTTATAGCACTGCTTACAGGACACAAATCAAAACAACAGTAGAACATACAACAACTTAATTTCAATTTGATATTGGATATTACTTATAAAAAAACGGAGGTCTATTATGAAATTATTAGAAGATCGTATAAGAAAAGATGGAATTATAAGAGAAGGAAATGTACTTAAGGTTGACAGCTTTATTAACCACCAGATGGATATTAAACTTTTTGAGGAAATGGCTAAAGAATGGAAAAGATTATTTGCTGATAAGAAGATTAATAAAATCCTTACAATTGAGGCAAGTGGTATTGGTATTGCCGCTATCGTTGCAAGAGAATTTAATGTACCTGTTGTATTTGCCAAGAAGTCTAAAAGCATTAACCTTGATGATAATAACTTCAGCACTAAAATCCAGTCATTTACACATAGTAAAATATACGATGTGATTGTTTCAAAAAAGTTCTTATCACCAGAGGATCATATTCTTATTATTGATGATTTCCTTGCAAATGGATGTGCATTACTTGGTCTTACTGACCTTGTTGAAAGTGCTGGTGCAACTGTTGAAGGTATCGGTATTGCGATTGAAAAGGGTTTCCAGCAGGGTGGAAAGATTATAAGAGAAAAAGGTTATCAGCTTGAATCACTTGCAATCGTTGAAAGTATGAATGCTGCTGATAACACAATTACATTCAGATAGGAGATATATTAATGAACGAACTTACAGAATACATTCCGGCATTGTATGCTACTTTCTGGTCATTAGTACCACCTCTGGTAGCCATTATACTTGCTCTTATTACTAAGGAAGTATATAGTTCACTTTTTATAGGTATTGTAATTGGCGGACTATTCTATGGCGGATTGTTTACTGCACATTTTAGCTTTGAAACTTCTGTTACACATATATTTAATGATGGACTTGTAGGTGTGTTATCTGATCCTGCTAACATTGGAATACTTATATTTCTTGTAATTCTTGGAATAATGGTATGTATGATGAACAGAGCAGGAGGTTCAAGTGCATTTGGCGAATGGGCTTCCAAAAGAATAAAGACAAGAACGGGTGCTCAGTTAGTATCTATTCTTCTTGGTGCACTTATATTTATTGACGACTATTTTAACTGTCTTACAGTTGGAAGTGTTATGCGCCCTGTAACTGACAGCCACCAGATTTCAAGAGCAAAGCTTGCTTATATTATAGATGCAACAGCAGCACCTATATGTATAATAGCACCTATTTCATCATGGGCTGCCGCTGTAACAGGCTTTGTTGAAAGTGAGGACGGATTTTCTGTATTTATGAAATCTATTCCTTATAATTATTATGCATTGCTTACAATATTCGCATTACTTATGTTTGTAATATTAAAAGTGGATTTTGGTCCTATGAAGCTTCACGAAGATAATGCTGCTAAGGGTGACTTGTATACAACACCTGACAGGCCATATGCTAATGCTAATCCTGATGTAATAAAAGGCAACGGCAAGGTTATTGACCTTGTATTTCCTATTGTTTCATTAATTATATGCTGTGTTATAGGTATGATATATACAGGCGGTTTCTTTAGCGGAACGCCATTTATAGAAGCATTTTCTGATTGCGATGCTCCTGTAGGACTAATGCTTGGAAGCTTCTTTGCAATGGTAATTACTGTATTCTTCTATGCTGTAAGAAAAGTTCTTCCATTTAAAGAATCATTTGCCTGCATACCAGAAGGCTTTAAAGCTATGGTTCCAGCAATCCTTATCCTTACTTTTGCATGGACACTCAAGAGTATGACAGACAGCTTAGGTGCTAAAGAATATGTAGCAGGTCTTGTAAATGGTGCTTCTGGAAGCCTGCTTAATTTCCTTCCAGCCATTATATTCCTTGTAGCGATATTCCTTGCATTTGCAACCGGAACAAGCTGGGGTACATTCGGTATTCTTATACCTATTGTTGTTAATACGTTTTCTGGAACTGATAATACTATGATGATTATATCTATATCTGCTTGTATGGCAGGTGCTGTATGCGGCGACCACTGTTCACCTATATCAGATACAACTATTATGGCATCGGCTGGTGCACAGTGTAACCATATGAACCATGTATCGACACAACTTCCTTATGTAGTTGTTGTTGCCGCAGTATCATTTATAACATATATAATTGCTGGTTTCATACACAATCCTGTAGTTCCTTTAATTATAGGTATTGTGCTTATGACTCTTACAATTATTCTTATCAAATATATTGTAAATCAAAAACAATCTAATTCATAACAATATACGTTAGTGCCGGATTTACTTTTGGCACTAACTTTACTTTATAATTGATCAAATTAAAGCTATTAATACATTAGGAGTGCATATGAGTGAAACTAAAGTAATAATAATAATAGTGCTTTTATTTATAATTGCAGTACTTCCATTTCCAACCGGACTGCTCATTTATAAATTTAAATCAGAAAAACTTAAAAAACAGTATGCAGATGAAGCTAAAAAAGCAGACGAATCAGAAAAATCAGAAGACAGCAATAAATCTGTCAAATAAACGTAATGATAATAATCATTTAACAAATAATTAGCTCCCTTCTAAAAAGGTAAGTTAAATACTTAAAACTTGCTATTTAGGAGAGAGCATCTCAATAATTTTATTCTATGACCTGTTGTTTACTATCGTCAACGTTATGAGCAAATTGTGGTATCTGTGCAATAATGACCGCTGTGAATACTAATATACAGCCGGTAAGTTCCCTTGTGCTTAAATGTTCACCTAATAAAATCCAGCCTGCAAGTGCAGCAAATACCGACTCAAGGCTCAATACAATGGCAGTCACTGATGGCTTGGCATATTTCTGCCCAATAATCTGAAAAGTGTAAGCAATTCCACTTGACATAACACCTGCATATAATATTGGTATTATTGCTTTCATAATGCTGTTAATGTCTGCTTTATCAAATATAAGCATTAATATTCCTGACAATATTCCACTTGTTAAGAATTGTATACAGGATAATTTAACACCATCTGCTTTATCATATTTATCTACCGTAAACATATGTATTGTAAATGCAACAGCACACATTAACTCTAATATATCCGCAACATATATTTCGTTAATTCCACCCGCAATACACAAAAGATACATTCCCGCAATACACACAAATGCAGCTATTATGGTAAGCTTATGAAGCTTTTGTCCCATAAATACTGAAACAATCGCAATCATAACAACATAAGTCGCTGTAAGAAATCCAGCTCTCCCTGATACAGCAACTCCATCAGGATATGTATTAATCCCTATCTGCTGCAAATTCATCGCTATGCAAAGTAGAATTCCGCATATAACACCTTCTTTTATAGGCCATTTATTCGCATCAGTTAAATAATCTTTCTTATTAATAATGTAGTTCTTCTTATATATATTGTAATTATTCTCACTTGGATTATCATATCTATCAGAATATTTTCTCATATCTAATATTGCAATAACAATAAATAAAAATAATGCCCCGATAATATTCCTACAGGCATTAAATGTAAACGCTCCAATATTATCACCAGCACTTGTCTGTGCAACAAATGCTGTACCCCATATAAATGCGGCAAGCAATAATATAAAAGTTCCTTTTAAATTCTTCATAAATTAATAACGCTCCCTTTAAACAATAATCAATGTTTCCATAATAATTAATAATTTTCACACCATATAATAGTATATTAATCAAATATATTATGCAAGGTATTGAGAATTTTTCTTTTTAAGCTTAAAATATATACACTTGTTTAAACAAATAAAAGATATTAAATCAGGAGGCATATGATAATGAAAGTATTAATGTTAAACGGTAGTTCACATATCAATGGAACTACATTTACAGCACTTAATGAGATTGGAAAAGCTCTTAATAATGAAGGAATTGACTATGAAATATTCCAGATTGGTGCAGATGCAGTAAGAGATTGTATTGGCTGTAACCAATGTACACCTGATGGTTGTGCATATACTAAGGACAATGTTAATGAATTCATTGCCAAGGCAAAAGAAGCTGATGCGTTTGTATTTGGAACACCTGTATATTATGCCCACCCAAGTGGAAGAATTCTCTCTTTCTTAGACAGAGTATTTTATTCAAGTTCTAAGACCTTTGCTTTTAAACCAGCCGCAAGCGTAGCTGTTGCAAGACGTGGTGGAACAGTTGCTTCATTTGACGTATTAAATAAATATTATGGAATATCACAGATGCCAGTAGTAAGCTCTACATACTGGAATAACGTCTATGGCCGCAATGAGAACGAAGCCGTTATGGATTTAGAAGGCTTACAGACAATGCGCAACGTAGCTCATAATATGGCTTGGATGTTAAAGTGTATTGAAGCTGGTAAAAATGCAGGTGTCGCACTCCCGGCTACTGAAAGAGAGGCTAAGACTAACTTCATAAAGTAATAATTATTGCATTTTACCCTATAATCCTGTAGAATTATAGGGTAATTTATTTATAACATAACATTAGTAATATTTAATTATTCTATAATTTACACTGGAGGTCATTATGAAAGATTATTCTATTAATACTAAGTGTGTTCAGGCTGGTTATACACCATCGAATGGTGAGCCTCGTCAAATTCCTATTATCCAATCTACAACTTTTAAATATGATACAAGCGAAGATATGGGTAAGCTATTTGACCTGGAAGCATCAGGATATTTCTATACAAGACTACAGAATCCTACCAATGATCACGTTGCTGCCAAAATAGCAGCCCTTGAAGGTGGAACAGCCGCAATGCTTACATCATCTGGACAGGCTGCTAACTTCTTTGCTCTTTTTAATATATGTGAATGTGGCAGTCATATCGTTGCATCATCATCAATATATGGTGGAACTTTCAATCTTATTTCAGTTACTTTCAAGAAAATGGGAATAGACGTTACATTTGTTTCACCTGATGCATCAGAAGAAGAACTTAATGCAGCATTTAAACATAATACCAGAGCTATGTTTGGTGAGACAATTGCCAATCCAGCTCTTACAGTTCTTGATATAGAGAAATTTGCAAAGGTTGCACACACACATAATGTCCCTCTTATTGTAGATAATACATTTCCAACCCCTATTAATTGCAGACCAATCGAATGGGGTGCTGATATTGTCACTCACTCAACAACTAAATATATGGATGGTCATGGAGCTGCTGTCGGAGGTGCAATAGTTGATTCTGGTAATTTTGACTGGATGGCACATGCAGATATGTATCCAGGACTATGCACACCAGATGAAAGTTACCATGGAATTACTTACGCAGAAAAATTCGGAAAAGAGGGTGCATTTATCACAAAGTGTACATCACAGCTTATGAGAGATTTAGGATGTATACAATCCCCACAAAATGCCTTTATCCTTAATCTTGGACTTGAATCTCTTCATGTAAGAATGCCACGCCACGTTGAAAATGGACAGGCAGTAGCTGAATTTCTTGAAAATCATCCTAAAGTTGAATATGTCAGCTATCCTGGTCTTAAAAGTAATAAATATTATGAAACAGCCAAAAAATATATGCCTAAAGGTGGCTGTGGTGTAGTATCTTTTGAAATCAAAGGTGGAAAAGAAGCAGCCGAAAAGTTCTTAAAGAACCTTAAGCTTGCTGCAATAGAAACACACGTTGCTGATGCAAGAACATGCTGTCTTAATCCTGCAACATCCACACACAGACAGCTTAATGATGAACAATTAAAAGAAGCTGGTGTTCCAGCAGGACTTATAAGAATTTCCTGCGGACTTGAAGATAAAAATGACTTGATTGCTGATATATCTGCAGCACTTGATACAATTTAAATAAATATTCATTATCAGCTTTAGCATATTAAGCTTACAAAGGCTCCGGACATTACTATAACAATAATGTCCAGAGCCTTTATTAATTTTATGAGATTTTTATATGATTTTTAAAATTATGAAGCTTGTATGTCCTAATATCTAGTGATATAATTAACTGTCAAATTATAGTAAATGGAGATTGAATATGAGTACAATTCTGCGTATTTTTATAAAAGATTTGCGTGGCATATGCCGCAATATATTTGCACTTATTATTGCCATAGGATTATGTATTATTCCATCATTATATGCGTGGTTTAATATTTATTCTAACTGGGATCCCTATGCTAATACTGCTTCAATTAAGATTGCTGTATACTCTGAGGATACTGGTTTTGATATGGATGGCGAATATCAGAATATGGGTAATAGTATTATTGATAACCTCAAAGAAAATGACAAACTCGGCTGGACATTTACAAAAGATATGGAAAGCACAATTGACGGAGTTAAAAGCGGCAAGTACTACGCCGCAATAGTAATCGGCGATAATTTCAGCCGTTCAATGATTAATTTCCTTAATGATAATATGGAAACTCCTTCTGTTACATATTATGAGAATGCCAAGAAGAACGCTATTGCCAGCAAGATTACACAATCTGGAAAGTCTACTTTACAGGAAACTATTAATGAAACATTTATTGAAACAGTTGTAGTTACAATTCTTAATTCAACTGATGCTGCTTCTCTTACAAAGACCAATGTATTATCTGACATATCAGATAAATTAACGGATATAAGCAATAACTTATCTGAATACAACGCTTCAATCAGTATGTTTAATGCAAGTAATGACAACCTTTCAGATACTCTTAAAAAGACAGATGCACTTGTATCTGATATGCAGAGTAATATGTCAGAAGAGAATATTGAGGCTTCAAAGAATACAGCTAACAATGCAATTGATGCTTATACTGCCAATATCAGTGCATCTCTTACCAGATTAACTGATATTAACACTAAGCTCACCGGCAAAATTGAAACATTACGCGGAAAGATTGCAGACTATAAGAATAATCACACACTTGTTACCAAGCTTGATATTATCAAACAGCTTGGCGAACTTAACAGTTTAATGAATGAAGTTATTAATGCTAATAATGAGTTTAATAACAGCCTTAAACCAATACTTGAACATTTCAAAGATATTGATAATGATAACGGCGGTAATAACCAGTTCTTATATGACAGTCTTATAAGTTCACTTGACCTTATGCCTGCACTTCTTAAGACAGCCGCACAGAATATGACAACATTTACACAGTGGTATACAGACTCTAAGGCTGACCCTGCTAACATATTTACATATATGGATGATGCACTTGTACAGTGTGAGAACTCTATTAATTCACTTAATAGCATACTTACATCAAGTATTAACGATTCAGTTGGCAAATCTGGTGAATTATTTAAGACTTCCATCAACTCTATCTACGACTCACTTGTATCTGCTTCAGACAGCCTTTCTGCCATAAGTACTATTATTAATGGCGTAGACAGTACACTTTCTAGTGTTAATTTCACATTAGATACTATGGGGGAACTTATCGGCAATGTACAGAATACTTTAGATAAAGCCAATACAGAGCTTGCTGCATTAAAAGACGATGGAAAGTATGAGCTTATGCAGAAGCTTCTTGACAAGGATTCATCTGAATACGGCGAATTCTTCTCATCACCTGTTAAGGTTACAACTGAAAATGTATACGAAGCTGTTAATTACGGAACAGCAGTAGCACCTTTCTATACAACTCTTGCTTTATGGGTTGGAGGTCTTCTCCTTACAGCACTTATCAAGACATCTCCTGATGACAGGGAAGAATTTAAAAATGCTACATTAACACAGAAATATTTCGGACGATATTTAATATTCTGGCTTATGGGACAGATTCAGGCAGTTATAACAGTTCTTGGTGATATATATTTACTTAAAATATACTGTGTGCACCCAGGAATATTTATGCTTACCGCATCACTTGTAAGCTTTGCATTTACATTGCTTATATATACACTTACACTTTCGTTTGGTGATGTCGGTAAAGCTTTAGCCGTTGTTCTCGTAGTTATTCAGATTGCTGGTTCAAGTGGTACATACCCTATTGAACTGTTACCATCATTCTTTAGAAATGTATATATATATTTCCCATTCCCTTATGCTATCAATGCCATAAGAGAATGTGTAAGTGGTTTCTACAGATATGATTACTTCATACTTATGGGACAGCTTATGCTATTTGTTATAGGTACTTTATTCCTTGGTCTTTTCCTAAGAAAGCCATTTATGAAGCTCAATCATTATATGCATCACCGTATGCACGATACTAAACTTATGTAGATTAATTGATGAATGAGGAGGAGTTTATGTCTGATATTAAAGATGAAATATCTGTAAATATAGATACTGCTGCGAAATCAGTAGATATGATTAAAGACTATTACTATAGAGAACACAAACGTAACAAAGACAGAATTAAATACGGAATAATAGCAATGTTAGTAATTCCCATTATATTCCTTACCCTTTTATTTGTTGTAAACAGCTCTAAAGTTATATTTCTTGTAATGTGGATTGCTTCTTTATTTATTATAAGCGGCTATCTTATTGCCATTGAATATAAAGATTATAATATGACCGAAAATCTTAAAGATATTGTTGGTAATGAGTATGATGACTCACTTATTGATACAGCGAAAGCCATATCAGATATTACTAAGAATTATATCAAGAATGGAGGTTCAGAAGAATAATATGAAAAATATATTTCGAGTATTTGCTAACGACTGGAAAAGAATTGGGCGAAATGTTGTAGCTTTAGTCGTTGTAATGGGACTCTCTGTTCTTCCATCATTATATGCCTGGTTTAACATTTTATCCAACTGGGACCCTTATGGTTCTGACTCAACATCTAACATAAAGGTCGCTGTAGCATATGATGATACCGGAATTGATATTTCAGGTATGAATGTAAATATAAGCACCAATATTATAGAAGCACTTAAGACCAATGACACTATCGGCTGGGTATTTACTGATACGTCAGAAGAAGCCATTGAGGGTGTATGGGCAGGAGATTACTATGCAGCATTGATAATGCCTGAAGATTTCTCTCGTGATATGGTAAGCTTCTTAGCTGATAATATGACACATCCGGAGATTATCTATTATACTAACCAGAAGAAAAATGCCATTGCCCCTAAGATAACAGACAAAGCCAAGACAGCAGTACAACAACAGGTTAATGCTACATTTATAAGCTCACTTACAGAAGCTATAATGAAATCTGCCGATATTGCTGATAATATAGGTGCAATTAAAGACTCTGATGGTAATAATATTAATAAGGAAAATGTAAGCGGCAACTCAATATTAGATATATTAACAGCCAAATTACAGGTTGTTAATACACAGGTGTCTACATTTGACAGCGTGCTTACTGCCGTTTCCAATATAATAAGCACAGCACAGTCAACATCTGATACTGCAGCAGCTATATCGCCAGATTTATCAGTGAAATTTGACAGTGAAAAAGCAATTCTTAATGAATTGAATAATACTATAGGAAAGAGTAATCTTATAGACTCAACAATATTTGCTAATATTGCCAATGATATTAATACAATTCAGGGATATATGAATTCTGTCTCTGAAATATATGATGATATGGGATACAATGTTGCAGATTTTGATAATTCAATAAGCCAGATGGGCAGTTCTATTGCTAATACATTAGAGCTTGTACATAACCTTGAGAGCCAGTTATCAGACTCAATAACCAAGCTTGTTGATTTTAAGAGCAGTGGTACATATTCATTATTACAGACTGCCGTCGCATTTAATACAGAAGAACTTGCATCTTTCATATCTGCTCCTGTTACTATCGGAACAGTTGACTTGTATCCAATTGAGAATTATGGCTCAGCTATGTCACCATTCTACTCAGTATTATCAATATGGGTTGGTGCATTAATATTAGTTGCCATTATCCATGTAAAGGTTCATCCTTTTGGCGGATACAATATTACCTCTGTTCAGGCTTTCTTTGGAAGATATTTAACATTTTTCCTTATAGGACAGGCACAGGCATTACTTATAACACTTGGTGATTTATTCTTTATTGGAATACAATGCCTTCACCCATTTAAGTTCTGGTTAGCGGCATCATTTACTTCATTCGTATTTACAATGATTACATATTCACTTACAGTTGCCTTTGAAAATGTCGGTGAAGCCGTTGCTGTAGTTATTATGGTTATTCAGGTTGCCGGTGCTGGTGGTACATTCCCAATACAATGTCTTCCAACTGTATATCAGGCAATATACAAATACCTCCCATTCACCTATGCTATGGACGCCCTCAGAGAATGTGTCGGTGGAACATATAGCTGGTATTACTGGAAATGTATTATTGCATTATTGATATATGTAGGTATATGCTTATTTATCGGACTTGTCGTTGCCATACCTTGCAGAAAACTTAATGCTACAGTTAACAAGAGCAAGGAGAAATCGGGAGTAATGATATAAAATAATATAATATTAAATACAGAAATAGAAAAACTAATTTCGTATAATAAATATGAATTAGTTTTTCTATTTTTATTGATTTCAGCTTTAATTAATGACTAATTAACTTATTGCTGTCATATAATATGTCTTATAATAAACAAAATGCAACATTTTATATTAAAATGTTGCATTAAAATTTATAATTCTATTCTTATTTACATTCTATATATCGTCACCAATTTAAAATACTTTACCCTGTTTACTAATTTAATTTAATATAAATTATCATTAATATTATAGATTAATATTCAAAAATACAGAGTCTTTATCATCCTGCTTAATTCCTAAATATCTCCTTGTTATTTCATAAGAAGAGTGATTGTATATATCCATTAATATTGCTGGTGGTGTACCACATTTCCAGGCATAATACCCAAAAGTCTTTCTCATAGAATGACAGCTTATCCCGCTTTCCATATGAAGTTCATTAGCTGCTTTCTTAATAATTCTAAAAGCCTGTGAACGGCTCAGTGGCTTACCTTTTTTCTGCCCATTAAATATATAATCACATTTTTTTATATTATATAAGCTATCCATATACATACCAAGTCCCTGCTTTATATTGTCATTAATTGCAATTCTGGTCTCTTTATTAGTCTTTTTTTCTATTATTATTATATGTTTAAGAAAATGTTCATTTTTAAAATCATACACATCTTCCCATCTTAACTGCAAAACATCACTAATTCTCAACGCAGAATTCAACCCAATACATATCAATGCATAGTTTCTGACATTCGGTCTATTGTTCAAATAAAATTCCTTAAACAAATTTAATTCATCATTACTTCTTATAGGTTGTGCTGTACTCAATAATCAATACCTCCAATATATAAATGCAACATTTTAATATAAAATGTTGCATCAACAAGGAAGTAAATGTGAATAGTCCAATCCTCTGCGACTATTCATAGACAAGGAGGTTAATGTGTTAAAACTAACAATCAAACCCGGCGAGTACATCAACATTGGTGATGACGTAAGGGTTATCTATTCGGGAGGCTCAGAAGGGAACATTCATCTTTTAATAGATGCCCCAAGGGAACTCAACATTGTAAGAAGCAAGGTTC
>OKWE01000105.1_pt1 | contig 97819 bp, 120 predicted proteins | sample 1607051 | NCBI WGS metagenome assembly OKWE01 (sample SAMN04414079, study PRJEB24778) | human gut metagenome | material: faecal | host: Homo sapiens | reverse complement strand
ACCTCATGCACGGTTTGATGAGGGGCGGATGAAATTTTCATCCGCCTACTCTACATATTCAAGATATTAGCAAGGCATAGAAACCATATTTAGTTCCGAACGGGAAATCCGTAATTGAACAAGGAGCGAATCATATGGTAAAGAAAACAGAAAATATGGCATTAGAAGAAACTAGATCTGTATTACATGATTTAGAAATTCAAAAGAAATCTATCAAAAAGCAATTAGAGTGTGGTATTATTAATTCTGTCGACGCCTCTCAAGAAGAGGAGAACATCATGACAAAAGAAAGGAAACTCAAGAAACAGTTAGTATCTGCTGTCCATGTCACCAAAGACGGGCAGCCTCGAAAAATTGAATATAAGGATAGCAAAGGACTCTATATGACAATCTTGCCAGATAAAAAGAAGATTTATGGCAAAACGGAAGAGATACTTATTGACAAGTTGTTTGATTACTACGGGTTGGCAATTAGTGATGTGAGTATTGCTGGGGTTTTTGAATTAGCGCTTGCTGAAAAGCAGACTACTCAGAATGTGAATCCGGAAACTATTAAAAGAGATAGGCAAACATTTAATCGGTTTATCATATCTGATTTTGGCGCACGAGATATTCGGGAAATTTCGAAGGTAGAACTTCGGGCGTATACGCAAGAAATGGTTCAAAGAATTCATCCAATCGAAACAGCATTTAAGGCATATAAAGGTATTTTAAATCTTATATTTGTTTATGCATTGGAATATGGGATTATTAAAGAAAATCCTGTTCCGTTTGTCAAGAATGCTGTTTATCTAAAAGGATGTGAGCGGACGAAGGCAAAAGCGGAGAACAAAATTCTGTCAAAGGAAGAAATCGATTTGGTAACCAAAACTGTTCGCAGTCGAATGACACAGAATCGATACCATGGTTATTTTATTTTGGGATATGCAATTTTACTTTCCGTTGAAACTGGAATGCGTGTAGGTGAACTCTGCGCACTGAAATGGGATGACGTACAAGCGGATGCAATACATATTCATGCGCAACAGTTAATGTATAAGGAAAACGGGCGTAATTATTATTATGTTGATTGGACCAAGGATGAAAAGGGATTTAGCCAAGGTGGAAGAAGATTTCCGATTACAATTGAAATCAGGAATCTTCTCTCAGAGATAAAATCTGTACAGGATTCCTTGGGGATTAAATCAGAATATGTATTTTGCAATCGGGAAGGGCGATGGATTTACACAAAAGCATATTCAGATTGTTTACGGGCATTATGTAGAAGCCTGGGATTTCAGGTGACTAACAATCATGCATTTCGTATGTCGTTGAACAGCAATGTATTTATTCCGCTTGGTATTCCGGTTACTGAAAGAGCACGATTATTGGGACACTCAGTTGAGACGAATGAAAAATATTATAGCTATGCTCGAAAGAACTCGATGCAAGATATATGTGTACTTTTGAATGGACAAGCAGTATAGGTCTCACCTAGGTCTCACCCCAAATAGCATCAATTCAAACATAAAGGAAGCCCTGAGACCGCTATTCTCAAGGCTTCCGAGTAAATGTATCAATGCAGGAGATGGGACTTGAACCCATAATATTAATCCTCAAAAACCTTGAAAAATCAACGGTTCAGTAATTTCATGACAAGATTCATGACAAGATTTATTTATTTTTGTCAAAATCATTAAAAGTATTATTCATTATACTTTTTTGCTTTTCCATTTTTTTATTTATGGTAGCATGACGATAAACAGATTTCATGACATAAGGTGTCGACCATCCTCCAAGTTCTAATACGTCCTGTTCTGGGAGCACTTCTGACATTTTTGTACAAAAGTAATGCCTCATACTATGTAATTTAAAATGAGTGATGCCTAATTTGTTTTGATATCGAACTAGCGCATTGTATATCTGATTTGGATTACAATCTGTGATAATCCCCTTTTCGCGTATCCGATCTGCAATAAAATCTGGTATAGCAATTTCTCTGGCACTTTCTGTTGTTTTTGTGGTTTTGACTACCCAGTTATTATTTTCGTCCTTTACCATAGCTTTGTTGATAGTAAGCACATTATCATCAGATAGATCAGCAGGTGTAAGGGCACATATCTCACTACGTCTCAATCCACAGCAAGCAGCCAGTAACAGCGCAACCTCATATCTATTTCTTTTATGAGCATAGTCTAAGATAGCCTTGACTTCTTCATCTGTCGGGATGTAGGTTTCATTTTTCTTTTTTTGTGGAAGAGTTGTTGTTATGTTGAGTTCCGGTCGGAACATTCCCATGACAGCAGAAATAAATCCGTGAACATTATATACTGTTTTTGGTGCATGCGATACAGAAAAATCATTTATTTCTTTTTGAATATCAATGGCTGTCATATCAGAAATATAAATGGTTTTAAAATTATCCGACAAACTTTTAAGATTGCTTTTGTATCCTGGTATCGTGGATGGCGATAAAACGTTTCTTTTCACATCCAGATATTGATTAGCTGCTTCTTCAAAAGTCATATGTATGGAAGTTCGTGTGTCTGCCTTATCAAGTTCGGCGGCGATGAGCTGAATAGCTTCCTTATTGGTTGGTTTATATTCGGTAATCACAGTATAAAGCTTTTTCTTATAGGTTTTCCTGATTCGGTATGATCCGCTTGGGAGTTTTTCAATTTTCATATGTACCATCCTTTCTTTTGTATCTTCTCAAAATTGAGGAGTTTTTGGGTATAAAAATAACAGCCTGCAAGAACAAACGTTCCGCTTGAATAGCTGCTCCGGAAATGATACAATGAAGCTCAACCATAAGGTATTGATCTCCGGAGCAATGCCATCGCCCTTAGTATGCCAGTGCTAGGGGCGATTTTTATTTTGATGTGAATACTGTACCATCTTTTTGAATATGGAATAATTTGCGATTATTTAAGCTATCATCTGTTGTAATTACCTTATTAATAATTAGATTGCCATTTAAGGTTTTAAAATCTATTGTATAAGTAAGATGTTTAGTTGCTATGCGCATTTGCCCTTTGCCTATAAAATCATTAATATCATACCAAATCGATACAGAATACCCCATATATGTGGTGGAACAGGCGTGAAGCATGCAGGGGTATTTGTTAATTTTACCTGTTTTAGGTGTAAATGGCTCGTAGCTAAAGTAACAATCTGATGTCAATGCATTACTATCCATATGTAATTTTTTCGTGCAATCTAATGTCTTTAATAGCTTATTCAGTTTTTCAATTTCTGACTTAACAAATTCCCATTGGAAATCAGCAACAGGAAAATCAAGATTGGTATTTTTAGCTTGAAACGCGCTGCGTTCTGCCTTATAAGTAATAGATTGTTTCGGCTTCATAAAATCAAATAATCCCATATAACCATCAGCTTTCTAATTATTTTTTCTCTTTTCTATTTTATTTTTTATATATTCAAATAAAGATTTACATCCAATAAATACATAATAGAAAATGTAATATATACATACAAACATGAGTTTAAGAAGCCACCACATGAATATGAATGTAATTTTACACATGTAAATCATGATATTAATAAATCCAATGGTTATCATAGCTGCAATGCCACCGTTTTTGCTAATAGTGCGAGTATATCTAAATCCAATGCCTGGAATACTTAAGTTCATTTTGAGATGACCTTTTGAGTTTGCACTTACTCTAGCACCTTTTACACCAGTACTCATTCCAACAGTTGTTTTTCCAATATTTAATTTTGTACCGTTGCCTAGATTTTTAGATTTTCTATAACTTAGCCCCATGTATGTACCTCCGTTACAAATTTATTATTTTTTTTAAATCCATGATTTTTTCGATATATCTAGCAAGATGAAGTGATTTGCTGGGTATATGGATGTTTAGATCAATTCCATCACAGCAATATTCGGTTCAAAAAAAATAACAAAATTATCAATCTGGACACAGCATCCGTACTTGCTCCGGTAATAATCCAGCGAATCAGCAAGAAACTCATCCGTAACACCTAAATATTCCGCAACTTCGTGTGCATTTTGGCAGTGGCTGCGATAGGCATTCACAAGCCCTGTCAATCCGATCTGCTTGTTGTAAGCCCATATTCTTCCGCGAAGTTCTTGTTTTCTGTTCTCTGCGTTTGACTGATCTATGATATCTCCGACAGCGGTGTAGTGGTGTCCGAGTTCCTCTGCCAGAACACACTTTTTTTCTGTTTCCGTTAAATCTTTCTTTATTGCGATTCTGTTTCCTTTTATGCGTCCCTTATTTCCACGAAGGGGCTTTTCTTTTGTGATTAAATTGTTATTGTCTGCTTCAATTAACAAATCATCGTATGTAGTCAATTTATCACCCCTGTATATAAATAACATAAGATTAGTCCGATAAATTGGACTAGAAGTTTTCATCATCCATAATATCTTCGTCATATGCCTTATCTTCGTCAGATGCATCTTCAATAGCATGTGCAGCATTAACTTGGTAATCAGAAGATTCCCTGACTGTCATAGAAACAACATTGTCGTTTTTCTTCTTCTCAGCAACGGAACGTTCATATTCCTTTTCTAGTGTGAAGTCTACCATTTCTTTGCCGTGTGTATCAAGACCACGGTATTTTTTTATGTGCTCATATTCAGATAAGTTTATGTCGTTGTTCTTTGGAGGGATGCTCATACAATCTTGAAATAGGTAATTTGCATCTACGCCAAGAGTTTCCATTAACTTATAAATGATTTGTTCCTTAGGGTGACTGGTTTCTTTTTCATAATTGGTAATTGCAGAACCTGTTACGCCGACTTTCTGCCCTAATTCTGTTTGTGTCAATCCTAATTGTTCTCTAGCTTCTTTTATTCTATATCCAATACCCATATGATGGACCTCCTTGTAAATCCACTATACATCAGAAATATTCAAATATCAATATAAAAACTCAAGAAAATTTAGAAAAACATATTGACAACTAAATAAACTTGAGTTATTCTAAAACAGAACTAAAGAAACTTGAGGAAAGGGAGTGAAAACTTGAATTCTATTGTAGCACCAAATGTAAAAGGAATTATCAAGGACAGGTGCTTAAAGCAAAGTGCAGTAGCAAAGAAAGCCGGATATTCAGAGCAACAGTTCAGTGCAATGATGAACGGGCGAAAGATTATTAAGGATATTGATATTTTAAGAATCGCTACGGCTTTAAGCGTTGATGCGAATGAGTTGTTTAAGAAAGGAGATGATTGAGTGGAAGCAGTAGATACACTAATTGAGAAACTTGCAGGTAACATAACCGATTTGATCGAACAGGGTAGTGAAATTCCTTTGGAGGTAGCGGAAAAAACTAAGGCTCTCGCAGAATTGATATCCGCAAGAGCCAGTCTGAATTAAAAATCGCCATTTAATTCTACTAACTTGTTGTAGATTTCCTGCATGAAATCAGCAACATTTTTACCACCTTCGGCAGAAATGGAAATGTTGGAATTGGATAATTTTGCGATAGTGATATCTTTTGTCATTTCAATAAGATATTTATTAATTCTTGGATCCATTGAAAGCCCTCCCTTCTATAAATATAAACGAATGAACAAACGTTCCTTTTATATTATAGAAAACAAATGTTCGTAAGTCAATGTAAAAAAACAACATATAGAGAAAAAAAAATTGAAATATCAATATATTGTGAAAAACAACAACAGTCCAATAAGTAGGACAGAAAGGAGAGTGAGATGATTGCCGATTAAACAAGAGTTCAAGTCTCTATATATAGATTTGAATAGCAAAATTTTTTTGCTAAATGGAAAGCCAATGGATGGGATTACAAACCTCAGACTTGAAGCTGATGGAATAGAATGGAGCCTCGAAATCACAAAAAACGAGATATACGAAGCTCCACAAGCAAGCTCAGAAAGCAAGACCGGTAACAATGTCTGCAATTAAGTCAGCAAGATATTTAGATACTTCGGAAAGTCCATTTTTAAAGCGGTTTTCCATGTGAATTATCAAAGCATCTTGGAGTACAAAATCACCAGAAATGTATTCCTTGATAAAATTAGCTTTTCTTAATTCAGATAAAGAATCGGTAATATCATCTTCTGACCAAGATGATAGACAGGAAATGCCTTTATAAAATTCTAAATCAAAGTTTTTGGCAGATGATTTGGACTGACCATTTTTTCTACGTTCTAAATACATTTTATATATTACTGTCAAAACTTTTGAAGTGTCTTTTGTAAATTGCATATGAAGTCTCCTTTCATAATACTTGGACACGGCAATGCCCTGTAAGGAGATTGTACCACGCATGTAAGAAATATAAAAGAAAGTAGGTGAGAGAATGCCAAGGATAACAGCAAAGAAAAAAGATTACATGCTCAAAGATTTTCACGAATGGTTGATTGGGCAGATGCGAATCCAAGGCGTATCACAGAAAGATTTAGCAGAAAAATTAAACCTAACGCAGCCGTCGGTTTGCCAGAGAATAAAGAAAAACAATTTTGACATCAGCGATTTAATAGTTATCTGGCATGAGTTAGGCGCATCAGAAGAAGATATCTTAAGATTTATGAAAATGTAGTAGAGAGGAGCGTAGATGAAGCAGATCAGTAAAGTTTTTATAGCGGTAGGGCTTGGAATTATGTTTATGGGTGGAATGCTCGATGCGGATGGTGAAAAGTACATCTTATTATTAATCGCTATGGCACTCGGAGCTTTGGTTGCACTGGTGGGAGTTGCGATCATGGATGTGGAGAACCGCCTGGAAGAAAAGCGGAAAGCATACTTTTACATGATCCGCCGGAAGGACAAGCTTGACGCTGATGTTGAGTTCCTGGGGGAATTTGAGGACAAAAAAATAGCACCCTAAATGTTTTGGCGAACGCAGGTGCTATTTAAACGTAGGAATACAAAAGTATTTCTATGTTTATTGTAACACATAGTTAAATTTTTGGAAAGCGTGATTTTATGATTTACAGAAAATGCAGAATCTGTGGATGCAGTTTAGATCCCGGGGAAGGAAACGTGTGTGAAGAATGCCGGGACGAAAAGTACATGAATCAACAGCGTGAGAAAGCGGTCAGATGCATGGTTTTATCTACAGATTTTAGACAGATGGAAATGGAGGAATTTTTAAATGCCAGCAACTAGATTATGCAGAACGGATGCCGGAAAGTTAATTGACGGACTTAAGGATTTATCTGAATTACTTGAAAACCTTGGTCTTGGAGATGGAAGTGTAGGACTTACGGCAGACGGAAATATTCATGGAATATTTACCTTAGACACAAATCTTCTGGAAATCATTATTGAAGACGACCAGAAAACGGAAATGGTCAGGTACATTGTTTAAGTCTGTGGAGGTAGGAAATGTACAGTGATTACATACCGGACAGTCTCGATATGCTCGAAGAGTACGAGAGGGACAGAGAACGCCGCCACAGATTATATGAGAAACAAGCCAGACGTGAAGAGATGGCAGATATTGAATCAGAGGAAGAGAGGATAAAAGAAAGATGGAAGAAATCAGAGTAAATGTAGAACAGAAAAATGGTGTTATTGGTTTTAATTTTGAGGAGATTAAGGAAAAACTTAATTCCGAACTGGAAATTTATAAAAATATGATTTTCACGGAGGATTCCAAAACAGAAGCAAAAAAGACAATTGCAAGTCTCAGAAAACTGAAAAAATCAGTCAACGATAAAAAGCTGGAAGTGAAGAAATCTTTTATGATTCCCTACACAAATTTTGAAGCGCAGGTAAAGGAACTGGACAATCTGATTGATGAACCAATCAATTTTATTAATAACCAGGTGGAAGAATTTGAGCGTAGGCGTGTGGAAGAAAAGAAATCGCTGATTTCTGAAATCTATACGGAGATCATGGCAGATCATGGGGAAGCGAGCGGATATCTTCCGTTACAGCGAATTTATGATAGCAAGTGGGAGAATGCCACCACTACAAAGAAAGCAATCACAGAAACCATTACAGAGAGAGTGGATCATGTAGAAAAAGACCTCGGTATTATCCGCAGCATGGAATCAGAGTTTGAGGATAAAGGAATTGAGAAATATAAGGCAACCTTAGAATTATCAGATGCTATTGAGGTCATGAATCAGTATCAGAAGCAGAAAGAAGAGATTTTGCGTAGGCAGGAAGAGGAAGCCAAAAGAAAAGCAGAAGAGGAAGCACGTAATGAGTCCGAGAAAAATTCAGAACCGGATATTGCAGTGAACGAAACACCAATTACAGATAATGTACCGGAAGAAAAATTTGTAGAACCGAAGCCAGCAAACAACGTAGTTACTTATGAGGTTGTTGCTGATCCGTTCCAGATCGTGCAGTTGGAAGCACAGATGCGCAGCTTAGAAATTAAGTATAGGAGATTACGATAATGGCAGAGACAGCAAAACAGATGAACATATACCAGGCAATATCAAAGTGCATGGAAGAAATCGGTGCGGTTGGAAAAAATGATGTGAATAAGACGCAGGGGTTTAAATACCGCGGAATTGATGCGGTGATGAATGCAATCAATCCTGCATTGGTCAACAATCATATATTTATCGTTCCAGAGGTCTTAGAACAGACCAGAGAAGAAAGAAAATCCATAAAAGGTGCAACGCTGATCTATTCGGTCTGCAAGATTAAATATACCTTTTATGCGGAAGATGGAAGCAGTATCACGGCGGTAACAATCGGTGAGGGCATGGATTCTGGAGATAAGGCTACGAATAAAGCAATGGCGATCGCTTTTAAATATGCTTGTTTTCAAGTGTTCTGTATTCCTACCGAAGAGATGCAGGATCCAGATTCAGAAAGCCATACGGTAGAACCTAAAAATGATTTTGTTCCAGCAACCGTAGAACAGCTTAGGACAATGACAGATTTTGTAAGTGCGTATTCTGATATGTGTGAGAATGCTACATCCAATGATATCTGGAAAACGCTGAAAGAAAAATATCATTTTGAAAAGACTTCAGATTTATCAAGTGAAATGGCTGCTAAGATCATTGAACAGGTTAAGTGCTGGTATAAGAAAAAGAAAGAAGAGTAGCTTATGGATACTACAGGAAAACTCACCGGAGCGAGCCGTACATTCAATGGACAAGGCATCATCCTTACATTTGAGGTTGACGCATCAGCAGCAAAGCAGATCGAGCATTTAAAACCGGATGATTTATTGCAGATTAAGGCAGTTAAGTATCGTCAGAAAAGAAGTCTTGATGCCAATGCTTATGCATGGGTGCTCATGACAAAGATTGCCAATAGCAAAGACATCTATTCCAGCAAGGATGAAGTCTATGAGGAAATGTTGCAGAAATACGGAGCGTTCTATGAAGATGAAGACGGATATATCACGATTACAGTAAAAAAATCAGTTGACATGTCAAAGGTTAATGGTCATTGGAAATATATTAAAGACAATGGGAAATTTGCTTCGTATCTGATGATCAAAGGATCTAGCGAATACGATACTGTCGAAATGAGCCACTTTATAGACCGGATTGTTGAAGAAGCAAAGGAACTTGGCATTGAGACAGCTACACCGGATGAATTGGAACGTATGAAGCAGGAGTGGGGAACATGAGTAAAAAGCTTTGGAGCGTGTTCACGGATGATATGGATCACTGTTATTTTACCGGAACATATCCGGTGGAAAGACATCATATCTTTGGAAGTTCAAACCGTAAAAACAGTGAAAAGTATGGTTTTGTTATTCCACTCAGACCGGATCTGCATCCTAACGGAGCGCAGAGAGGCGCCAATGCAAAAGAAATTGATTTGAAATTAAAAACTATGGCGCAGGAATATTTTGAATCTCATTACGGTACAAGAGAAGAGTTCAGAAGTATTTTTGGAAAGTCGTGGTTATAGGGTTGGAACACCTTGCCGGACGGCAGAAAGAAACCTATTCATGCAGAAAATAATATATCACGAATTATTGGAAGCTGGTTATTATCTCCGGGGTTAGTCCCGGAGAGGAAAGGGGATAAATGAAAACAATAAATGACATTCCCTGCGGACATTTGAAACCATTACCGAGACTTTATAATCCATTTGAAGATAGAAAGCTGCGAAAGCAGATAGAGACAGCAAATACAAAGGATGACTGCATTATCAATGTTGGAAATGGATATTACAGACCAGTTCCGGGAGATCCAGTAGATGAAAAAGAACTGGATGAATATCTTTCAAAAGAGCTGCACCGTGCAAGAGCGATACTGAAAAAACGTTTAAATATGAAAATGACATTTGAAAGGTGGCGAAAAGTTGGAGTACCTACTGATAATACCGGGACGACTGGATAACTTGAATGATTTTATCCGTGCGGATAAGGCAAGCAGATATAAAGGCGGAGAGATGAAAAAGCAGAATGAAGCTATTGTTTCTGTGTGCATCAGAAAGTGCCTGAGAGACGTAAATATCAATAAAAAAGTATTTATGGAATATCTGTGGGTGGAAAAGAATAAAAGGCGTGATCTGGACAATATATCGTCATTCGGCAGAAAAGTGATCCAGGATGCATTAGTTAACTGCCATGTATTAAAAAATGATGGCTGGGAGCAGATCTGTGGATTCTCTGATGAATTTCGTATAGATGCTGAAAATCCACGGATTGAAGTTCGGATTCGGGAGGTGGAAACTTGAACTATTTAGCTGAGATAAAAGCATTTTACGACAGGCTCGAACTAAACCCGCAGCCCAACACTGCAATCGCCTTATGGCATGCGCTAATGTCCATAGCGAATAAGGCAGGGTGGCCAGATACGTTTACGGTAGCCTCGTCAGTCCTTGGACTTCGGTCTGGATTAAATGCATCAGCGTTAAAGAGAGCGAGAAACAAGCTTGCTACAGATGGGTTCATCGAATGGAAATCGCGCGGTGGTAATCTTGCGGCACAATATAAAATAAATAGTCTTGTGGTTCAAAATTACAGTAAAAATGAACCACAAGATGAACCACAAAGTGAACTGCAAATTGCACCACAGTTTGAACCACAAAGTGAACCTATTAATAAACAAAGACATAAACATAAACAAAATACACCCCCTATATCCCCCGTGGAACGGTATGCAGAGTTTGCCGCGGTCTATCCGAAACGGTGCACTGGCTGTCTTGTTGAAACTGAATACTGCAATGCGGTACTGGATGGTGTACCGGAAGATGATCTGGTATTGGCCGCACAGAATTATGCAGATATATGCAGACGGGAGAAAACAGCAGAGCGGTATATTAAAAAGCCGGAGAACTTTTTACGAGAAAACTTGTTTATGCAGTACCTGAAAGGAGAGAACGATGGATCAGTTGGAAGAGATACTGGAACGCATGAAAAATCACTCAACGAACTTATGCAGGAATGCGGAGACACCGGAGACTTCCAAGGATTCTGATGTGTGTCCAATTTGCGAAGGTCGGGAGTGGATCTTGAAAATAAAAGACGGAGTTGAAATAGCAGTACCGTGTAAGTGCCGTGAGAAAGCGGTCATGTCAAGGCGGTTGCGATTCGCAGATATACCGGAGGCATTCCGTGGGATGGATCTGAGATCGTTTCGAATGGATGTGTACAGGAAGCAGGAAAGTAAAAAGATGGTGTCAGATGCATGCAAAATCATAAAAACCTATCTGGATGATTTCGAGAGCCAGAAGGAAAGAGGCATTGGATTGTATATATGGTCAAGGACAAAGGGAAGCGGTAAGACGAGGATTGCTGCCGGGATTGCAAATGAACTGATGAAAAGATACACAGTCAAATTTGCAGTATCACTTACCATCCTGCAGGAAATCAAGAATACATGGCGCAGGGATGCAGCAGGCAATGAAAGCCAGCTTTTAGATGCACTTTCCACAACGGATATTTTAATCATTGATGATTTTGGTGTGGAAGCACCGGCGGCATGGATTAACGATAAAATGTATCAGATCATCAACGAGCGGTACATAAACCAGAAGGTAACGATTTTCACAAGTAATGATCCGCTGGACAAACTATCCTACGATGACCGGATCACGAACCGGATCAAGGAGCGGACATATCAGATCGCATTTCCAGAAGAATCAGTCCGGGATCATATCGCAGAGCGGATGCAGGAGGAAATCATTGAAAAAGTGATAGCGAGTGGAAATATAAAATAAAAAATTAAAAGGAAGGTGGACAAATGCATAGCGTACAGCAGAGAAAAAGGGTGATTCCATTGAGTGTTTATAAGCAGGAATTAGCAAAATGCCAGTTAGGAGATAATATCGCGAATCACATGGGATATATTTTTACAGCCATTTTGTATGACAAGTTTGATATGACGTTTAAGCAGGTCACGAATTTTTATAGCAAAACCGTTGAGCGTCGGAAATCTTGGCAGGACGATGATGACGAAGCGGTAACGAGCGAGAGCATGATGGCATATTGCCGTAAAAAGAAAATTGATGTGGTCAAGTGGGTAAAATCAATCCCAATGTCACAAAAATTGTATATGGCAGATATAAAAAATGGACGGGCAGTGCTTGGCGCAGATCGGAATATCGAGAGCGCGCTTGCCTCCACAATGTATCTGACTATTCCGACATTAAAAGATTCTTACCGTTTCTCAAATGCCAAAATCGAAGAATTTATGAATTGGGTTGCCTATTACATTGATTCCTATTGGCGCAAGCAGCCAAAGAGTAAGGAACACTATCTGACGGATGAGATTATTCGGAATCAGTTTATTGAGGATGAAAATTGGGATATTGTAACAGGAAAAGCGGTGAAATAAGGATTATTAACATGGGAGAAATGACAAAGACAAGCATAAAATACTGCCGGAAATGTAAATACGCATACAAGCACAACCAGACAGAAATCATGTGTGGATATTATTTACAGACCAGATTAAGGCGTGGGTGCCCGGTTGGGATGTGCGATAAGTTTGAGAAGAAAGGCAGAAAGAGAAAGGTGAAGTTGAAATGACTGATGAAACCAAGCAGGAGATAGAAGTGGTACTGACGTTGTTAAAAAATACACTGGTAAGCAATGGTGTAAGCATAGCACTTGAAAAAAAAGACGATGGATGCATTTGTTTTTTTGATACCGCAGAGTATTGTCGCACCGGTAAATATAAAGGGGTATCTGTTAAAATAACGGATTTAGTGAGATAGGAGAAAAATAATATGGAGATTAAAAAGAGAATTTATCCAGCATATGCCTTTACTGAAAATGAGAGAGAAAAGTCAATCATGAACAGCACAATTTATAAAGAATTAAAGGAAAAATACAGAATTTCAAGATATAAAGTTGATAATCTTAATGATTATGACATTGTCTTAGACTGTAAACCTGATATATATCGTTCCGTTTATAAGGTTATTAAAAATAATACACAATTATCAGCCTTAGAACTTGCATTAATTTGTGATGGTGGAAGCCTTTGCTTTGGGTACACCAGACATGGAAATGAGTTTTACATAAATGAGGATTAGATTTTGTGAGGTAGAAATATGATGGAGTGTATGAAGAGCATGGCTAAGAAGCCACAGACCAATGCAGACCGGATCAGAAGCATGACGGATGAGGATTTGGCAGAAGTATTATTTGGAAGTTGCATAGAACACATGGGCGTAGAGGAATGTTCTCATCCTGAAGAGGCTTGCAAATCATGTGTTTTGGATTGGCTTAAGGCAGAAAGTGAGGAATAGCATGGAGAGATTAACGACAAATAAAAGCGTGGCTGACATGTCGATGATCGAGCTGGCACATAATAGCTGCTATGCAGATGATGAGCGCAATGCCAGATACAGAGATTACGATATGGAAATGGATGCACGAGATTTTGCAAGAAATCTTATGGTCACATTGGCAAAAGATGAATTGCCAGTAGATGACGCAGAGTTTGACGAGGAAATATTGGACAATTTAACGATAGATCCGTTTTCAGATGTCCGTGGTCTGATTGCGTTGTTCTACCGCAATATGTGTGCAATGGCTGATTTGCGAGAAAAATTGAAATATTATGAGGATGCCGAGGAGCAGGGATTACTTCTGCGGTTGCCGTGTAAGGTGGGAGATAAAATCTTCCTTGATTTTGCAGGATTTGGAAAAGATATAGACGAGTTTACAGTTAAAGACTTCCATTTGGATTGTTTTGAAGATGGAGAAACTATACTGTTTTGCGATTATGAATCAAATGATAGTACTTTATCTGGTCAAATTGATGTAATGGAATTTGGCAAGACGGTATTCCTCACAGAATCTGAAGCCGAGGCCAAGTTGAAAGAAATGGAGAAGGGAAATGGCGCACATAATAAATAAGGAACTGACTATACGGCAGATTGGGGAGTTCTGCACGAATACTCTCTGTAAGAAATGTCCGGTGGCAAAGTGGAATGAGGAAAGCGGTTTGCACAATGGATGTATGGAGAGTTTAAGACTTCCAGAGGTATCGAGGATCATGTTGGAGCAGATCAAAGGAAGAAAGGTGGAGCGTGATGGAAGATAGACATTTATACAGAGGTAAAAGAACATTGACAGATAATATATGGGTATACTGGGATGGATTTAGCGGTGTACAACCTAATACAGTTATTGAAGAAGAGACAATCTGCCAGTGCACCGGACTTAAGGATAAGAACGGTAAACTGATTTGGGAGAATGACATTCTTTCAGGGCATATCGATGATGAGTTTCCAGAAGATGAGACGAGAAAGCGTGTCGTGTGGCATGAAAACGGATGGTGTACGAATGAGCCGGGCTGTGATTACTACGAGAAACTGGATGATTTTGATTCAGAGAATTTTGAAGTGATCGGCAACATGATTGATAACCCGGAACTGTTGGAGGTGTGAAATGACGGAGAATGAAGCAATTGAGGTTTTGAAAGATTTTGGCAAGCAGGTATCAGTGAAAGCAGATGGAGCGTATCAAAGTACTATTGGAGAAAAGGCTTGTAATGTTGCAATCAAGGCACTGAAAGAAATCCAGAAATACCGGAAAATCGAAAAAGATTTGAAGGAAAATTATCATGCAAATGTAGACATCCCCTTGTTAATGAAGCATTTTATCGAAACAGTGTTCAAAGGGGAAAAGCATGATGGATTTTGCATTCTGACAAATGAGGATAAAGAAGAATGGGAAGAGTACCGGACAATCGGCACACCAGAAGAATTAAAAGCAGCTATGAAATATGTTTACCTTGCTAAAAAGAATGGAACAGTCGGACAGGTTATTGAAAATTGCGTGAAATATGAAGAAATCGGCACGCCGGAAGAATGCCGGGCGGCGGTGGAGAAACAGACAGCGAAGCGACCGAGAATTATAGTAAACGCAATGATTTGTCCATCATGCCCGAGATGCTTTAAAAGTGATAATTCAACCTATTGCCCAAGTTGTGGTCAAAAGTTGAAATGGGAGGATGAAGAATGAGTGAAAGCCTTAAGCCATGCCCGTTCTGTGGCGGAAAAGCAATGTTCTTAACCATTACAAATAAGTCATCACATTCGGCTGTTGGGGTAATGTTCAAAATCAAATGTATGAAATGCGGAACAGAACTTCCAAATAGCTATGAATGTGAGATGTACATGGATCAGGAAGGAGGAATCAGAACAGGGAAAGACGAGCGTACGAAAGCAACTACAGATTGGAACAGGAGGGCGAACGATGGGAAGATTGATTGATGCAGATGTAAATAGGGACGAATTTATGGAAGAAGTATATGACATTCTTTCGGACGAGCCGGATAACATTAAAGCAAATCTGATTATAGATGCGTTTGATGAAATCCAGACCGCCTATGACCCGGACAAGGTTGTGGAGCAGTTGGAAAATCTGAAAAGCCTTGTACCAGTAAATAGGGTACTTGATGATATTGTAAATGATAAACCAAAGGAATTAGGAATGCTTATAGCCTATGAAAAGGCTATTAAGATTGTAAAAGGAGGTGGAGTAGATGTCAATTAAACCGATTTTATTCAACACAGAAATGGTTCGTGCAATTCTGGACGGACGGAAGACCTGCACCCGGCGGCTGGTAAGTTCTCGTCAGTTTTTGGGAATGTTGCCAGACAAGTGTAAAAATGCTGCGCCTGATGAATTTTTAAAAGGCAAGAGGATGATGTTTAAGCCATATTGCGACATGACGGATGCGGAATTGATAATGACGGCATATAAAGCACCGTATGAGCCGGGTGACATCCTGTATGTCCGTGAAACATGGAAAAAGGCACCGAACGGATACTATTACTACGAAGATTGGCAAAGAAATGACATTGCCGATGTTACAAAGTGGAAACCATCAATCTACATGCCGAAAGAAGCGGCACGTATCTGGCTTAAGGTTACGGATGTGAGAGTGGAACGGTTGCAGGATATTACATCGGAGCAGATTAGCAGAGAGGGTGTAGAGGTGGAATATCCTCATGTGTTGAATGGAGAAGAAAAAAGATATGCGTTTTCGGCTCTTTGGAACAGTACCATCAAAAAATCTAACCTTGACTGGTATGGTTGGGATGCTAATCCGTGGGTGTGGGTGATCGAATTTGAGCGGTGTGAGAAACCGGAAGGAGTGTGAATATGCCTAAAGCAATATTGATAATGGACGATATGCCGGAATGCTGTGCTGATTGTCCTTGTAGCTTTTTCGAAAGAGATAATCCAATATTAAATTTAATATGTGGTGTGACACAAGAAGATGCATATAACGTTGGAAAGCCAGATTGGTGTCCACTTCGGGAACTGCCGGAGAAAGCAAATCATCCTGCTTATTGTGATAATGGAAGATTTGATAAAGGCTGGAATGCCTGCTTAGATGAAATTTTGAAGTAAATCGAAAGGAGTGAGAGGTTTGCTGGCCAGCGTGAAAGAGCTCTTTACTCCGAGAAAAAAATGGAATCAGTAAAAGAAAGAATGGAGCGGATCGGAGCATATGAGAAGATTGCATCTTTTATGCAGAAAGAAAAGCAGCCATATGAATATAAAAGAAAATATGCACAGATCAGAGCAGAAGAGTTCGCAAATGAATGTGATGGAAGATTGCTCAACTACCATGTTTCTGTCGGTGGACTTGACAGTATAATCTTATACCTGTTTTTACATGAGGTATGCGGAATTGACGCACCAGGAGTGAGTGCATCCACACTGGAAGACAAGAGTATACAGAGAGTACATAAAGCTCTTGGAATTATCAATGTGCCACCGCTGAAAAGGGATGATGGTACTTATTGGACGAAACCAAAGGTCATACAGGAATTTGGATTTCCGGTCATTTCAAAGGAAGTGGCTGCCAAGATAGAATTGTTACAAAATCCGTCAGAGAAAAATAAAACTGTCCGCCATGCGATTATTACTGGGGAGACTGGAGAATATGGCGGATGGCAGAAAAACTCTAAAATGCAGCTAAAACAGAGATGGTTAAAGCTGTTCGGTGGATATGAAAACGAAAATGAAGGGTGTGATTATCAGAAGCCAGATTTTCTCGTATCGTCCAAGTGTTGTTATTACCTTAAAGAGAAAAACTGTGATAACTGGGGAAAAGAGCATAACAGTGTGCCGTATCTGGGACTGATGGCATCCGAGGGCGGCAGACGTGCCAAGAGCCTGCGGATGAACGGATGTAATTATTTTGGAGCATCTACGATCAGATCGGCACCATTTGCAATCTTCCATAGGCAGGACATTTTAAAACTCGCACTGGAAATGGACGAACTGTGGAAAGCCGGACTGAAAGAAAAATATCATGAGAAACTTTTGAGAGATGGAAAATTATCTCAAAGTTTTGAAATGCCTGACAGCATTATACCGGAGATCTACGGAACGATTGAGAAAAAGCCAGATGGGACGCTTTACACAACTAAGGCACAACGTACCGGATGCAGTATGTGTGGGTTTGGAATCCACATGGAGAAACGACCGCATCGATTTGATTTGCTCTATGAGAGTAATCCAAAAGAGTGGGATTATCTGATGTTCCATATGTGTAAGGATAAGGATGGGAACGACTATGGATGGGCGAAGGTGCTGGACTATATAGGAGTTGGCTGGGAACCTTCCACCATCGGGGGTAACTGTAAGGGACAGATAAGCTTGCCATTAGATCAAATGTGATATATAAAAAGCACCTGCCAGAAACAGGTGCGTTGCATTCAAGCCTGGATTCGAACCCGGGACCAATCGCTTAGTAGGCGACCGCTCTATCCAACTGAGCTACTTGGCCGTATTAATAGACAAATAATATGATACTACAACTAATTGTAAAAGTCAATATTACATAGAAAGGAGCCGAACCTCCGGCCGGGGTAACGATATATCGGGTTCCTTTTGGAAAAATGATTAATGGAGAATTAATAGTAGATAACTTTGCCGGTGGTGGCGGTGCATCCACCGGAATAGAACTGGCAACCGGATACAGTGTTGATATTGCCATCAACCATGATCCAGAAGCCATTAAGATGCACAAGGCGAACCACCCGAACACCAAGCATTACTGTGAAAACGTGTGGGCGGTTGATCCTGTAAAGGCTTGCAATGGGCATCCGGTTGGACTTGCCTGGTTCTCCCCAGATTGTAAGCATTTTAGCAAGGCAAAAGGCGGAAAGCCAAAAGATAAAAACATCAGAGGTCTTGCATGGGTAGCCTCAAGATGGGCTGGACTTGTAAGACCGAGAGTAATTATGCTGGAGAATGTGGAAGAATTTAAAACATGGGGACCATTAAACAGACGACATCATCCGATTAGGGCAAAGCAAGGCAAGACGTTTGAGAGATTTGTACAACAGCTTCGGGATCTTGGCTATGAAGTGGAGTTCCGCGAGCTGATCGCAGCCGATTATGGTGCGCCGACCATGCGAAAACGCTTCTTTATGGTTGCACGGTGTGACGGCAAGTCAATAGTCTGGCCAGAGCCGACACACGCACCTGCAGACAGCGAAGAGGTGAAGAAAGGACTATTAAAGCCATATGTTGGAGCATATACGCAGTTGGATTTTTCCTTGCCCTGTCCAAGTATCTTTGATACTTCAGAAGAAATAAAAGAAAAATACGGAATCCGGGCAGTAAGACCACTGGCACAAAAGACGATGGACAGGATTGCAAGAGGACTGAAAAAGTTTGTGCTTGAGAACCCGGAACCATTTATTATCCAGTGCAACCACGGTGGCGAACGCAGACCGAACGACATCCGAGAGCCGATGCCTACAATCACCGGAAAGCATGGTTACGGGATTGTGGAGCCATACATGGTACAGTGCAAATACAATAATGAGGCGCAGGACGTTCAGAAGCCAATAGGGACTCTTACGACAGTTGGCAGCCACTTGTTAGTTGAGCCATATATGGTACAGATCGGGCAGACCGGGTTCACAAAGGATCGGAGTAAGGATGTACGGGAACCCCTTACAACGATTGTGAGCAAGAATGAACATTGCCTTATCAGTCCAACTCTGATTCAATATCATTCCGAGACGGCACAGGGAGAAGTCAGAGGACAGACGATTAAAGATCCGATTATGACCGTGGATGGTTCGAACCGATACGGATTGGTTACATCATTTTTGAGCAAGTTCTATAAATCGGGAATAGGACAAGACGAGAGAGAGCCGTTACACACGATCACAACATCTGCAGGTCACTTTGGCGAGGTTAGAGCGTTTCTAATCAAATATTATGGAGATGCCACAGGGCAAGACATCGAAAAGCCACTTGATACAGTTACAACCAAGGATAGATTTGGATTGGTGACGATCGAGGGTGTAGATTATCAGATCGTTGATATCGGACTGCGGATGTTAGAGCCAAGAGAGTTGTATGGATGCCAGGGATTCCCTGATGATTACATAATCGACCATGACTACACAGGAAAGACATATCCGAGAAGTGAGCAGGTCAGAAGATGCGGAAATGCAGTGTGTCCGCCGATTCCTGCGGCATTGGTAAAAGCAAATTTACCGGAATTGTGCGTTGCTGAACGGATGCCGAACATGAGGATTGAAGCAGAGCAGACCGGACAGCTCCGGTTTGCGTAGTTAAATTAGAATTTAAGTGAGGTAGAATTATGGCGCAATGGAATAAAAATACAGTACCAAAATGTAAAGATAAAACCTGTTCAGATGAAGTACTTGTGACTATTGAAACGCAGGGATGGAAAGGTGGAATTTATCGGAGAGTAGTCAAAGCAGTATATATTCCATACCACCACTGTACCGTAGAAGACATGGGATGGAATATGCCAGATGGAGTTCCAGATGATTGGGAATATATAGAAGAAAATGATAATTGGTGGATTCCACAAGGCTGGTATGAGGTATGTGATTACTCACCTGACGATTATTCATATTTTACAGTCACTGATAAGGTAATTGCATGGATGAATCTGCCAAAGGCGTATGAGCCGAGGCTCAAGCAACTAAACTGAAAGAGGGGTATGAAATGTCACGATGCATAACATATCAATCCGGTGGATTCACAAATTACGGAATTAGCTATCGGAAATACAGTCAGGAAGAATTGGAGGAAAGGAAAACTATGTGCACAATGGAATGGAAAGAGGTTGAACCAGAACAAAGTGATTGGGAAAAACAAGTAAACATAGTCGCTTATTACGGAAGTGTAACTATTGGAAGTATTGTTTACTGCGGTGATGAGATAGGATGGCAGTCCGTGATTGATGGTCGCATGGATTTCATGCAAGCAAAATCCTTAGAAGATGCAAAAAGGGAAATGATTGATATACTGGACAATCATTGTACTGATCAGATTAACTATTATGAGGAACTGCGAGAAAGCATTGAAGAATTAAACTGAACTTTAACGGATAAAAAGAAAGGAAAATGCACATGAACGCTACGAAGCATGGAATTAAAAAACGAGCTGAAATCAAGCAGGCAATCATTTTGTACATTGAAAAGCACGGATACGCCCCGACAATTCGGGAGATTGGGGACATGGTAGGACTGAGCAGTACATCCAGTGTACATAATCATCTGATCAGTATGATCGCTATCGGAGAGCTGGAAACGGATGATGAAATCGGAAGCCCTAGAGCCATTCGGGTGCCAGGATATAAAATCGTAAAAACTGAATAGGTAACACTTACCGGCTGAAATATGCCGGTAAAAAAATACATATCAAAGAACATATGTTCCGACCATATGTGTGCAATTGCAACTGTAAATGAAAAAGAGCCTGTGCTGGGAACACAGACCCTTAAAGTAATACATTACTTACTATATCAAGTAAAATGTACTACTTTTTCTACTATTAGTAAAGGGGGAAATTTTACTATGCTGACAAAATCGGAATTAATCAATGATATTGCTTATGAAATGTCTGGGTATCTGACTTCGGAGGGAATCGACCGCCTTAAGACCGTGATTACTTTTAAGCTGGTCAACATTAATCTGACCGCAACAGAGACATTGCCGTCCACAGACGTGTATGACAACGAATGGATCATGAAGCGGTACATAATTGATTTGACAGCAACAGGCAGAAAGCAGAGTACGATTAAGCTTTATATCACAATCATTAAAAAGTTCTTTGCGGAAACAGGCTTAAACTATCACAACTGCACCGGGCAGGACGTGATGGATTATATCGCTACCAGACTGCATAAGGATAAAATCTCCAAGGCTTATGCTTCCACGATTCAAAAATATATGTCCTCATTTTTCGCCTGGGCATACCGCAAAAAGCATATCGAGGATGATGTATCCAGAGACATTGATAAGATTCGGCAGCCGCAGAAGAGAAAAGAACGTTTATCTGATGAAGAGATTGCCAGAGCATCCTTATCCATCGGTCATGATCTGCGCCTCAATGCTCTATTCGAATTAATGCTTGCCGCTGGTCCTCGTGTCGGGGAAATCGTAAACCTTAATATTGACAACCTTGATTTTGCACGAAAGGAAATCCACATCTGGGGCGAAAAGACAAGCCAATGGCGCACCTGCTTTATGACGGAGAGATGCAAACAGGCATTGCAACAGTACATCGGAGATCGCACGGAAGGCGCAGTGTTTATCGGTTTACGTGGCAGAGGACGGATGTGTAATAAGTCAATTGAGGACATGGTCAAAGAGATTGCACTTGCAGGCGGTTGTAAATTCAGTGCCACGGTACATTCATTTCGCAAGACCTTTGCATCAAGGGAATATAGGCGGACAAAAGATGTGTTGTTTGTCTCAAAGAGATTAGGACATTCAAGCACTGATGTGACAATTAAATATTATATCTGCGATGACGTTGAGCTGGATCGTATGCAGGCTAATCTGGCAGCATAATGATATATGTATTAATGTTGCAAAATATAATAAAAATAAGGTTATAAGTATAATTTGTATGTTATAATGTTGCATGACATATAAATAGCTTGCACGAAAGGGGGAATGTGCATGATGAGTGAAAAAGAAACGTATGAGATCTGTAATGAGGTAGACAGCTTCATAGCCAGAGAATTAACAGAATCAATAATACATAAGGTGTCCTACGATATGCTTGAGGCTCATTATGGTATTCTCCCGATCAGCAGGAGAAGCTTTTACCGGAGGCGTAGCATGGCGAAAAGATTAATGCGGCAGAGGATGGTGCATCTGGTAGAAGAGAAGAGCGGACAGCTGAGGATGGAATGGTAGAATACTTGAAAAAATATAAATTTAGAGATATGATAAAGTACAAAGTAATTTTTGGGAGGATATACTATGGAGTTGAATGAAGTGGCAAACAGTTTTTATAATAAAGTTAGAGAATTATTGAGTGATAAAGAGTGGATGGCAAAAGATTTAAGTGATGCAGCAGAGTTAGAACAACATTACCAGGTATTCAAAACGCTTGCTGTATGTGTATCAAATGTGTCAAATGATTATAAATTGCATAATGCATGGAAATGTATCTCACAAGGCTTAAATGAAGAAGCTGCAATTAATGAATTATATAATTACACTACGAACGCTGATAGAGCGTTTTATATTTCAAATACGATGAAAAAGATTATCTTATCTAATTCTAACATAGCATCTGCAGTATTGGCATATATCGTTGGTGATATAGTAATGACAAAGAGAGATTTTACACAAGAAGACGTTATCATGCATGAAGCTCTTAGTAATATGACCGATTTTGATATAAAAAACTTTGTTCAAATTATGGATAATTGTATTGGATGGGATGAGCTTGGAGAAGAGTATGTAAATGTTTTAAAAATAAAAAGTGATGAAAAAAAACAATTTGAATTAACACTTAAGTTATGTGTAAATACAAGATTATTTGAAATGGATTCAATAGTAACAAATAGTGTAGCAATAAATGCAGGCACATTTTATAAAAAAACTTATATTGCAGATATGCTAAGGAATTGTATTGAAAAGACAAAGCAACTTCTGGATTATGAATAATTCAGCTTAACGTTTACCAACCACCAATTACGATGGTTGGTCTTTTTTTTGCCCAAAAGTTGGCACAAATCCTCTGAAACACTGCTTTATAATTATGGTATGAAGTTAGAAATATACCATTTGGCAGAGAGGAAGTGAGATAGTTGGCAGCAAGAAATCCATTAATTGATAAGGCATATGAAATGTATAAAAGCGGTATGAAGTTAGTGAATATTGCCGACCAACTAGGATGTTCCGCTGCTACTATCCGAACATGGAAGAATAGATATAAGTGGGATGATAATGGAAGTGAAACGTTTCAAAAGAAAAATGAAACGAAACGAAACGTTTCAGCTAAGAAAAAGAAAGCAGTAATACCTGTTGATGATGGCACAAAAGAGACATTACAGAATGATGACCTAACACCGGAACAGCAGATGTTTTGTATATATTACAGTAGGACATTTAATGCAACTCAAAGCTATCTAAATGCATTCGGGTGTAGCTATGAAACAGCGATGGTAAATGGATGTTTGTTACTAAGAAATACTAAGGTAAGAGCAGAAATTGAACGTCTGAAAGAAATCAAGCGCCAGCAGATAGTAGCCGGTGCAGATGATATTGTGGAATTGCAGATGCGTATTGCTTTTGCAGATATTGGAAATTATGTCTCGTTCGGACAAAAAGAAGTAACTGATATAGAGACAGACGAAACATATATGATTAGCGTGGTTGATCTGAAAGAATCTAAAAACACGGATACACAGCTCATCCAAGAAGTTAAGCGTGGAAAAGATGGAGTTTCGATGAAACTGGCAGATAAGCAAAAGGCTATTGATTGGCTGTCGAAGTATTTCCTCGTACATCCAGATGATAAATATAAAGCAGAATTTGATAAAAAGCGTGCCGAAGTCAGTGACAATTCTGGAGCACAGATTTTGCAGAATATGCAGACGATAGCGGACATCTTGCAACACCCGGTAGCAAACCGGAGTATATCTGATCTGGAAGAAGGTGATGCGGATGAATAAACCGGCACCATTAAGCCAGAGACAGTATGAGTATATGCAGAGATGCATGATTAGCTGGTTCAACGTGGCAGAAGGCGGTAAGCGAGGTGGGAAGAACGTGCTTGCAACGATGATCTTCTGTTCCCTGCTTGAAACGCACAAAAACAAGATACATTTGGTAGCAGGCGTATCGAATGCGACCGCAAAGCTTAATATCCTGGACTGTGACGGATATGGATTGCTCAATTACTTTGAGGGCAGACACCGCGAGGGAAAGTATAAGGATCGTGACTGCGTTTATGTTCAGACCAAGACTGGGGAAAAGATTGTGCTTATATCCGGTGGAGGTAAGGACGGAGATGAGAAGCTTATTAAAGGTAACACCTATGGCATGGCGTATGTCACAGAAGCGAACGAATGCCACCCGAAGTTTTTAAAAGAGGTGTTCGACCGTACGCTTTCCAGTTCCGACCGTAAGATATTTCATGATCTGAACCCAAAAGAGGAAGAGCATTGGTATTACATGGAGATTCTAAAGTTCCACGAAGAGCAGCAGGAGAAAAACCCAAGCTATGGTTATAACTACGGACACTTCACTCTGGTGGACAATATGAGCATGACGGATGAGCAGATCAGAAAAGTTCTTAGCACCTATCAGAAAGGCACTGTGTGGTATAGGCGTGACATTAAAGGCGAACGAGCAGTTGCAGAAGGAATCATTTTCCGTAAGTTTGCAGAGAACAATGAACCATATCTGTATGATGAGGATACAGATCCATTGTTTGAAAGGGATTTGAAAGGGAAATTACTTCACCGCCCATCAAGGATTACAATGGGTATAGACTTTGGTGGAAACGGATCCATGACAACCTTTGTGCTGAAGCTTTACTTCCACGGATATCATGATCTGAGGACAGCGGAGGAATCAAACCTGGAACTGTCTCCAGACATCGATGCGGAAGCGATATGCAGTAAGTTTATAGAGTTTTTCAAATACTGCCAGGAAAAGTACGGATTTATTGACTGGGTATTTCCAGACAGCGCAAGCACAACGATGATAAACAGCCTGCGGAGTGCTGCGAGAAAAGCAGGATTGCCATACCGAAATATTAAAGGTTGCCGTAAAAATGAAGTGTCGGACAGGCCACGAACCTACGACATGCTGATGAATACTGGAAGGTGGAAGATAAACCGGAATTGCACAAAGCTACGAAGTGCGATCGGTAAGTTGAAATGGGATCCAGACCACCCGGACATACCAGAGGACAAGAACATCGGAAACTGTAATGACTGGTGGGATGCGGAGAACTATACAATTTTGGATTTTATTGAATATGTTGATCTGGACAGAAGATAGGAGGAAGAGATGGAGAGTTGTGTAAAAGCATTTTTGGATAAAAAAGGATACGATGTGAATGATAAGGCATTAACGATCATTCATGCATGTGATGACTGGTATGCGAACAGATTGATAAATGATTTTCATAAGCGAAAAACAATCAATGGGATACCATATGAGCTTACAAGGTTGAATTTTGCAAAAAGATGCTGTTCTGATGATGCAAATCTGTGTGAGGTACTTGAAATAAATGCAGGAGAAGGGGAACAAGCGGATTTTGTAGCAAAGGTGCTTGCTAGCAGTAATTTCAACACGCAATACCGTAAACAGTTAGAAAAAACCTCTGCGGATGGTACAGTAGCCTGTTATATCCGCTTGGACAATGCAACGGTTATGGATGATTCTTCTGTGAGAGGTGGAGATATTAAGCTTAATTATGTGGAAGCAGATGCATTTACACCACTTACTGTTGAAAATGATATTGTGGTTGAGGCGGCATTTTCTGGAAGTACACTGGTCAAGGGAAAGAAGCAGACAACACTCGTGTTATTCTTGCTTGGCGAGAATAATCTATATACTGCGGAGACACATATTTTTAATGATCGTGGAGATGAGGAAGTTGGAAAACAGACGATTGTGCAGCTTGGTGATGTGAAACCATTTGCTGTTATGCGTGTCGCTGAAGTGAATAATCTGGATAATATGGAAGGCTACGGATTGCCTAAATTATGGAATGCAATTCCAGCACTTAAGGTTGTAGATTTATGCTATAACGTATTGTTTAGCGATTTGGACAAGTCTGAGAAAATTATACTGATAAATGAATTACTTTGTGCTTTTGATGATGATGGAAATCCAATATTAACTCCTGAACAAAAAAAATTATTTGTATTTACAGGGGAAAAACTTCCAGAGGAGAAGGGGCTTATTCAAGAATATAATCCTGAAATCCGAGTAGAACAGATTACAAAAGCAATTGAACTGGCACTATCATTATTATCTATGTCTTTTGGGTACGGAACAAAAAAATACAGCTTTGAAAATGGACAGATTAAGACGGCTACTGAGTATTTCGGTGAAAGGCAGGATGCCATGCAGGAGCTTGGAAAGCAGCGACAAGTAGCCACTGAATATATACAGGATATCTGCAGAGCTGTCATGTGGTTTTCAAATAAATACCATGATACAGCATATAATTTAGACGCAGAGATCACAATTGGTTTTGATGACTCTTATGTGGAAGATAAGCAGGCGAAACTCGAAGCGATGAGAGCGGATGCATTATCGTTCCCGGAAGTGCCAATTTTAAAGGTTTGGTATATGATGGAAAAATATAATATTCCAGAGGATGAAGCTAAGAAATATATGCAATATACGGACGAACCAATTGACGATGTTGATGATTAGGGGGTATTTAAAGGGCATTATCAGAACAGCAGATTGATGTTTTAGCGGATAAATACATAATTGGACTTTACCAAGATTTAGAGGATGAGGTCATAGCTGATATTGCCCGGAGAGTGCAGAAAACCGGACGATATACTGAAACAGCGGAACTTATGGCAAAATCAATGGTAGAAAATGGATTTTCTGCGGATAAAATCCGTGTAGAAGTCATGAAAATGCTTCGTGCTGATAAAGATTATCAGATGGCGGTTGCAGAAAACACTATGGCATATAAGCGTGAGGTTCAGCAGATTATTGAGAACACCGTAGAATCTGCAAAGGAAGCCGGAGAAACTTTAACAGCAGAAGCCGGTGATATGGCATGGAATAATGATCTTTCTATGTGGGAACAGCAGGGGGAAGATTTAACAAAGCCAAACAGCTTGAGTAAATTTGTAAAAGCATCCTCTTTACAGACTTCCGATGCACTTAGAAACCTCACAAAAACAATGGGATTCAAGAATACAGCACTTGGCACAACTGGCGTAATGGATATGTATCAGCGAGAGATGGACCTTGCACTGATTAAGGTGTCCACTGGAGCATTTTCTTTTGATCAGGCTGTGAAAGATTGTGTACACCGCTTGGCACAAAGCGGATTGAGAAGCATTGATTATGAAAATGGTAGATCATATCAGTTAGATGTGGCTGCACGGATGGCTGTCAGAACTGGAATGTCACAGCTATCTGGAAAAATCACAGAGGAAAATCTGAAAAATTCTAACCATGATCTTGTAATCACAACCCAGCACATGGGAAGCAGACCGGACCATGCAGTATGGCAGAATAAAGTGTTTTCCTATTCTGGAAAAAGCAAGAAATATCCGGATTTTGTAAAAGAAACAGGGTATGGAACTGTCACAGGATTAAAGGGAGCAAACTGTACGCATGATTTTTACCCATATTGGGAAGGTGCATCTATAATCCCAGAGGATATAAAAGAGCCTGATCCACGGACAATCGGTGGAAAGACTTATACTTATTATGAATCCACGCAGAAACAGCGTCAGATGGAGCGGCAGATCAGAGCGACCAAGAGAGAAATTGAAGCAATAAAAAGTATTGGCGGCGATGCACAGGATTTGCAGAATAAATTGCGTGGACAGATGGCAGATTATAAAAGCTTTTCAAAGGCTGCCGGATTGAAAGAGCGTGATAACCGACTTAGAGTAGAGAGCGGAACATCTGATTTGAGGAAAACAAAGACAATTAAGTGGATTGAGGAGCAATATAAAGGTTATACAGCATCGATACCGAAAACGTGGGAAAAAACACAGTATATTGATAAAGAAACTCTATTAGGCACTAATCCTAAGTTTGTAGCGAGACCAAAGATGTATGACAAACAAGAAATCAAATATAGGACAAATTGTGTTAATTCAACAATTGCTTATGAAATGCGATGCAGAGGATATAAGGTAATTGCTGGCATGTCTAATTCTGTGCTTCGTAAAAATCCTGTTTTAGCATGGGAAAATGTGGAATCCTTTGAAATTAATGAGCTTGCGTTTGATAAAGTAGAAAAGAAAATGCAAGAATGGGGAAATGGTTCAAGGGCATGTGTGTGTTTGAAAAACGCTAATACAGGAGATGGACATGCAATAATTGCAGAAAACAATGACGGAAATGTTCAATTTCTTGACGTTCAGGTAGGCAAATATTATAATAAAAATGAAGCCACAAGGCAAGAATATGATAATACTTTGTTTTTTAGAATTGATAATGCCATTATCTCTCAAAGAGGTGTAAATGCTTGTGAAAAGGAGTGATTGCATGGTAGATATGAAAACAGCATATAAAACTGCAAATAAATTCTTTTTAGAAAATGATTATGCAGGCATCAGAGAAACCAGGGAAAATAACGAAAGTTGGTTATTTGCCGGTAAATGTAAGAATGCATGCTATGGAACATCCAAGGTGTGCATTCCGAAAAATGGAGATGAACCATATCTGTTTAATACTATAGATGAGAAAGATTTTGATATGTGGGAAAATGCAAAAGTTGTTCCAATATAATTAGCACTATTCGCAATAAAAACAACAAATCAAGTTGCTAACATGCAAAAAGTGTTATATAATATCACTAGGGGTGATATATTGAATCCTAGTAGATTTATCTGGTATCCTTGTCCAAAGTGTGGAAGCCACCTTTTGGCAATCAATAAAGATACCGAGGTTAAAAATTTGCCGTGCAAATGCAAGCACTGCAAACGAGAAAGTTTAATAACTATAGTGCCGATGATTAGAGCCGATTAGTCAAGTCTTAAATTAGGACTTGATTGATTGGCTCTTTTTAATGCCGCGGATTGATGTAATGGCAGCATACTGGTTTCCTTAGCCAGTAGTGGTGGTTCAAATCCACTGTCCGCAATTATCTGTGGGTGATTCTCCCACGTTAAATAAATCATCGTTAAAGGAGATAGAAGTAATGAAGAGAGAAGAATTAGAAGCACTTGGCATGACGAAAGAACAGATCGATAAAGTATTGGACACGCATCATGCGGAGCTTGATCCGGTTCAGAAAGATCTGGAAACAACACAGGCAGATCTGACTGCTGAGAAGACTAAAACCGCGACACAGGAAACAACCATCAAGGATCTGAAAAAGGATCTTGAGGAGTTTAAGGATGCCGATGTGAGCGGAATGAAGCAGAAAATTGAAGATCTTGAGAAAGACATTAAGACAAAAGATGCAACGCATCAGCAGGAGATTGCGGATCGTGATTTCAATGATCTTCTCAAAGAGAGTATTGCATCTGCAAATGGTAAGAATGCTAAGGCGATCACTGCTCTTTTGGATGTTGATGTCTTGAAAGCATCAAAAAATCAGAAAGAGGACATTGCAGCAGCAATCAAGACATTGACGGAAGCAGAGGACAGCAAAATGCTGTTCGGTGAGCCGGAACCGAAACCGGCAGGAAAAGTTGATCTTATCGGGGGAGTGAAAAAGACACCTGATGAAGGAGTTTCTTCTCTGATGGACGCATTAAAAGAAAAGTATAAACAGTAAAGGAGAATGAATCATGGCATTAACATTAGAAGAAGCAAAAGTCGGTTATGCAGACAAAGTAGAACAGAATGTGATTGATGAATTTAGAAGAGCGTCCATCCTGCTCGATAAACTGACATTTGATGATACCATTTCACCAACAGGCGGTAGCAATCTGGTATATGGATATCAGAGATTAGAGACACCATCTACCGCATCGGTACGTCAGATTAATTCTGAGTATTCACCAAACGAAGCAAAGAGAACCAAATGCACAGCAAGCCCGGTAATCCTTGGTGGCTCATTCGAGATTGACCGTGTGATCGCACAGACATCTGGTGCTATTAATGAGATGGATTTCCAGATTAAAGAGAAAACAAAGGCGGGAGCGAATTACTTCCACAATTTGGTCATTAATGGAACGTCTGCATCCTCTGGTACAGGATATGTACCTAATACCTTTGACGGACTTAAAAAGATTTTAACTGGAAAATCAACCGAGATGACAACTGATATTGACATTTCAACATCTGCATTATTAGACAGCAATTACAACGCATTGCTTGATGAATTAGATACATTCATTGCATTATTGGCTGCAAAACCAGATGTGTTAATGATGAATAGTAAGATGCTTACAAAGGTGAAGTCCGCGGCACGTAGAGCAGGATATTATGACAGAAATAAGGATGATTTCGGTAGAACTGTAGAGACATACAATGGAATTATTCTTATGGATGCAGGACAGTATTACAACGGTTCTACTACAGAAGATGTTGTTTCTACGTCGACACCTGGTTCAGAGGCGTATGGTACAACTGATATTTATGCAGCAAAACTTGGACTTGATGCATTCCACGGAATTTCCGTAGATGGAAGCAAGATGCTCAAGACGTATCTTCCAGATTTACAGGCACCAGGAGCTGTAAAGACAGGGGAAGTCGAGTTGATCGCTGGAGCAGTACTTAAAAACAGCAAAATGGCTGGTGTGCTGAAAGGAATTAAATTATTAGGCAAAACTGCCTAAGGAAAGAGAGGGAGCTTGATATGCCTTATATTGATTGGGAGCATTACAGCTCCCTTTATACGAATGTTCCGGAAGATGATTTTCCAGCATTTCTGCAAAAAGCATCTGCTAAACTGGATGTACATACCAATATGAGGGCGAGAAAGTTTGAAGATACTTATGACGAAGCATCGGCAACGTACTTTCAGAAGCAGGTGCATGTGCAGATACAGAATACCGTCTGTGATCTGATAAATGCACTTTATATGCAGGAATCTACTGGGATGGGAACAGGAGTTTCGTCTGTAAGCAATGACGGGTATTCAGAATCGTATAAGATCACAACGGTAGCAGAGAAAGAAGTGCAGCTTCTATCGATTACAAGAAGCGGTCTTTCTGGTACAGGACTGGCAGGTGCATTATGAGTGGATTATTTACGGATACAGTAACGATTTACAACAAAATTTCTGATTCTGAGTGGAAACGAACCGTTGTAAAAGGTGTACAGTGGTCTGATAAAACTGAAAAGAAAAATGAAAATGGTAAAATCAGCATTGCACGGTATGCGTCTGTGACGTTTCCTGTTGGGACTTACAATGGCTTATCGCTTAATTCCTATAATGAGGAGGATTGCCTTGTATATGGAGAAGTTGAGGACGTTATAGAGGATGTCAAAGGGCAAAGGATTTCTGATCTGATGAAGAGATATCCAAAATCAGGAACGATACAGTCTGTAAACGATAATTCCAATCGGGATTTTTGCAAAAATATTAAGGTGGTGGTGGCGTAATGCCTAATATGTTTAAATTTATCTGCGATATTTCTGCCGCGATAAAAAAACGGGGACTTGAAGAGAATGGAAGAGTGCAACAGTTTATTGATTCTGAATGTCTCCGGTTATGTGAGCCGAAGGTGCCAAAGAGAGAGAATATTTTAATTGAATCCGGTCACTTAAATACGCAGATTGGAAGCGGACAGATTAAGTATCGCACACCATATGCTAGACGATGGTATTATATGCCAGCAAATTTCCACGAAGCACCGGAACGTGGAAATTATTGGTTCGACCGAATGAAGCAGCAATATAAAAATCAAATTCTTGAAGGTGCCAAGAAAATTGCAAATGGAGGCTAAGATGACTATCTCACAATACATTGTAAAATTGCTTAGCAATTATGAGGGTTTATCAATTGATATGAACCATGTATCAGACGGGTCCGATCAGTATGGTCTTTTTAAATCACCATCCAGAGAATTAAGGGAAATGAATGACGGTAGCTGTGAGATTACAGAATATTATAATTTTATGGCGCGCCAGTCAACCGGATCCAGGTCAGAGAGAAAAGAATCTGATGAATGGTTGGAAGATTTAACATATTGGGCGGATGATTTCTCTTACACATATGCATTTCCAGCACTTGATAGAAATAGAACAGTGACCAGATTTTCCATTACTGGAAATCCATATCCGATGGAAGCCAGTGACAAAGATACATTATATCAGATGGCGTTGTCCATCACTTATTTACGAGAAAGAGAGGTATCATAAGGGCAGAATTAACAAGATTAAAAAAACATAGAACTATTCCATTTTTGAACACTGCCGAGACATCGGTATTAACACCTTCGTGGGCGAGAATTGGAAAATCCACAGTATTTGACTTGGTTTTGAACGCACAGACCGAGGATAACGATTTTATTGAGGATGAAATCACAACAACAGATATTAAATACTACAAACCATCACTTGCGCAGGAGTTACAGGCAAACAAGGGAGATGCGGCATTTGATTATCTGTATGATATGTTTTTCAACTTGCCGACTGGTGAGGACGTGAAAAAAGATCTGCTTATTGTATTTGATGGAAACATTGGATCAGAAGGAACACCTAAATTCAGGGCATGGAAAACAAAAGCAACTTTAACGCTGGATCATTTTGATTCCGTTGCAGAGAAGATTTATTTTAGTTTTTCAATTAACCACATTGATCGAGGTACTGTTACGGTTAGCGATGGAGTACCGACATATACCGCGGATAGCGCGACTTAGGAGGATTTATGGATTATACAGTAATTATTAACAGTAGAAGCTATGATTTACCGAAAAAGACAGTTTCGGTTATGAATAAGCTGGATGAAGTTTTGAAAGTGGACAATCTTAACATCAAGGCAAGACAGAAATTTGAAAAATTGCATGAATTTGTAAAAGATATTCTGGGTGAGGCGAATGCAAAAGAGATTTTGGAATCGGATAATCTGGATGAAATCGATCTGTCGGATTTATCCATCACGGTACTGAAAATCAATGATGCTTATAATAAGCCTTTAAATGATTATAAGATGGAGAAAATGAGAGCAACTTTAAATTCGGCGCAGATTGATAAAATTAATAATCTGGTAAACAGCGCAACAGCAATGGCTAATCTTCCGGGTGCAGCCAATGCTTGATCTAACAAGAAAATCACTACCAAACACCGTCAGAGTGGGCGGTAGTGATTTTTCTATATATACAGATTTTCGTGTCTGGATGCGATTTGAAATCGAAGTTACAAAGCTGAAGCGTGGAGAAAATATCGATGTTTCGTATTTATTTAAAAATGAAATGCCGGCGAATTGTAATTTGAATGAATTATTTGGTTTTTCAAGACCGGAAACGCCATTGCCAAGGGATATTTATCATCGAAACGTAATCACATTGGATTATGAACTTGATAGTGATCTCATATACAGTGCAGTTTTAGGTCAATACGGCATTGATTTATTTGAAGTGGACGAATTGCACTGGCATAAGTTTTTGGCTTTGATACGAGGACTTAATGACAGCACGAGGCTGCGTGAAGTCATGGGATATCGCTGTTATGAGAAGAATCAGGATAAAGATAGAGATATATATTCTGAAATGCGTAGAGCATGGGAAATTGATAGGAAAACAGAAGCTGAGTTGGAGGAGGATGAAAAATTCAGTAATCTTTTTAACTAGAAGAATGTGAGGTGAACCAGTGAAGGTCTGATGGATCTTTAGTTTTTGACACAAAATTATTAACAGATGGATTTAAAAAGGGCGTCAGTGCACTAGGCGGCATAACAGTCAATGGCATGAAAACAATTACTGCCGGAATAACTGCCGGAGTTACAGCGGCGGCCGGAGGGATTGCTGCAATCGGAACGGCCGCGGTTAATGCCTATGCAGATTATGAACAGCTTGTAGGCGGTGTCGAGACTTTATTTGGAGCTGGTGGCCAGAGCGTATGGGATTATGCAGATAGTGTTGGAAAAAGTGTAAATGAAGTGCGAGAAGAATATGGAAAGCTTATGATCGCACAAAATGAGGTCATGGATAACGCTTCCAAGGCATATAAAACAGCCGGTCTATCTGCTAATGAGTATATGGATACAGTTTCCGGTTTTGCTGCATCTTTAAAGCAGAGTACAACAGATGAACTTGAAGCGGCTCAAATAGCAGATCAGGCAGTTATTGATATGGCTGATAATGCAAATAAGATGGGAACTTCGATGGAATCCATCCAGAATGCTTATCAAGGATTTGCAAAACAGAATTACACGATGCTGGACAACTTGAAGCTGGGATACGGTGGTACGAAGTCAGAGATGGAACGGCTTCTTGCAGATGCAACAGCCTTGTCAGGCGTTGAGTACGATCTGGACAGTTTAAGCGATGTTTATTCAGCAATCCATGTGATTCAGGACGAATTAGGCATTACGGGAACAACTGCAAAGGAAGCAAGCACCACGATTCAAGGTAGTGTAGGTGCCATGAAAGCATCATGGCAGAATCTGCTTGTCGGTGTTGCTGATGACAATCAGAATTTTGACCAACTTGTAGAAGATTTTGTTGATTCGGTTGGAACTGTAGCAGAAAATATATTACCACGAGTAGAAACGGCTCTGGATGGTGTTGAAACTCTTGTTGAAGAATTAGTTCCGATTATTATTGATCGAATCCCGGAATTGGCGACTGATGTTCTGCCAGATTTAATACAGTCTGGTGTAAACATGGTTTCATCTATTATAACTGGCTTGAACGAAAATTTACCGGAACTTTTGAGTGGTGGGGCAGAAATTCTTAATACGCTTTCAGAGGGAATTTTATCACTGCTTCCAACGCTCGGAGAGGCTGCTTATAACATAATCACAACATTAATATCAGGAATCACCGATAATGCGGATTCTGTGTTTAGCAGTGGTAGTGAGATATTGCTTAATCTTGTGAATGGTATAGCAGAAAAACTGCCAGATTTATTATCTGCCGGGGTTGATGCTGTGATATCGTTAGCAATGGCGATAACAGAACCTGGTACACTGACGAATATAATCACGGCTGGTATTAATTTGCTGTTTTCGTTGGTGGATGGAATTTTAAATGCACTTCCAAAATTGTTAGAGGCTGCACCAATTATCATTGCACGGTTGGTATCGGCATTAATTTCAAATGCACCGCAGTTATTAAAGGCTGCTGTTCATATCCTTGTAAAATTGGCGGAATTTATGATTTCAAACACAGCAAAATTGTTGGCAGCCGTACCGAAATTGTTTACTAGCCTTGTAAACAATTTTAAAGAGATGGATTGGGGAAGTATCGGTAAGAATATTATTGATGGAATTTGGAGCGGAATACAAGCGGGCTGGGATTGGTTGACCGGAAATGTAAAAAATCTTGCGACAAATCTGTTTAATGCTGCAAAAGATGCCCTTGGAATCCATTCACCATCGCGTAAGTTTAAATATCTGGGTGAGATGTGTGTTGCTGGTTTTGATGATGGTATACAGGATCTTATGAGCACAGACGGTATTACAAAGAACATTAATGCTAGCATTTCAACGGTAAGTGCTGGAATATCTGGTAATGGTACTAGTACTGGATTAGGAAGCTTCAATCAGACAATTAATGTTAATCAGCAGATTTCAACACCAGACGAACTTGCAAGAGCAGTAAGAGTTGAAAGTAAACAGGGATTAATGAGGGGCGCGTATGGATACTAAAGTGTGTATTCGCTTCGTGAGAAGTGATGAGAGAGAATTTTTAATAGATGGAACAGATTGGAAAATTCCATCAAAAGGTTTAGATGGATTTGGTTCATATGAAAACGACATCACCACGGTAGATAATGCCGTGGGAGATGGCGGGATCATTGTCTCTGACAGAATTGCTCCGAAAGATAGGACTGTGACTGCTATTTCACGAAATCCATATCTGAATGATGTTTTGAGGAAGAGTGCAATATCATTTTTTAACCCGAAATTCGATTACAAAATGTATATAACGTACATGGGCATCACTAGATGGGTGAAAGGTAAAATTTATAAATTTAGCATTCCGGCTCAAAATGTAAACCGGGTGATGGAAATGAACATTACATTGTTAAGTCCAAACCCATTTTTTAAAAGTTATGATAATTTTGGCAAAAACATTGCTTCTGTTGTCGGTATGTGTGGATTTCCATATTTGTGCAGTATAACAAGTGGCACGCCAAAGGGAATCACTGGTGGCAAATTCAATTTTGCTAAAAAAGTGTTGCTCGACAATGATGGAGATGTAGATACCTATTGCAAAGCAGTAATATCAGCAAACGGAGATGTCGTGAATCCTAAAATCATTATTAATGATAATTATGTCAGGGTTCTGGATAATATGAAAGCAAATGATGTTATTATTATTGATTTCACACAGAATCCACCAACGGTAAAAAAGAATGGTGTTAATTTTATAGGACACTGCGATAGAACATCTGCATTTGATGATATGCAGCTTCCAGTTGGTAGTTCGGAAGTTTCTTTTGATGCAGACACTGGAAGCAATCTTATGAATGTTTCGATTTATTATAATAAACTTTATGGGGCAATTTAGGAGAAATCATGAAAGGATTTAATACGATCGCACTAGATAAAAATTATCAGATAGTGTCATTAATACGGTCAACAAATTTACAATGGAGCAGGAAATTCCACGAAGCTGGAACGTTCTCCATACAGATTCCGATAGAGCAGTATAATTCGTCAATGAGGTATATTTACACAAAAGATAGACCGGAACTTGGAAAGATAACACAAATAAATTACGTCCGGCAACAGCAGTATAAATATATTCAGTTGAGCGGGTATTTCATGGAAAAAACATTAGACAGACATGTTATATTTCAGAACGGTGCATCAAATGTGACAAATGCCCCTTCATGGTCATTCCAGAGTGGAAAAGCAGAGGATGTGGCATATGCTTTTTTCAATGCCTTTAAAACGTTAACTACAGCAAGTGCAAGTTCTGATCTAAATATTATTTCCGGAATATCGCTTGGAAGAGGAAAAGATTCTGTGCATTATCGTAACGGAGAACTGCTCGGATGGAAAATCTATGACATCTTAAAACCATCCGGTATGTCTTATAGAGTACTTTATGATTTCGTGGAAAGTAATAAGAAATTTGAAGTATGGAGTGGATCTGACCGGACGGAAAATAATGCAGATGGAAATAATCCAATTATTTTTTCGACAAAATACGGAAATATAAAGAACCCAAATATTTTGATTGATGATACAGAATATAAAAATGCTTGCCTGAATACGAATGAGCAAACAGATAATGATGTCACTACGTATGTTTCGAGAGCTACTTTTAACGCTGCGTCTGGCGATGATGAGTATTGGTTTTTATCAAATAGTTCTACATTAAATAGAAATGAGTATACAAGCAGCGATTTGGCTGTTGCTATGGATAATGAAGCACTAAATGCATTAACTGGATATCCCAAAATTATTAATGTTGAATTTGACGCAATGGAGAGTAGTTACGAATATGGAACAGATTTTGATTTGGGAGATTTATGCAGCATAGAAATTCCGGAAATGGATTTGTCTGCACAAGCCAGATTAATTGGCTGCTATGAAGTCATGAAGTCCGGGCAGTGGAGCATGACAATGGAATTCGGCACACCAATAATTTTAAAAAGATAGAGGAGGACAAAAAATATGATAGGATTTCCTTTTGATTCACATGTCACATTTGAGAGTGATGGAACACCGGTGTATGATCGTGCGATTACGTCAGCACCACTCAGAAAACTGATAGCCAAATTATTAACGGATGGCGTTTTACCAAACCCATCTACCAATCTGCAGGTCGAAGCAGGTAGTGGAATGAATGTTGTTGTTAATCCTGGTTTTGCAATTTGTGCAGGAGGGTTGAAACTGGAAGAAAATCAGCGGACGCTTGCAATTCAGGCAGCAGATTCTAATTATGATCGAATTGATACTGTAGTCTTAAGATGGAACGATAATGATTCGGAGAGAATCTGTGATTTATATATTGTAGAGGGCATACCTGCAGCAAGTCCTTTAAGACCAGAGCTTACAAGAACAGAATCTATTTGGGAATTAGGATTAGCAGATTTATTTATAAATAAAAATTCTTCCGCTATTTCCAATCAGAGAATTACGGACACACGTTATGAAACTGCAAGATGTGGCATTATATCGGCAATCAGCGAATTTGATACAACAACATTATATCAGCAAGTGCAAGCTGATCTTGCCGGATTTAAAGCATCGGAGCAGGCAGATTTTATTGCATGGTTCGATGATATAAAAGGTCAGTTATCTGAGGATGCAGCCGGAAATTTACAAAAGCAGATCGGAACGTTGGAAGCTTTAAAAACAGAAGTGAAAACTAATCTTGTCAATGCTTTGAATTGGGTTGTTGATAAAACGTCCGGTGTTATTGCGAAGCTTGGAAGTGCGGATATATCAAAAATCGGTGATGGTACCGTGACCGGAGCGATAGAGGATGTCTCCCAGAGTTTAACTAATGTTAATAATTCAAAAAAAACGTATATCAGATTAGTACTACCAAATATTGCTGCTGACGCAAAAGCTGTCTGCGATTATATAAATAAAAATTATTTGATGGGGCAAATAACTCCTATGTATTCGATTGAGTTTGATGTAGTTGCATCAAATGCAGACTGGTTTTCTGGAGTACTATCTACAGATTCAAATGTAGATAGTAACGCCCGTACTGTTTGGGGTATCGTACAGCGACGATCCATTTCAGCAGATAATAGCACAGTATATAAATACTTTGGAAGTGGAACAGGAGGTGCCGGTACAGTATCCCCTTTTAAATCATATGATCAAGGCTATGCGCAAGGCGTGACGGATGCGGATAACCGTGCTAATGCAAACAGCACTAATTACAAAACTGGGTATAATAATGGGTATAATGCCGGAAAATCTGATGGAGCATTAACAGGCGTGAGTGGTTGCTGCATTGCAGGATGGCGGTCAATTGATGCTTATAGTAATAATCAATGGGTAAGCGGCTGGACTGGTGTTAATCCTAATTATTTTACAGTAAACGGTTATGGCATAGTTCCGAAACGTAACTTTACAGCAACCGTCTACTGGCAGGGATATAATAAACGTGACATTGATTTTTACTCAAATGGCGTCATGGGACATAGAGATAATGGTACTAGCATGAATGGTGTCAAAATGAATTTTTATGCTGGCACGCAATGCGGCTTTAAAACTAATGATAGTGGCGGCGGATCGTTAGGAGCTGGTTTTATTGTTCTTAATTAATCCCCATTTTATAAGAAAAAGCTGATATTAACTAAATCTCCACCATTCATTAGAACCGTATTTAATATATGTTCTTACGCCAGTAGTGTCAACTTCATAACGTACATGTACCCACCCCATATTAAAAATCATATAACCAATAAGGCTATTATCAATTAAAAATCCAACGGAGTAATCATCTCTAGTATCAGTGCTAGACGATAACACATAAAATGTCATTTTATCAGTTAAACTCTGGTTCGTGGTCTATAAAACTAAAATTATAATGCAATAGCTTGAAAATGTAAATTCACAAAATCGGTACATTTTCTTAAAATCACAGAATTATGATTTTAAATGAGTGCAGATGATTAAAATTGCTTTGATTTATATGAATTGTGGTGTATAATAATAGCAACAAAATAAAGCAGTGCCATAGCGCCGAATGATTAGTCTATCAGATTAATTGTCCGGCGCTTTTTACGTTGCAAAATGGCACAAATACAAGGCTTGGCGGATTTATAATGGTTTTATAAAGAAAGAGGGAGGTTGGTCATTTGGAATCGATTATATCTGCTTTAGTGGCAGGAGGACTGACTTTAATTGGAACAGTGCTTACAGTCAGTTCTGGGCAGAAAAAAACAGAGCAGAAGCTTCAGACCGCGCAGGCGGTCACAGACTGCAAAATTGACGAGTTAACGCGCGAGGTGCGCTTACATAATAATTTTGCGCAGCGCGTCCCGGTCATGGAAGAGCAAATCAAGGTAATTAATCACAGAATCGCAGATTTGGAAGGAGAAAAATAATATGTTGAAAAATTCGGTATTTAAACCATCAGTAAGCACACAGAAATGGGCGAAAGCCGCAGGAATCAGATCGATTAAGACGATGGCGCAGACAGCGGTAGCAGTAATCGGCACAGGGGCAGTGATTTCAGCAGTGGATTGGAAGATGGTAGTATCATCCGCAATTGTAGCCGGTATCGTATCATGGCTTACATCTTTGGCAGGAATTCCAGAAGTAGAGGAGGAGTAATTTTTATGGCAAATAGAAAAATTGGACAGGCAGGTTTTAATCTGATCAAGCAGTATGAGGGATGTCGGTTATCTGCTTATCAGTGTGCTGCCGGAGTATGGACCATCGGTTATGGACATACCGCCGGAGTAAAAAAAGGTATGACGATCACGCAGGCACAGGCAGACGCATATTTAAAGCAGGATATTACAAAGTTTGAGGGATACGTTAATAGTCCCGCATATGTGCCAATCACTGCAAATCTCAACCAGAATCAGTTTGATGCTCTGGTGTCGTTTGCATTTAATTGTGGAGCTGGCAACCTTAAAAAGCTTTGTGCAGGTAGAAACGCATCACAGATTGCTGTAGCAATGCCACAGTACTGTAAAGCAAATGGTAAAGTGCTTGCAGGACTTAAAAGACGTAGGTCGGCAGAGCAGGCTTTATTTAATAAAGCAGCGGCAGCAGCAAATACATCAAAATCAGAAAGCGAGGATTACAATATGACTACGATCAGAAAAGGTAGTAAAGGAAATGTGGTTAAGGTATGGCAGATCATCATTGGTGCGACAGCAGATGGCAATTTCGGCAGAGGTACGGAAGCATCGACCAAGACATGGCAGAGGAGCCACGGATTGACAGCAGATGGAATCGTTGGAAAGAACACATGGAAAGTTGGTCTTGAATCATTATAAAACCATAGCCGGTAGAGTTTATCTGCCGGCTATTTTCATGTAAATTGTCATGACAAGATTCATGACAAGATTTTGTATTTTTACGACAAATTTACTATTTATTTGACGAATATTTCTAGGACTAGAAAAGCCGTAAACCATTGATTTTTCAATGAAAATCGCATGTTTACGGCTCTTTTTTCTTAATGCAGGAGATGGGACTTGAACCCACACACTGTTGCCAGCGTCAGATTTTGAGTCTGATGCGTCTGCCATTCCGCCACTCCTGCGTCTTATAAACTTCTTGAACAAAATCGCTCAAGCAAGAAATATCTTATCATACTCAAAGACAGATTGCAAGAAATTTTTTGATTCCTGCAAGAATTATTTTATCCATTATTTTATCCGTATTTTAGAAATGAAAAACGTATTATGAAAAATAATGATTTTCAGGCTTTTTTGTTGACGAAAGTTATCATATATGATAACTTAATAACATGTGAAAAAAGAATTACAGTAAAAAAAGCAATGAACGAATAAGCAGAAAATCATTGCAGCAAAAGATAGAGCGAATGCAGGAGGGCGTCAGTTTGGCTCAGGGAGAAAAAAAACATCTTGCAGGTCAACAGCTTACCCCCCGGTATGAAGTGGTCCAGCAGTTGAAGGATGCAAGAAAAGCGCAGGATATGACACAGGAAGTGTTAGCGGAACGTGTGGGAACGAAAAAGTCTAATATTTCCAGATTTGAGAGCGGCAAATATAATCCAAGCCTTGATTTCCTGATCAAGGTGGCAGGAAGTCTTGGAAAACAGGTACAGATCAGGATTAAGTGAAGAAGGAGTTTTATGTTATGGGCAGAAGTGTGACATTAGGAAATGGCAGAGACATTGACAGAGATATCGAATTATGCAGAACAACGAATGAGAAGACCAGTGAGCAGACGATCCATGTTCTGATGGAGAATCATATTCCGTTTACCAAGAGCTGGATCAATATTCCTTTTTTTCTTCGCAGGAAATTTCATGGTGCAAGTCAGATCTGTGTGATCAACACCAATCGTAATCGTTACAGTCAGGCAAGAACCGCCATCGACCAGATGGATATCCACTTCAAAAAGCGTCTTGTCGTAAGCAATTATTAATGAAAAGTCCCTGGTTTCCAGAGTGATTCAGGAAACCGGGGACTTTCCATTAATAATTCAGCTCACGCAGGTTTTCCTCAAACTGTTTTTGGAGCAGCTTTCTGGAGTAGCACGCAGCTACAAAAGAGGAAAGGGCGAGATTGTATACATTGGTGTATTGTACATAATGCCATTTCAGGTTTTCTTTCCAGTTGGTGAGCGTGATCGTCTTGTCCTCATCGAGATGGTAATCGTAGAGGTTGTTGCGAAGCTCATAAGCGGCTGCATAGGAGAGGATATGCTTCATCAGAACAGCAGCGTCAGCCGGAACCGGGAGATCTTTCATATCGATCGCGCCGCTGCGGTAAATGGCTGCAAAACGTCCGGCAGGGTGTTTTAACTGGAATAAACCATCTAACGTAAAGTTTTCAAGATCCGTATCAAAAGATTGCAGGGTTGCCAGCACCAGAGTATCGGTCATTTCCTGAAAAGCAGGGTTGGCAGAACAGTTCTTTGTTTCAAAATATTCATCCATAAAATCGTAGAGAATAAAATCTTCGCACGTAAAATGCAGATCTTCCATATAGGCGGCCGCAAATTTTGGAAGCAATGCGATCAGTGTACTATAGTGGATAGAACAGATGGCAAGGGCAGCATAAAACTGTACTTCTGTCTGCAATAAAAGTTCCAGATCCACATCCACATTTGAAAAATCCACGGAAGAAATCTCAGGGCATGCCTCTTTGAAAATGCGGTTTAAGATCGCAAGACCAAAACCGGATTTGTCGTCAATGATGGCGATGGCGTAGCATAAAAGAACCGGATCAAAAGAATTCTCGGAAAAAGAAGGAGAAAAATAAAAATCCTGATCCAGAAAACGGTAAATATCAGAGAGATTGTCCATAGAGAGCGGACACTCTAACGTATCCCTTAATTCTGTTATAACAGCCGGATTTTCCTTTGCCGCAAAAGTGAGAAAACGATACACAACATAAGTCTGAAAACGATCCATGTTTTCTTCCGGACCATTTTCTAAATATTCTATCAGAAATTCAGTTGGGAAAAACTGATCAAAAAATTCATCCATAATCATAACCTACCTTTCGTTGTTTCCGTTCACATGCCCATGAGGTACGAGCAGTGAAGTATGTTTTAGTGATGAAAACACAATATAATATTTTTATAAATAAAGCAATAGGGCTTTTATTTTTGGAGAAAAAGACTTATTATGGATAATGAACTGATTTTTAGGAGAAAAAGGAGAGAGATTATGTTGAGAGCAGCAGATTACCGTGAGCGTGCAAGAGCATCTTTGAGTGGAAACTGGGGAATGGCAGTTCTTGTTTGTTTTGTAGGAGCATTGCTTGGAGGAATCCAGTCCGTTATACCTGTTACCGCAAATTATCAATATGGGGAGGGAATGAGCGTACAGATTTTTGGGATAAATATGAGCCTGAATCAGCTTCCGGCAGAAATGCTCGGAATCCTGGCTGTCATGATGAGCATTTTAAGCATTTATGCACTGGCACAGTTTGTGATCGGTGGTGTAGTGGAACTTGGTATGTGTGCTTATTTTTCCAAACGTGCATTGGGCGAGAATGCGGACATTAAGGATGAGTTTGCTTATTTCCAGTATTTCGGAAAGGCACTCGGGCTTCGTATTGTAACTTCTATTTTTATTTTCTTATGGACGATGTTATTTATCATACCGGGATTCATCGCTACCTATCGTTATGCGATGGCACCATACATCATGGCAGAACATCCGGAAATGGGGATCATGGAGGCGATTGAGGCATCCAAACAGATGATGGATGGAAATAAATGGTCGCTGTTTTGTCTGGATTTCAGTTTTATCGGCTGGATGATTTTAAGTGCATGTACATTTGGAATCGGAGATCTATTCTTAAATCCATATACCCATATGGCAACGGCTCATTTTTATCTGAATTTAAGCAGAGGTTCTTCCGGAAACTTCAATTCGGATGGAATGATGTAAAAGGGAAAAATCTGTCACTGAATTCTTATAAAAATGTGAAAAATCTGCGAATGGATTTCAATTGAAAAAGAGATGTGCTAAAATGTACCGTGTTGTGGTCACGGAAAAACATTTTGGCACATTTTTTTTGCAGAATTTCGTGGCAGAAGATGAATTAGAAAAGTTGGAAGTAATAAAATGAAACAGATGAAATATAAAAAACAGATACAGCTCATTGCAGCAATCGTTACACTGATCGTATTCCCGGTGATCACGTTTTATCTCATGGAAGCCTACACACACAATCCATTCGAAGAGGTAAGACCGTGGGCGCAGTTTTTCAATATTTTGCTCTTTGAGCTTTTGGCGTGGATCTTTGTCAGTGTGACCGGAAAGATACAAAGCGGGCTTCGGATCGAGCTGGTAACCGCGATGATTTATGGAATCGCAAATGCTTATGTGGTCCGTTTCCGGACCAACCCGATCGTGCCGTGGGATATTTTTTCCTGGAAGACGGCGGCAAGTGTGGCATCTAATTATGATTTTAAACCGGATATTCGAATGATCGTGGTGACGCTTGCGTTTCTTGGAATGATCGTTTTACTGCAGTTTGTAAAAACCGGAATGCCGAAGTTTCAATTATGGAAGCGGCTGATTCCGGCGGGAGCATGCTGCATCGTGCTGGTTTTGTTTGTCAATCTGCTACAGGATGAAGATTTTCAGACCGGACACAGATTGTATCCATTTTTATTTACTCCGGCATTTATGACGCAGGTAAATGGAATGGCAGTGACGTTTGCAATGGATCTCGCATATATGACTGTAGAAAAACCGGCAGGTTATGACGCTGTAAAAGAGCAGGCGCTGCTGGAAAGTTATGCAGGGCAGGAAGATGACACAGACAGCAGTGAAAAGAAAGAGGAACTGCCCAATATCATTGTTGTGATGAATGAGTCTTTTTCGGATCTGAATGTGCTGGGAGATTTTACAACAAATGAAGATTATATGCCGTATCTGCACAGTTTACAGAACGGGGCGGTAAATACGGTGACAGGTTATCTGAATGTGTCTGTGTGCGGAGGAAATACCGCAAATACAGAGTTTGAGTTCCTGACGGGAAACAGTATGGCGTTTCTGCCACAGGGAAGTATTCCGTATCAGCAGTACATCACGAAAGAACTTCCGGCGCTCCCGGCGTATCTGGCATCTTTGGGCTATGAGACGGTGGCAACCCATCCTTATTATGCGGATGGCTGGGACAGGGATAAGGTATATCCATTGCTTGGCTTTTCAGAGAGTATTTTTAAAGATCAGTACTGGGGAGCAGGTTATGTGCGCAAGTACGTCAGTGATAATAGCTGTGTGGATAAGATCATTGAATTATATGAGAAAAAAGAAGAGGGAACACCTTTATTCGTTTTCAATGTGACGATGCAAAATCACGGTGGATACTCGGATACTTATGATAATTTTACCCCGGATATCACAGTGGAGGGTGTGGAAAGTACACCTTTGAGCCAGTATTTATCGCTTGTCAGACTTTCGGATCAGGCACTGGAAAAACTGATTTCCTATTTTGAGGAGGCAGACGAAAAGACAATTGTAGTATTCTTTGGGGATCATCAGCCAAATGACACGGTGGCAGCGCCGATTTTGAATCTGAATGGTATGACGACAAAGACACTGACAGAGGATCAGTTGAAACTGCGGTATGAAGTGCCATATGTGATCTGGGCGAATTATGACATTGATGCAGAGAGCGGAAAAGATACAAGTGCAAATTATCTTGCGGCGGACGTATTACACTATGCAGGAATTTCTGAGAATGCATATGGTTCTTATCTGTTGGAATTACAACGGAATTATCCAGTTATCTCTGCAATGCGTGTGCTCACGAAAGATGGTCTGGATACAAATTCATCCAGCTTAAAACAGGAATTGAAAGATTACCAGAGTCTGCAGTATTATCAGCTATTTGACTGGAAAAAAGAGTGAGTGTGCAGACAGATCGCTCATCAGGAAAGAAATGAAGGAAAGAAAACAGGAGTTTGTAAGAATGAATCAGACACAAATCAATGAGACAAAATCGAAAAAGTGGTGTAAACGGCTGCCACTGCTTGCCGCCTTTCTGATACCACTTCTGATCTCGGTGATCATTTGTATCGATCATGAAGTGTATCCATTTGGGGAGCGTTGTCTGTTACAGGTGGATATGTATCATCAATATTGTCCTTTTTTTACAGAGTTTGTGGATAAATTAAGAAGCGGCGAAAGCCTCATGTACTCGTGGACAATCGGGCTTGGTGCGGATTTTGTGTCACTGTTTGCCTATTATCTGGCAAGCCCTTTGAACTGGTTTATTTTGCTGTGCCCGAAGGGATACGTGATTGAATTCATGTCAATCCTTATGATTCTTCGTATCTCGCTCTGTGGACTGACATTTGCATATTATCTGAAAAAGCACTTTCACACAAATCACCCGGCAATCGTGGTATTTGGAACGGCGTATGCACTGTCTGCGTTTATGGCAGCTTATGCCTGGAATGTGATGTGGACAGATTGTCTGGTGCTTGCGCCGCTCATTATCCTCGGTGTGGAACAGCTTGTAAAAGAGAAAAAGGCTGCATTGTATTATGTGACACTGGCCACAGCCATTTTGTCCAATTATTACATTTCGATTATGATCTGCATTTTTCTTGTGCTCTATTTTCTGATCCTTTTATTGGAGCAGAGGGAAGGAAAAATCGGGGCATGTGTACGGTTTGCATGGTATTCCCTTCTGGCGGGTGGAACAGGTGCAGTGTTGCTGATCCCGGAAGCGATTATTTTAGGGGAGAGCGGCTCGCAGGGGATTTCTTTTTCAAGTGCGGTGGAATGGTATTTTAATCTGATCGCAGAACTGGGAAGGCAATGTATTTTTGTAGAAACGTATACAGGACGTGACCACTGGCCAAACATTTATACTGGCGTGTTTACATTGTTTTTGATCCTGTTATATCTGACGAACCGCGGGATCAGCTGGAAAAAGAAACTGCCGCGCGTATTACTGCTTGCGTTTATGGCATTAAGCTTTGCCAATAATATGCTGGATTTTATCTGGCATGGATTACATTTCCCGGATTCGCTGCCGGGCAGACAGAGCTTTTTATACAGTTTTTTATTGTTAGTATTGTGTTTTGAGACATTTTTGCATCTGAAAGAAAACCGCTGGTATCACGTGCTTGTGGCACTGGTCTTGGATGGGGCATTCCTGTATGCAGCGTACCGCTGGTCTGACAGCGAACTGATCGGAAGCGACAGTTTCTTTACGACGGCAGTGTTTATCGTTGTGTACGCGGTGCTGCTTCTGGTGTGGTATGGAGGAACTGCAAAAGTCAGAGATTATGTTTTTTTGATTACGTCAATTGTAGTGATTACAGAGTTGACGATCAACTTTGATATGACAGGTCTGGATACGGTGAGCAGAACTTCTTATGTGAAAGACTGGAAGGATTATGAAAACGTTTTAGAGCAGGCGAAGAAAAAGGAAAGTGAAAACAGCGCGGTGTATTTTTACCGGACGGAGGAGATGGAGCGGAAAACGAAAAATGATGCGGCGTTGTCCGGCTATTACTCTGCAACACAGTTTTCTTCGCTGATGAACATCAATGTCAGTCATATTTATCAGGATCTTGGAATGGAAGGTGGAAAGAATTTTTATTGTATCAACGGCGCGTCGCCTTTGATCTCTTCCATGCTTTCCTTAAAATATGTGATCGCGGACAATGCAATGGAGGAAAGCCCGCTGCGTACCCTTGTGGCGTCATCCGGGAACACGTATTTATATGAAAATAAATATTCCCTTCCACTGGGATTTATGGTAGACGATGAGGTGGCAGAACGCTGGGACTATAAAAATGGCGGCGGTGTCTCCAACCAGAATGAACTTGCGGAACTGTTGGGGGCACAGAAAGAGATGCTCTCAGTAGTTCCAGCGGAATCGGAAGTCGGCGTGTCTACGATTCAGGTGACGGAGGACGGATATTATTTTGCAGCATACAGTTCTGTGACATCCGACACCCTTGAGGAAGAGGTCAGTGATGGAAGAACGAAGTCCTTTACGAAGGCGTCCCACGGATATATTTTAGATCTGGGGTATGCAAAATCCGGAGATGTGATCCGGATTAAAAATTCCAATAACGAGCGTGTGGATATTACTGCCTATCAGTTGAATATGGATGCACTGGATACCGCATATGAGACGTTAAACAGCCAGACAATGGAACTCACCTCGTTTTCAGACCGGAAGATCACAGGTACGATCGATGTGGAAAAAGCGGGGGATCTCATATTTTCGATTGCAAGGGAAGATGGCTGGACGGTGTATGTGGATGGAAAAGAGACAGAGCCGGAAACATTTGCTGAGGCGTTTATCAGTGTGCCGTTGACGGATGGAAAACATGACATAGAACTTATTTATACAACACCCGGACTGAAGACTGGCGCCATGATAAGTCTTGGCTGTCTGATCCTTTTCCTGCTCTCTGCCTTTTGGAGGGGAAAACAGGAAAAGAATATTGTTGTATCGGAAAGCCTGTGTTAAAATAAGTTTATCTTTACAGAACTAATATAGAAGAAAGTGATTAAGAGACAGGAAAGAGGTAACAGATGTTAGAGACAGGTATCAGAGGAGAAGCAAAAGAGGTAGTATCAGAGAGCAATTCAGCACAGGCAATGAAAAGCGGTGAACTGAAGGTATATGCAACACCTTCCATGATCGCATTGATGGAGCAGGCTGCCTACAAGAGTGTTGCAGCAGAACTGGAGGAGGGAAAAGGAACAGTCGGAACGTTGATGAACGTATCCCATATCTCAGCAACACCGCTTGGAATGGAAGTGACTGCCAAGAGTGAACTGGTAGAGATCGACCGCAAGAGACTGGTGTTTAAAGTGGAAGCGTTTGACGAGCGTGGCAGGATCGGTGAGGGAACGCATGAACGATTCGTGATCGACAATGAAAAATTTCAGGAAAAAGCCAATAACAAATAAAATTTTTTCTAAGACACCATAAAAGTACGGTTTATTGGACAGTAAATAAGATACACTCTTTTCAACTTGAGAGAACGTAAAAAGGTTGAAAGGAGTGTTTTTTTATGAAGGGATATGTGATCGAAGCAGGCTATATGGGATATGTGGACGGAACGTACATGCTTTTTGCAGATGAAGAAGATTATCAGGAATATTTTAGAGAGTGGCATTGAAATAAAACTACCGCAGTGATAAGATAGTCACAGGCAGCTATTGAAGATAAATAGAAAGGTAGTGACAGATCATGGCTGGAAAAGAGATACGGATTTATGGGGAAGATGAGAGCGCGATCAGGATCCGCCCTTATGAGCATCACGCAAAGTATTATGAGACAGACCAGATGGGAATTATCCATCATTCCAACTATATCAAATGGATGGAAGAGGCAAGGATGGATCTGATGGAACAGATCGGGCTTAGTTATAAGCAGATGGAAGAGATGGAGATCATCAGTCCGGTATTGTCGGTGTCCTGCGAGTACCACAGTATGGTTCATTTTGATGACACGGTGGTGATCGAGACGAAGATCACAAAGTATAACGGAATCAAGATGGATGTGGAATACCGGATGACAGACAAAGAGACCGGGGAGCTGCGCACAACGGCAAAGAGTTCCCATTGCTTTTTGAACCGTTCCGGCAGACCGATTTCCTTAAAGAGGTCTTATCCGGAGATCGACACGAAGTTTTTTGAGTTCACGGATGAGAATTAAGAGTGATAATCGTTACTGGAACGAGATACGAGTGAACAGTAACTGATAATATGCCATACAGGCATAAATGAGACATAGAGAGAGGAAGAACAATGATACCAGAGAGATTAACTGCGCTTCGCGAAGAGATGAAACGCAGAAGTATTGATATTTATGTAGTACCAACCGCTGATTTTCATGAGTCAGAGTATGTTGGGGAGCATTTTAAGGCAAGAAAGTTTATTACAGGATTTACCGGTTCCGCAGGAACGGCAGTCATCACGTTAAAAGAGGCAGGACTTTGGACAGACGGCCGCTATTTTGTGCAAGCTGAGAAACAGTTAGAGGGAAGCACTGTCACGTTATATCGTATGGCAGAGGAAGGTGTGCCTGCCGTAGAAGAATTTGTAAAAGACAAACTGCCACAGGGCGGCTGCATCGGTTTTGACGGAAGAACCGTAAACGGTGCCTGGGGTGAAAAGTTTGTGGCAATCGCAGAGGAAAAGAAAGGTTCTCTTTTTGTAGGGGAAGATCTGATCAATCTGATCTGGACAGACAGACCGGAGTTATCCAAAGCTCCATTATTTATACTGGAAGAAAAATATTCCGGAAAGAGCACTGCAGAGAAGATCAAAGATGTGCGTGCAAAGATGGCAGAGGAAGGTGCAGATGTCCACATTCTCACGAGCCTTTGCGATATTGCATGGCTTTTGAATATCCGTGGCGGTGATATTCAGAGCGTTCCGGTAGTATTGTCCTATCTTGTTCTGACCAGGGATCAGTGTATCTGGTTTTTACAGGAAGAAGTGGTGGATGATACCATCCGCGCTTATCTGAAGGAAAATCATATCGAGACAAGACCATACGATGATATTTACACTTATGTTCCGACCATTCCGGAGAGTGCCGTGGTTCTGATGAACAAGAGCAGTGTCAATTATCGTATCTGCAGTGAATTAAATAAGAACATTCAGGTTATAAATAAACCCAACCCTACCGAGTTGATGAAGGCAGTCAAGAATCCGGTTGAGGTGGATAACACCCGCCTTGCACATGTCAAAGACGGTGTGGCAGTGACAAAGTTCATGTACTGGCTGAAAACAAATATCGGCAAAATCCCAATGACAGAGATTTCTGCGTCCGATTATCTGGAGGCAAGAAGAAGAGAGCAGGAGAACTTTATTGATTTAAGCTTTACGACCATCAGTGCCTACGGTGCAAATGCAGCGATGATGCACTATTCTGCAACACCGGAATCCAATACCGAATTAAAACCGGAAGGCTTTTTACTGGTAGACTCCGGCGGACATTATTATGAGGGAACAACCGATATCACGAGAACTTTTGTGTTAGGAACGATCAGTGATGAGATGAAACAGCATTTCACAGCAGTATGCCGTTCCAATATGAAGCTTGCCAATGCAAAGTTTTTATATGGTGCATGCGGTCTGAATCTGGATATTCTCGCACGTGGTCCACTGTGGGATATGGGGATTGACTACAAATGCGGTACGGGACACGGCGTCGGTTATATCTTAAACGTGCATGAAGGACCAAACGGCTTCCGCTGGAAGATCGTGCCGGAACGCCATGACAGCGGTGTGCTGGAAGAGGGTATGATCACAACCGATGAACCGGGTGTATATCTGGAAGGAAAGTATGGTATCCGCACGGAGAATGAACTGGTCTGCCGCAAAGCAGAGAAGAATGAATATGGTCAGTTTATGGAATTTGAGAACATCACTTACGCACCGATCGATCTGGATGGAATCGATCCGGAGCAGATGAGCCCACGTGAGAAGCAGATGTTAAATGATTATCATAAGAAGGTATATGAAGTGCTCTCTCCTTACATGACAGAGGAAGAGAACGAATGGCTGAAGAAGTATACCCGCGCAATTTAATTTGTCACAGGATGGGACTGCCGCATGCGGCAGCCCCTTTACTGCTTTTTTATGAGCAGTGAAAAAATAAGAAGGAGACACAAAGTTTATGAGTGAAAAGCTGGTACTGATCGATGGACACAGCATTTTAAACCGGGCATTTTTCGGAATCCCGGATCTGACGAATTCCGAGGGACTTCATACCAATGCGGTCTATGGATTTTTAAATATTTTATTTAAGATTTTAGAGGAGGAACAGCCAAACTATCTGACGGTTGCCTTTGATGTATCACAGCCAACTTTTCGTCATAAGATGTATGCAGAATACAAGGGAACCAGAAAGCCGATGGCGGAGGAACTTCGCGAACAGGTGCCTCTGATGAAGGAAATGTTAAAGGCCATGGGTGTGACCATCGTGGAAAAAGGTGGTTATGAGGCGGATGATATTTTGGGAACCATTGCAAAACGCAGCGAAGCAGAAGGACTTGAAGTATCCGTTGTGTCAGGGGACAGGGATTTATTGCAGCTTGCTACTGATCATATTAAAATCCGTATTCCGAAAACAAAGCGCACCGGAACCGAGATTGAGGATTATAATACGAAGGAAGTTTTAGAAAAATATCAGGTGACACCGATCGAGTTTATTGATGTGAAAGCACTGATGGGAGATACTTCGGATAATATCCCGGGCGTTCCGGGAATCGGGGAAAAGACAGCAACAGCACTCATTGCGCAGTACGGCAGCATTGAAAACTGTTATGCGCATGTGGATGAGATCAAACCACCGCGGGCAAGCAAGAATTTAAAGGAAAATTATGAGCTTGCACAGATGAGTAAGACATTAGCGACAATCGAGATCCATGCAGATATTGACTATGATCTGCAGAGTGCAAGATTAGAGCAGATCAAAGATCTGTATACAGAGGAAGCATATCTTTTGTGCAAACGTCTGGAGTTTAAGAATATGCTTGGCAGATTTGAGGTGGATGCACCAAAGAATCAGGCGGAAGAACATTTTAAGCTTGTGACAGAGAAGAAAGAAGCCGAAAAGATTTTTGCAAAGATCAAAGGCATAGAATGTGCATTTCAGATCATTCCGATGGAGGAAAAAAAGGATGCGAACATGGATGCTGGTGGGCAGATGAATCTTTTTGCAACACCACAGACGAAGGAGTTCCTTGGAATGGCAGTCTGCTTTGGGGAGGAGGATACCTATTTTTTCAGGGCAGGCGAAGAACTGACAAGCGGTGTGTTATTAGACCTTCTCACACATTCTGCGGCGGCAGGATATATGACACTGGATTTAAAACCGCAGCTAGGACTGCTCCATATGATCGAGCAGAAAGAAAACGGATGTCTCAATCAGAAAAATATTTTTGATAACGTCATTGCAGCATACCTGCTGAATCCGTTAAAAAATGAATATCCGTATGAAGACATCGCAAAGGATTACAGCAGCCTTATGATCCCATCAAGAGTGGATCTGCTTGGAAAGTTAAGCTATGATTTGGCAATGGATGAGAAACCGGAAGAATTTTTAAAGACAGTCTGCTTTATGGCATACACTGCATTTGCCAGCAAAAAGGCAATGATGGAAGATCTGAAAGCGGCCGGAATGGAACATCTCTATGAAACTATTGAGATGCCGTTAGTGTTTACGCTTGCAGACATGGAACACACAGGAATTGCCATTGATGCAGCCAATCTGAAAGAGTACGGGGAGAAACTTGCAGTCCGGATTGCAGAGTTGGAAACCCGGATTTATAAGGAAGCAGGGGAAGAATTTAATATCAATTCTCCAAAACAGTTAGGCGTGATCCTGTTTGAAAAACTGGAAATGCCTTACGGAAAGAAGACAAAGACCGGATATTCGACAGCCGCAGATGTGTTAGACAAACTTGCACCAGAGTATCCAATTGTTGCAGATATTTTGGAATACCGCCAGCTTACCAAGTTAAAATCCACTTATGCAGATGGACTTGCCAATTATATTAAGGAGGATGGAAGAATCCATACTTCCTTTAACCAGACGATCACGGTTACCGGAAGGCTGAGTAGTACAGAGCCGAATCTCCAGAATATCCCGATGAGGATTGAACTTGGCAGATTGATACGAAAAGCATTTTTACCGGCAAAGGGATGTGTGTTCATGGACGCCGATTATTCGCAGATCGAGCTTCGTGTGTTAGCGCACATGTCCGGGGATGAAAAACTGATCGAGGCGTACAGAGAGGCACAGGATATCCACAGAATCACTGCATCACAGGTATTCCACATTCCATTTGATGAGGTGACAGATTTACAGCGAAGAAATGCCAAAGCGGTAAACTTTGGAATCGTATATGGAATCAGTTCCTTTGGATTAAGCCAGGATTTAAGTATCAGTAAAAAAGAGGCAGCAGAGTATATCGAACGGTATTTTGAAACATATCCAAAGATCAAGACATTTTTAGACGGACTTGTGGAGGATGCCAAAAAGAACGGATACGTGACAACCATGTTTGGAAGAAGGCGTCCGGTTCCGGAACTTTCCAGCAGTAACTTTATGCAGCGTTCTTTTGGAGAGCGTGTGGCAATGAATGCGCCAATTCAGGGAACTGCCGCAGACATTATCAAGATCGCTATGATACGTGTGCATGACAGACTGTTGGAGGAACATTTAAAGTCAAGACTGATCATCACGGTGCACGATGAACTTTTGATCGAGACAGCAGAGGATGAGATCGACAGAGTAAAAGAGATACTGACAGAAGGTATGCAGCATGCAGCAGATCTGAAGGTGGCTCTGGCAATTGACCTTCACACCGGAAAGAACTGGTACGAGGCAAAATAGCTTTGTGTCAGAAATGGACAGTACGAAAGAAGATAAAGGTGGACGGAAAATATGAAATTTATAGGGATCACAGGTGGTGTAGGAGCCGGAAAATCAGCAGTTTTAGATTATCTGGCAACGAAACCTGGTGTGCGTGTCATGCTGGCGGATGAGATTGCACATGAACTTATGGAACCGGGAACGGACTGTTATGAGCAGATCAGACAGGCTTTTCCGGAGCATGATATTTATAAGGAAGATGGACATTTTGACCGGATAAAACTGGCGAAGGTGATCTTTTCAGACGAGAACAAGCGTGCCGGGATGAATGGAATCGTACATCCGGCAGTGAAAGCATATGTGATAGCAGAAGCGAAAAGAGAGAGACAGGAAGGAACGCTTGCACTGCTTGTTTTGGAAGCGGCACTTTTAATTGAAGAACATTATGATGAAATTTGTGATGAACTCTGGTATATTTATACCAGAGAGGAAATCCGCGAGGCAAGACTGATGGAATCCCGTGGGTATTCCAGAGAGAAGGTACAGCAGATTTTTTCGAGTCAGTTGAAGGAAGCAGAGTACCGGAAACATTGCAGTGTTGTGATCGACAACAATGAAGGGTTAGAGGAAATGCAGAGACAGATTGATGCGGCAGTGTGCGCTATCTGATGGATTTTGCAGACAATTGGAACGGATCAGGGAATTACAAAGAAAAGGTAAGTGAGAGGACACTACAGATGAATGAAACACAGACATTCGAACAGCCATATGTATTTGGACTGGACATTGGAACACGAAATGTAGTAGGTACGGTTGGATATAAGGAAGGAAATGAATTTATCGTTGTGGCACAGTATGTCATGCAGCATGAGACAAGGGCGATGATCGATGGACAGATTCATGACATTGGCCGTGTGGGCAAAGTGATCCAGACGGTAAAAGAGGAATTGGAGAAACAGATTGAATGTCCGCTGACAGAAGTATGTATCGCAGCAGCCGGTCGTGTGTTAAAAACAGTAACGACAAATGTAGAATATGAATATCCGGAAGAGACCGTTGTTACGAAGGAAGATATCCATACACTGGATCTGCTTGGAATTGAAAAGGCACAGTCCCTATTAAAAGAGAAAAATGACACAAGATACAAGTTTTACTGCGTGGGATATTCTGTTGTGAAATACTATCTGAATGAGGAGGTTTATTCCAACATCGAAGGACATAAGGCAGAGGTCATCAGTGAGGATATCATCGTGACATTTTTGCCGGAGGATGTTGTGGACGGACTGTATTCTGCAGTGGCGCAGGCAGGTCTTGAAGTTGCCAATATGACATTGGAGCCTATTGCAGCGATTGACGTTGCCATCCCGGAATCGTTCCGTATGCTGAATATCGCGTTAGTCGATGTCGGAGCCGGAACATCGGATATTTCCGTCACGAAAGATGGAAGTATCATTGCCTATGGCATGATTCCACTCGCCGGAGATGAACTGACAGAACTGATCGTACAGCATTATCTGGTCGATTTCCAGACCGCAGAGCGTATCAAGCTTGCAAGTACGACCGGGGAAATGATCACATACAAAGATATCATGATGATCGAGCACTCCATTCCTGCGAAGGAAGTATGGGAACTCATAGAGCCTGTAACAGATAAAATGACGACCGCAGTGGCGGAGAAAATCAAAGAGTTAAATGGCGGACAGACTGTCAGTGCTACATTTGTCGTTGGTGGAGGCGGAAAAATCCACGGTTACACCGAGATGCTGGCAGATAAACTTGGACTTCCACAGGAGCGTGTTGCTCTCCGCGGTGAGGAAGTACTGCAGGAAGTAACCTTTGAACAGCCGGATATCGAAAAAGATCCGCTCATCGTAACTCCGATCGGTATCTGTCTGAATTATTATGACCAGAAAAACAGTTTTATCATGGTACATTTGAACGGCGAACGGATTAAGATGTATGACAACAATAAGCTTCTGATCATGGATGCCGCATTACAGGCGGGAGTAGCCAATGAAGATCTGTTTCCAAAACGTGGAAAAGAAGTGAACTATACCGTCAATGGTGTGGCAAAAGTGGAGAGGGGTCTGCCAGGGGAATCTGCTGTGATCACTATGAATGGAAAACCGGCAGGCATCAATACTAAGTTAGAACCGAATTCAGAGATCGAGATCTGCCCATCCACTGCGGGAGCGGATGCCATGATCACCATCGAGCAGTTAGAGGAGTACCATACATCCACCATAACATTTATTGTCAACGGCAGGAAAATCGTATGCCCGCGTTTTGTTGAGGTAAATGGTAAATTAGAACCAGCCTCTTACCTGATCAAAGAGGGAGACGAAATTGAGACGAGGGCTTATTATACCGTCGAGCAGATCGCAGAATTTATGGATGTGGAGATCGACACGGAAAAAGAGATCATTGTGAATAACCGGGTGGTCGACCTGAATTATTTTGTCTATGAGAACTTTAATATTGAGTGGACGATCCTGTCCTTCCGCACACATGTGTCTGATACAATAGAGGAGATGGCCGCTGAAGGCATTGAAGAAACAGCAGATACGGCAGAGGCACCGGAGGAGAATGTTTCAGACAGCGGAACGGCAGGTGAGACAGAAGACAGCGTACCAGCGGATGATGCATCTGTGACAACGGATGAAGAAACGCAGACGGCGGAGGAAAGTCCGGCAGATAACGAAACTTCGGAGGAAGCCAAAGAGAAGGAAACGCATTCTGTGGAAGTTATCATCAATGGCACACCGGTCACGCTGACAGGAAGAGAGTCCTATATGTTTGTGGATCTCTTTGAATTTTACGAATTTGACCTTTCTGCCTCTGCAGGAAGAGCGATCATTACAAAATTAAATGGCCAGAATGCACAGTACACCGCAGAATTAAAAGATGGTGATGTGATCGAACTGGCTTGGAAAGAGAAATAGATTTATGGAATTATGCAGTATTGCAAGCGGAAGCAGCGGAAATTGTATCTGTGTCGGCTCAGATGACTGTCATGTGCTGATCGATGCGGGAATCAGTGGAAAAAGGATTGAGAACGGTTTAAACAGTATTGATCTAAAGACTGCAGATATGCAGGGAATCCTCATCACACATGAGCATATCGACCATATCGCAGGACTCGGAGTGATTGCAAGAAGATATGGCATTCCGATGTATGCAACAGGGGAAACCGTTGATGCTATTTTACATACAAAAACCGTTGGAAAAATAGACGAGGCACTTTTTCAGGTGATCGAGTCGGAAAGGGAGTTTACAATCGGTGATCTTACGATCGAACCGGTGTCCATCTCCCATGATGCGGCAGATCCGGTTGCTTACAAGATCAGACAGCAGGAAAAGAACGTGGCAGTTATGACGGACCTTGGAACTTATGATGACCATATTGTGGAGAAGCTGCAGAATGTGGACGTGCTGCTCTTAGAAGCCAACCATGACGTGCGCATGCTTCAGGCAGGAGCATATCCATATCCTCTGAAACAGCGTATCCTTGGGGATAAAGGACATTTGTCGAACGAGCGGAGTGGACAATTGTTAGGAAAAGTGCTCCACGATCATTTGAAACATATCGTGTTAGGACATCTGAGCAAAGAAAATAATTATCCGGAGCTTGCCTATGAGACGGTGCGTCTGGAAGTGGAGCTGGGAGATAACCCTTATAAGGGCGATGATTTCCCAATGTTTGTGGCGAAGCGCGACGAAGTATCGCAAAAAATAGTATTCTAATAACATTTATTAGATGATTTAATAAATAAAAAGAGCTTAAGTAGTGGAAATAATAAAAAGAGTATGCTAATATGGAACATAATTAAAATTTATCTTGGTAACGTGAGAAAAATCTGACGGAACCGGGCAGAATACAGTGAGGAGGCATGAACCATGGAACATAATGCAAATAAAACCATTATTACAGTAGTAGGAAAAGATACAGTAGGTATCATTGCAAAAGTCTGTACTTATCTGTCAGAAAATGGAGTAAATGTTTTAGATATTTCCCAGACCATCGTATCTGGATACTTCAATATGATGATGATCGTTGACATGACAAAAGCTGCAAAAAGTTTTGCAGACTGCCAGAAAGATCTGGACGTATTAGGCGAAGAGATTGGCGTATCTATTAAGTGTCAGAAAGCAGAAATCTTCGATATGATGCACAGAATCTAGGGAGGAAAGCGATAAATGATTAATTTCTTTGAGGTAAATGAGACAAACAAAATGGTCGAGCAGGAAAACCTTGATGTCCGTACCATTACCATTGGTATCAGTCTCTTAGAGTGTATTGATTCCAATCTGGATAAATTAAATGAAAATATTTATAACCGTATCACAACTGTTGCAAAGGATCTTGCCGCAGTAGGTGAGAAGATTGAGCATGAATTTGGAATTCCGATCGTGAACAAGCGAATCTCCGTGACACCGATCGCATTGGTAGGTGGTTCTGCATGTAAGACACCGGAAGATTTTGCGACGATCGCCGATACCTTAGACCGTGCCGCTGAAAAAGTGGGAGCAAACTTAATCGGCGGATATTCTGCATTGGTTTCCAAGGGAATGACAACTGCAGATGAGATGCTGATCCGCTCCATTCCGATGGCACTTGGCAGAACAAACCGCGTGTGCAGTTCTGTCAATCTTGCGTCCACCAAAACAGGTATCAATATGGACGCAGTCAAATTAATGGGTGAGATTTTATTAGAGGTGGCGGAACAGTCAAAAGACCGTGATTCCGTGGACTGTATGAAGCTTGTCGTATTCTGCAATGCGCCGGATGATAATCCGTTTATGGCAGGAGCTTTCCATGGCGTGACAGAGGCGGATGCGATCATCAATGTCGGAGTCAGTGGACCGGGCGTTGTTAAGACAGCTCTTGAAAAAGTGCGCGGCGAGAATTTTGAAGTGCTCTGCGAGACGATCAAAAAGACAGCGTTTAAAGTAACACGTGTCGGACAGCTTGTCGCACAGGAGGCATCAAGACTTTTAAATATTCCATTTGGTATCGTCGATCTGTCTCTGGCACCAACACCGGCAATCGGTGACAGTGTGGCAGACATTCTCTGCGAGATCGGCTTAGAGTATGCAGGAGCACCGGGAACGACAGCAGCTTTGGCACTGTTAAATGACCAGGTGAAAAAAGGTGGCGTCATGGCATCCTCTTATGTCGGTGGTCTGAGTGGTGCATTCATTCCGGTCAGTGAAGACCAGGGAATGATCAATGCAGTTCAGGCTGGTGCCATCACTCTGGAAAAATTAGAGGCGATGACCTGCGTATGCTCCGTTGGTCTTGACATGATCGCAATTCCGGGTGATACAAAGGCAACTACGATCTCCGGTATGATCGCAGATGAGATGGCGCTCGGTATGATCAATCAGAAAACAACAGCCTGCCGTCTGATCCCGGTCATTGGAAAAGGCGTTGGCGAACAGGTGGAATTCGGTGGACTGTTCGGTTATGCACCGATCATGCCGGTAAATCAGTTTTCATGTGATGAATTTATCAATCGTGGCGGAAGAATTCCGGCACCGATCCATAGCTTTAAAAACTAGAACAGAGGAGAGTAGGAGGATTTATGAAATCAATCTCATTAGCAAATGAACTTGCAGGAAATTCTTATCCAGGACGTGGAATCGTCATCGGAAAATCCGCAGATGGTAAATATGCAGTAACTGCTTACTTTATTATGGGTAGAAGTGAGAACAGCCGCAACCGTGTGTTTGTGGAGGATGGGGAAGGAATCCGTACACAGGCATTTGATCCTTCGAAATTAAGTGATCCAAGCCTGATTATTTATGCTCCGGTTCGTGTACTTGGCAATAAAACAATTGTTACCAATGGGGATCAGACAGACACGATTTATGAGTTGATGGATAAACAGCAGACGTTTGAGCAGGCATTAAGAACCAGAGAGTTTGAGCCGGATGCTCCAAACTATACACCAAGAATTTCCGGAATTATGCACATTGACAATGGAACTTACAATTATGCAATGTCTATTTTAAAGAGCAATAATGGAAATCCGGATTCATGTAACCGTTACACATTTGCATATCAGAATCCGGTTGCCGGAGAAGCACATTTTATCCACACTTATATGGGAGACGGAAACCCGCTTCCAAGTTTTGAGGGAGAACCAAAGCTTGTTGGTCTGGAAGGAGACATTGATACCTTTACCAGTCTGGTATGGGAAAATCTTAATGAGGAGAACAAAGTTTCCTTATTTGTACGTTACATTGACATTGAAACCGGAAAATACGAGACAAGAATTGTAAATAAAAATAAGTAAAGACCATAAATTTTTTAAAAAATCAAAGATAAGCAGGAGCGGAGATTAAGATGAAAGAATTAGAGTTAAAATACGGATGTAATCCAAACCAGAAACCATCCAGAATTTATATGGAAAACGGCGAGCTTCCAATCAAAGTGTTAAACGGAAAACCGGGTTATATCAACTTTTTAGATGCATTTAACGGCTGGCAGCTGGTAAGTGAATTAAAGAAAGCAACCGGACTTCCGGCAGCAACCTCTTTTAAACATGTATCTCCGGCTGGAGCAGCAGTTGGACTTCCATTGTCTGAGGTAGAGCGCAAAATCTATTGGGTAGACGATATGGACGTAGAGTTCACACCGCTTGCAAACGCCTATATCAGAGCCAGAGGCGCGGACAGAATGTCTTCTTTCGGCGATTTCATTTCCTTATCCGATGTCTGTGACAAAGAGACAGCACTTGTAATCAAACGAGAGGTGTCTGATGGTGTGATCGCGCCGGGCTATACAGATGAGGCACTTGAGATTTTAAAGGCAAAGAAAAAAGGAAACTACAATGTGATCGAGATCGATCCGAATTATGTGCCGGCACCAATCGAACATAAAGAAGTGTTTGGAATCACATTTGAACAGGGAAGAAATGAGCTTGTGATCGATGAGCATTTCTTTGACAACATCGTGACAGAGAATAAGGAAATCCCGGATTCTGCCAAAATGGATCTTGCAATTTCCATGATCACATTAAAATACACACAGTCCAATTCCGTATGCTATGTCAAAGGTGGACAGGCAATCGGTATCGGTGCCGGACAGCAGTCTAGGATCCACTGTACCAGACTGGCCGGCTCTAAGGCAGATAACTGGTGGTTACGCCAGTCTCCACAGGTGCTCGGACTTCAGTTTTTAGATAAGATTGGACGTGCAGACAGAGATAATGCGATCGATCTCTACATCGGTGAGGACTATATGGATGTGCTTGCAGATGGCGCATGGGAGAATATTTTTAAAGTAAAACCGGAAGTGTTTACAAGGGAGGAAAAACGCGCATGGTTAGATAAAAACACCGACGTTGCGCTTGGTTCCGATGCATTCTTCCCATTTGGAGATAATGTGGAACGTGCTCATAAGAGCGGAGTGAAATACATCGCCCAGCCAGGCGGTTCTATCCGTGATGATCATGTCATTGCAACCTGTAACAAATACGGCATTGCCATGGCATTCACCGGAATCCGCTTATTCCATCATTAATAAGATCATATAATAATTGATAGAAAAACTTTCGTGAGAGTTTCGCCACTATGATTGCAAAAGGAGGAACATTCCATGAGCGAAGTATATGAAAAATTAATGAAATGCTATAAAAGTGTCCGGGAGAAAACAGATTTCGTCCCGGAGGCGGCACTTATTTTAGGTTCCGGACTTGGGGATTACGCAGATGATTTAAAAATTGAGGCATCAATCAATTACGCGGATATCGAAGGTTTTCCGGTATCCACGGTGAAAGGACATAAGGGAAGATTTGTGTTTGCCCATGTGGAGGGCGTTCCTATGGTGATCATGCAGGGACGTGTGCACTATTATGAGGGATATCCGATGTCGGATGTAGTGCTTCCAACACGTCTTATGGGACTTCTCGGAGCAAAAAAGATCATTCTGACCAACGCGGCAGGCGGTGTGAATTATAACTTCAAACCGGGAGATTTTATGCTCATCACAGATCACATCACAACTGCGGTCCCGAATCCACTGATCGGAGAAAATATTGACGAACTCGGAACGAGATTTCCGGATATGAGTGAGGTGTATGCACCGGAATTACAGGAAAAAGTGAGAAAGGCGGCAGAAAAACTTCAGATACCACTGCAGGAGGGCGTTTACATGCAGTTTACCGGACCAAGCTATGAGACACCGGCAGAGATCCGCATGTGCAGGACATGGGGAGGCGATGCAGCAGGAATGAGCACCGCATGTGAGGCGGTGGCAGCCAATCATATGGGAATGAAAGTCTGTGGTATTTCCTGTATTACCAACCTTGCCGCCGGCATGTCAAAACAAAAGCTGGATCACAAAGAAGTGCAGGAGACAGCAGACCGAGTATCCAGACAATTCAAACAACTGGTCACAGAAGTGATCAAAACAATCTGAATCATTACAGTAGAACAATTTCACGGGTGTATTCATTTCGTGGGATTGTTCTGTTTTTTTGCGCAAGTACCTGTTCATAGAGATCAGCCGCAAAAATATCTTTTTCAAGAAGCCAGAAGGCATCGTCAGAAAGCGTCTGTCTGGCATTTGCAAGCTTCCCTATCAGTGGAATATCCGTGTGTTTTTTGATCTCGCCAAGTACGTCAGAAGACGATTTTTTGAATCCAAGCGGGCGCAGGTAAGGGACATAACCAAGCTGTTTTGCCTGCTTATAATCTTCGGCTGTCATATGCAGCAGAATATGCGTAAAAATACGGCTCATGCGTGCGTAAGTAATGTCGCGGCTCTGATTTAAGGCAGCAAACTGCGTGAAAGAGGAAAATGCACTGCGGTTCTTTTTCAGACGGTTCGCAATTTCAATATTACAGTCGGCAAAGCAGGCAAGTGCTTCTGCCGGATAAAAAAGCAACAGATAATTTAAAATACCGGAAAAATCATCCGCTTCCAGATAAGTGGAGGAGGCGAGATATTCTGAAAAAATCCGGAAAGCTTCCTGTGGCATGGCAGCAGAAAAAGATGCAAAATCCGGGGCAGAGCCGGAAGAACTGCCGGAAGAGCCAGCCTGTTTTAAAGTCTGCCGGATGGCAGAAGCAGAGGCATTTTTTAAGAGAATATCGGTGTCATGATATCCGGCACCTTCCCGCAGAATCGGATAAGGTGCAATCTGTGATCCGCAGGTTTTTAATGCTTTCAGGTATTCGATGCCAAGAATATTATTTGGTGTGGATAAGAGGCTGGTAAGCGGCTCTGTCTGCAAGGCAGCGTCGGAAGATTCAGCACTAAGATAAGATTTTAATGCCAGAATCCTGGCGGCAGGAAAATTTTTTCCTTCTTTTAAATAAATATTCAGGGCATCCTGATAGGAACGAGGCTCATCGACAAGAATGTCTGCGATTTTATTTAACTGGGAAAGGTCTGCATTTTCAGCGCCAAAACACAGGTAGTCGATACAGCCCATCCGTGTAAAGAGCGCGACACCTGCTCTGGCAAAATATTCTGCAGAAGCGCAGGCAAAAAGAGCAGGGAGTTCCAGCACAAGATCCGCACCGCAGGAGAGTGCCATTCTGGCGCGTTCGTATTTGTCTGTGATGGCAGGTTCTCCCCGCTGCACAAAATCTCCGCTCATGGCGACAATGACATAATCGCTGTCTGTTTCCTCTTTTATTTTTGCTATCTGATAAGCATGTCCATTGTGAAATGGATTGTATTCTGCAATAATGCCTGTAATTTTCATGGGATGATCCTTTCCTGGCTGTCTCAAAATGACTTAGTAGTAACATAACCATTTTTATAAGAAAAATCAAGTGACTGTTGAACCGTGTTTCGTGATTGTAATGCGGATGATAAGAAATTGGCCGTGACAGCGTAGTTTTCTATTATGAAACGGTAAGTAGAATCGTTAAAAAATTGACAAGATGTTTCGTATTAAATACACGAAATATGGCAAAAAGTGGCTTGTCGCACAGAAAAGAAAGGCGTATACTAAAACCATATGTGGTCTGTCTGAGAAGACCCGAAAAAGTAGAAAATGCCATAAGGCACAATATAGTTGATAGAGGAGAAAAATCATGAACGTATTAGTAATTAACTGTGGTAGTTCATCACTGAAATACCAGCTCATTGATTCAGAAACAGAAGCAGTATTGGCAAAAGGTCTCTGCGAGAGAATCGGAATCGACGGAAGATTAGTTTACCAGAAAACAGGTCTCGACAAAGAGATTACAGAAGCAGCTATGCCAACACACAAACAAGCAATCCAGATGGTACTGGATGCTATCGTAAATCCTAAGACAGGTGCTTTAAAGAGCCTTGCAGAGGTAGATGCTGTCGGACACCGTGTCGTACATGGCGGAGAGAAATTTGCAAGTTCTGTTGTTCTGACAGAGGAAGTTCTGGCTCAGATCGAAGAGTGTAACGATCTTGCACCACTTCACAATCCTGCAAACCTGATCGGAATCCGTGCCTGCCAGGAATTAATGCCAAACGTGCCTATGGTTGGTGTATTTGATACTGCTTTCCATCAGACAATGCCTAAGAAAGCATACCTTTACGGTCTGCCTCATGAATATTATGAGAAATACAAAGTGAGAAGATACGGTTTCCACGGAACAAGCCACAGCTTTGTATCCAAACGTCTGGTAGAGTACCTTGGAATGGATTTAAATAACTCCAAAGTGATCGTAGCACATCTTGGAAACGGAGCTTCTGTCAGCGCAGTTGTCAATGGAAAATGTGTTGATACTTCCATGGGACTTACTCCATTAGAAGGTCTTGTCATGGGAACCCGTTCCGGTGATATCGATCCTGCGATCATGGAGTTCATTGCAAAGAAAGAGAACCTTGATATTGAAGGTGTTATGAATGTTTTAAATAAGAAGTCCGGTGTACAGGGAATGACAGGCATTTCTTCTGATTTCCGTGACCTTGAGGCAGCCTATAACGAGGGAAATGAATATGCGATCAATGCGATCGAAGTATTCTGCTACCGTGTTGCAAAATACATCGGTTCCTATGTGGCAGCCATGAACGGAGTAGATGCGATTGCATTTACCGCAGGAATTGGTGAGAATACCAATCTGGTCCGCAGAAAGATCGTTGCTTACCTTGGCTACCTTGGAATCACTATTGATAACGAAGTCAATGATGCAACTCACGGTGATGAGGCAGTGATCTCCACACCGGATTCCAAAGTAAAAGTCTGCGTGATCCCTACAAACGAGGAGCTTGCAATTGCAAGAGAGACAGTTGCGCTTGTAAAATAATGAGAGACCAGACAGGATCTGCTGCGCAAAAGATGGAAAATGAATGGCAGATCCGGTCATAAAAACACTGTCAAGGGAAAAAACTTGACAATATGTGAAAAAAGTGGTTGACAAAAGAAAGACACCTATGTATAATCATTTAGGTGTGAAAAACCTCAGCTTAGGAGTTTGGGCTTAAGCGAGTTTTGGGGAGAGCGCTGTGATTATAGATATTTCAAGTATTGTAACTTGTGAGAACAAGTCCTTAACAGAAAAAGTTCAGATCGAGTTAGAATCCTTTGTATCGAGATTAGGCGAGTTCCCGATCATTGAAAAGGCACCGATTGATTTACAGATCGCAAACATTGATGGCGGCAAGCTGCGTATCAGTGGCACTGTGGATCTGGCAGCATCAATACCGTGTAGCCGTTGTCTGGAAGAAGTTCCGACAAGAATCCATTTCGACATTGACAAGGAGTTCCGTCTGGAAAATTCTGCGATCAATGATGAAGAGATGGAGGATATAGACTACCTGATTGGATTTGATCTGGATGTAGATAAACTTATCTATGGAGAGATTTTGGTAAACTGGCCGATGAAAGTTCTGTGCAAAGAGGATTGCAAAGGAATTTGCAAAGTGTGCGGAATGAACCTGAATAAGGGTGACTGCAATTGCCAGAGAACAGAACTGGATCCAAGAATGGCAGCAATCCAAGATGTCTTTAACAAATTTAAGGAGGTGTGAGAATATGTCAATTTGTCCAAAGAATAAATCTTCCAAAGGAAGAAGAGATAAAAGAAGAGCAAACTGGAAAATGACTGCTCCTGCATTAGTAAAATGCAGCAAATGTGGTGAATTAATGATGCCTCATAGAGTATGCAAGAACTGTGGCTCATATAACAAAAAAGAGATTATTCCTCAGGACTAATTTTTAAGAAGATCAGAGGACTTTCAAGAGATTGAAAGTCCTTTTTCTTTACCGATTTTTAACAATTACAGTCATTGTAGACTGTCTCGGGCTATGCTATAATGAGTGTTACCAATGGGCAGTATTGCTCTATCACGAATCAAAGAAGGGAATAAATATGGGCGATTTTTTTAATGTTGACAACAAGTTTTTTCAAGGATTGGGGAAGATCATTGATGTGATCTGTCTGAGTGCGTTCTGGTTTTTTTTATGTATCCCGATCGTGACAGCCGGGGCGGCAACCACAGCATTGTATTATACGGTGAATAAAGTGATCCGGAACAACCGCAGTTACATAGGCAGGGAGTTCTGGCATGCATTTAAGACGAATTTCAGGCAGTCAACGATCGTATGGCTGATCCTCCTCTTATTATATGCGATCATGGGATTCGACTGTTATGTGATGTATCAGTATGCAAAAGCAGGTGTTGCGTTAGGAAAAATATATATTGTATTTGCAGTGCTGATGATGTTTGCAACGATGTGGGCAATTTACCTGTTTCCTTATATTGCGCGATTTGAGAATCAGACAAAGATGATCTTAAAAAATGCAGCGCTGATCGCACTGGGAAATCTGTGGAAGACACTGCTTCTCTTTGTCCTGCTCCTTGCAGCAGCATTTGCAGTTTATATATTCCCACCGGCAGTATTTATAATTCCATGTGTATATATGCTGCTTGCTAATTTCATTCTGGAAAAGATTTTTCAGAAATATATGTCTCCGGAAGACTTAGAAGCAGAGAAGGAACGGAACATGGAATATTTCAACTGAGAACTGTGATCACACAAATGTGATTATATATTGATTTATAGAAAAAGTTATAGTATATTTTCTTATAGACGTGTAAGGAGCACTTTTCGTAAGGCAGTTAACACGCAGGAAATGGAGAAGTGTATGCAACAGGAAATCACGAGAGTTGCACTGGATGCAATGGGTGGAGATAATGCACCGGGAGAGTTAGTCAAGGGTGCAGTCGATGCTGTGAATGGCAGATCGGACATCAAGGTGCTATTGGTAGGACAGCAGGATGTGGTTGAGAAAGAACTGAAACAGTATTCTTACCCAAAAGAACAGATTGAAGTGGTACATGCTGAGGAAGTGATCGAGACAGCAGAACCGCCAGTGAATGCAATTCGAAAAAAGAAACAGTCATCAATTGTTGTTGGAATGAATATGGTAAAGCAGAAAGAAGCAGATGCTTTTGTTTCCGCCGGAAGTTCAGGCGCTATCCTTGTCGGAGGACAGGTTATCGTTGGAAGAATCCGCGGAATTGAGAGACCGCCTTTGGCACCATTGATTCCTACGGAAAAGGGAGTCTCTTTATTGATCGACTGTGGTGCGAACGTAGATGCGAGGGCATCACATCTGGTTCAGTTTGCAAGGATGGGATCCATTTATATGGAAAATGTTCTTGGAATTAAGAATCCAAGAGTTGCAATTGTAAATATTGGAGCAGAAGAGGAAAAGGGGAATGCGCTTGTAAAAGAGACATTTCCATTATTAAAAGAGTGTACAGACATTAATTTTGTAGGCAGTATTGAGGCAAGGGAGATTCCACATGGCGAGGCAGATGTCATTGTCTGTGAAGCATTTGTGGGAAATGTCATCTTAAAACTGTACGAAGGACTGGCGGGTACACTGGTTGGCGCAATCAAGAAGGGTATGATGAGTACTCTGCGAAGCAAAATTGGCGCTGCGCTTGCATTGCCGGCTTTAAAATCTACACTGAAAACATTTGACGCCTCCCAGTATGGTGGTGCACCGCTTTTAGGATTGAATGGTCTTGTGGTGAAGACGCATGGAAGTGCCAAGGCAAAGGAAGTTACCAATTCAATTTATCAGTGTGTTACTTTTAAAGAACAGGATATTAATGGTAAGATCAAGAAAAATATTTTAGGTTCTGCAGAACAGGAAGGAATGTAATTATGGAATTCGAAAAACTGAAAAAAATTATCGCTGAAGTATTAAATGTGGATGAAGAGGAAATCACAATGGAAACCACTTTTGTGGATGATCTTGGAGCAGATTCATTGGATGTTTTCCAGATTATTATGGGATTAGAGGAAGAATTTGATATTGAGATTCCAAATGAAGAAGCTGAGAAAATCGTAACAGTTGGAGACGCAGTGGAACAAATCAAAAATGCTTTAAACTCATAAATATAACTTTTAAGCATACAGGCTGTCGCAACGAAATCTTTTCTATGTGCGACAGCCTCTTTACGTTACTGATAAGAAAAGAGGAGAGGTTTTTTGGTAATGGCTCAGGTGGCTGAGGTATTACGAAAAATCCTCTGTGAGAGGAGAAAATATGGCAAATTTTTTAGAATTACAGGATAAAATTGGATATGAATTCAAACAGGAGAAACTGCTGCGTCAGGCATTGACACACAGCTCTTTTGCGAACGAGAAACATTTGAGAAAACATTCTGATAATGAAAGACTGGAGTTTTTGGGAGATGCGGTGTTGGAAATCGTTTCCAGTGACTTTTTGTATAAGGCATATCCGGACAAGTCGGAAGGAGATCTGACAAAGCTGCGTGCGAGTCTGGTCTGCGAACCGACGCTGGCAATCTGTACCAGAGAGATGGAACTTGGCAAATATCTGTTCCTTGGAAAGGGCGAAAATCTGACAGGTGGAAGAAACCGCAATTCGATTCTCTCGGATGCATTAGAGGCAGTGATCGGAGCAATTTATCTGGATGGTGGATTTGAACATGCAAAAACGTTTATCCATAAATTTATTTTAACAGATATTGAACATAAAAAGCTTTTCTATGACTGCAAGACAAGTTTACAGGAAGTCGTGCAGGGACATTATGAGGAAGAACTGAATTACAGATTAATTTCAGAGGAAGGACCAGACCATGACAAACGCTTCTCAGTAGAGGCAAGGATTGGCGAGCGGGTGATCGGAACAGGAATCGGTCATACAAAGAAGGCTGCCGAGCAGGAAGCTGCCTATCAGGCACTGCTGCTTTTAAAACCGGTCCAGAAAAAATAGTGCAGGAAACGGAGTTATGAAATGTATCTGAAAAGTATAGAAGTTCAGGGATTCAAGTCATTTGCAAATAAGATCGTATTCGATTTTCACAATGGGATCACCGGGATCGTTGGACCAAATGGTAGTGGTAAGAGTAATGTCGCAGATGCAGTGCGCTGGGTATTGGGAGAACAGAGTGCAAAACAGCTTCGTGGTGCAAGCATGCAGGATGTTATTTTTGCCGGTACAGAAAACAGAAAACCTTTAAGTTATGCATATGTTGCAATCACTATGGACAACTCAGATCATCAGCTTGCCATTGATTTCGAGGAAGTTACGGTGTCAAGACGTGTTTACCGTTCCGGCGAGAGTGAGTATCTGATTAATGGAAGTCCGTGTCGTCTGAAAGATGTCACAGAACTTTTCTATGATACCGGTATCGGTAAAGAGGGATATTCTATTATCGGTCAGGGACAGATCGAGCGTATCTTAAATGGTAAACCGGAAGAGCGAAGAGAACTTTTTGACGAGGCGGCAGGAATCGTAAAGTATAAAAAGCGAAAAGCAACTGCCCAGAAAAAGTTAGAGAACGAGCGGGAAAATCTGGTGCGTGTCAATGATATTCTGGCAGAGTTAGAGCGTCAGGTCGGTCCGTTGGAGCGCCAGGCGGAAAAAGCCCGTATTTATTTAAAGAAAAAAGAAGAGTTAAAAACGTTTGATGTCAATATGTTCTTATTGGAAATGGAGCGTATTGACAGACAGTTACAGGAAGTCAAAGAAAACTATTCGATTGCGGATCGTGATTATCAGGAAGCAAAAGAAAGTTATGAGCAGATAAAAACAGAATATGAAAAGCTTGAACAGGATATGGCGGCAGAGGACGAAAAGATTAATGCAATCCGTGACGAGATGAGTCAGTCCGCTGTGACAAAGAACAGGCTGGAGAGCCAGATTGAAATCTTAAACGAGCAGATCCGTTCGGCAGAGCATACGGATGAACATATGCAGAGCCGTCTGGATGCCATCGACCATGAGAAAGAAGAACGTATTTCTTCCGGAAAGACTTATGAGGAAGAAAAGGTTACTCTGGACGCACAGATCTCTGAGATTGAGGAAAAGAAAAAAGCAGCGGAAGAAGCACTTCAGACATTGCAGACAGAGATCGCGAGATGTACGGAAGGCATGGAAAAAGGCAAAAGCGAATTGATTGAACTGTTGAACAGCAAGGCTTCTATTAAGGCAAGACAACAGCGGTTTGACACGATGGAAGAACAGGTCAACATCCGAAAAGCTCAGTTAAACCAGAGACTGCTTGCAAGAAAAACAGAGGAAGCAGATTTAGATTCTGTTTTAGCAGAGTATCAGAAAGATTTCGATTCCGTCAATCAGAAAATAAAAGAGCTGAAACAGGCCGGACTTTCCATGGAGGAGAAAAGCCGCGACTGGAAGAAAAAATCCATTGAGACAACGCATACATTAGAGGAGACACTTGCAAGATATAACAAGCAGCAGTCCAAATTAGAATCTCTGAAAAATATTGCAGAGCGCTATGATGGATATGGTAACAGTATCCGTAAAGTGATGGAACAGAAGGAGCAGAACAGGGGACTTCTCGGAGTTGTTTCTGATCTGATTCAGGTGGAGAAAAAGTATGAAACAGCCATCGAGACTGCATTGGGTGGAAATATCCAGAATATTGTCACAGAGGATGAAGAGACTGCCAAGAAAATGATCTCTTTCTTAAAGGAGAATCGTTTAGGACGTGCAACTTTTTTACCTCTTACAAGTGTAGATGGAAAAGGCAGCTTTAAAAATATGGATGCCTTAAAAGAACCGGGTGTCATTGGTCTTGCCAATACGTTAGTCAAAACAGAGGAAAAATACAAGGGTGTGACAGCCTACCTGTTAGGAAGAGTGATCGTCACAGAGAATATTGATTTTGCAATCAAACTGGCAAAGAAGAATCATTATTCCCTTCATATCGTAACGTTAGAGGGAGAGTATTTAAGCCCGGGTGGCTCCATGACAGGTGGTGCATTCCGCAATAACAGTAATCTTCTCGGAAGAAACCGTGAGATCGAAGAATTAGAGGAACTGATCAGCAAGTCAGAACAGAAGATCAGGGAAAGCCGCAACCGGCTGGAGGATATCAAGACAGCACAGAGTCTGCTCGTGGATGATATCGAAGCCAATAAGGCAGAACTACAGGAGCAGCTGATTTTACAGAATACGGCAAAAATGAATGTGGATCGTGCAGCGGCGCAGAAGAACGAAAGTGAAAATGTGTATGCGGGACTGATCGCAGAAAACCGTGAGATAGAGAAACAGCTTCAGGAAATCAACGATAATAAAGAAAAAATATCAGAAGAAATTGAATATGTGAAAAATCGTGAGAGCCAGATCGAGGAAGAAAATAAGAACTTCCAGCAAATTCTGGATGAGAAAAGTGCAGATGTGGAATCTGCTACAAATGCGGTATCACAGGTGACATTAGAACTTGCGGGAATCCGTCAGAAGGCAGAATTCGTAATGGAAAATCTCACACGTATCCAGAGCGAGATCAGGCGGTTTGACGACGAGCGCGAAGGCGTGTTAAACGAAGCGAAGAATGCGAAAGCAGATGTGGAGAAGAAACGTCAGGATATCGAGGAGATTAAAAAGACAATTTTAAACTCCACAGATTATCAAAAAGAGCAGGAGAATGCTTTAAAAGAGCATACCCGGAAGAAAGAGGAGATGTCTGCTTCCTACAAGGGATTTTTCCAGAAACAGGAGGATGTTTCCAGGAAAATCGCAGACCTGGATAAAGAGATTTACCGTTTGAACAGTCAGAGAGAAAAACTCGAAGAAGCCGGAAACTACCAGACGAATTATATGTGGGAGGAGTACGAGCTGACACTGCATGCAGCGATGGAGTTGAGGAATGAGGCATTTTCGAATCTTACGGATCTGAAAAAACAGATTGCAGGCATCAAAGATGACATTCGAAAACTGGGAGATGTCAATGTCAATGCTATTGAAGATTACAAAGAAATCTCGGAGCGTTACGGTTTCTTAAAGGGACAGCATGATGATCTGATTGAGGCAGAAAAGACTCTGGTTGGAATTATTGAAGAACTGGATACCGGAATGCGCAAACAGTTTATGGAAAAATTTGCAGAAATTCAGCGCGAGTTTGATAAAGTGTTTAAGGAACTTTTCGGTGGTGGAAAAGGAACGCTTGAACTTGTAGAAGATGAGGATATCTTAGAGTGCGGTATCCGTATCATCGCACAGCCGCCAGGAAAGAAATTGCAGAATATGATGCAGATGTCCGGTGGAGAAAAATCTCTCACAGCAATCTCACTGCTTTTTGCAATCCAGAATTTAAAACCATCTCCATTCTGTCTGTTAGACGAGATCGAGGCGGCTTTGGATGATTCCAACGTCAGCCGTTTTGCAAAATACTTACATAAGCTGACGAAGAGCACACAGTTTATTGTCATTACCCACAGACGTGGCACCATGGCTGCAGCGGATCGTCTGTACGGTATCACCATGCAGGAAAAAGGTGTTTCCACATTAGTTTCGGTCAATCTGATCGATGATGATCTGAGCAACTAATTCAGAGGACACAATGAGACAAATCATATAGAAACGAGGAAAAAGGGATGAGCGAAGAAAAAAAAGGCTTCTGGAGCCGTCTGGTTTCCGGACTGAGCAAGACGAGGGATAATATTGTTTCCGGCATTGATGCGGTATTCAATGGATTTTCCAATATTGATGACGATTTCTATGAAGAGATCGAAGAGATTCTCATTATGGGTGATATCGGTGTCAATGCAACGGAAGCTATCATTGAGAACCTGAAGAAAAAAGTAAAGGAAAATCATATCAAAGATCCGGCAGAGTGCAAGGAACTTCTGATCAACAGTATCAAAGAGCAGATGGATGTCGGAGAGACAGCCTATCGTTTTGAAAACGAGAAATCTGTGGTGCTGGTGATCGGTGTCAACGGTGTTGGAAAGACGACATCCGTTGGAAAGCTTGCCGGAAAATTAAAAGATCAGGGCAAAAAAGTTGTCCTTGCAGCAGCAGATACATTCCGTGCCGCAGCCGGAACACAGCTTCAGGAGTGGGCAAACCGCGCCGGAGTGGAGATGATCGGCGGACAGGAAGGCGCTGATCCGGGAGCTATCGTATATGATGCGGTGGCAGCAGCAAAAGCGCGGAATGCAGATGTACTTTTATGTGATACCGCAGGCAGACTTCATAATAAAAAGAATTTGATGGAAGAACTTCGCAAGATTAACCGTATTCTGGAAAAAGAATATCCGGATGCGTTCCGCGAGACACTGGTTGTTCTGGATGCAACGACCGGACAGAATGCACTCGCACAGGCAAGAGAGTTTGCAGATGTGGCAGATATCACCGGAATCATCCTGACAAAAATGGATGGAACAGCAAAGGGTGGAATCGCCGTTGCAATCCATTCAGAACTTGGCATTCCGGTAAAATATATCGGAGTCGGGGAGACAATCGAGGATTTGCAGAAATTCGATTCCAATCAGTTTGTGAATGCATTATTTGATGTACAGGAGGACAAATCCTCTCCTCGCCCATAGGAGCTCGGATTTTTTCTTCGAAAAAACAAGGAGGATTAATATGCTTACATTAGACAAGTTTGAGGAGGCTTCCGAAAAGGTAAAGGAAGTCACGACAGAGACAAAACTGGTTTACAGTGATTATTTCAGCCAGCAGACAGGAAACAAGGTTTATTTAAAACCGGAGAATATGCAGTTTACAGGTGCTTATAAAGTGCGTGGTGCATATTACAAGATCAGCACACTGACCGAGGAGGAAAGAGCGAAGGGACTTATCACTGCCTCCGCAGGAAATCACGCGCAGGGTGTTGCCTATGCTGCAAAATGTTATGGATGCAAGGCAGTCATTGTCATGCCTACCACAACACCGCTCATCAAAGTAAACCGTACCAAGAGTTATGGAGCGGAGGTTGTACTTTACGGAGATGTGTACGATGAGGCATGCCAGAAAGCTTATGAGCTCGCAGAGAAAGAGGGATATACATTTATTCATCCATTCGATGATCTCGCAGTTGCAACCGGTCAGGGCACGATCGCAATGGAAATCTTCAAAGAGCTTCCGTTGGTAGAATATATTCTTGTACCGATCGGTGGTGGCGGACTTGCAACAGGTGTTTCCACTCTTGCAAAATTATTAAATCCAAAGATCAAAGTGATCGGTGTAGAACCGGCAGGGGCAAATTGTATGCAGGCGTCTTTTGCAGCAGGAAAAGTGACAACCCTTCCGACTGTCAGCACGATTGCAGATGGTACAGCCGTTAAGACACCGGGCAGCAAGATTTTCCCTTATATCCGGCAAAATCTGGATGATATTATCACAGTGGAGGATGATGAGCTGGTAGCAGCGTTCCTTGACATGGTGGAAAATCATAAGATGATCGTGGAAAATTCAGGCCTTTTAACTGTAGCGGCATTAAAACATCTGGATGTGTCCGACAAACGGATCGTATCCATTTTAAGCGGCGGTAATATGGATGTCATCACCATGTCATCTGTGGTACAGCAGGGATTGATCTTAAGAGACAGAATCTTCACTGTGTCTGTTCTGCTTCCGGATAAGCCGGGCGAACTCTGCAAAGTGTCCGGTATTATTGCGGCACAGCAGGGAAATGTCATCAAATTGGAACACAATCAGTTTGTTACAACAAACCGAAGCGCAGCTGTAGAACTTCGTATTACATTAGAGTGTTTTGGCACAGATCACAAGAAACAGATCATCAAAGCACTGGAAAAAGAAGGGTACAAACCAAAGGTTGTTCGTACCAGCTTATAAGATTTATAAGTATTACTAAATTGAATCTTGACAGACAATCGTATATGATGGTTGTGGTTTTGTCACATTTTTAAGTGAAAGGGGTATTATCAATGAAAAAAATAGAAGAGTATGTAAGAACCATACCGGATTTTCCGGAACCGGGCATTATGTTCCGTGATGTAACAAGTGTATTACAGGATCCGGATGGATTAAAACTGGCAATCGATTCCATGATCAAACTGTTAGATGGAGTAGATTTTGACATTATTGCAGGTGCGGAGTCCAGAGGATTTATCTTTGGAATGCCGATTGCCTATGCACTTGGAAAAGCTTTTATTCCGGTTCGTAAAAAAGGAAAACTTCCTTGTGAGACAGTCTCAGCAGAATATGATCTTGAATATGGAAAAGCAGAGATCGAGATTCATAAAGATGCAATCAAACCGGGACAGAAGGTTGTATTAGTGGATGACCTGATCGCAACCGGAGGAACTATGGAGGCAAGCTGTAAATTAGTAGAGCAGCTTGGCGGCGAAGTTGTAAAAATCCTTTTCTTAATGGAGTTAGCAGGGTTAAAAGGACGTGAAAAACTGGCAAAATATGATGTGGCCTCTGTGATCACATACGAAGGAAAATAACCTTATAAAATATGAAGATGTACAGTCACGACAGGAGAGACCGTGACTGTAAAATGATGTAAGACAAAGTGGGAGATTAGAAATGTTAGAGAAAATGTTTAAATTAAAAGAGAACAACACGACTGTGAAAACAGAAGTGTTAGCGGGTATCACCACATTTATGACAATGGCGTATATCCTTGCAGTCAATCCATCCATGCTCGCAGCAGCAGGAATGGATAAGACTGCAGTTTTGATGGCGACCTGTATCGCTTCCTTTATTGGAACACTGGCAATGGCAATGCTTGCAAATTATCCATTTGCACTTGCCCCGGGTATGGGATTAAATGCTTATTTTGCATACACGGTATGTGGCGCAATGGGATACGACTGGAAAATCGCCCTGATGGCAGTTTTTGCAGAAGGTCTGATTTTTATCGTGCTCTCCCTTACCAATGTGCGTGAGGCAATCTTCAATGCGATCCCTACCACTCTGAAAAAAGGTGTGAGTGTCGGTATCGGTTTCTTCATCGCATTTTTAGGTTTACAGGATGGCCACATTGTTGTAAATAACGATTCCACACTTGTTACGATCGTTGACTTTACAGGAGATTTCCATACACTTGGAATCGGAGCGATCCTCGCACTGATCGGTCTTTTTATCATCTCTATTTTATATATCAGAGGTGTAAAAGGAGCAATCCTCATCGGTATTGCTGCTACATGGATCTTAGGAATGATCGCTCAGGCAATCGGACTTTATATTCCGGATGCAGAAGCTGGATTTTATTCTTTGTATCCGGTTTGGGGACTGACAGATTTCACTTCTTTAGGAGAGACATTCGGACAGTGCTTTAAAGCAGATTTTTCTACGGTAAGAGTATTTGATTTTGTAGTGATTATTTTATCTTTCTTATTCGTTGATATGTTCGATACATTAGGAACTTTGATCGGTGTAGCAAACAAAGCACAGATGTTAGATGAGAATGATAAACTTCCAAGGATCAAACAGGCACTGCTCGCAGATGCGATCGCAACAAGTGCAGGTGCAGTTCTCGGTACTTCCACAACCACTACGTTTGTTGAGAGTTCTTCCGGTGTGGCAGAAGGTGCAAGAACAGGTCTTGCTTCAGTCGTAACAGGTTTCTTATTCCTGCTTGCTATTTTCTTCTCACCAATTTTCTGCGCAATCCCGGGATTCGCAACAGCTCCGGCATTGATCTTCGTAGGATTTTTAATGGTAACAACGGTGATCTCGATTGACTTTACGGATATGACAGAGGCAATTCCAGCTTACTTATGTATGCTCGCAATGCCACTGATGTACAGCATTTCAGAAGGTATCGCAATCGGTGTTATCTCTTACGTTGTGATCAATGTGATCTGCGGTAAGGCAAAGAAAATCACACCGTTAATGTATGTACTTGCTGTATTGTTTGTATGTAAGTATATCTTCTTATAAAAGAGTGTGAACCGGATGAAATATGTTCCCTTTATGATCTGCGTGATCGTGTTTCTTTTCACAAGCGCAGGGTATTTTATCACAGATAAGAAAACAGAAAAAATATATGGAGCACTTTCGATAGTAAGCATCGCGTGTGCGATTGTGCAGGCGGCGATCGTGTTTTAGAATGTGTTAAAAGACAGGTGTCAAGCAAAATCCCTTTACTGTAAAGAAAAAATGCTTGACACCTGTTTTGTTTTATGTTATCTTAGCAAAGGTGCCGATGTATGAATAGTAAAATAAAGGCATGGTGTGAAGAATGGAAGAAAAAATCGAACAGGCTTATCTCTATGACTTCTACGGAGAACTGCTGAACGAACACCAGAGAAGAATCTACGAGGACTTCGTGTTCAATGACCTTTCTCTTGGAGAGATTGCAAATGAAGAGGGAATCAGCCGCCAGGGGGTGCATGATATGATCAAGCGTTGTACCAAAGCTCTGGAAGGGTATGAGGAGAAACTTCATCTGATCGCAAAGTTTCAGACAGTGAAGCAGAAAGTAGCACAGATTGACGCATTGGCGAAGGAGTTTCATTCCAGTCACAATGAAGCGATTATGGAGGAGATCGGGCAGATTTCCAATCAGATTTTAGAGGAGCTATAAGATGGCATTTGACAGTTTATCTGAAAAACTTCAAAATGTATTCAAAAACCTGCGAAGCAAAGGCCGTTTGACAGAGGATGATGTCAAGGCAGCTTTGAAGGAAGTTAAGATGGCTCTTTTAGAAGCGGATGTTAACTTCAAAGTCGTAAAGCAGTTTGTAAAAGATGTGCAGGAACGCGCAATCGGACAGGATGTGATGAACGGACTGAATCCTGGGCAGATGGTCATTAAGATTGTAAATGAAGAGATGGTGAAGCTGATGGGCTCTGAGACAACAGAGATTAAGCTTCAGCCGGGAAAAGCATTGACAGTCATTATGATGGAAGGTTTACAGGGTGCAGGTAAAACAACCACCGCAGCAAAGCTTGCAGGAAAGTTTAAGCTGAAAGGAAAGAAAGTTTTACTGACTGCCTGTGATATTTATCGTCCGGGTGCGATTGAACAGTTACAGATCAATGGTGAGAAGCAGGGCGTGGAAGTATTTTCCATGGGAGATAAGATCAAACCTGTGAACATTGCCAAAGCAGCAATCGAGCATGCGACAAAGAATGAATTTAATATTGTAATCCTGGATACAGCAGGACGTCTTCATATTGATGATGACATGATGGCTGAGTTGCAGGAAATCAAAGAGAATGTTACCGTTCATCAGACCGTTTTAGTTGTGGATGCCATGACTGGACAGGATGCAGTGAATGTAGCCAAGATGTTTGATGAAAAGGTTGGCATAGATGGTGTGATCTTAACGAAGTTAGACGGTGACACCAGAGGTGGTGCGGCACTTTCAATCCGTGCTGTTACCGGAAAACCTATTTTATATGTAGGTATGGGAGAAAAACTTTCTGATCTGGAGCAGTTTTATCCTGACAGAATGGCTTCAAGAATCCTTGGTATGGGTGATGTGCTGACATTGATTGAGAAAGCACAGGCTGATATCGATGAGGAGCAGGCAAAGCGTATTGAGCAGAAGATGCGCAAAAATGAATTTGACTTTGAGATGTATTTGGAATCTATGAGTCAAATGAAGAAAATGGGTGGATTATCCAGTATCCTTGGAATGATGCCCGGTCTTGGAATGGGAATGGGCAAAGGAAAGATGCCTGAGATCGATCAGGAAGCAGCTGAGAAGAGTATGGCGCGCACCGAAGCAATCATTTATTCCATGACACCGGAAGAGAGACGTAATCCGTCGCTTATGAATCCGAGCCGCAAGAACCGCATTGCAAAAGGTGCAGGAGTGGATATTGCGGAAGTAAATCGTCTGGTAAAACAGTTTGAACAGATGAAAAAGATGATGAAACAGATGCCAGGCATGATGAAAAAAGGTAAAAGAGGAATGTTCAAAGGGCTTCCTTTTTAATAAATTTTTAGCAATCACGTAGGAGGTGAAATGACATGGCAGTAAAGATCAGATTAAGAAGAATGGGACAGAAGAAAGCTCCTTTCTATAGAATCGTAGTTGCAGATTCCAGATCCCCAAGAGACGGAAGATGTATCGAAGAGATCGGAACTTATGATCCAACAAAAGATCCAAGCGAATATCATGTAAATGAAGAGTTAGCAAAGAAATGGTTAGCTAACGGAGCTCAGCCAACAGATACAGTAGCTAGAATCTTCAAAAATGCTGGAATCGAAAAATAAGATTAGTGAGGTGGTCTAATGAAAGAATTAGTTGAAGTAATTGCCAAATCACTAGTTGATTACCCGGACGAAGTTGTTGTGACAGAGACCGAGAATGAGAAAGCCATCGTGTTGGAGCTGCGCGTTGCACAGTCTGACATGGGTAAGGTAATCGGCAAACAGGGTAGAATTGCAAAAGCGATCCGTGCCGTTGTGAAGGCAGCAGCCTCAAAAGAAGAAAAAAAAGTTATTGTTGAGATTATGCAGTAACATGATGGGCTATCCCAGTTGTCTGGGATAGCTTTTTCCTTACCATGCTAATTTGGATAGCAGAAGAAAGTTGATAAAGGAGATTACATGGAAGATTTATTACAGGTAGGTGTAATAACAACCACACATGGTGTCAGGGGAGAAGTGAAAGTATTTCCTACGACGGATGATCCGGCAAGATTTAAAAAACTGAAAAACGTTGTTTTGGATACCGGAAAAGAGTTAGTCGACCTTGAAGTTGCCGGTGTGAAATTTTTCAAAAATATGGTTATTGTCAAGTTCAAGGGAATTGACAATATCAATGACGTGGAAAAATATCGCAAAAAGAGTTTGTATGTCACCCGTGAAAATGCGGTAAAATTAAAGAAAAACGAGTACTTTATCGCAGATCTGATCGGTTTGCAGGCAGAGTCGGACGAGGGGGAAGATTTAGGCGAATTGAGCGATGTTCTCCAGACAGGTGCGAATGATGTATATGTTTTAAGCAAAGAGGGAACGGATGATCTTTTGCTTCCGGCAATCAAAGAGTGCGTCAAAGAAGTTGATCTGGAAAATGGAAAAATCATTGTTCATTTACTTCCGGGACTTCGTGAGCTGAACGAGAAATGAATTTGACGAACGGCGAATGTTCACCATAAAGCCGTGCTTTATGATATAGCAGAGAGACAGGAGTTCATAAAGAATGAATTTTCATATATTAACATTATTTCCGGATATGGTCATGCAGGGATTGTCCACAAGCATTATCGGAAGAGCAAAAGACAGAGGACTGCTTTCCATTGAGGCGGTAAATATCAGGGATTATACGCTGGAACGTCATAAAAAAGTGGACGATTATCCATACGGAGGCGGTGCAGGTATGCTCATGCAGGCACAGCCGGTATATGATGCGTGGAAGTCGGTTGTGGATCGTATTGGATATAAACCAAGGACAGTTTATCTGACACCGCAGGGACCGACATTCACACAGCCGATGGCAAAGGATCTGGCACAGGAAAAAGATCTGATTTTATTATGTGGTCATTATGAAGGGATCGATGAGCGTGTGCTAGAAGAGATTGTGACCGATTATGTTTCGATTGGCGATTATGTGCTCACAGGAGGGGAACTTCCTGCGATGGTCATGGTGGATGCAATCTCGCGCATGGTACCCGGGGTTCTTACGAATGATGAATCGGGTTCCACGGAATCATTTGAAGGTAATCTGCTGGAATATCCACAGTACAGCCGCCCGGAAGAGTGGATGGGGAAAAAAGTTCCTTCCATCCTGTTGTCCGGTGATCATAAAAAAGTAGATGAATGGCGGAGAGAACAGGCAATCTTGCGGACAATTGAGCGCAGACCGGATCTGTTGAAAAAAGCGGAACTCACGAAAAAAGAGCAGATGAAATATCAGGAGTATCTGTAACTGTTTGCCAGGGCTTTATATTTGCGGTGAAGATCATATGAAAATGTTACGAGAGAAGGAGCGGGTTTTGATATGAATCACTATACAAAATCAATATGGGTATTAACGCTTGGCATGGCAGCACTGGTCATTGCTTTTCTTTCTCCGCTTTTTGGAATTCTCTTTGGAATTGCAGCGATTATTCTGGGGAAGAAGACCATGTCGGAGGCAAAATCTAAAATGGCATATGCCGGATTCTGGATTGGGATTGCTGCGGTTGCGATTGGAATAGCGTTCTGGATCATCAGTGTTATTTATTTGTTGTAAAATGTGAAAAGTTCTTGACTTTTCTGTAAAAGCATGGTAATGTAAACGAGTTGTGAATAAAGGAGATGGTCCTCTGTTACGAATAGGCGTATTAAGAACATCCAAATAATAGGAGGTCACAAAATGAACGCAAGTGAAATTATTAAAAGCATTGAAGCAGAACAGTTAAAAGCTGAAGTACCTGAATTCCGTGTTGGTGATACTGTAAAAGTTTACGGTAAAATCAAAGAAGGAAACCGTGAAAGAATCCAGGTTTTCGAAGGTGTTGTAATTAAGAGACAGGGTGGAAGCAACCGTGAAACATTCACAGTTAGAAAGATTTCTAACGGATGTGGCGTTGAGAAAACCTGGCCATTACATTCTCCAAACGTTGAAAAAGTAGAAGTTGTTCGTGCTGGTAAAGTAAGAAGAGCTAAATTATTCTACTTAAGAGACCGTGTTGGTAAGAAAGCTAAAGTAAAAGAATTAGTAAAATAGTTCAATGCATGCGTGAGCCATAGAGAGAGCAGCCGCTTTTTCTATGGCTTTTCTTATTCAGGTCAAGAAGACATGCATGTTGCATTTTACGAGGAGCAGAAAAAATGAGTACATTGCGGGAAAAGAGGAAAAAAGAACGGAGAGCATTAAGGCGGAGAAAAACAGCCGATTGGACAGTTGTGCTGATACTCTGTGCCATTGCCGTATGCTGTGGAGGCTATCTGATCTATCATCACTGGAGTGTGAAACAGCGGGAACTGGAGTACGAAAAACTCCGGCAGGAAGAGACGTTAAGTGCTGCAACAGAGACGGTTATCGCAGAGCCGGAGACAGAGGAGAGCACAGAAGAAACAGTGATCTACTGTGATCCGGTCTATGATTTCGGACAGTTGCATGAACAGAATCAAGATATTTACGCATGGATCGTTGTGCCGGGAACGCAGGTAGACTATCCGCTGTTACAGTCTGAGACAGACAATTATTATCTGGATTATAACTTAGACCACAGCAAGGGATATCCGGGCTGCATTTACACCAATCAATGTAACCGGAAAGATTTCTCGGATTATAATACGGTACTATATGGACATAACATGAAAAATGGTTCCATGTTTGGAAGTATTCACAGCTTTGAGGATGAAACGTTTTTTGACGGGCATCCGTATATTTATGTGTATACGGAAAATGAACGTCTGACTTATGAAATCTACGAGGCGGCGAAGTTTACAGATGTGTACATTCCGTCAGAGTATGTGATCAGCAGTAAGGACGACAGAGATCAGTTTTTGGCGGATGTCAGAGAAAAAGTTTCTGACAATAAATTACACGTCCGGGAGGATATGGAAATCGGAGAGGATGACAGACTTATCACACTTTCCACCTGTGTAAGCGGTGAGCGAAATCATCGTTATCTGGTGATCGGGGTACTTGTTGAGACGGCGCTTTACCGGTAAAGGGGCGGAATAATATATTTATAAAATCTGGAAAATCCGATTCTCGAATTGCACACAAACGTGCTTTGTGGTAATCTATAACGTGTATTTGTATACAGACGATAGAGCAGAGGAAAGCAAAAGTGAGAAGAAGACGGAGTGGACTAAATTTCGGAAGAAGAAAGAAAAAAGTAAACATGACCATTGTAAAGGAAATCTTAAGCTGGACAGTTGAGATTTTGATTACTCTGGTCATTGCTTTTACATTTGTATATTTTATCGGATTGCGGACCAGCGTGGTGGGGCAGTCCATGTCAGAAACATTGGAAAGTGGAGACGAAATTCTGGTAAATCGGTTCATTTATAAGGTGTCCGATCCAAAGCCGAATGACATTATTGTGTTTCTTCCAAACGGGAATGAAAAATCACATTACTATGTAAAGCGCGTGATTGCAGTGCCGGGAGACACGGTATTGATTCAAAATGGTGCTGTTTATGTGAATGGGGAACTTTTTGATGAGAAAGTAGATGTGTCTGCCATCGAGGAGGCAGGGCTTGCATCGGAGGAACTAAAACTTGAGGATGATGAATATTTTGTCCTTGGAGATAACCGCAATAACAGTGAGGACAGTCGCTATGCCAATATTGGAAATGTGAAAAAAGATTACATTATTGGAAAAGCATGGTTCCGTGTATCTCCGTGGAAAAAATTTGGATTTATATAAGAAAAGTGAGGAAAAAGTATGCAGTTTCAGTGGTATCCGGGACATATGACGAAAGCAAAACGTCAGATGCAGGAAGACATAAAATTAATTGATCTGGTGATCGAGCTTGTGGATGCGAGAATTCCGTTAAGCAGTCGGAACCCGGATATTGATGAGTTGGGAAAAAATAAAGCGCGACTGATCATCATGAACAAATCAGATTTGTCTGATGAGAATCAGAACAAAGAATGGGCAGCCTATTTTAAAAAGATGGGCTACTATGTTGTCGGTCTGGATGCGAGAACCAAGACAGGCATGAAAACAGTTACAAATGTAGTAATGGAAGCCTGTAAGGAAAAGATTGAGCGTGACAGAAGAAGAGGAATCTTAAATCGTCCTGTCCGTGCGATGGTAGTCGGAATTCCAAATGTTGGAAAATCGACGTTTATCAATTCCTATGCGGGAAAGGCATGTGCCAAAACTGGAAATAAACCGGGTGTGACAAAAGGAAAACAGTGGATCAGACTGAACAAAAATCTGGAATTACTGGATACACCGGGAATTTTGTGGCCGAAATTTGAAGATCAGATGGTTGGACTGCGTCTTGCACTGATCGGGGCAATCAAAGATGAAATTTTGAATATTGATGAATTGTCACTGGAGCTGATCAAAGTTCTGACAAGAGATTATGCCGGAATTTTAACAGACCGCTATGGTGTAGATGAGACACAAACTCCGGTGAAGATTTTAGAGCAGATTGCAGAGAACCGCAAATGCATTTCCAAAGGAAACGAATTGGATTACAGCAAAGCGGCAGCACTTCTGATTGATGAATTCCGAGGCGGAAAGCTTGGAAAGATTACTTTGGAGTGGCCACAGGTGCAGGCTGAATAAAGCCGGTGATGAACCTATTTTATACAGAAAGCGTCAAAAGTTGACAAAGGATAAGTGGACAGAATGGCAGAGAAAAAAATCGGTGAGATCAAAGAAGAACTTAAGGCAGTGGACGATGAGAAACTGCCTTCTTTTATAGAAACATATGAAAAAGACGAGCGTTCCGGTGTTGTGAAAATCGTAGAGCAGGCAAAGAAACGGTTTGAAAAATTAGAGGCAGAGAAGCTGCGCATTGAAAATCTGAAAAAATATGAGCGGGAATATGCAGATTATGGCTATATCTGCGGTATTGACGAAGTCGGAAGAGGACCGCTTGCCGGTCCGGTGGTAGCTGGCGCAGTTATTTTGCCAAAAGACTGCGATATTTTGTATATCAACGATTCTAAGAAGCTTTCTGCTGCAAAGCGGGAAGAATTGTATGATGTGATCATGGAAAAGGCAGTTGCGGTAGGTATTGGAATGGCAAGCTCACAGAGGATTGATGAAATCAATATTTTGCAGGCAACTTATGAGGCAATGCGTGAGGCTATAAGCAAATTAAGCGTAAAACCCGATATATTATTAAATGATGCGGTCACGATTCCCGGAGTTTCCATCAGACAGGTGCCAATTATCAAAGGAGATGCAAAAAGTATTTCCATTGGGGCAGCGAGTATTGTTGCGAAGGTTACAAGGGACCGCCTGATGGTAGAGTATGACAAGATTCTGCCACAGTATGGATTCGCATCCAATAAAGGCTATGGTTCGGCGGAACATATCAAGGCATTGCAGGAAGTTGGACCATCTCCGATACATCGTGCCAGCTTTATCAAAAATTTTGTTTAATGGATATGGACTACCGTATTAGAAATTGCTTCTGATCGCAGGAAAAATTTTACTATAGGGGAAGTTTGTATCAAGTGAGGCGAAACCATGCACATATCCGATATGTTAGGACAATACAACAGAAATATTTCAAGCGGAACAGAAGAGTTGAAGGCAGCTTCCGGTATGCAGAAAGTAGTATCTACACTGGAAGAATTGTCTTCTGGAAGTGTTTTTGAGGGAACCGTCAGTTCTGTGAAGAACGGAAAAGTGACTCTGGCACTTAGCGATGGACAGACGATCACAGCAAGATTGTCTGGAAAAGTGCCGCTTTCGCAGGGAACGCCGATGTTTTTTCAGGTAAAAAGCAATGACGGTGCGACCATTGAAATCAAACCGTACACAGGCGCTGGCAGTGGAGGAAATCCAATTCTTACCAATGCGCTGACGGAAGGAACCGTACCTGTGACAGAGCGGAATCTTGCAATGGTCGATGCTATGATGAAAGAACAGATGCCAATTGATAAGCAAAGCCTTTTAAATATGGCAAGGATCGCGAATATGAATCCCGGTGTAGATATTACTACGGTTGTAAATATGACAAAGCTTGGAATCCCGGTTTCGCCGGAGATGGCAGCGCAGTTTGAAAATTACATGACAGATGAGCATGCCATTTTACAGGAGATGGATCAGGCGATGAACGAACTGGCTGATCTTGCGGGCTCAAGCGATTTGACACCGAATCAGGCGGTACAGATGAATCATAAGATTCTCTCAATCCTTCTTCCAGAGCAGACTGCAACCGGAGCACCGGTCAATACAGAGGGGCAGATAGAAACCGGTGGACAGACAACGGCAGAAGGGCAGATTGTGACTGGCGGACAGATAACGGCAGAAGGACAGATTTTGACCGGTGGACAGACAACGGCAGAAGGACAGATTGTGACCGGCGGACAGACAACGGCGGAAGGACAGATTTTGACTGACGGACGGCTAGGCGCAGAGGAACAGATTGTAAACGGAGAGCAGACCACAACAGCAGGACAAGCCGTACGGGAAGGAACAGGTGGCCAGGCACTTGGTGAGGTTTTATCAGAGCAGCAGTTTTCAAGTCTCGGAAGGTTATTGCAGAATATTCCTTCACTGGTAGAAAGTACAAAACTTTTCCCGGAAGCGATGGAGCAGGATATTTTTATCGACACGTTGGAGGATGAAAGCGTAGCACAGAATCTGATGACAGAGGACGCTGCATGGAAAGCTGTGGACGGCAAAACGGCATTGGACAAAAATCTGACCGTCTCTGATTTTCTGCGCACAGTATCACAGATTTTATCTGAAAACAATGGAATGGCATCGCAGAGTATCCAAAAATTATTCGGAAGTGATGCATATAAAAGTCTGCTTCGGAATGTGATGGAACAGCAGTGGCTGATACAGCCGGAAGCGTTGAAACAGGAGAAAAAGATCAGCCAGCTTTACGAAAAATTAGAGCAGCAGATGAGACAGGTGGAAGATGCGCTGAAAGAGGCAGGCGTTACGAAAACCAGATTTCCGGAAACTGCGGCAGAGGTGCGCGGTAATATTGAATTTATGAATCAGCTCAATCAGGCATATACATATGTACAGGTGCCATTGAAGATGTCCGGTCAGAATGCAAACGGAGAACTTTATGTATACACGAATAAAAAGAATCTGAGAGACCCGGATGCAGAGTTGAGCGCTTTTTTACATCTGGATCTGGAACACCTTGGCTCTACCGATGTCTCAGTGAAAATGCAGCATCGGAATGTCAAAACAAATTTTTATATGGCTGACGATGCGTCCTATGATCTTGTGGAAAAGTATCTGCCTGTGCTGGAACAAAAGCTGAAAGATAAAGGTTATCAGTGTACCATAACGATGACAAAGGAAGAAAAGAAGGTCAGCTTTGGGGATGATTTCCTGCGGAAAGACATGCCACAGACGGGAACACTGCATCGGTATTCGTTTGATGTGAGAGCCTAGTATATCAGATACAAAACAGAGGTGGTGAGCGGATATGGCATGGGATAATGAAAAGAAAAAAGTAAAAACAGCGGTAGCAGTAGCATATGAGCCGGGAGATAAAGCACCGAAGATCCTTGCCAGCGGCAGGGGCGAAGTGGCAGAAAAGATCATCGCAAAGGCAAAAGAGAATGATGTCCCTTTCTATAAAGATAATAAGCTGGCGGAGACACTGTCGAAATTAGAGATCGGGGATGCGATTCCACCGGAACTTTATGAAGTAGTCGCTGAGATCCTTGTGTTTGTGGATGATATGGATAAGATGAAGGCAAAATTGCAGCAGGCAGATATGTTATCATAAATGAAGTGAAATTGCAGCAGATGAATGGCATAATCAAATAATGTACTGCAGGAAGTGAATAGAATGAGGGACAGCAGGCACAAAAGAAGGATGCTGCTGTAGAAAAGAGGGTTTTATCAATAAGAGAAGTGTGGGAACTGCCTATGAAAAACTGGCAGGTGCGTATTTGGAACAGCAGGGGTATGAGATTTTAGAATATAATTACAGATGCCGCATGGGAGAGATAGATATCGTGGCAAGGCAGGACGGATATCTTGTGTTTGTGGAAGTGAAATACCGTGCGGACAGCACAGTGGGAAATCCATTTGAAGCGGTGACTTCTGCAAAGCAGAGAACGATTTCAAAAGTGGCTTCGTACTACTGCCTGACACATGGTTATGGAACATCTACACCTTGCAGGTTCGATGTGGCGGCAGTTTTGGGAGAGCAGATAAAAGTCATTCAGAATGCATTTGACTATCAGGGGTTCTGAGAGGATGAGAGAATGCATTTTCATGGCTGCTTTTTCGCAGGACAAAATCAGGAGAATTGTAAGTGATATGGAACATAAAAGCTGGAAGCGGAAAAACAATACAGGAGTGCCGGAAGAGGTGATACATCATCCTGGGGCTGGCGTGGAAGTGCCGCTTTTACATTTTCCTTTATTGGAGAAAACAGGAATTGTAAAAGAAGGTTTTACCACAAGACTTGGCGGCGTGAGTGAGGGTATTTTTTCCACCATGAATCTGAGTTTTACAAGAGGAGATGAAGAGGAGGCAGTCCGGGAAAATTACAGAAGACTTGCATCAGCGCTTGATGTGGATTATGATAAATTTGTTTTTACGGATCAGACACATACGACAAATGTAAGAAAAGTGACGGCGGAGGATGCCGGAAATGGACTTACGAGAGAACGGGAATTTCATGATACAGATGGACTGATCACGGATGTGCCGGGCTTAGTATTATCAACGTTCTATGCGGACTGTGTTCCGCTGTATTTTGTCGATCCGGTGCATTGCGCCATCGGGTTAAGCCATTCCGGCTGGCGTGGGACAGTAAACCGCATGGGAAAAGCGACTATCGAGGCGATGCGGAGGGAATACGGAAGCAGACCGGAGGAACTGCGCTGTGCGATCGGACCGTCCATCTGTCAGGACTGCTACGAGGTGAGCGGGGATGTTGCGGTGGAGTTTGAGCGGGCATTTGCAGGACACGAGCATGAGATCCTTATTGCAAAAGAAAATGGAAAATATCAGCTCGACCTCTGGAAAGCAAACGAAATTGTACTGCTTGATGCAGGTGTCCTGCCGGAACATTTAGAAATCACGGACATTTGCACGTGCTGCAATCCTGATTTACTTTTTTCCCACCGCGCAAGCCATGGTAAGCGCGGAAACCTCGGGGCATTTTTATGTTTAAAATAAGATAACTGCGAAACTCATGAGAATGTAAATTGAATTGTGAGAAATTGACAAAAGCTTGAGAAAACACTGGGGAGCGGTCGGTTCTTAGAAGGCAGGTGCGATGTTAATCGTGACTGGCTTCTTAGTACCGTTACCAGCGACACGTAGCGAGAGCGTGTTTTCGAAAATTTTGTTATTTTTGAACAATTAAAAGAAGCGTATGAGGAGTTTCGCAATTACCTAGATATTCTTAAGACCAGAAGGAGAATTTATATTATGAAGAAAAAACTTGTATCAGCACTGGCTCTTATGATGTCCTGTGTGATGCTGGCAGCATGCGGCGGAAACAAAGTGGAAGAGAATACAGCCACTCCGCAGACTGAGACCAGCGAAGCAGTCACAGAATCAACAGAGGAAGCAGCAAGTACAGAAACTGAAGCAGCAGGCGAATTGACAGATGTGAATGTAGCCGCCTTAAAAGGACCGACAGCTATGGGAATGGTGAAGCTGATGGATGATTCCGACAACGGAGATACCGGAGCAAATCATTACAATTTTACCATTGCAGCATCACCGGATGAGATCACACCGCAGATCGTGCAGGGAAATGTGGACATTGCAGCAGTTCCGGCAAACCTTGCATCTGTTTTATACAACAAAGAGGGTGTGGATGTCAGCGTTTTGGCAGTCAATACGTTAGGTGTATTATATATTGTGGAAAATGGCGACAGTGTACAGAGTGTTGCTGATTTAAAAGGAAAAACCATCTATGCCAGCGGAAAGGGTGCAACACCGGAATATGCATTAAACTATATGCTGACCGCAAATGGCATTGACCCGGAAAAAGATGTCACAATCGAATACAAATCCGAGCATTCTGAATGTGTGGCAGCACTCGCAGCAAATGAGGATGCAGTGGCAATGCTTCCACAGCCATTTGTGACTGTGGCAATGACACAGAATGAAAATATCCGTGTGGCACTGGATCTTACCGAAGAGTGGGAAAAATCATCAGCAGATGGTGACACAAAGGCAACTCTGATCACAGGCGTTGTGATCGCAAGAAATGATTTTATTGAGGCGCATCCGGACGCAGTCGAGACATTTTTACAGCAGTATGAGGCTTCTGTAAATTATGTAAATGACAATGTGGCAGAAGCGGCAGTCCTCGTCGGAAACTACGATATTGTTGCAGCACAGGTTGCAGAGAAGGCAATCCCGGAATGTAACATTGCATTTATTGCCGGAAATGATATGAAAGCAAAATTAAGCAGCTATCTTGGAATTTTATTTGAACAGAATCCGGCAGCAGTCGGTGGAGCATTACCAAATGATGATTTCTACTACAACGCAGACTAGGAAGAAAAATAAAATAAAACTCTGGACCATTGCATTCTGGCTGTTACTCTGGCAGTTTGCAAGCATGGCATTAGACAAGCAGATATTACTGGCATCGCCCCTTTCAGTGGGGCGGTGCCTGCTTTCGTTGGTGAGAACCTTTTCCTTCTGGGAGTCAATCTGGTTTTCGCTGGAGCGCATCGCACTTGGTTTCTTCTGCGCAGCGGCAGGCGGCGTTTTGCTTTCTGCACTGGCATATCATGTGAAATTAATACGCGATATCCTTGCACTTCCGGTGGCTGTGCTAAAGGCAACCCCGGTCGCATCTTTTATTGTGCTGGTGCTCATCTGGATGCCATCAAGAAACCTGTCAATACTGATTTCTTTCATCATGGCATTTCCAATCATTTATACAAATCTTCTAGAGGGATTTGAACATCTGGACCGGGAACTTTTTGAGATGGCAAAAATCTTTCGGATGAAATTCTGGAACAAAATGTATTACCTTTATTTTGGGGGACTTTTTGCGTATTTTCGTTCTGCCTGTGCAATTGCGATCGGCATGTGCTTTAAGGCGGGGATCGCAGCAGAGATCATTGGCATTCCCAAGGGTTCCATCGGAGAAAACCTTTACAATGCAAAGATTTATCTGGAGACACCTGACCTGTTCGCCTGGACATTTGTCATAATTGCAGTGAGTGTGCTTTTTGAGAAAATTTTTCAGTGGCTGTTGTCATTGCTGGCGCATCGGCTGAGTGTAAAATAATTTGCGGTTTACGCATGTGAGCAAAGCAAAAAAGGCAGCAGAAAACAAAAATTGAATTGGTAAAAGAGAAAAATGGATATCATAGTAAAAAATTTATGTAAAACATATGATCGTAATCAGGTGTTAGATCATTTTTCCTGTACGTTCAGGGAGAAAAAAATGACCTGTATTATGGGAAAATCAGGTATCGGAAAATCCACGCTGCTATCGATTCTGATGGGACTGGAGAAGGCGGATGAAGGAACTGTTTCCGGTATGGAGCATCAAAAGATCAGCGTTATATTTCAGGAAAACCGCCTGTTTGAAAATCTGGATGCGGTGACTAACATTCATATCACAACCGGAAAAACAAAAGAAGAGATCACAGGCTTTTTAAAGGAAATGGAACTTGACGATGTTGCAGGAAAGCCGGTAAGTGAGTACAGCGGCGGCATGAAACGACGTGTGGCAATTGCAAGAGCACTTTTAGCGGAATATGATATTTTGATCATGGATGAGCCGTTGCAGGGACTTGACGCAGAGACGAAGGAGAAAGTTGCCACAGTCATAAAAACGCAGACTGCCGGAAAAACCGTTCTTTTTGTCACGCATGATGAGAAAGAGGCAGAATTTTTCGAGGCAGAGTGCATGGAACTTGTCTGAATTTACGCAAAAAAGAGGCAGATCAGCACAGTAAATGTGTGGTCTGCCTCTTTTTTAACGGTTCATTTCAGACTGATAGCCTGAAGTATTCTTATGCTGTTTGATAATGCTGTCGATCTCCTCTAAGTCCGTGAAGACCATATCGCCGATGACACTGTGTTTGATGGCAGCCATGGCATTGCCGTATTCCAAAGCTTTCTGGCAGTCCCCATGTTTTAAATAACCATATAGTGCACCGGATACATAGGCATCGCCGCTTCCGATACGGTCCACAACGTCAATATTATTGTATGGATTTTCTCTGTAATAAGTATCATTTTTTGCAGAATAGATGATGGAAGTAAAATTGTGCTTCTTCGGAGTGATGACAGTCCGCTCTGTGGAAGCGACAACGGAAATCGGGTATTCCTCACAGAAAGATTTCTGGATCTCGTTGATCGTACCTGTTTTTCCGAAGGTAAGTCTTGCGGTGTCCTCAGAGCAGAAGAAAATATCGACATATGGAAGGATGGCTTCAATGCATTTTCTTGCTTCCGCTCCGGTCCAGAGATTGGCACGATAGTTTACGTCAAATGAGATCAGGGTTCCCTGCTTTTTAAATTCTTTGATACAGTGGATCGCAAAATCCTGTGCCTTTCCGCCAAGTCCAAGCGTAATGCCGCTTGTGTGGAACAGACGGGTATTATAAAAAAGTGTCTGTGGCACATCTGAGATTTCTATATTATTAATGGAAGAGTGTTTTCTGTCATAGACAACACGGGGTTTTCTTGGATAAGAACCATATTCATAGTAGTAAATGCCGATTCGGCTGTCGTCAGAATGATCTTCAATCAGATAGTTTTCACTGACTCTGGAGGCATTCAGCTGATTCTTGATAAAGGCTGCCAGCAGATTCGTTGGTATTTTTGAGATGATGGCAGTGTTTAAACCAAGCTGGCCGATCTCAGATGCGATATTTAACTCTGCACCGCCGAGATGTTTCATAAATGTATCGCCCTGTGCAAGGCGTCCATTGATCGGTGTAGAAAGCCTTAATAAAATTTCCCCTAATGTGATGACATCATATTTACGATCCATAGTCGTTTTCCTCCTGTTTTTGGAAAAAATATGTAGTTCGGTTCTGTCAGTTTGTAATGATCGATTACAATTTTACTGGTAGATGTAAAATTGTAAGTTTTATATTGCGAAACTAAGTTCTACAATATGAACCGCTTTTGAATAAATTATAGCGCATGGGACAGGAAATGGAAAGTACTTATTTAAAAATATTTTTGAAAAGATTGAAAAAACATATTTGACATTTGTGAGAATGATGTTATAATGAGGTTACAAATTGTGAAACACTGTTTCACTATATGGAACATACGGATTTAAAATATGGAGGATTTAAAAATGGCAAAGAAAGTCGTTACATTTGGTGAGATTATGCTTCGTCTTGCACCAGAAGGATATTATCGTTTTGTACAGGCTGCATCCTATGGAGCTACCTATGGTGGTGGAGAGGCTAACGTAGCTATCTCTTTAGCAAACTATGGTATGGATGCAAGCTTTGTAACAAAATTACCGGCTCATGAGATCGGACAGGCAGGTGTGAACTCTTTAAGACAGTTCGGAGTTGATACTTCCAAGATCGTCCGCGGTGGTGACAGAGTAGGTATCTACTTCTTAGAGAAGGGCGCAAGCCAGAGACCATCCAAAGTTATTTATGACCGTGCAGGATCTGCAATTGCAACAGCAACAACAGCAGATTTCAACTGGGATGAGATCTTTGAGGGAGCTGACTGGTTCCATTTCACAGGTATCACACCGGCACTTGGTGACAATGTGGCAGAGATCTGCTTAGAAGCTTGTAAGGCTGCAAAAGCAAAAGGAATCACAGTAAGCTGTGACTTAAATTACCGTAATAAATTATGGTCCAAAGAGAAAGCCGGACAGGTTATGGGCGAGCTTTGTAAATATGTAGATGTCTGCATTTCCAATGAGGAAGATGCAAACGATGTATTCGGAATCAAATCTGAAGGTACAGAAGTAACAGCAGGTGAGTTAAACAAAGCCGGATACAAAGAGGTTGCTCAGAAATTAACAGATCGTTTCGGATTCAAGAAAGTAGCTATCACATTGAGAACATCTATCTCTGCAAACGATAATAAATGGGCTGCAATGTTATACGAAAACGGAGAGAGCTACTTCTCTAAAGAATATTTAATGCATATCGTTGACCGTGTAGGTGGTGGAGATTCCTTCGGCGGCGGATTAATTTACGCTTGCTTAAATGATTACGCTCCACAGGATACGATCGAGTTTGCAGTTGCTGCAAGCTGTCTGAAACATTCTATCGAAGGTGACTTCAATCAGGTCAGCGTTTCTGAAGTTCAGAAATTAGCTGGCGGAGATGCTTCCGGACGTGTTCAGAGATAATCAATTTATTTTGCTATAAATTTCTTTGCTGATTTCTGGCAGAGAAACATTTATAATTCCTTTCCCTAATTTAATATATGGAATCGGTGGATCACCCAGTCCGCCGGTTCGGGAAAAGCCGTACATCATTTTTATGTGCGGCTTTTTTCCTATTCAGAAAAAAGCGTAAATCCAGAGTTTTACGATCGATTTTTGGACAGCATTTCTTATGCAAAATATACAAAAAAATGCGGAAAAGCTTTCTTGCAGTTTTCACAAAATTATGAAAATAAAAAAGAAATATACTGACAGTTGCAGACTTTTCGTGTTAAAATCGAATAGAAAGGAGAATCAGAAAAAAATGTTTGAAGTAGGAGAATATATTGTATATGGATGTAAAGGTGTATGTCAGGTAGAAGAAATCACACATATTGATATTCCTGGCAGTAATAAGGACAGGCTGTATTATGTTTTGGCACCGTTAGAGGACAGAAACGGCAAAATATATGCCCCGACCGATAATGCCAAGGTGGCAATGAGAAAAGTCATTACCAGACAGGAGGCAGAGCAGCTGATCGAGGAGATGCCGCAGATCAAAGAACTGTGGGTAGCCAATGAAAAACAGCGGGAACTGCAATATAAAGAGGCGTTAAAGACCTGTGATTTCAGGGCATGGATCAGTATTATCAAGACATTATATTTCCGAAAAAAAGAGCGGATCGCCCAGGGCAAAAAAATAACATCTTTGGATGAACGTTATTTAAAGGCAGCAGAAAATGAGCTTTATGGCGAATTGTCACTGATACTGGGGCTGCCTAAGAGCCAGATGGAAGATTTCATTTGCAGAAAGCTTGAGGCGTAGCAGAAAGGTCGATTTGTGGACTGCCGCATATTGCAGTATCATATACTTATGAAAGCATGAATGTAAAATGGACGAATATAATATTCGTCCATTTTACATTCATTGCACTTATATAGTAGTATTCACTCCGTTAACAGCAGCATGCTCATTTTCATCCATTGGAATAATGAGGCATTTCTGGCCGTTGATGGTATCAGAATGAATCTGTCCGACTTTTTCCGGTTTTACACGGAGAATGACATCATAAGTTTTGACTGCCGGGACATCATCATCCGAATCATCGACCGGGATGGAGCGGGTTTCTTCCAGCTGATGTTTCAGGCTTTCCACCTGTTCTACCAGTTCTAATTTTTCTTTGCGTTTCGCATTTGCCTCGACTAACTTTGGATCAACTAAATGTTCGGCGGATGGTAAATCTTCACCGAAAGTGTCCTCGTAGGTTTTCTCGATTACGGCTGTCTGTTCCTCGGAAAGTCCGCTGTCGGAGAGGACAGAAGCGATATCGGTCAGAGTGAGCGGTGATGGCTCTTTTTCTTCCTCATCCTCAGCAGGAACTTCGATCAAACCACTGAGATTTCCCTGAATGTCAAGAAACATAGCGTCGCTTTCCTCATCATCTTCCCCGATCACATCCTTGACGATGTTCTGGAAGGTGAGTTTCTTTTCTGTTGCGGTAAACTTAGCACCGCAGCCAAGGCCGGCTTCCATAAATTCCGTATGCGGTGTCTTGGTATCCCTTGTATAAAACATAACAGAGTGGATGTCTGTGCTTCGGTCAGTGAACGCAGGGAATACAAAACCGGTGTCCGGTGCGCCGACAACCCAGTCACGGATACGAGGCCCGATGCGGTTTTCGTCCTCACGGTAGCCAAGTCCCGGTTTGGTCAGGTTGACCGGGCAGATCGCACACAGCAGATATTCGTAAACTTCCTCCGACTCGTCTAATTTGTCATTGTCTGAAGTTTTGGTCATGACATCGTAGGCATCGTGGAAAATCAGAATCAGATAATTCCCAACATAATCGTAACTGTCAATGATCATATCGTAAAAAGTATCCATCAGATCATCATTTTTCAGTCTGCTTTCGCGCAGTCCCATCAGAAACTGCTGTCTGCCGCCGGCAGCTTCCTCTGCAAGTGGAAATTCCAGCTCCAGAAGGTTGTTTCCGATTGTGCCAGACAACACTTTTTTTGCAATCTCTAAATATTTGTAAAATTCTTCGTCCTCCAGATTCAGAAAAGTTTCTCCGATTTTGGTGATTTTATTATGGTCAGCGTCCACGTAGCAGCCGCACATTCTCGTAAAGGTGCAGGCTTCTTTTTTAAAGCGCCGTTTGATTTCTAAAATGTCTTTCTTATTCATAGTAATTCTCACTTTCCTGTAATTTTCATCAAGTAGTATAACATATTTTTCAAAGTGCGTTAACTGTGTAAAGCAGAAAAAATGCTTAATTTAGAAGGTAAACTGCAAAATTCAGTATTGCTGCGAAAATACACCAGAACAGATAAGGAATCTGCAGATAGTTTGACAAACCAAAGAAAAGGATGCTCCACATAAAGTTAAAAAATAGCTGGATAAAATATGTGCGGAGTGCCAAAAGCTTATCCGGATGGTCAGACTGCGCAACAATATAGGAAGAAACTCCCATAAGCAGATATAAAATCGTCCATATAATCGGAAATAAAATACCAGGCGGTGCGAAAGAAGGTTTTGTAAATGAGGCGTAGGAGCCGGACATGTTTCCAGTAAACAGTGCAGAAAGAGCGCCTGCCGCGAGGGGAATCAGAAGAAAAATAATAAAAATACTTTTATTGGTGGAATGGTGTTTCATTGGCGAAAACTCCAAAGAGGGTATTACTTCATTTTATGTGGTGGGAGAGGAGGTTATGAAGAAAGAGATAATAAAAGAGAGAGCCGGAGCATAGATTGTGCAGATTAGAGTATTGTGGACAAAAAAATAAGAAATATTCATTTGAATATTTCTTATTTATAAGAGCGCGAGACGGGACTCGAACCCGCGGCCCCGACCTTGGCAAGGTCGTGCTC